>Ga0114938_1002589_pt1 | contig 11258 bp, 4 predicted proteins | sample AshMeaBigSpring_FD_88675 | JGI IMG/M metagenome (GOLD analysis project Ga0114938, IMG submission 88675) | Groundwater microbial communities from Big Spring, Nevada to study Microbial Dark Matter (Phase II) - Ash Meadows Big Spring | ecosystem: Environmental > Aquatic > Deep subsurface >...
AGGCGACGGGCGAGGAGGCAGTTGGCCGCGAATGTGCCGTCGGCGCCGGGCGTGCCATACAGGTCGAGCACGCTTTGCGGCTCGTCGGAGATATCGACCAGCTCCGGCACGCTGGTTTGCATGCGGAAAGCCATCTCAGCCTGGGCGATGCGCGCGTCGATCTCGGGGTCGAGTTCTTGTTGGGCCTGGTCGAGGTTGAGCTGGCCGAGGGTATCGAGCATGTTGCGGCGGACGTGCGGGGAGACGCCCTCTGGGTTCGTTAGAAAGAGGACGGGGTCTTTTCCTGAGCGGAACTGGACGCCTTGGTGCTCGCTGGGGAGGAATCCTGCGCTCCAGAGGCGGGAGTAAAGAGGTTGGTCGCGGTTTGCGTTTTTGGAGACGAGGACGATGAATCCGGGGAGGTTCTGATTGAGAGAGCCGAGTCCATATGAGGCCCATGAGCCCATGGACGGACGGCCTGGAATCTGGCTGCCGGTGCAGAAGAAGGTTATGGCGGGATCGTGGTTGATGGCTTCGGTGTGCATGCCGCGCAGCACGCAGAGTTCGTCGGCGATTTTGGCGGTGTGGGGCAGGATGTCGGAAATTTCGATGCCGGCTTTGCCGTGTTTGGCAAAGTTGGCGAATGAGCCGGCCATGGGGAGGATGCTTTGGTTGCCGCTCATGGTGGAGAGGCGTTGGCTGCCGATGACTTCCTTCGGCAGGGCTTTGCCGTGGCCTTCGCGGAGCTTGGGTTTGAAGTCGAAGGTTTCGAGGTGGGATGGGCCGCCAGCTTGGAAGAGGTAGATGACACGTTTGACTTTGGCGAAGTGGTGGGGGGTGCCGAGGATGCCGCCGGCGGGGGCGAGGGCCTTGGCGGTGCCGTTTCCTAACAGATTTGAGAGGGCGATGGCACCGAGTCCGAGCCCGCCGGTGCCGAGGAAGTGGCGGCGGGTGTGGCCCATGAGGTGGTCGTAGGTCATAGGGGTGAATGCTGGGATCAAATACGCTGCGGAGTTGGCCGGACGGGTTGTTCTGTTTGAATCAACGGAGAGTGATGGTGGCGTCTGCGGTCAGGAGGGTGGAACAGAGGATGGTGAGGGAGGCGAGGTGTGGATTTTCCTCGCCGCAGACGGCTTTGGCGGCGGCGAGGTCGCCTTCGAAGTGGGCCCTTTGCTTGGAGTAGAGCTTGGCAATGGCGCTGGCTTCGGCGGGGCGTGGTGGGCGAGCGGTGAGGATGCGGAAGGCGTGCCCGGCTTGGGCGGTGGGGTTGTCGGGTTGTTCGTTGATGACGCGTTGGGCGAGCTTGCGGGCGCATTCGAAGAAGCCGAGGTCGTTGAGGAAGACAAGGGGTTGGAGCGGGGTGTTGGTGGAGAGGCGGCGCGCCTGGCAGATTTCGCGACTGCCGGCGTCGAGTGTCATCATGTTCGGCGGGGGCGCGGTGCGTTTGCGATAGGTGTAGAGCGAGCGGCGGTAGAGGCCATCGCCGGTGTCCGGGGTGTAGTCGCCGCCGGCCGCCCCTGCCTCGGACCAGATGCCGGGAGGTTGCCAGGGCTTGACGCTTGGGCCGCCGGTTTTTTCAACGAGGAGTCCGGCGGCGAGCAGCGCCTGATCGCGGATTGCCTCGGCGGGAAGGCGGTAGGAGGGGCCGCGGGAGAGAAGGCGGTTCCCGGGGTCGCGCTGGCGTTTGACCTTGGTGTTTGTGGAAGACTGGCGGAAGGTGGATGTCATCACGAGGCGTTTGAGGAATTTCTTGGTGTCCCACCCGGACTCAACGAAGTCGCGGGCGAGGGTGTCTAACAATTCCTGGTGGGAGGGAGCGTCGCCTTGAAGTCCGAAGTTTTCCTGGGTTTCGACGATGCCGTTGCCGAATACCATCATCCAGAGGCGGTTGGCGACGATGCGTGAGGTGAGCGGGTTGTTAGGATCGACGGTCCACTTGGCGAGGCCGAGGCGGTTGCGAGGTGCGTTTTCGGGAAAAGGCATTACGGCGTCCGGAACATCGGGATCGACGGGTTGTTTGAGGTCGGGAGAGGCGTAGTCGCCGCGTTCCAGGACATAAAATTGTGTCGGGTAAGGGGATTCCTCCATGCACATGATGAGGGGGATGTGATCGAGGTAGTCGTCGTATAGGGATTTGCGTGCGGCGAGGACGGCGTCACGGGCGGAGGCGATTTCGGGATCGATATGGGTGAGGTAGAACTCGCGGATGAGTTGTTTGGCGGCGGGGTTTCCGGCTTTAGCGGACTGCAAGGTGGCGTTGAGCGGGTTTCCGGCAAGGTGGGCGGCCTCGGCGTGCGTGAGGACGCGGCGGAATACGGCGAGTTCGTCGATGCGGCCTTGGGTGAAACCACGGTCGTCGCGCGGGCGTGCGCCGACGCGGATGGGCTGGTTGACGATTTGTTTGTCGAGGTGGTCCTTTAGGATGGAGGTTTCGGCGGGGTTTCCATCGAAGAAGAGTTTGAGGCCGTTGGCGCTGGATGAGCCGTCGTAGGTGGCGGTGACGTTGATCCATTTGCCGATAGGAAAGGGCCGGTTGGTTTCAATGGATGCGGCGCAGCCTGGCCATAGGTGGATGCAGCTCCAGCGGAGTTTGCCTTTTTCCAACAGAAGTTCGAAGCCTGAGGCATCGGCGGATTGGGAAAACATTTCGGGTCCGCTATGGAGGATGAGGGCGCGGTCCTTGGTGTCCGGGGAGAAGATGCGCATGGAGACGGAGATCGGGTCGTGGCGGGTGCCGCCATTGACGCCGTCAAGCATGAGGGTGGTATCGCCATCGAATTCGACGGCTTGGTTGACGGGGCCGGCCTCAATTTTCAGGGATCCGCCGGAGATCGAGGCGGGACGGGTGTTCGGGATGAGGTTGGGGGATTTGTTTCCCTGCACAGAGTCGAGCGGGTATTGTGCGGCGGGAATAGCGGGCAGGAGGCTTGGTGTGGAGGCGAGCCAGGATTCGAAGGCGGCAGTGCGTGCGGGCAGCAGGGAGTCGAGGTGTTTTTCGGCGTATTCCAACTGGTTTTGGCGTTTTTCGACTTCGGCGGGATGGTGGGATTCCATCAGGTGCATTGAGGGTTCCGGAGCGGTGGTGTTGATGGAGTAGGGGTAAAGTCCGCTCTCCTCGATCTGGCCGAACATCGAGGCCATGCTGAAATAATCGTGTTGGGAGATCGGGTCGTATTTGTGGTCGTGGCATTTGGAGCATTCCATGGTGAGACCGAGGAATGCGGTGCCGTAGGTGTGGACGCGGTCGGAGACGTATTCCTGACGGAATTCTTCGGCGATGGAGCCGCCTTCCTGGGTCTGGCGGTGCAGGCGGTTGAAGAGGGTGGCAAGTTTTTGTTCCTGGGTGGGATTTGGGAGGAGGTCTCCGGCGATTTGCCATGTGGCGAACTGGTCGAAGGGCAGGTTTTCGTTGTAGGCTTTGATGACCCAGTCGCGGTAGGGCCAGACGAAGCAGGCGTTGTCGCTTTGGTAGCCGTAGGTGTCCGCAAAGCGTGCGAGGTCGAGCCAGTCCTGTGCCATGCGTTCGCCGTAGCGAGGGGAGGCGAGGAGGGCGTCGATGTGTGTTTCGTAGGCGGCGGGTGAGGGGTCTTTGAGGAAGGCATCGGTTTCCTGGGGTGCGGGCGGCAGACCTGTTAGTGTCAGGTGGGCGCGGCGGAGGAGAGTGGCGGGGTCTGCGGGGGGATTGGGTTCGAGGTTTTCGGATTCGATTTTCGAGAGGATGAAGCGGTCGATGTCATCGCTTGGCCATGAGGCATTCCTAACGTCGGGCGGGCTGTGTTTTTTCGGAGGGACGAAGGCCCAGTGGGGTTGGTATTCGGCTCCTTGTTCGATCCAGCGTTCGAGCGTGTCGCGCTCCGCAGGGGAGAGCGGGCGGTCAAGCTTCGGTGGAGGCATGATTTCATCGGGTTCATGACTGCGCATGCGGGCGACCATGTGGCTTTTTTTGATATCGCCGGGGACGATGGCGCGGTTGCCGCTTTCGAGTCGGGCGGTGGCACCTTCGAAGGTGTCGAGGCGCAGGCCGGCTTCGCGGCCTTTGTTGGCGTCGGGTCCGTGGCAGGCAAAGCATCGGTCCGAGAGGATGGGGCGGACCTCGCGGTTGAAGTCGATTTTATCTGTTAGACTGACCGGGATCGATGCGCTTCGGCGGGTTTCAGCTGATCGGAAGGTGGAGGTTGCGGATTTCTCACACCGGGAAAGGAGGAGGACCGCGCCTGCGCCGAAAGCGAGAATGGAGGTATTTTGGAGCAGGCGGATTATGAAAGGCATGGGAAGGACGCGAAGAACCTGGTTCTGATTTACGAGTCATGCCCCGATGTGTTTTCAATGTGGTTTCACATTCGCATCTTTCGTGTGGCGGTTGCTGGTGAGTTGGATCACCGCCGCTCGATGCCGGTGGTCCGTCCGATGGTCTTGAGGAATTGAGTTGAGTTTGCAGGTGCGGTGCAATCTCGGACGCGCGCTCCGGTGACGTCTTTCAGGACGATGACAGGTTCGCTGCCTGCTGACTTCACACGGAGCCGGTCGAGAGAGATGTTCCGAATGTCATCGCAGACGAGAGCCGGCCGATAGTCGCTGCCGCTTACCGAGAGCGTGACGTTTTCAAGCGTGAGATCCTCCGCGTGACGGCAATATATTCCCCATGCCGGCAGCGTGCCGAACATCTTGGACTCCGGGTATGCGTCCGCGCATTCCGGGACCTCTTCGAGCGCGCCGATCCGATGGTGGCCGGGCTTGGGTTTTTCTCCGATGCCGCCATAGAGGATGTTGATGTTGCGCAGGGTGACTCCGCGCACCGGGTGCCCTGGGAGTCCGGTGATTGAGGCGGTGATGAGTGTGGTGCAGGCGTGTCGCCAATAGGGTGGAAACTTGTTCATTTCCTCGCGGCGACGGTTGGGGATTTCCGCAATGACATCGCTGATGGTGATGTTTCTGACGATGCCGGGCGGAGCCGAGGCATTGCGATGACCGAGACGGATGAACAGGGCGTTGTTCGTGGTGCGGATCTTCACACGCGAGATGTTCACGTTCTCCATGACGCCGCCGTCCACGCATTCGAGGGCGATGGCGGAAAGATAGGTATCGTGAATCTCAAGATCACGCACGGTGATGTTGCGAAACCCTTTGAAAGATGCCGTTCCGAACTTCAGCGCGTTGCAACTCGAACGGACGCGGCAGTTCTCGATCAGGACGTCCGAACATTCCCTGCGGGATGACTTGAGACAGATCCCGTCGTCCTCGGAGTCGATGTCGCAGCCGCGAATGACCACGTTTGAGCAGCCGTCAATGTCGAGCCCGTCATTGGTGATGGCAGCCAAGGTGCGGACGGTGATGTTCTCGATCGTGACGCGGTCGCAGTCGCGGTAGAGTTGCACCCAGCAGGCGCTTTCACGCAGGGTGACGTCGCGAACGGTGACGCCGCGGCAGTTGCGGAAGTTGATGATGACAGGTCGCTTGGCTTCTCCGGCGTCAGGGTATTTTCCGGGTTTGACCGGTCCGATGACCGAGTCGGCGATGGTTTTTCCCTGTCCGTCGATGACGCCCTCGCCGGAGATTGCGACCTCGTCGAGATTGTTTCCCATGATGAGCGCGAGGAAATTGAGCCGCTGGTAGTGCGCGAGTTCGGTGCTGCCCAGGAGCGTCGCACCTTTCTCCAAGTGGAGTTTTACATGGCTTTTGAGACGGATGGTGCCGCTGAGATAGCGTCCCGGAGGGAAAAAAACGGTGCCGCCCTTCGCAGCCGCAGCCGCATCGACGGCCTTCTGGATCGCGGCGGTCTCAAGCACCTTGCCGTCGCCGATGGCTCCATGATCCCTTACGTTGAAGTTTCCGGCGGCGAAGGCTGTCTCAATCCCGAGAATGGCAATGGCGATGGCTCGCTTGAAAGTGATGGAGTCAATCATGAATCTTCGGAGCGGATGAGGAACCTGCGAATTTCAGCGATGTCCGCGAAGCCAGCAAGATGAACCGCCTCCTCCTTTTGGATGAGGGGTGGAATTTGTTTTCGGTTTGCAAGGAAAGGCCCGGAGCTTTGGTATGCTGGCATTGTGACACGCATGCTCCATACGTCGCTGATAGTCTCGGGACTGTCATTCATTTCCCTTATCGCTTCGGAAAAGCCCGACTTGCCTGAGATGCATTGGGCGGATGAATCCAGTGGCCGGCCGTTTTCCAAGGATCCTTCGGTGATCCGGTTCAAGGGCGAAAACCTGATGTATTACTCGCTTCCCGGCCCGGTGGGAGAGGGCATGGGCGGGTGGTCGGTCGGGATCGCGAAGAGCATGGATCTGCTCGATTGGCAGCGGGTCGGGCAGGTGAAACCCGCGCAGGAATGTGACAAAATGGGGCTCGCCGCTCCAGCCGCGTGGGTGCATGACGGCAAGGTGCATCTTTTCTATCAGACGTATGGCAATGGCACGAAGGACGCCATCTGCCACGCATGGAGCGAGGATGGACTGAATTTCACCCGCAATCCGGAAAACCCGGTGTTCGCACCGACGGGCGACTGGACAGTCGGTCGGGCGATCGATGCCGAGGTGTTTCCGGTGGGCGATCGACTGTTCCTGTGGTTCGCGACGCGGGATCCGAAGATGGAAATCCAAATGCTGGGCGTGGCGGCCGCGCCGCTGGATTCCGACTACGGCCGTGATCAATGGAAACAGCTGGTGGATGGCCCGATTCTGAAGCCCGAGCTTCCATGGGAGAAAAAATGCATCGAGGCCGCCTCGGTGATGGAGCGCGACGGCAAGCTGTGGATGTTTTACGCCGGAGGGTACAACAACGATCCTCAGCAGGTCGGCGTGGCGACTTCCAAAGACGGCGTCCACTGGACGCGCTTCTCGGAAAAGCCGCTGCTGCCAAACGGTCCTCCCGGTTCCTGGAACTCATCAGAATCCGGTCACCCCGGCGTCTTCAACGACGAAGAGGGCACGACACATCTTTTTTATCAAGGCAACAACGACCAAGGCAAAACATGGTATCTCTCCAAAGTGCGTGTGGTCTGGGACAAGGCGGGGCCGAAGGTGGCGGAGTGACCCGGGTGAATCCGGACATCCACCGAAAGGATGAGGCGGAACGGATTGCTTGAGTCAAGCCGGGCAATAGTCTTTCAAAGGTTTAACTTGTTCCGATTCGCTCATGCCTGAAACAGTCCGTATGATTCCGCCTGGTGCCGGGACATTCCGCAACCTGCTCGCCGTTTTTCTAATCGCTGCGGGCGCGGCAGGTGCCGCGTCTCCTAGCGGAATGGCGGAGGACTTCGTCAGTCCGCCGGATTCGGCCCGACCCTGGGTCTGGGCGCACTGGTTGCACGGCAATGTGGATGAGGCGTCCATCACCAGCCAGCTTGAGGCGATCAAGCGCGTGGGGCTTGGAGGTGTCACGATGTTCGACGTCGCCCAGGAAGGCATACCGCCCGGTCCCTGCAAGTACCTCGATGAGCGCTGGCAGGAAATGTTCGCTTTCGAAATCGCCGAGGCGAAACGGATCGGACTCGAAGTGATGAGCCAGAACGGACCCGGATACAGCGGCAATGGAGGACCCTGGATCACGCCGGAATTCGCATCGCAGAAGATTGTGGACAGCGCCACCCGCGTTCCCGGAGGAAGACGTTTTTCCGGAAAACTTCCGCAGCCAGCCGCGAATGGCGGCTACTACAGGGACGTCGCCGTGCTTGCTGTCAGGGAACCCGCCGCCCGGGTAAAACCTCAGATCGAGGACTTCGAAATGAAACGCCTCGTCTGGCTCAACTACATCCGCTGGAAGGGCTCCCGCAGTGCTCCGCTTGATTCCACGGTGCCCGCTGACGCCTGCATTCCCCGCGAACATGTCATTGATCTGACAAACAAGATGTCGGCGGACGGCAGGATCGACTGGGACGTTCCGTCCGGCGTGTGGACCGTGCTCCGTTTCGGCCACACCTGGACCGGCCAGAAGACCCTGCCCGCCACTCCGGAAGGCGAGGGTCCGGAGTGCGACAAGCTGGACAAACGTGGGATCCGCAGCCACTTCGAGCATGTCATGAAGCGTATGGTCCGGCTCGCGGGGCCGGAAGCTGGCAAGACCTTCCACACGTTCTTCATGGATAGCTGGGAAGCCGGCGGTCAGAACTGGACGGAGCGAATGCCGGAAGAGTTCAAGCGCCGCCGGGGCTATGACATCGTTCCGTTTCTCCCCGTGCTGGCAGGACGGGTAATCGGCGATCTCCAGACAAGCGAGCGTTTCCTCTATGACCTGCGGCAGACGGTGTCCGAACTGATGGTTGAGAATTTCTGGGCGGAAACCCAACGCCTCTGTCATTCGGTCGGCATGAAACTCGCCGTCCAGCCCTATATCACCACCGGCAACGATCTGGATGCGGCCAACTTCACCGACGAACCGATGGGCGAGTTCTGGAGCCATCCATTCCAGCCGAACGACTACAGCATCACCGTCAAGGCCGCTTCGTCCGTGGCGAATCTGAACGGTCACCGGATCGTCGGGGCCGAAGCCTTCACCGCCAGCGAGGAGGAGCGCTGGCTCGCCCATCCGGCCACGCTCAAGGCGCAGGGCGACAGGATGTTCTGTCTCGGCGCGAACCGTTTCCAGATCCACCGCTTTGCCATGCAGAGGTTCCCCCGGTTGGCTCCCGGTATGACCATGGGCAAGTGGGGCCAGCACTACGACAGCACCCAGACCTGGTGGGAATGGACCAAACCCTGGCACGACTATCTCGCACGCTGCCAATACATGCTGCGCCAGGGGCCGGTCGTCACCGATGTGCTTGCTTTGCTGCCGGAGGAGCCGCTCCATCGATTCGAGCACAAACCCATACGCGGCTACGACTACGATGCCTGCGGACCGGACAACTTCAAGCGCATCGAAATGATCGGCGGCAAGCCAGGCATCCGGGATGGGCCGGTCTATCAGCTGATCACCGTGGATCACCTCGGCACCATGACGCTCGAACGCTTGCGAAAACTTCGCGACCTGGTAACTGCCGGGGCGGCATTGTTAGGCGAACCTCCGCTGGCGACTCCCGGTCTTCAAGGCATGCCGCAGGCTGATGGGGAGCTCAAGTCGCTTGCCATGGAAATCTGGGGCGGGCAGGGGGAGTCCGACCGCCGCCTTGGCAAGGGCCGGGTCTTCCGTGGCATCACTGCGGACGAGGCGCTGGCGCTTCTGGACGTCGAGCCGGATTTCACCGGCCCGCAAGGCGTGAACTGGATTCATCGGCGCACCGCCGGTCAGGACATTTATTTTCTCGCCTCGTCTTCGGATAAATCGATCACCGCATCTTGTGAATTCCGCGTCACTGGTCGGCGCGCCGAGCTATGGGATCCGGAGACTGGCGGAATCCGTTCGCTCGATCTGGAAACCAGCGGTGAACATAGCCGGGCCGAGATTCCGCTTGGTCCTGACGGATCTGTTTTCGTGGTGTTTGGCGGCGACCTTCAGGCAAGCGCTGAGTCCACAGAGGACAAGATTCCCGTCAGTTTGAAGAATCCGGTCCCACTTGACGGTCGGTGGACGCTTGAGTTTCCCCGCGAATCCGGAGTGTCCGGCAAGCTCGCTCTCGACGGGCTCGCCTGTTGGAGTGCGAACGCTGACCCTGCGGTCCGGCATTTTTCCGGAACCGCCGTTTACTCGCGTGATATTGACATCCCCGATGGAAACCCATCGATCATTCTGGATCTTGGTCGCGTGGAAGTGATGGCGCGGGTGTGGCTCAACGGTAACGACATGGGCATCCTCTGGAAGAAACCCTACCGGATGGATATTTCCTCCGCGGCGAAACCGGGAAGAAATCATCTTGAAATCGAGGTGGTCAATTTATGGGTGAACCGGCTCATTGGTGACGCGGCGATGCCGGATGACAGCGGCGGCGAGCGCGATGGAAACGGCCGTCTTACCAAGTGGCCAACGTGGGTGCTGGAGGGAAAATCGAGTCCCACCGGACGCAGGACTTTCGTAACCTATCCCTTGTGGAAAATGGACGAACCTCTCCAAGCGTCGGGTCTTCTCGGCCCGGTCACCTTGTCGTATGCGGAGCGCCGGACCAGGGTGGCTGATCGATGATCGGTATGTGGCCGTCATGAATGAGATGCGGGATGGCGAATCCCTCAAGATTGCCGCCAATCTGCTCGAATGGGATGGCTCATGCGTTCGTTGAGAGGTTGCGGGGAAACGATGCGGTAGTCCTTGGGATCCCAGATGACTTCGGCCCCGGACTGGATGGCGAGCACGGAGAGGTGGCTCAACGCGTCCGAGCGCACGGCATCGCCGATCGGGCCGATGGATGGCGTGTGGTCGCGTACGGCATCGACGAAGGCTTTGTAATAGTTGTTCTGATAGGGAACGCGCTTGGCGTCCGGACCCTGTTTTTCGCGGAACCAGTCCGGGTTGCTGGCGGCATGGCCACCGCGGCTGAGGCTGATCCAGCCTTTGGTGCCGAAGAATGTGGTGCCGTCGTCGCACCAGTTCTTCCGATAGGCGTCAATGACAGGTTTGGCGATGTCGGAGCTCATGAAATGGCTCTTGATGCCGCCGGAAAACTCCAGATGGACATCCCATGAGCTGATCGTATTGAAGAGCGCATCCGGCGTTTCGACGGTGCCGGTGCCACGGATTTTGAACGGGCCTTGCTGGTCGTAGTCGAGTCCCCAGATGGAGATGTCCAGCGGGTGTGCGCCCCAACCGGCGATGAAACCGATCGCGTAGTCCGAGCAATACCACGATCCGGCGCCGGTGATGCGGTCTTTGGTGCAGGGCTTCATGGGCGCCGGACCGATGTAGAGATCGTAGTCGAGTCCATCCGGCACGGGGATTTCTTCGAGCGATCCACCACCGGTTCCCTTGGGTGCCCAGATGTCGACGCGGTCGATGTCACCGATGGCACCGTTGAGAATGAGTTCGATGCCGCGGCGGAGGATTTCCTGACTGCGCTGTTGGGTGCCGTATTGGAAAATGCGGTCGTGTTTCACACAGGCATCAAGCATCGCCTTGTTCTGGGCGAGCGTGTGGCCCAGCGGTTTCTCGACATAGACGTCCTTGCCGGCGCGCAAGGCCGCCAGGCCGATCGGCACGTGCCAGTGGTCGGGCGTGGCGATGACGACAGCGTCGATCTTCGGATCTGCCAGGAGTTCGCGGAAATCATTGTAGAGCTTGGGATCGTGGCCTTGTATTTCCTTCACCTTCTGCCCGGCGGCCTCGCGGCGCTGGCGGAAGGGGTCGGCAATGGCGACGGAGGTGGCTCCCGGCACCGAGAGGAAATTCTGCAACAGGCCGGAGCCCTGCCCGCC
>Ga0114938_1002591_pt1 | contig 11256 bp, 8 predicted proteins | sample AshMeaBigSpring_FD_88675 | JGI IMG/M metagenome (GOLD analysis project Ga0114938, IMG submission 88675) | Groundwater microbial communities from Big Spring, Nevada to study Microbial Dark Matter (Phase II) - Ash Meadows Big Spring | ecosystem: Environmental > Aquatic > Deep subsurface >...
CCGGCGATCAGCGCGCTGATCCCGGAGGAGTACAGCGACATCACCTCGGCGGTGTGGACGAACGACGACGGCGAGCCGCTCGGCTACATCCTGACGGCGGCGCCCAACATCGACGAGTTCAACGCCACCTGGACAACGCCGGGCATGATCGTCAAGAGCGCCGTCGACATGGCGGAGGCGATCGACCCCGACGAACTGCTGACCGACGAAGGGTTGGCGGAAACCTGCACCTATGACGATCGCTACACCTACACGCACGAAGCCTTCGACCGCACCTATGACATCACCTTCGATGTCTACAAGAACTGCGACGGCACCGATAGCCAGTACGCCGTCCTGATCGCCCAGACCGACCCTATCGACCAGGTGATCTTTGTCGATTTCCTGGCTGTGACTGACGCCGACGTCGAAGCCTTCAACACCTTCCTCGATAGCTTCTATCTCGATGCCGAACTGGCCAGCGCGGCGCCCGAGGCGAGTACGGGCGGCGCCACGGCGGAGACTGGCCCGGCGCTCGTCAACATCACCGACGACACTGGCACGATCAGCGTGCAGGCGCCGGAGACGTGGACGGACGTCGTCAGCGAAGACTGGCTGATCGACGGCGACCCGATCGGCATCTCGCTGAGCGCGGCGCCCAACGTACAGGACTTCAACGACACCTGGGACACCCCCGGCGTCTTCATCGGTGTGTCGGAGGATTTGGCGGGCGCCTTCACTACGGACGAGGTGCTCGACGTCTTTGATTTCGCCGACGACTGCACCTACGACGCCCGCTACGATTACGAGACCGATGCGCTGGCCGGCGTCTACGATGTCTGGACGGCGTGCGGCGGCGTCGATGACAGCACTTTCGTCGTGCTGGCGGCCACGCCTGTCGCTGCCGATGCGCCAATGATCCTGCTCTACACGCTGCTGCCCACCGCAGAGGAAGCCAGCATCTTTGGCGATCTCGTTAACACGCTGGCGATTGCGGGCGCCGTCGAGTCCGCGCAAGCCACCGCCCAGGAAGAGGTGCTGAGCAACCCGTCGGCCATCGTCGTGGTGGAGCGGCTCAACGTGCGCAGCGGGCCGGGCACCAACTTCAACCGCGTCGGCGCGGTGACACAGGGCGAGGCGCTGATCGTCACCGGCCAGGTTGACAACTGCGGCTGGCTCCAGATCACCACAGCAAGCGGCGTCGAGGGTTGGGTGTCAGGCAGCAGCCAGTATGTCACGCTCGATGCGCGCTGCGCCGACATTCCGGAAGCTGACGCACCCGCGGCGCCGGCTGCCGGCGGGTCGAGCAGTGGTTCTTCGAGTGGCGGCCAATCCAGCGGCGGCGGACAAGCCAGCAGCGGCAACGCCACGCAGGGCTGCTATCTTTTCCAAAACCAGATTGGCCCGGAACTGACGATCACTTTCACCAACAACGATACGGGGAAATCTGAGTCCTTCAAGGTGCCGGGGAGCGGCGAGGTGGAGAAGTGCTTCGCCCCGGGTCGCTACACCTATACGCTCGACGCGCCGCCGCCGTGGGGTTCCACCAACGGTGAGCTGACCGTCGAGGCTGGCGACGCGTTCCTCTTCCCGATCACGCCGCAGTAGGCGCGATGCGTAGAGGCATGAACGCATGAAAAGAGGGGGCTGCCAGCAGCCCCCTCTTTTCATGCGTTCATGCCTGTCCTGGGACACGACAAGATCGTGGTACACTGCATTCATGAACTGCATCCACCACGCCAACGGCGTCATCACCTACACCTTTGTCACGCTGGCCGATCTGCCGGTGGCGGCGCACGTCTCCACCCGGCACGGCGGCGTCAGCCCGGAACCGTGGCGCAGTCTCAACTTCAGCATTCTGCGTGGTGACGATCTCGAGCGTGTGCGCGAAAACCGGCGGCGGCTGGCGGCGGCGCTCGGTCTGGACGCAGGCAGCTTCGTCCACTGCCGCCAGGTGCATGGCACCGGCATCGCCAAAGTTGGATGGGAGGATGCCGGCGCGTTTATGGAGGGCAGCGACGGGCTGATCACCGATGCCGTGGAACTGCCGCTCAGCCTGGTCTTTGCCGACTGTGTGCCGCTGCTGATCTATGATCCTGCGCATCACGCACTGGGCGTCGTCCATGCGGGCTGGCGCGGCACGGTCAACGGCGCGGCGACGGCACTGCTGTGGGCGCTGCAAGCCGCCTACGACAGCGACCCGGCGCAGGTGCGCGTCGCCATCGGCCCCAGCATCGGCCCCGCCAGCTACGAAGTCGGCGCGGAGGTGGTGGCGCTGGCGACGGCGCGGCTGCCGCACCCGGACGCCTTGTTCACCTATCCCAACGGCGTGGCGCACAACCCCCACTTTGATCTCTGGCAGGCGAATGTGCAATTGCTCGTCGCGGCAGGCGTGCCCGCCGCGCAGATCGAGGTCAGCGGCATCGACACCGCGCAGCACACGGCGGACTTTTTCAGCCATCGCGTCGAACAGGGCCGCTGTGGGCTGTTCAGCATGGTGGCATGGCTGCAAAGGAGAACGGAATGAAACGTGGATGGCTGCGCAGCGCCGCGCCGCTGCTAATCATGTTTGCACTAGCGCTGTTGGGGCAGGCGGCGTTGGCGCAGAGTACGCCGGGCAGCGGCGGCACGGTGCCGCCGGCCACGCCAGAACGGTTGGTCGCCGGCGATTTCGAGTGCAAGACGACCGGCTATCGCGACGGCGCCATCCCCGACGATACCTACATTCATCGCCCCAACCGCATCCCCAACGGTTGGGAGATCACCTACACCGACAAGACGCCTGTCGTCGACAGCGCACGCATCTACTTTGCGGGCAGTTGCGACGGCAGCGCCCACGTCGAGCGCATCTCCGGCGAGGACAGTGTGCTGATGCAGGCGCTCGATATCGAGTGGAGCGCCGTGCCGGGCAAGCCCTTCGACGCCAGCCTCTACCAGCAGGTCAATGTCTTCAGCGGCACCGCCTACAGCCTCAGCGGCTGGATGCTGACCCTTTGCGGTGGTAGCAACACCGACCCGCGCAACGACTGCCCGGCGGGCTACTACATGGCGAAGCTGCTCGGCATCGACCCGACCGGCGGGACGGATCCGCAGGCGGCGACGGTCGTGTGGGAGGAGAACCGGCGCAACTTCGTTGAGCCGGACGGCGTGACGCGTGTCGGCTGGCAGAATCTGCGGTTGGGCGTCACCGCACAGGCGCCGACGATCACCGTCTTTGCGCGCATCAACAGCCCCTTTCAGTGGCACGGCAATCACGGCTTCATCGACGCGCTGAGTCTGGTGCAGGCGCCAACGGCTACGCTCACGGCGACGGCGCCGCTCACCGGCAGTAGTGCGATCACGCTCACGTGGGGCGGCAGCCTCGGTCCCGATATTCCGCTGATTCCCAGCGGGGAGCATCGTCTACTGTTCGATGTGCAGTACTGGCACGACGCCAACCAGCGCTGGCGTGACGTGGTGGGCGATGTCGAGGCGGGGAGCGCTGACTTTCGCGCGGCGTGCCCCGGCAGCACCTACCGTTTCCGTGTGCAGCCGCGCGCCGAGCAGCCGGACGACGACCGGCGGGCGGCGCCGAACCAGCGTTATCCGGGTGTGTGGAGCGCACCGTTGGACATCTTCGTGCCAGCGCCGCCTATCGACCCTGGCGCACCCTTCACGCCGACTGAGCAGCTTTTCCTGCCCGTCATCGCCAGGCATGTCACGTGTTGAGGCAGGGGCGCATCCTGGCGGTCGCCCAGGGCAGGCGCCAGGCCATGCCCCTCCTATCCGTAGAAAAGGTTGGGCAGGAAGAGCACAAGCTCCGGGATGTAGGTAATCAAGAATAGCACCACGATCAGCGCGATGATCAGCGGGATCGACTCCTTGATGATCGCCTGAAGCGGCACTTTGGTGATGCCGGAAACAATAAAGAGCAGCACGCCAAAGGGCGGCGTCGTCAGCCCGATCATCATGTTGAGGACAATCATCACGCCAAAGTGCGTCAGGTCGATGCCAAGCGTCTTGACCAGCGGCAGCACCATCGGGATGAAGACGAGCATGATCGTCGAGGTGTCGATGAACATGCCGAGGATGAGGAAGACAATGTTGATGATCAGCAGCAGCACATACTTGTTATCGGTGATGCCGAGCATCAAGCTGCCGACCATCTGCGGAATCTGCTCTTTGGCGACGATAAAGGAAAAAGTGTACGCAGCGCCGACGATGAGCGAGAGCACGCCGGTTGTCTTGGCGGTATCGACGACGACTTCCCAAAGCTGGCGCACCCCCAGCGAGCGGTAGACCACGAACGCAATGACAATCGCATAAAAGGCCGCCAGCGCTCCCGCTTCCGTCGGCGTGACGATGCCGCTGTAGATGCCGCCGAGCAGGATGACCGGCGTCAGCAGCGCCGGCAGCGCCTTGAAGGTGGCGGTCAGGAATGCCATCAACACAAAGGGTTCGCCCATCGGATATTGGCGCTTGTTGGAGATGTAGGCGATGTAGACCATCAGCGCCACCGACATGAGGATGCCGGGGATCATGCCGCCCATAAAGAGCGCGCCGATGGACGCGCCGGAGAGCATGGCGTAGAAGATCATCGGGATGCTGGGCGGGAAGACCGGGCCGATGGTCGCCGAAGTGACGGTGACGGCGCAGGAAAAACCGGCGTCATAGCCGTGCTTGCGCATCTGCGTCACTTCGAGGATGCCGACGCCCGATGCATCCGCCACCGCCGAACCGGTCATGCCGGAGAAGATCAACGAACCGATCACGTTGACGTGCCCCAGCCCGCCGCGCACCCTGCCGACCATAGCGTGGGCAAACCCATAGACCATGTCGCTGACCTTGCTCGTATTCATGATCTTGGCTGTGAAGACAAAGAGTGGCACGGCGATGATGATAAAGGCGGAAAAGAGGTTGGTGACTACCTTTTCCGCCATCATGCCGGGGTCGATGCCCGCCGCCAAAAAGTAGAAGACCGAGGTCGCCAACATGCCGATGGCGATCGGCACGCGCAAAATCAGGATGGCGGCAAAGCCGACGATGAAGATCAAAAATGGAATGTCGAGCGTCATGGCTTGCGTCCTTGCTCAAGAAAGGCTTTCGGCGTCGAATTCGGTCAGGTCAAGCCCGCCAACTTCCTCGTCGCGCACCAGCGGCGCCCGCCCCACCAGCACCAGCCCATCCTTGTAGACTGCGTGCAGCATGCGCCCGATGATCAGCACCTGAAAGATGACAAAGGGCGCGTAGACCCAGGAATAGGGGATGCGAAAGACCGTCGTCTGCTGGAAGGCCATAAACTGGACATAACGGAAGACTGGCCCAAGCGCAATCAGAAAGGCGACGGCCACCAGCGCGTTGCCCAGCAGCCGGAAGTAGAGCTGCCCGCGCGCCGACAGCCGCTCATAGACAACGGTAAACGAGACATGTTCGGCCAGCCGCTGCGCATAACACGCGCCCAGCACCGTCGTCCAGATGAAGGCCATGCTGATGATCTCTGGCGGCCACGTCAGCGGGTTGTTGAGAAAATAGCGGTAGAAAACCTGAATCAGAAAGACAACAAACAACACGACGAACGACAGCGCCGGAATATAGATTTCCAGAATATCGAGCAACACCTGCCCCGCACGTTTGAGTCCAGCCATGACAGTCACCCTTGCGAAAACCGCAATGCAGAGGGATTGAGAGAATAGGAGATTGAGAGAATAGGAGATTGAGCGATTGGGCGATTTGGTGGTTGCCGGCGCCACCATCACAATCTCTCCAATCTCTTAATCTCTCAATCTCTCAATCCCTTAATCTCTCAATCCCTTAATCTCTCAATCCCTTCATCTCTAATTCTCTTACTCCGCCAGCGCCTGAATCTGGTCGTACAGCTCCATATTCCACGATGCCGTCATTTCGGTGTTGGCGAGAATCTTTTCGCGCGCGTAGTCGATGAAGGCCTGCTTGTCTGGCGTGATGACGGTCAACCCTTCACCCTCGAAGAAGGCCAGCAACTCGGCTTCGGCGGCCAGGTTGGTCTCGTCGACAAACTGGCGTGCCGTCTCGACCGCCTGCAGGATCGCCTGCTGGTGCTCCGGCTTGAGCGTCTGCCACTTTGCCTCGTTGATGCTTGGATAGAGCGGGTTGATGTAGTGATCCGTCAGTACGATGTACTTGGTCACTTCGTAGAACTTGGCGTTCTTGTCGGTGGGCAGCGGGTTGTCCTGGCCGTCGACGGTGCCGGTTTGCAGCGCCAGGTAGACCTCGGTAAAGGCCAACGGCGTCGGGTTGGCGCCCAGCGCCTCGCCCATGAAGAGCCACGTCGGGCTGTTGGGCATGCGCAGCTTGACGCCTGCCATGTCTGCCGGCGTCATTACTTCGCGCCCGATGTCGCGCAAGTTGACCTGCCGCGTGCCCAGGTAGTAGGCGCCGAGCGGACGCACGCCGATCTGCGCGGCAATGTCTTCGTAGATGCCCTGGCCGAGTTCGCCGTTGAAGACCTTCGACATGTGTTCGTAGTCTTCAAAGATGTACGGCGCGGCAAACATCGACATGTACGGAATCGACTGCGCAAACCAGTTGGGGTCGAAGTAGGCCATGTCCAGATTGCCCGACACCACCGCTGGCAGCTCGGCATCCTGGGTGAAGAGTTGGCCGCCCGGATAGACCTCGACCTTGACTTCGCCGTTGGTCAACTTCGCCACCTCGTCGGCGAAGACGGTCATCGCCTTGGTGTGGGCGTCGTCCGGCACGCTCTGTGACGAGAAGGTCAATACGACCGGCTCGGCGCTGGCCGCCGCCTCGCCGCCGGCGGGCGCAGCCCCCGGCGCCACCGGCTGGCATGCCGTGACCAACAATGCCGCCAGCACTAGCACGGCCACGATCCATCTTGTTTGTAGACGCATACTCGATCCTCCTATGTTGAATGAGAAAACGGAAACCACAAACTGGGAAGCAACTTGCTCAAACGTGCAGCGCACCGGCGGCCTGCAATGCCTGCCACCGCTGCGCGACCACTTCAGGCGTCGCCCGGCGCAGCGGCGCCCGCACATCACCCACCGGGACGCCGCGCCGTGCCAGCATCTGTTTGAAGAGCGAGAGATCGCCGCCGTCGCCCAGCAGGTCGCGCATCTGATTGACGCGCTGCTGCAAGACGCGTGCCCGCGCCAGGTCGCCGGCTGCGGCGGCATTGTACAGGGCGACCATCAGCTCGGGCGCCACGTTGCCATTACCAGAGACGCAGCCATCCAGCCCCGCCGCCGCCGACATCAACACCTGACCGTCGCCGCCGTTGTAGGCCAGGAACGCGCCATCCGTGGCTGCCTTGAGCCGGATGAGCATTTCGAGCGCGCCGCTGCTGTCCTTCATGCCCACGATGTTGGGCGCGTGGCGACGCAGTTCAAGCACAAAGTTGACGGTGAGTGTGTTGTTGCTGATGGCGGGGAAATTATACAACAACAGCGGCAGTTCGGGCACACTGGCGGCAACGGCGGCGTAGTGTTCCAGCAGCGCGGCGTCGCTGTGATGATAGACGTAGGGCGGGATCATCGCCGCACCGTCGGCGCCGATAGCCTGGGCGTGCTGCGTCAGCGCAATGGTCTCGGCTGTGGTGATGCAGCCGCTCTGCACGATGACCGGCACGCGCCCGCCCGCCGCCGCGACGACGGCTTCTGCCAGTGTCTGCCGCTCCGTCAGCGACAGCAGAAAGCCCTCGCCCGTTGTGCCGCCGGGATAGAGACCGGCTACGCCGCGTGCGATCAGGTAATCGACCAGCGGGCGCACGGCGGCGGTGTCCAGCGCGCCGGCGGCGTCGAAGGGGGTGACGATCGGGACGATGACGCCTTTCAAATTGAGTTTCATTTGGATGCTCCCATCTCCATCATGTTCAAGTCGGATTCAAGCGACAAAACGGTTTCGATCAATTCGGCGGCGATGCGCTCCTGCCAGACGTCGAAGTCGGAGCCAGGCAGCCGGCAGTGCGCCGTCGTAAAGATGCCCTTGCGCACGAGCAGCCGCTTGAAGAAGCGGATCGATACGCCAAGCTCCTGGTTGGTAAAGGCGAGCACGGGCGTCAGCCGGTCGAAGATGCGGCGCGCCGCGGCGCGCTGTCCGCTGCGATGCAGGCGGTCGATGGCCTTGTAGATGCGCAGCATACTGCACTCCGGGATCATGGCGTGGACGCCGCGGTCGAGCGCCTCGATCATCTGCGGCACAGCCCAGCCGCCGGAGACATGCACGCGGCCACCTGTCGCCGCCAGCACCGCGCTGTATTTTGGCCCCGCCGGCGCCGTTTCGATCTTGAGATAACGCACCTGGGCCACCGCCGCGCACAGCGTAACAATCGTCTCGATCGTCATCCCCGGCCCGTTGAATTGGAGGTCCTGCACCATCAGCGGCAGTTCAACCTGGCGGGCAATGCTGGCAAAGTAGGGCGTGATCTGCGTCTGATCGGCGTAAAGCGCCGGCGGCACCGCGACCAGAAGTCCTGCGGCGCCGGCGCGGGTCGCAGCGGCGGCGATAGCTGCAATCTCGGCGACGTCGAATGCGCCGGCGCCCCAGAAGACGGGCAGCGCCGCCGGGACAAGCCTCTGGACACGCGCCGCCAGCGTCACCTTCTCGTCGAAGCTGAGCCAGGCGTTCTCGCTGGCGACCGCTGGCACCAGCAGCCCATCCACCCCCGCCGCCACCCCGTCGGCAAGCAGGCGAGCAAGCGAGGGCCAGTCGATGGCGCCATCTTCCTGAAAAGGCGTCTGCACCACACCGAGGATGCCCACGGGCCAGGCCGCGCTTTCACGCACGTTCGCGATTGTGTTGCTCATGCGCGCACACGCCCTGCGTCGGCGTCCGCATCGTGACGCGCCGATAGCTCCTCACAGAGATCCACGATCTCGCTGATACGTGCATCAGGCACGCCCAGGTCGATGTCGGCGCAGACCAGGTCACACGGCGCGTAGGCGGCGGCAATCGCCTCAAGGTCGTGGCGCAGTTCGGCGGTGCTCTTGTGCTGAATATCCATCGGCGTCAGCATCAATGCACGGCGGGCGTGTGGGAAGCGCGCGGCGGCCAGCGCCAGGTCGGAGTCGATGCCCATGTCGATGTAGGCGACATCGGGCACCGTCGCGTAATGCTTCAGGTATGGAGTGGCGTTCCACGCACAGTTGTGAATGCCGATGCAGCCAAACGCCGCGGCGATGCGCTGGTCGTGCGGCAGGACGAACGCCGCATAGTGACGCGGGGAGAGTAGGTTGACCAGGCAATTGCTTACTGTGAAGTGGCTCACCTCGACGCCGGTGGCGGCCTGGCGCGCATAGAGCCGCCGGGCGCCGTCGATCATCGTTGCGGCGATGCAGGCAAAGAGGTGATGCACCCGCCCCGGATTCTCCACCATGTCGGTGAAGATCGCCTCGCCGCGCAGCCGGTAGCCGCTGTTGATCACGCTTTGCCAGTTGATATAGCCATCCAGCCGCGGCACGTAGCGGGCAATCCAGTCGAGCTGCGCCATGAACGCCTGCCAGAAGGCGTTGTTGTCGAGGTCGGGCGGCGCCAGCGCGTCGATCATCTCACCGGTAACATGCTGGCCGTGCTCGCTCCAGGGCCAATCTTGCGCCTGCCACCAGATCGGTGCGCCGTAAAGCGCCGGCACCATCAGCGCGCCAAAGACGCCGGTGATCAGGTCGGTAAGTTGGCCGGGCTGCTGGAGCGGGCCGATGTGCGCGCGGGCGCCAAAGCGCTGCTGTGTGACCTGCGCCATCGCCAGCACCGTATCGGCGCGATAGGCCGGGTCGGTGTGCCAGCGTGCGCCGAAGTCGATCCCGCCTGTTGCCGTGCTGTACCAGCGCGGGGTAAAGCCGATCTCAGGGCGTAGAAATGGCTCGTCTCCCGTCGCCGGGCGACGCGTGGCCGGTGCGGCGTGGGCAATATAGCTGATCAACTGACGCGGCATCGGTGCATTTCCCTCAGCCCGTGTGTTCAACCTGAAGACTGGAAGCAAGATGGGGATGATGGCACCAGTATAGCGAAGGGATCGTGGGGATGTCAACACGATGGCGGCGATGACCTACGCGGCGTCCCTACCTTGCAGCAGACCCGCGTCCCCTATTCAATTATTGGGCGGTTGCCCGCAATGCTGAAGCGCGCTACCGTTGTGGCTATGCTGCACGACCTGATTGCCGCCTTTGCGCCCCACAACCCATCGCTGCGTTTATGCAGGTTGCGGGCGTTGATGATCTTGCTGCCAAAGTGTCCCGGCGTGGCGTTTGAGGCGCGGGCGCAAGGCGTTGATTGCTTTGATGCGTTTGGCCATTGTGAAGTTCCTTCCCGCGCATCCGGTGCAGCAGCGGCGCGGCGTCGTTGTGGGTTGCCTATCGCTTTACAAGATGGTACAGTTTGCTTACCTGAACTTCCCTGCCGTCGTGAGCCAGAGACGGCATGAACGATTGCCCGATACAAGACTCGCACCCAGGTGCCCGCCATGCCGGAGAAACCGCTCTACTATGAGATGCAACGCTGCCTCACCATTCTGCGCCAGTTGCAGCGCGCGCCGGCGACCAAAGCCGCGCTGATGGAGTATGTGCGCGTCGAGGTGGCGCCAGAAGCCTATCCCGACGACCCGAAGCTGGCCGACAAGACCTTTGCGCGCGACATCGACCGGCTGCGCACTTGGGGTGTGCAGCTTGAACTTGGCAAGGGTCATGAATACTACCTGCAAAGCTACGGCGCATTCAACCCTGTCAGCCTTGACGCGCAGGGGTTGAGCGCGTTGGCTTTTTTGAGCGAGACCTTTGTCGAGGGCGCGCCGCAGGCCGCGGCGGTGCAGCAGCTTCTGCGCCGGGTGCTGGATTGGCTGCCGGTGGGGCAGCGCAGCATGGTAACGCTCAACCGGCAGCGGCTGCGCGTGGATCTACGCCGCCGTGACGATGACTTCGTCCCTGCACCTGTGCAGATGGCGGTGGAAAAGGCGTATGACGAGCGTCGCCGTCTGCGCTTCTGGTATCTGTCGCCCGGCCAGGCCGACGGTGCGCCGCGCCGCCACACGGTCGAGCCGTGGTTTCTGCACTTCGACACCATGCGCCGCCATCTCTATCTGGACGCCTACCGGCTGCACGTAAGCGGGCCGTTGGGCGAGTGGGGGCAGCCGCGCTGGCAGAAGTATCGCCTGGGGCGCATCCAGCCCGACGAAATCGAGGTGCTGCCCGACAAGCTGCCGCCGACGCCGCCCAAACGCCCGCGCCACGAGTTGGAGTATCTGCTGGCGCCCGAAATTGCGCGGCTGGGCGAAGTGAGCCGCCACTTCGACGACATGACCGTGCATCC
>Ga0114938_1002592_pt1 | contig 11254 bp, 11 predicted proteins | sample AshMeaBigSpring_FD_88675 | JGI IMG/M metagenome (GOLD analysis project Ga0114938, IMG submission 88675) | Groundwater microbial communities from Big Spring, Nevada to study Microbial Dark Matter (Phase II) - Ash Meadows Big Spring | ecosystem: Environmental > Aquatic > Deep subsurface >...
GATGGGAAAATTTAACGGTGTATCAACAAAATATCTTCAGAATTATCTGAACTGGTATGTCGGGATAGAGAAAATAAAAGACAGCAAAAAACAGCTTCAATCCTTTGCACAAATGGCAGTGGCATCACCATCGGCATGGTTCGACCACAGAAACCTATCTCAAATCATATAATATTTAGAACATAGCCATTATTGTTTGAAGATAAACGAATGTATATCAATGTGATTTTCAGATGTATAATTTGTATGAGTTATTCCATGCACGAATATTACTCATTTACTAATAAAACTTTACATAGAAATGAAACGTATATTATACACTCTTAATGAAATGCTAAATCACAAATAATAGCCTTCATAAAAATAACAAGATTTAATGTATCAATTCAGCATTTAATCTAGCCTATTTAGTCTCTGTCCAGTTATCATCTATACGGGACTTATAAGTACTCTGAAAAGTATTCCATTGCGTTTCTTTATAATGGTTCTCGCCATAAAATTTTAATATCATCTCGAATACTGAGGGTTTCAAATAACCTGGTACCGGACCCAGATTATTAAGGTTTTCGTCAAAATATACCGTAGTAGGATAGCTCATTCTTCCATTCATAATGGTATGAGCAAATTCATGATATCCTTTACGTCCCTCACCACCTATATGCTTAAATGTCTGACCACCAATATATACATCTTCCATTTGCTCAGCATTGAATTTCACTCCATAAAATCTTTTACTCACATATTTTATTATATCAGGATGCTCAAAAGTTGATTTATCCATTTTTTTGCACCATCCACACCAATTGGTATAGCAATCAATAAATACTTTTCGTGGCTCTTTTTTAAGTTTTGCATCAAGATTATTAATAGAGACCCATTCTATGCTTGCGCTCATTGTTTTAATTCTGACAGCCTTCTTGCCTATATTAGCAGCGTGTATGTTTATTGTAGCTATTGTTAGTAAGGTGAAAATAATTGCTTTCATGTGTAATTTATTTATTATTTACTCAAACAAATTTAATTCCAATTTTTTATAAAACCTAGAAATTTAGGTAAATTTGTCCAACTTTTTATGAAAATTGTCATTGCGATTTCGGGTGCTAGTGGGGCAATATATGCTTCTATTTTGATTGAAAAATTACAATCAATGGGTGAAAAATGTATTAGCGAAATGGGTATCATAATGAGTGATAATGCTAAGGCTGTATGGCAATGGGAACTCGGAAATAAAAATTATGAAAATATAGGTATTACATTATGGAAAAGAGATGATTTTATGGCCCCTTTTGCTAGCGGCTCAGCAGCTTGGGATGCACTAGTTATATGTCCATGTAGTATGGGTGTCATAGGTCGAATAGCTGCTGGAGTGAGCGATGACCTTACTTCACGTGCTGCAGATGTTATGCTCAAGGAAGGCCGCAAACTAATTTGTGTAGTGCGTGAAAGCCCTTATAGTGCAATACATTTGACCAATATGCTCACTATTACTCAATCTGGGGGTATTATAGTGCCAGCTAGTCCTAGTTTTTATCAGCAACCCAAAAATATAGAGGAAGCTGTGAGCTCAATCGTAGATCGAGTGATACAAATCTTAGGGATAGATCATACTACTTTCCGATGGGGCTCTTGAGATAATCAAATTATGGAGACCCAAATCTTACCATCTTCTATTTTAATTACTTTGATGGGAGATTCTTGATCAATAAAATCGCTGATACTGCATACCTCTATTAATTCATTATGAAATAATGCTTTACCAAATGGTCTTAATATGGTATGTGCAGTGCCTATATCTCCTACTTTGACTTTATGTATATCTGTATTGATTAATTTATGATCAATTTTTTCTTTTACACTCCACCTTCCTGAGAATATTTGCCTAAATCCAAAGATGACCATCAATATATCAGCACCCAAAATAAATAATGTAGTATAATGTCCTACATTATTGCCATATTTATAAGCCATATATATACATGCGCCCTGGGATATGATAGCTAAAACACCTGTGATACCCAAACCAGGAATTATAAATACTTCAAGTGCAAATAATGCAATACCTATCAATCCCAAAATAATAACAATATACCAATCCATATTTTTATGTATTTATACAAAAATACAAGAAAATAAATAATTTATTGATAAGTATTTTTGTAAAAGCGAATTTTTAAATCAAATTATCACTCCTAGGTATCGCCAATTAGAGGTATTAAAAAATAATTATTTTACTAAATTATTTTTTTCTACCTTTCTTGTTGTGTTCTATTTTATTTCTTTTTTACATTTGTAAGTATATTTTTTTTGACACCAATTAAATATACAATTCCTCATGGGACGAGCATTTGAATATCGTAAAGCTAGAAAATTTAAACGCTGGGCTGCTATGTCCAAATCCTTTACTCGCATTGGTAAAGAAATAGCTATCGCTGTGAAATCAGGTGGTAATAACCCCGAAAGCAATGTGCGCTTGCGTATAGCTATACAAAATGCAAAAGGAGCAAATATGCCTAAAGCAACGGTAGATTCCTCTATAAAGAAAGCCTCCGAAAAAGGATCAGCAGAAATGGCAGAACTCACCTACGAGGGCTACGGTCCTTATGGTGTAGCTATAGTGATTGATACTGCAACTGACAATATCAATCGTACAGTAGCCAATATACGCAGCTATTTCAATAAATTCAATGGATCGCTTGGTACATCTGGATCCGTAACTTATATGTTTGAAACCAAAGCAGTGTTTAAAATAAAAAATCTGGATTACAATCAAGATGAACTAGAGCTAGACTTAATTGACAGTGGGCTAGAGGAATTGGAACTAGATGTAGAGCTTAATGAATATATGATAATAACTAATTTTAACAACTATGGTACTATGTATGCTGCATTAGAAGCTCATGGATGTGAACTAATAAGCTCCGAGATACAACGATTCCCTTTGAATTATAAAGAAATAACAACAGCCCAAGAAGAGGCTGTAGAGAAATTACTAGAACGCATTGAGGAGGATGAAGATGTACAAAATGTATATCACAATTATATTATAATGTAAGTAAATAATTCCGTATTAGAATAATGGCTATGGCAATCATGTACAGCAAGATATATACTTGTATCAGAATATATTGTTCAAAGAATCTTATTAAACATAATTATTCCCCTAAATGTATATTTTCTAATTTTTTAAAAGTAACATTTTGGCAAGATGACCTTCAATAATTTACATCTAGATTGTTGATAAAATAATCAAACTATTAGGCAAATTGTTTTTTTAAAAAAATACTTATGTCTAAAAATTGCATTCGAGCATTGCTATTGCGCTCCACATGATAAATCGCTTCATCCAGATATAATACACTAGAATATAATTGTTCATTATCCGGTACATTATATGAATTAATCTTAAAATTATTCTGTGTAGCATTTTGTATCAACCAATATCGTATTGTAGTGCTTGCCGTTTTATAGAATTGTTTCTGTTGTAGACGATTCAAACTAGCTATATAATCACTCATTGCAAATAGGACCTCATATTTTTGTGCCAAAATACTATGTAACCATTTACTTGCCTGTTCTGAGATATGATTATCATTATCTTCCAATAATTGGATCAACTTGCCTATAATGCCTTCACTATCTTGCCAAATTCTTGCCAATTCATTATTATCATATTGTAATCCTCTATTCATACAGATTTTATTTGCATCTTCTAATTTTAGAGGTGGAATCCGCCAAGTCTGACATCGACTTAGTATTGTGGTAAGTACAAAATCGTGATTCAGTGAAATCAAAAAAAATATGGTATTTTCACTAGGTTCTTCTAATGATTTGAGCAATATATTAGCCTCTTCTTCAGCTCGTTCTATTTGCCATATTATAAACACTTTATATTTAGCTTCAAAATTATGGAGATGAATCTTTCGTACTATTTCTTTACACTCTATAGCCGTGATCTTACCTTGCGAATTATTTAATTCAATTGTATTTATCCAGTCTAGGTCACTAAAATATTGATTGCTTTCGAATTGATTTTTCCAAGAAGGATATAAGTCTTGACACAACTCTATATTATTTTTTTTATCTATTTGATATGGGAAAGAAAAATGCAAATCAGGATGAGCTAATTTATTATATTTAAGACATGAACTACATAAATTACATGAGTCATTATCAATGGGTTGTTGACAATTGATATATTGCGCAAAGGCTATAACCAAGGGTAAAGAAGCCCCTTGTGGTTGATCCATCAATAGGTGTGCATGATGTAATTTATTAAATTTATATGCTGTTATAAATTGATCTTTTATATCATTATAGCCAATAATATCTTTAAGTAGCAAAAGGTATATATTTTACTTTAAAGCATAAAAATAGTACATTTATTTTTCAATTTATATAAAAGAAATGATATTATTTTTCTCCCTAGATAATTTAAAAATTATTTAAATTATTACCTTATCTTTACCTGCTATGAGTAGCATTATTACTCCCAAAATAGAAAAAGAATCAAAAATACAAATTACCCCATCACAGGAGGTAATAAGGGATGCCATAATGAGTAATTGGAGAGACTGGCCTATAGTAAAATTGAGTCAAGAACGAGAGGAGTTCATTCAATTATTAGTAAGAAATACATTTGATAAAATATTACAGAAATTAGGCAATAATGAAAATTTACATGAGGAATTAAAAAAAACGCTTTACTTAGAAAAAATACGAGTACATCAAAAGCCATGGAGAGTTGATCCCAAAGATGAAATTTCATTTTGGAATGAGATAAAAAAAGATTTGGTCACTGTACCTTTTGAAGAAACAAACACAGCTTACACTGAAGAAAAATTAATGGTAAAAATTGTAACTCGTTATGCCCATGAGATAGTAGGGACATTTAAAATTTCTACTTTTCAATTTGCGGAACGATTTATTCCATTTGCTTTTGCCACATTGTTAAATGCAGCTTCTTTTACCAATTTCAAAGCAATATTTCAACATAAAGTACATATTCAAGATAGAGTACAATTAACCGGTGAAATTGATAAAATAAGAGAACTCAGTAAGAAAGGAACTTTGGTATTAGTACCCACTCATTTTTCAAATTTGGATTCTATCATGGTAGGCTGGGCTATTGATGCTATTGGTTTGCCTCCATTTCTTTACGGTGCCGGTCTCAATCTCTTTAATAATCCTATATTAGGTTGGTATATGAATCGTCTTGGAGCATATAAAATAGATAGACGTAAGAAAAATATGCTCTATCTCGAAACCCTAAAGACATATAGTACAATGGCATTGCAACGGGGTTGTCACTCCTTATTTTTTCCTGGAGGTACTCGATCACGTAGTGGACGAATTGAGAAAAATTTAAAGATGGGTTTGCTCAGTACGGTATTCGATGCGCAGCGTATCAATTATGAAGTGCAGGGTCCTAATGCGAACAAAATATTTATTGTACCCCTTACTATTAATTATCATTTTGTATTAGAAGCTCCAAGTTTGATAAATGAATATCTTAAAAATGCAGGTCAAGAAAAATATTTGATAGATAGTAACAATTTCACTAATTTCTGGTCCATTTCTAAATTTATTTGGAAATTCTTTTCCACCAAATCAGAGGTTATTCTGCGATTTGGAGCGCCCATGGACATATTCGGAAATACAGTAAATAATGAAGGCATAAGTTTTAGTAAAATGAATCAAGAGATAGATGTAAGTTCATATTTTAAGCTAAATGATAAATTAGTAGATGATGAACAGCGAGATTTTGAATATACTAAAATACTTTCAAAAAAAATTATTGAATCCTATCTAAAAGAAAATGTTGTTTTATCATCACATATTATCGCTTTTGTGGCATTCATTATGTTTAAGAAAAAATTCAAAAAATTAGATCTTTATGCATTATTTCGTTTACCAAGGGATGAACGAGGTATTCCGTATTTACAGTTTCAAGAGAAAGTTGAAACTCTGCTTAAGCATTTAAAACATATGTATGCAGAAAAGCAATTATATCTTGCTCCACATCTCAATGCCGCTCCGTATGAAATCATTAAACATGGCTTACAAAACTTAGGTATATATCATGAAAAGAAAGCACTGGTGCAAGATACCTTTGGCGAAATCTATTGTGAAGACATGAGATTGCTTTATTATTATCATAACAGACTGGAGGGTTATGATCTCGAGCAATTTATTTAATACACGCAAGCCAATAGCCGTCATTGGTAGTGGAAGCTTTGGTACTGCTATAGCACAACTTATTGCAGAAAACTATCCCGTGTTATTTTATACTAGAAATAGAGAAACTTATAATAATATGACTGCTACTCATACGCACAATGAAATAGCATTGCATAAAAACATAATACCTAGTTATGACCTCGCAGATACTTTAGCCCGCACAGATTTGTTATATTTCACCATTCCATCTAAATCGTATCCCGAATTATTGAAAGTTGCAAGTCCTTATTTAAACCCATCACAAATCATAATACATGGTACCAAAGGACTTGTTGTAAATAATGAATTAAGTTTGACTAAAAAACTTGACCTTATGGATGTGCATACGATTTCTGATTTAATATATAGAGAAACCCCAGTTCTTAAAGTAGGTTGTATAAGTGGTCCTAATCTAGCTCATGAACTATATGAAGGGCATCCAGCGGCTACTGTAGTAGCGAGTCATTTTGGACAAGTAATAAAAGCATGTCAAGTTGCTATAAAAACCTCAAGATTCCAAGTGTTTGGTTCATATGATATCAGGGGTGTGGAATTAGCCGGTGTACTGAAAAATGTAATATCAATAGCTAGTGGTATGGTAGCTGGATTAGGATTTGGTGAAAATACAAAAGCATTACTTATATCTAGAGGGCTTATAGAAATGATTCGAATAGCTAGCTACTTGGGTGCAGAGACCAATTCCTTTTTTGGATTAGCTGGTATTGGTGATTTGATAGCTACATGTATGAGTCCATATTCAAGGAATTATACCGTGGGTTATAGACTAGCAAAAGGTGAAAGTCTAGATCAAATATTAAATACCATGAATGAGGTCGCTGAGGGCGTAAGTACTACCAAAATAGCCCATATTATTGCTTATCAAAATAAATTGCACGCACCTATAATTGCTGCAATATACGATGTGCTGTATGAATCACTCAGTATTCAAGATGCTATCTCTCGGCTCATGGCATATCCGATGACTAGGGATGTAGACATAGCATTAGATTAATAAAAAAAAAATACTAGCCAGTGACAGGAGTTATTTATTAAATTGTCTCTCCATTCATGCGCCTGCATTAATCAATGACCATACCCTTACTAAACAAACCAAATGCATTGGAATATAATGAATAAAAGAGAAACCATATATCTACAAAGTAAAAATAGATATTGGAAATATTTTATATTCATAATGATTAACATTATCTATGAAAATAATGTATGTTTAAATAATTTTTATGATAAATAATAATGCGATAATAATTTAATGATTATACTTGACTTTTATTTATATTTGATTGTTTTATTTTTTATTTTAAAATAAATACTAAATATTTTTACTCCTATGAGTTATATTTCAGAGAAAGCCAAACGTATTACTGTACACACCTTAATGGAGATGAAGTTGGCTGGCGAAAAAATAAGTATGCTTACCGCTTATGATTTTAGTATGGCTCGGTTGATAGACCATGCAGGTATAGATGTCATCCTAGTCGGGGATAGTGCTAGTAATGTAATGGCTGGACATGAGACTACTTTGCCTATCACACTTGACCAGATGATCTATCATGCCAGCTCGGTAGTAAAAGGGGTAAGTCATTGTCTAGTAGTAGTTGATTTACCCTTTGGATCCTATCAAGGCAATAGTAAGGAAGCTCTTCATAGTGCCATACGTATAATGAAGGAATCTGGTGCACATGCAATCAAGATGGAAGGGGGTAGTGAAGTAAAAGATAGTATTGATCGTATTCTCAGTGCTGGAATACCGGTAATGGGTCATCTTGGTCTTACGCCACAGTCTATTTATAAATTTGGGACATATAGTGTCAGGGCTAAGGAGGAAGATGAGGCAATAAGACTCAAGGAAGATTCCATGTTATTGCAAAAAGCAGGTTGTTTTGCATTGGTACTAGAAAAAATCCCCGCTATATTAGGAACAGAAGTAGCCCAGTTACTCTCAATACCGGTCATTGGTATAGGTGCTGGAGGAGCAGTAGATGGACAAGTACTTGTAATGCATGATATGTTGGGGATTAATAATGAGTTTTCGCCCCGTTTTTTGCGTAAATATGCTGACTTGTATCTAACAATTAATGATGCCATCAAACAATATATTAGTGATGTGAAGAGCAAAAAATTTCCAAATGAATCCGAACAGTATTAGTTTTTTGAGGTATTTATAGCTTTCGTACGAGTTTCATACACTGTATAAATTAAATAAATAACTAAAAATGGTATTATAAATTTATTATTGGTGGGTTTAGCTATTAGTAAAAATGATATAATTAGTAGAATACTTGCAACTATTTTTATAAGAAATATACTATACATTTTGGTTATAAATTTATTGAGACTTTTGCTATCGTCTCCAGTAAAACCAATATATAATGATATAAAAGTAATAACACATAAAAAAACAAAACTTATCCATGCGAATATTTTGATATGCTCGTCCAAATGAGTTAAATTCAGGCTAATACATCCTACTGCAATTAAACAACTGATGATACTGAAATTTTTAATAAATGGCAAATTATTATTATTAATCATACAACTTTTTTCTCATTGAGTTGGATGGTATCTTTCAATTCTTTTACACCCATACTACATATACCGTTCATACGAGCACCTATTTCTACTACAAGTTTACCCATATTAAGATCACCAGTAATATGTGCTGTGCCTTTAAGAAATAATATATTTCCACATTCTATTTTACCTATCACTTTGCCCGAAATATCTGCATTATCACAGTATACATCACCTTCAATACATCCAGTAGGTCCTACTACAACTTTAGCTTTAGATTGTACTATGCCCTTAATAATACCATCAATTCGCACATCACCTTCTGAACTTATTTCTCCATCTATATTCACTCCTTTACCTATCATAGTAGTATTTTGCAGAAAACTTGTATCCGTAGATTTGTCTTTAGTGATTTTACCAAACATATATAATACTATTTTTATTTATAAGAATTATTTGATTTAACAACATACAAATATACAATTTTAATTTGAAACATTTATCAAAATTATCTTATGCAACCATCATATAATAATTGAATTAAATAATTGTATTTTTGAATTTTATTGATTGTAATTATTTTATGTTGCAACATTGCAAGGTATTAAAAAAATTATTTCAAGATTTTTTTAATGAGGAAATATTGAGTGTCCAAGAAATCCCACTAGCTGGGAGCGATAGATACTACTATAGATTGAAGAGTGAACACCATACTGCTATAGGTACTGTCAATACGCATCAATCTGAAAATAATGCTTTCCATATTTTTGCATCTCACTTATATAAGATAGGAATCAATGTGCCGCAAGTATTGATACGCAAAGGGGATTATTATTTACAAAATGATTTGGGGGATATTTCTTTCTTTCATTTGCTGCCGCATCGTAAACAAAACCCCTCTTTTGACTCATTAATGAATAAAGTGCTAGAACAGTTAGTAAACATGCAATACAAAGGACATTTTGGTTTAGATTATACAGCATGTTTTAATGGTCAAAAATTTGATTATAATGCTATAATGGCTGATTTGTATTATTTTAAATATTACTTTTTAAGACCTCAGAAAATAGTATATGATGGTCAGCTTGTAATACAGGATTTTAATACACTTGCTTATTATTTGTTGGAGGCTGATAGTGGTTTTTTTATGATGCGTGATTTCCAATCCCGTAATATAATGATTTTTAATGATGTTCCTTATTTTATTGATTTCCAGGGTGGCAAACAAGGACCATTGCAATATGATCTCGTATCCTTATTGTGGCAAGCTAAAGGCGGATTTACTGAGAATGAGAGAGAAAAATATACTGATCAATATATAAAGTATGCACAAAAAATAATAGGTGCAAGGTTTAATGAAAATAAGTTTAGAAAATATTTACCCGGATTTGTATTAATAAGATTATTACAAGTATTGGGATCTTATGGATATAGAGGATTGTTTGAAAAGAGACCTCATTTTTTGCAAAGTATCCCATTGGCCTTGGATAATATACAGTGGTGGCTAGCTAATTATCATATGCCAATAACTTTACCGGAATTGACATCAGTATTACAAAAACTTACCAGCGAAAATATATATCAGCGATTTAGTGCTCAAAAGAAAATTGAAAGTGACCTAATTGTAAATATTAATAGTTTTTCATTCAAAGAGGCTTTGCCAACAGATGAAACAGAAAATGGAGGAGGCTTTGTATTTGATTGCCGTTTTATATACAACCCAGGACGTCATGAGGAATTTAAAAACCTCACTGGCAGGGATGAATCTGTAAAGCAATATTTATTAAATAAAACCAATATGCCAAAGTTTCTAGAACAAGTAAATAGTATAATAGATGATGTTATACAAGTATACAACCAACGAGGATTTAAGCATTTGCAAATAAATTTTGGATGCACGGGAGGGCAGCACCGTAGTGTATTTGCGGCCGATAGTACAGCTCAATATATCCAAAATAAATTTGGATTACAGGTGCATTTACATCATATTGTGCAAGAAAGAAAAAATTGGGTCAATTGATACGTACTGCATTAATTTTTTCTGCAGGGCTAGGTACTCGATTGCGTCCTATTACTAATGATAGACCTAAAGCCATGGCTACTTTGCATAATAAGACTTTGTTGCTTTGGAATATTGAATACCTAGAAAGATTTGGCATAAGTCGATTTGTCATTAATGTTCATCATTTTGCAGATATGTTAATAGAATATGCCATTTCATTACATCATACTAATAGAAAAATAATTATATCTGACGAGCGAGATGAAGTTTTGGATACAGGTGGGGGTTTGCTCAAAGCCTTAGCCATGATACAAGATAGCAATTTTATTTGTATGAATGTAGACATAATAACTAATTTTAATTTACAATCTGCAATTGATTTTCATATGAAATATACACCAATAGCTACCTTAGTCGTATCTGACAGAAAAGCGAGTCGCAAATTATTATTTGATCATGATCAACAGTTGCAAGCCTGGTACAATACAATAAGTGATGAATATA
>Ga0114938_1002593_pt1 | contig 11254 bp, 3 predicted proteins | sample AshMeaBigSpring_FD_88675 | JGI IMG/M metagenome (GOLD analysis project Ga0114938, IMG submission 88675) | Groundwater microbial communities from Big Spring, Nevada to study Microbial Dark Matter (Phase II) - Ash Meadows Big Spring | ecosystem: Environmental > Aquatic > Deep subsurface >...
GCCGTTGAAACCGGTGCCGATGGCGAACGAGTCGTCGCGTGAGCCGTCCGAGTTGAGGCGCACGATACGGTTGCGGGCTGCTCCGGCGATAGAGGTGAAGTTCCCTCCCAGCAGGATGCGGCCCGCGACATCCTTGGCGTGGGCGGTGGTGATGGCGTTGCCGGTGGATAGAAAGTTGGTGTCCCGGTTGCCGTTGATGTCAAATTTTGCGGTTCCGCCGAAACCTGCCGAGGCAAGGAACCCGCCTCCACCAAGATCCAGTCCATCCGTGGCGTAGAAGTATCCACCCGGAAATGCAAAGGAAGCCGACGGATCGATGCCACCTCCGGAAAGCACACGGCCGATGTAGTTCGCCACCCCTGCACCAAGGTTGTTGAAATAGCCCATATACACCGCCTTGCCGCCGGCTTGGGGCAACACACGGTAAACCCAGCTGTTAGGAGTCGGCGCGTAGGTCGCATCATGCGCACCCAGATCCGTCAACCGCACCGCGTAGTCTGCTGCGGGGTTGGCGTTGAAGTCGGCGAAATTACCGCCCACCAGAATCGTGCCGGTGGCTTCGCGGGCGACGTCGTAGGCGGTGCCGGCGAATTCCGTGAAGCCGGTTGCCTCGAAATTGGTGTCGAGCGTGAAGTTGGAATTCAGCCGGGCGACCCGGCGGCGGGTCTGGCCGTTGATGGTGTTGAAGGCACCCGCCAGCAGGATTTTCCCGTTTCCGCCATCGCGGATGGCATAGACGCTGTTGTCAGCAGCCAGGCCAGCGACGGGATCCACGCTGCCGTTGGCATTCACCACGGCGAGGCGCGCGCCGGAGGTGTTCACGCCGTCGCTGGCGGTGGTGAAATCCCCGCCGATGAGCACGCGGCCGCCCGGCAACGGGAACACCTGGCGAACGATGCCGTTGATCGTGGGCGCGGTGAAACCATCGGCGATCTTCGCAGCGTTTTCCAATACGGTGACCGCCACCGGAGAACTGGTCGCGGAGTCGATGGAGTTGATGACTGTCACAGTGTAGCTACCGGTCGCACCGACCGGGGCATTGGTGAAGCTGATGGTGGCCGTGTCCGCGCCCGTGATGCCGGGGCCGTTGGTGAGCAGCGTGCCGCCGCGCCGCCATTCGTAGCTGAGCACGGGCGCGCCGATGGCCTCCACGGTGAGCGAGAAATTCCCGCCCTCGACCAAGGTGACCGAATCGGAGACATCGCTGATGACCGGCGCGTCGAGCACGAGCACCTCGCCGGCCGCACTGGTCGCACTACCTTGAGCATTGGACGCGAAGCAGGTGTAGTCGCCGTTGTCCGCGATGGTCACGTTTTCGAGCAGGAGCGTGTCGGTAGTGGCGCCGGAGACCGGGCTACCGTCCTTGAACCACTGATAGGAAATGGCGCTGATGCCCGCGGCGCTGATCGAGATTTCCACATCCGTGCCGGGATCGGCAATGGTGAGCGCCTGCGGCTGGCGCGTGATGCCGAAGGGCACGGCATCCGCATTGAGCAGGAAGAGTCTGTTCACCGTGACGCCGTTGTAGTTGGAGAACAGGCCGCCCACCCAGACCTTGCCGTCACCGCGCGCAGCAAAGCGATTGACGATGCTGTCCGGCTGGATGGTCACCACGAATGACGGGTCCGCGGTTCCGTCCGCAAGGTAACGCGAGAGAGTGTTCAACCGGCCGCCCAAGACTTTTCCATTGAACTGCGTGAGCACATCGTAGTGTTGAGTGTTCGACCACTGGGTGACAGTCGCACCGTTCAGACTCACTTTGAACAGGCCGCCGATGCCGGCGAAGAGGTAGTCGCCATCCGCGGCGAGCGCCATGTTATCAACCCGCGTGCGGCCGGTGGAGTAATCGAATGTGCCGTCGTAAGCCAGATTGGAACTGAGGCGGCGGACTTTCGCGGCTGAACTAGTGGTGGTGTTGTAGCTGACGAGGATCAGGCCGTTAGAGAGGCACAGGATGTCTTGGATTTCCGCCGGGGCTGCCACGTTGCCTGTGCCCAGAAGGCTGCCGGATGGCGCCAGACGAACGATGCCGCTGCTCAGCGTCGAGTTGCCGTTCCACGATGTGATGCTGCCGGCAACGAGGATGTTCCCATCCGGCTCGACGACGATGGAGTTCACACTGCCATTGGCAGCGGAGCCGATGGCCAGGACGAAATCCGTGTCGAGCGTGCCATTCGTGTTGAGGCGGATCAGGCGGTTGCGGGTGACACCTCCGACGGTGGTGAAGGTGCCGCCGACGAGTACCTTGCCATCGTTCTGCACGGCGAGGGTGCGCACCTCGCCATTGCCGAAGACGGGCGGCGTGAACGAGGTGTCGAGCGAGCCGTCGCTGTTGATCTTGGCGAGCCGGCTGCGGTTCGCATCGCCGCCGATACTGGTGAACGCGCCGCCGGCATAGACCCCGCTGTCCGGCGCGGTGGCGAGGGCGAGGATGTTGTTATTGAAGATGTTGGTGGCGGGAGGCGTGAAGCCGGTCGCGATGGCGGCAGGCGGCGGGATGATGGTGAGCGTGGCCGCGGCGGAGAACACCGCATCATAGGCGTTGGTGACGCGGACGGTGTAGCTGCCCTCATTCGCGGGGGAAACGCCGGCGATGTTGTAGGCGGCGGACGTCGCGCCGGAGATCGGAATTCCTCCGAGGAACCACTGATAGGAAAGCGCGGTGGGGCTGGTGGCGGTGACGTTGAAAGATGCGGCCGTGCCGGCGACCGCCAGCACGTTCTGCGGCTGGGCGGTGATCTGCGGCAGCGATTCGTCATCGCGGATGGACACGGTCATGGCACCGGCCAAGGGAAACACGTTGGTGCCCTCGGACAGGGCGAGCGTGAAGGAACGGGTGCCGTCCAACAGGGCGTTGTTGGCTGGCGTGACGGTGATCTCCTTCGGCGCGGAATCTCCCGCACCCCAGTTGACGGTTTGATCCACCGCTGCGAAATCGGCCGGACTGGTTGCGCTGCCGCTGGTGGATTTCACACGCACCGAGGCAGTGGCGGCGGAGCTTCCATATCGGACGAGCCGAACGGTGAACGGGCCACCGTTTTCATCGCCCGTCACGGCCAAGGACTCGAAGGCCACTTCGTCCTGGGTGAGCGTGAGCCGGGCAAGGCGGTTGCGGGCTGTGCCGTTCCATGCGGTGAAGATGCCGCGGACGAGGATGCGCTCCTGGGAATCGATGCCGAACGCGCTGACCACGCCGGTATTCGGTCCGGTGCCGGCGGGGAAGTTGTCGTCCCACTGGCCTGTTAGAGAGAAGCGGGCGAGCCCCGGGATCACCAGGCCGTTGTAGGCGGACGGTCCCGCGATGACGATGCGGCCGCGCTGCAGGGCGGCGGCGGTGATGTTGCCGGTGAAACTTCCAGCCAGGGTGAACATGGGATCCACCGAGCCATCGGCTTTGCGGATTTCCAGCGTGGTGTTGCGGGCGACGACGAAGCGGCCATCCGCCAGCGGCAGGATGAAACGCGGCTCGGGAAACAGGCTGGTCAGCGCGGTAAATCCCGGGAACGGCGCTCCGGCCGAGGTGAGCTTCGCAAGGCCGCGGGTAAGGCCGAACATATCCCCGGTCGTGTGACCGACGAGCAGGCTGCCATCCGGCAGTTCCGCGAGCGACCAGAGGTAGCCGGAGGTGCCGCTTGTCAGCGTCGAGGAAAACGCCGGATCGGCGCTGCCATTGTCCAGCAGGCGCAAAAGTCCGCCGGAGCCGGATGCCGGACGCCATGAAATGAAGACCTTGCCGGTGGAGGTGACGATGGGGCCGCTGAAGGTTCCCGAACCTGGCGCTTCGAGGCCGGCGTTGAACGATCCATCCACCGTGCCATCGGAGTTGAGGCGGGCGAGGCGGTTGCGGGCTACGCCGTTGATGACGGTGAAATTTCCGGTCACGAGGAATTTTCCGGTCGGCAACGGAGTGATGGCGAGCGAACCGCTGCCGGTGATGGTGACCGGCCACGTGGCGGCCAGGGTGCCGGTGGGATCGAATTTCAGAATGGAAAAGCCGGTGGTGGAGTCGCCATTGACCGCCAGCAGCGAGCCGTCGGTTAGAAACACCACTGGCGCGGTGCTCTCGATGCCGGAGGGATTGTAGGCGGGGTCCAGCGCGGTGGCCGGCGGGATGACGGTAAGCGTGGCAGGATTGCTGGTGACGGGCGTGCCGCCGGTGCTGACGGTGACCGTGTAGCTCGCGGCGTCGCCCGCGGTCACGGTGGTGAATGATAGGGTGGACGAGGTTTTCCCGGGCATCAGCACGCCGCCCTTGAACCACTGGAAGGAAGGCGGCACAGGGCTGGACACCGCCACGCTCAGGCTGCCGGCAAAACCTTGCTTCACCGCGATGGACGAGGGCTGGGTGACGATCACGGGAGCGGCCTCGTCATCCAGGATCGTGGCCGTGACGGCGGCCGAGCCCGAAATCACGCCGCCAGCGGGATTCGAGAGCGTGAGGGAAAAGGTCCGGCTGCCGTCCGCCACAGAGTTGTTGGAAATCGGGATGCTGATGAACCTGGAACCACCCTCGCCGGCGGCCCAATTCAGCGTGCCGGAGGCGGCGGTGAAATCGGTGCCCGAGAGCGCGCTGCCATTCGAGGTGGAGAAATCCACCGATGCCGCGCCAGACGCGCTCCCCTGGCGGACCACCTCCACGCGCAGGTTGCCCGTGTTTTCCGCCACGTTCGGGGCGGTGAAACGCCAGGCAAACGACTGCGCCACGGGATCGCCTTCGAACGCGGTGACCTTCACAGCGTTCTGACCCTCGACGTTGTCGAAGCCGCCGCCCGCATAAATCTTCCCGGAGGGCGCGACCCACTGGGCATTCCAGTAGCCGGTGACGCCCACCTGCGGAGGGTTGTTCCAGGCGGCGGTGGCATCGAAAGTGGCGTCCACCGATCCGTCCGCATTGAGGCGCTTCAGCCCGGTGCCGGGGTATCCGAAGATCAGGCAACGTCCGGCGGGGTCGAACTGCAACGGCCGAGCGCTGAAGGTGCCAAGTCCTCCGGCCAGAGTGAACGAACCGTCCGTGCTGCCGTCCGGATTCAGGCGCACCATCACGGTCGGTTGCGATGTGACCTGGCCGAGGGCCGTGAGTTTTCCGTCGGCCGTGATCGCCACGCCGGTCCACAGCGCGTTCGGCAAGCCTGCGGGCGCAAAGGATGTGTCCCGCTGGCCGTTGGAAAACAGGCGGCCGAGCACGTTGACCGATCCGCCGGACCACGAGAGTTCCCCGGCGATGTAGTATTTTCCCGAAGCGTCGCGCGCCGCCTGATAGAAAATACCCCGCACCAGCGAGGCTCCCGCCGGCACGCCAAACTGCGTGGGATCGAGCGCGAATGTCGTATCCAGCGAACCGTCCGCATTCAGCCGCGCGATGCCGTAGCGCGTGGTCGTCGTGAATGCCAGGTCCCGCACACCGCCGAAGCCGCCCGTCAGCAGGATCTTGTCGTCAGGTTCGACCGTTAGATCCTCGATGTAGTTCAGGCTGCCCGTGGCGGTGGCGGTGACTCCGGTGTTTTGAAACGTGCCGTCGGCCGTGCCGTTCGGATTGATGCGCACGAGGCTGCGCGAGTTGGCCAAGTTCGTGGTGCCGTCGTTCATCCCGGTCATCACCCCGCCGGCGATGATTTTCCCGTCGGACTGCAAACCCAGCGCCATCACCTCCGGCCAGCCGGAGCCGATGAAGACAATGCCGGTGCCATCACCGTTCGGATCGGTGTCGGCGAAAAACGTGTTGTCCACGGTGCCGTCGGCATTGAAACGCAGCAAGGGCGCTTCCAATCCCGCGCCAAGCGTCGTGGTCATCTCGTTGGAGCCCACGAGGATCTTGCCGTCCGGTTGCACGAAGACCGAGGCGACGCTGCCAAAGTCGGCAGGCGCATACACCCCACCGGCATTGGCGGTGAAGGCAGGGTCCAGGGTGTCGGGTGCGGCATCCGCCACGGAAAAGGCGCAGCCCAGTGCCCATACCGCGGAAAGCAAGCATTGCCTGAAAGTCATGAACGCTCTCATAATCATGCTTCTGAAACCAATTGGCGGCCTCATTTCAATCCTTTTTTCCGCGGAAATTCGGGTAAAGCCCGTGGCAAGCCTTCCTTGCGCATGCTGCAACGGTCCGGAAATCCTGCCCAAAGGCATCGACATCCGCCGCCCGGCAAACCACAATCGCCGGGGAATTTTTCCGCTCCCTGACTTCATCTCATGTGCATCGCCGCTCACAGAGCGCCGCTACAACCACCTCCTTCGCAGCTTACCCACCATGTCCTGGCAATCCTACAACCAATCGCTTCTCCGTTACCCGCAATTCGGCTTTTCCCTCGATCTATCGCTGATGGACATCGGCGCGGATTTCACGGCGGCCATGCAGCCGAAGATCGACAAGGCCTTCGCCGACATCGCGGCGCTTGAAGGCGGCGCCATCGCCAATCCCGACGAAGGCCGCATGGTCGGTCACTATTGGCTCAGAAACGCCGACCTCGCCCCCACGCCGGAACTGAAAGCCGCCATCACCGGCCCGCTCGCCGATCTCAAGGACTTCGCGGTGAAAATCCACTCCGGTGAAGTCAAAGCCCCGGGCGGCGGCCTGTTCCAACAGATCCTGCTCATCGGCATCGGCGGCTCGGCGCTCGGCCCGCAGCTCGTCGCGGAAGCCATCGGCCAGGATGCGCGCCTGCCGATCTTCTTCTTCGACAACACCGACCCCGCCGGCATGGACGCGGTGATCGCGAAGGTCTCCGCCACCGGCCTCGACAAGACGCTGGTGCTCGTCATTTCGAAATCCGGCGGCACCCCGGAAACCCGCAACGGCATGCTCGAAGCCAAAGCCGCCTGGGAAGCTGCCGGTCTCGACTTCGGCAAACACACCGTCGCCGTCACAGGCCATGGCTCGAAGCTCGATCAATTCGCCGCGCAGCACCATTTCATCGCCCGCTTCCCGATGGAGGACTGGGTCGGCGGCCGCACCTCGGTGCTTTCCACCGTCGGCCTCGTGCCCGCCGCGTTGCAGGGCATCGATATCGACCAATTGTTGGCGGGCGCCGCCGCCATGGACGTGGAAACACGCAAGCCGGACGCGAAAACCAACGCCGCCATGCAACTCGCACTCGCCTGGTATCACGGCTCGAACGGCAAGGGCGAAAAGGACATGGTCGTCCTGCCATACAAGGATTCGCTCGTCTTGTTCTCGAAATACCTCCAGCAGCTCATCATGGAGTCGCTCGGCAAGGAACTCGACCTCGACGGCAAAGTCGTCCACCAGGGCCTCGCCGTTTACGGCAACAAAGGCTCCACCGACCAGCACGCCTACATTCAACAGCTCCGCGATGGCGTGAACAATTTCTTCGCCTGCTTCATCGAGGTTCGCAAAGGCCGCGAGGGCAAGAGCATCGAAGTCGATCCGGGCACGACCTCCGCAGACTACCTGCAAGGCTTCTTCCGCGGCACCCGCAAGGCGCTGCACGCCGCCGGCCGCAAGTCGCTCACCATCTCCATTCCGGAAGTCACACCGTTCCAGCTCGGCCTGCTCATCGCCCTCTTCGAGCGCGCCGTCTCGTTCTACGCCTCGCTGGTGAACATCAACGCCTACCACCAACCGGGCGTGGAAGCCGGAAAAAAGGCCGCAGGCGTTTTCCTCGAAACCCTCAACTCCGTGCGCGGCCACCTCACCGCCACCGCCAAGACCGCCGATCAAGTCGCCACCGAGACCGGAGCCGACCCCGAGGACGTCTATCACTGCCTCACCCACCTCGCCGCCAATGGTGAAGCGCAGGTTTCGCTCGGAAAAACCCCGGCTGAAGACACCTTCGCGCTATGACGCCCTCTTCAGGATCCTGGCACTGGAAAACCGGGATGATTTATCCCTTCACAACACCGGATGCCGGTGCTTTGCTCCGTGGTCATGGATGAACCGCGTGCCGCCGGTTTCAAGGGCTACAGGGCCTACGGCCCCTGGCTGCGGGAAAAATTCGGCGGGCGGAGTGTTTTCAAGGTGATCGTGGACGCCGGTTTCACCTGCCCGAACCGCGATGGGACGAAAGGCTACGGCGGCTGCACCTACTGCAACGCCGAATCCTACACCCCGGCCCTGCCGCGCTCGCTTCCGGACATCCGCGACCAGGTCGCCCGGGGCATCGAGCGCGCTCGCAAACATTACGGCGCGGAGAAATTCATCATCTATTTCCAGCCGAACAGCAACACCCACGCGCCCGTCGAGCAGCTCCGGCGGGTTTATGACGAAGCCCTCTCCGTCTGCCCGGAGGACGTGGTGGGCCTCTCCATCGGCACCCGGCCCGATTGCCTGGATGCGGAGAAGATCGCACTGCTGGAAAGCTACTGCGGCCCGCTCGCGGTGGACCTGGAACTCGGCATGGAATCGATCCACGACGAGACCCTGCGGCGCATCAACCGCGGCTGCACCCATGGCGACCTCACCGCCCTGATCGACCGGCTCGCGGACTCGCCGCTCCAACTCTGCGTCCACGTGATCTTCGGTTTCCCGTGGGAGACGCGGGAAATGATGCTCGCCTACGCCGGGGAGATCAACCGCTTCCCGCAGATCCGCTTTGTGAAGCTCCACCACCTCCACATCGTCAAGGGCTCCATTCTATCAGCCCGCCACCGCAAGGAGCCCTTCCCGCTCTTCAGCCTGAAGGAATACACGGATTTCCTGTGCGAGTTCCTGCCCCTGCTGAGGCCGGACATCGTCGTCCAGCGCCTCTTCGGGGTCGCGGACACCCGACTGCTCACCGCGCCGAAGTGGAATTTCCCGAAATCCGCGGTGCAGACCTACATGGACGCGGAGTTCAAGCGCCGCGGGATGATCCAGGGCTCCGCGGCGCTCGCACCCTGATGGCAAGAAAAGGCCCGGAGCGATTCCGCCCCGAGCCTGGATGGATGATCCTGGGGATCGCGCCGTGATCAGGCCTTGCCGTAAAGCGGGCCGTAGTTCTGGCAGGCGCGGAAATCCGCCGCTTCGAGGTCCGCCGTGCCGAAGGCGCGCCAGGCGCTCGGACGGAAAACGCGCTCCTCGCCGACGTTGTGCATGTAAACCGGGATGCGCAGCATCGAGGCGAGCGTCAGGTAGAGGTGGCCCACGTGTCCGCAGGTCATGACGCAGTGGTTCGCACCCCAGTTGTTCATGACCTCGTAGGTGCTGGCGAACGCGCCCTTGCCCGTGAGGATCGGCGCGAACCATGTGGTCGGCCAGGTCGGATTGGTCCGTTGGTCGAGCGCGTCATGCACATCGTCCGGCAGGTCGATGGTGTGGCCTTCAGCGATCTGCAGGGCGGGGCCGAGCCCGTCCACGAGATTGAGCCGGATCATGGTGGCGGGCATGCCGCCCTTGGTGCGGTAGCGGGTGCTCCATCCGCCGCCGGGGAAATACTCGGTGATGGACGGATGCCAACTGGTGGCCTTGAGGCACTTTTTCACCTCGGCTTCAGAGATTTCCCAGAACGGTTTCATGGTGGGTTTGCCGTTCTTGGTCTGCTCGCCGGTGCCGTCGAGCGCGGCCGGGCCGGAATTGATGAGGTGGAGGATGCCGTCGCCGACGAGCGGGTGTTTGACCTTCTTGCCGCTGGCCTTCTGGATGGCGTCAAGGCTCCAGTAGGTGCGGAGGTCGGCGAAGATCTGCGCGGTGTTGGTGAGGAGGTAGCCGAAGAGCATGCCCGCGCCGTTGAGGGCGTCATTCTCCGTGGCGACGATGTAGGGCGCGCGTTTGCCGTTCCAGTCGAAGGACGAGTTGAGGATGGCCTCCATGAAGTCGCCGTTGGGGAAGTGGTCCGTCCACTGGCGCTGGCCCTGGAAGCCGGCGGCGATGGCGTTGTGGCCCTGCGCCTGCTCGCCGAGTTTCATTTTCTTGAGCACCGGGTTGCCGACCATCAGGTCGCGCGCGATGAGGGCCATCTTCACGCTGTCCTCCCATTCGCTGTCGAGTTGCGCGCGCGAACGGGTGGTTTCCGGCGAGTTGTAGTCCTTGCCCTCCTTGCAGTTCTTCTTCACCCAGGCGAGGGCGGTTTCATACTCGGCCTTGTCATACTGGCCCTTGCGCATGCGGCCCGCGATCTCGCTCATGTCGATGGCTTCCACGCGCATGCCGAACCATTTCTCCCAGAGCTTCGGATCGACGACCGAGCCGGCGATGCCCATCGAGGTGCCGCCCATGGAGAGGTAGGACTTGCCGCGCATGAGGGCCACGGCGAGGCCGCATTGGGCGAAGGAAAGCAGTTTCTCCTTCACGTCCCCGGGGATCGAGGTGTCGGTGGCGGCCTGCACGTCCTTGCCATAGATGCCGAAGGCGGGCAGCCCCTTCTGCGTGTGGCCGGCGAGCACGGCGGCCAGATAGACCGCGCCGGGACGCTCGGTGCCGTTGAAGCCCCAGACGGCCTTCGGCGTGTGCGGGTCCATGTCCATGGTCTCCGAGCCGTAGCACCAGCAGGGAGTGACGGTCAGCGAGACGCCAACGTTGGTGAGCTTGAACTTGTCCGCGCAGGCCGCGGCTTCGCGCACGCCACCGATGCAGGTGTCCGCGATGACGCATTCGACGGGCGTGCCGTCCGGGTAGCGGAGGTTGGCCGCGAAGAGTTCCGCAACCGCCTTGGCCTGTTGCATGGTGCGGGCCTCCAGCGATTCACGCACGCCGCCGAGACGACCGTCGATGGTGGGACGAATGCCGATTTTTGGATAGTTTGGTTTTTTCATGATGGAATGGGTTCAGAATGCCTTGCGGGAGAGAACGTGCCATCCATACGGGGTTTGTCAGCCTTTTTTCACCACATCCCGGAAATTGCGCGATCCTTGAAGCATGCAGATTTGATGCTTCAATGCCGATATTTGTCTTGATGAATGAATCCACTCCGTGGTGACTGTGCCTCGTGAATGAAGTTCGGGAAGCCAGCACCTTCGTCTCGCGGCAGGTGGAATCCTCGAGGCTGTTCTTCCTCGAGCCCGCGGGGGACGAGGAGTTCGCCGTAGTCTTCGGAGGATTCGAGCGTTGCGGCGCGGACTACCGGATCGATCGGCGGGACTTTCCATGGTTCTGCCTGGAATTCGTGAACCGCGGCACGGGCACGCTGCATCTGGGCGACGCCGACCACAAGCTCCAGCCCGGCAGCTTTTTCCTCTACGGACCATCACTGCCGCACCGCATTGTGAGCGCACCGGAAAACCCGCTCGGGAAATACTTCGTCGGCTTCACCGGCAGCGGCGTGGAGGCGTTCTTCGCGCAATTCGACATCCAGCCCGGACTGGCCGCCCGCTGCCTCAAGAGCGA
>Ga0114938_1002594_pt1 | contig 11252 bp, 9 predicted proteins | sample AshMeaBigSpring_FD_88675 | JGI IMG/M metagenome (GOLD analysis project Ga0114938, IMG submission 88675) | Groundwater microbial communities from Big Spring, Nevada to study Microbial Dark Matter (Phase II) - Ash Meadows Big Spring | ecosystem: Environmental > Aquatic > Deep subsurface >...
ATGGCGATCCTGTCGATCGGATCGTGCAGCGGATAGCCGACCAGAACGACCTCCGCATCGGATGCGTAGCCCACACAGGTGCCGAACATCCGGGGCCTGGACCCGGCTACGGCGCGGACGTAGCCCACCACTTGTTCGGGGACCACGGCGGCAGCGGTCACCCGCGCCAGGCGATCCGGGCCGATCATCGCGCCCTCCGGATGGTGAAGCCCGCCGCGGCCAGCATCCCGCGCAGATCGATCATGTGCGCCGAGCCCACGAAAACCGCGCAGCGACCCTCCTCGATGAAAGGCCGCATCCGCTCCATGAAGCGCGCATCGCGGCGGTGGATGACGAGCTCGGTGCGCGTGGGAAATTCGATGCTCGTGCCGAACATGCGCTCCACATCGCCCTTGAGATAGGCACGCACGTTCCGTTTGATATAGCGGTCCCACTGCCGGCACTCGCGCAGAAAATGGACGATCCGCGGCATGGGAATGCTTTCGAGCGTTTCGATCTGCTCGGGGAGGGTCTCCATGCCGCGCACGGCCTTGCCCATCTCCAGGGCCAGGTGCCAGGCTTCCAGATCGACCGACTGGGTCCAGCCCCGCCGCGCGAGAAAGCCGGTCCACAGCGAGAAGAAGGCCATCCAGTGCCGGGCATGGGCCAGCAGATGGCGCACGTCCGGAGGGTTGGGATGCTCGGCGCCCATGAATCGCGCCCAGAACCCGCGCGGGCCGCAGACCACCCGCTCCAGGCGCCGGGTCTCCTCTTCGTTCAGGGAATCGGCGACCCGCGGGCTTTCTGGGTCCGGGGCGTTCCCGCATGCGGAGACCCGGTCCAGGCTCGCCGGGTCGAGCGGACCTTCGAAGAGCACGCGGTCGACCTTCTCGAACAGCTCCCGGAACGAGCGCTCGAAGCTGTAGCAGAAGAAATGCGCCGTGCCGCCGATCCAGGAGCGGCGGCCGTTTTTCTCTATCTCCCAGAGCATGGCAAACCGGCGCTGCGGCGGCAGGCTGGCCAGGAACTGCCGCTTGGACATCGGCTCCCGGGGCATGGCGGCCAGCATGCGCATGAGGCCGCCGACGCCTTCGCGCAGGCTCTCGCGCTCGCTCCATTGCGCCATTTCGTAGGGCAGCCCGGGCCGGCCGCCCCACTTGGCCTTGAACCTGCGGATCCCGTCGTTCACGCCGAGCCCCAAATGCAGGAAGTGCTTGCCGTCGCGCCCGGCCATGCGGATCATTTCGCGGAAGAGCAGGTCCGATGCGTGCGGAGTATAGAAGGTGCGCGAGTGGGCGCCGAGCAAGTAGCTCGTGAAGCGCCGCGGGGCCGTGTCCAGCAGGAGGCAGGCGGCGAGGTTCCCCGCAGGGTCCCAGGCGTTGAGCAGTGCGAGCCCGGGGACCCGCTGGAGCACGGCCTCGGTGCGCGCGAACAGCTCGCGCACGTTCGGCGGCAGGGCCACGCGACCCGTGAATTCGGCCCACAGGCGCCGGTGCGCCGGGGTGAAGTCGATGCCGGCCGCCACCGTGAGGCTCCCAGCGGCCCGCTCGGCCAGCCGCTCCAGCCGCGCGGGCAGCCGGGCATTGAGCGCGAGAACCTGGTATTGATCTTGGTCGCGACGGTGACGCTTCAACCGCTCGGGCAGCTCGGGGCAGATCGCCCAGCAGTCGCGCGCGGCCGAGCGGCGCAGCGCCTCGGCCAGCGCCTGGTCAAAGCCTTCGGGGCTGTAGCCGTCCTCGAGCGGGTAGCCCACCGCCAGGAGACCATCCTGAACGGTAATGAAAAGATAGGGGCCCACCAGAAACGGTTCGCCCTCCGACATGGCGGCCATGAAGGCGACCGAATGCTCGGGGACCGTTGCCTTTTCGAGGATCGCGTTCACGTCGGAGGGGGTCATCGGTTGCTCCGGGCACATCGAGTTTCCGGCCCGCTCTTGCAGGGTGTCGAAGAACAGGGATCCCCGGCCGGAGACGCCTTTTTTGAACACCCTGATAGAATTGACAAACCGCTCGCAGCCCCATATTAGATCATATCCGAGCGATCAACAACTGACTCCAGCCGAGCCCCGATCGCCGCTTCCGCCCGTGCGAGGACCCCATGTCATTTATCGCCGATGCCGACCCCGCCGTAGCCGCCTTGATCCTTGGCGAGCGCCAACGCCAGGAAAACACCCTCAACCTGATCGCCGCCGAAAACACCGCTCCCGCCGCGGTCCTGGAAGCCCTCGGGTCGGCCTTCAACAACAAGACCGCCGAAGGCTACCCGGGCCGGCGCTACCACACCGGCTGCCGGGTGACGGACGAACTGGAACAGCTCGCCGTCGAGCGGGCCAGGGCACTTTACGGGGCCGGCCACGCCAACGTGCAGCCCCACTCGGGGGTCAATGCCAACCTGGCGGTCTACGGCGCCGTCCTGAACCCGGGCGACCGGATCGTCAGCATGAAGCTCAGCCACGGCGGCCATCTCTCGCACGGCGACGCGGCCTCGATCACGGGCCGCATCTTCCAGCCGGCGCACTACGGGGTCCACCGGGAGACGGAGCGCCTGGACTACGATGCCGTCCGTGATCTGGTGCGGCAGGTTCAGCCGCGGATGCTCGTCGCCGGAGCCAGCTCCTATCCGCGGCTGATCGACTACCAAACCCTGCGCGCCATTGCGGATGAAGTTTCCGCCTATCTGCTGGTGGACATGGCCCACATCGCCGGCCTGGTGGCGGCCAAGGTCATCCCCAGCCCCGTCCCCCACGCCCACTTCGTGACCTTCACCACCTACAAGACCTTGATGGGGCCGCACGGCGGCGTGATCCTGTGCGCGGCCGATTTCGCGAAAAAGATCGACCGCTCCATCTTCCCCGGCACCCAGGGCACACCCACACTCGCTCTGGTGGCCGCCAAGGCGGTGTGCTTCCACCTGGCCGCGACTCCTCGGTTCCGCGCCGTCCAGGAGCGCACCCTGGAAACCGCCGCCCGGCTGGCTCGAGAACTCGGTGCCCGCGGCTTCCGGCCGGTGAGCGGGGGGACCGACAACCACATGGTCCTCGCAGACCTGCGTGGCAAAGGCCTCAAGGGCGACCGGGCCGAGGCCGCGCTCGAGGCCGCCGGGATCCTCTGCAACCGCAACGTCATCCCCTTCGATCCCGAATCCACGCGGGTGGCGAGCGGGCTGCGCTTCGGAACGCCGGGCATCTCTTCGCGCGGCATGGGGCCGGAGGAAGTCCAGCAGATCGCGGGCTGGATCGACCGTATCCTCTCCCGGCCCGATGACGCCGCCGTCCACAATAGCGTGGCGGCGGCGGTCAGGGACCTCTGCCGCCGGTTCCCCCTGCGCGACCGGCTGGAAGGCTGACCACGGCTGAAATTGCTGAAGAGAAAGCCTGCACCGTTATCGCGCCGACGCACCCCGACCCGAAGCACGCGCCGCCTGCCAATATTCTTGAGCCATGCTCCAAATCGTACTATGATTAAATTATCAGTCACAAATCCGGCCGACGGGGGTCGTTGACTGCCGGTGCAAGCAAAAAAAGGAGGGGATGCGAATGCGCGTCAACTGGAGACCTTACATCGCGGGAGCGCTGGTCGGGGTGCTGGCGACCGTTTCGGTCGTCGTCACCACCAAGACCCTGGGAAAAACCCAGTTCCTGGGGGCTTCCACCACCTTCGTAAGGGGCGCCGGATTCATCGAGCAGACGGTGGAGCCGCAGCATGTCAAGACCAACCCCTATTTCATCAAGGAGAAAGTCAAGCTCGACTGGCAGTTCATGCTGGTCGTCGGCATCTTCATCGGCGCGCTGGCGGCCGCGCTCATCGACGGCAGCTTCAAGTTCGAGGCGGTGCCGCCGGTCTGGCGCGAGCGCTTCGGCGGCAGCGTGGGGCTGCGCGCCGCCGGCGCTTTCACGGGCGGCATCGTGGCCATGTTCGGGGCACGCCTGGCGGACGGCTGCCCGAGCGGCCACGGCCTGAGCGGTTTGATGCAGCTGTCGGTGAGCGGGTTCATCTCCCTGGCCTGCTTCTTCGGGGCCGGGGTTCTGATGGCCGCGCTGGTCTACCGGGGAAAGGGGGGCGCGCGATGAACGAACAGTGGCTCGGCTTGATCACCGGGATTTTTTTCGGCGCGCTTTTGCAGCAGGGCCGCGTGCTGCGCTTCGAAAAGCAGATCGGTGCGATGCTGCTGAAGGACATGACCATCATGAAGTTCATGATGTCGGCCATTCTGGTGGGGGTGGTCGGTGTTCATCTGGCCGTCGCCGCGGGTCTGGCCCAGCTCAGCCCCAAGGCGACCCAGGTCGGTGCCAACGTGGTCGGCGGCCTCCTGTTCGGCCTGGGCTGGGCGGTCATGGGGTTTTGTCCGGGGACCTCGGTCGGCGCCGTGGCCGAGGGCCGCTGGCATGCGCTCTTCGCCATTGCCGGCATGCTGGCCGGGGCGGCGCTTTATGCCGAAGCCTATGCCTACCTCCAAAAAAACCTTCTGGCGCTCGGGAACCTTGGCAAGCTGACCCTGCCCGGTGTCCTTGGAGTGGGGGCCTGGGCGGTCATTCCGATCCTGGTGGCGGTTTTCATCCTGGTCTTCGTCTTTTTTGAAAAAAAGGGGCTCTGACCGATGCGCGATCCGACGAAGGAATTGATCGGCAGGAAGAAACTGGAGCTGGACACTCCCTGCCTGGTGGTCGACCTCGACCTCCTGGACGAGAACCTGCAGAAAATGCAGGCGCGGGTCAAGGCGGCCGGCAAGGCCCTGCGGCCGCACGCCAAGACCCATAAATGCTCCACGCTGGCCAAAATGCAGGTCGCCAACGGCGCCATCGGCGTCTGCGCGGCCAAGGTCTCCGAAGCCGAGGCCCTGATCAATGCCGGGATGTCCGGAGTGCTGATTACCGGGCCGGTGGCCGGCCGGGAGAAGGTCAACCGGATAGTCTCACTCCTGGAACGCGCGCCGTTTCTGATGGCGGTGGTCGACCATCCCGCGACCATCGAGCTCCTGCAGGGCCACCTGGCCGAAAAAGGCCGGCAGCTCGACGTGCTGCTGGACCTTGACGTCGGCCAGCGCCGAACCGGGGTCCCGCCGGCCAGGGCCGCAGATCTGGCCGAAGCCATCCTCTCCAGCGGCAACCTTCGGCTGCGCGGCCTCCAGGCCTATGCCGGCCACCTGCAGCACATCCCCCGCTACGAGGACCGCAAGGCGGCTTCGCGCGAAGCGCTCGGGAAGGCGGCCGCGGTGTTCAAGCAATTGAGGCGGCGGGCCGAGTCCTGCACCGTCTTCAGTGCGTCGGGCACCGGCACCGCCCGGATCGACCTGTCTTCGCCGGAGCTGACCGAGCTGCAGGCCGGCTCCTATGCGCTGATGGATGCCGAATACCTGGCCATCGAATCGACGGACGGCTCGGATGCCGCCGACTACCACCCCGCCTTGACGATGCTGACCACGGTGGTGAGCGGACCGCACGGCCGACAGGTGACCGTCGACGCCGGCTTGAAGGCGCTTTACCGGGACGGCGGCCGGCCGCGCGTGCTGAATCCCGAATACGGCAGACTGCATTACGACTGGTTCGGAGACGAATACGGCAAGCTTTCCGCTCCGAACCGGGCGACCCTCCTGCCGGAGCTGGGCATGGTTTTGGAACTGGTCGTTTCGCACTGCGACCCCACTGTCAATCTTTTCGACCGGCTGCACATCACGCGTGCCGGCAAGTTGGTGGATGTCTGGCCCATCGACCTGCGCGGACGGTGCCAATGAGAGGCATGGCGCGGGGGGCAAAGGCGGTATCGATCGCAGCCTGCAAGCTCTGCCTGCGGATCGGCCTGATTTGCCTGGCTGCCCTGGCGATCGGCTGCGGCGGTGGGGGAGGATCCGGTTCAGATACCGCCGGAGGGGGTGGAGAAAGCGCGCCGACCGAGGGCAACGCCACGGGCGGGGAGCGCAATATGGTCTGCAGCGCCGGGCAGAGCACCGGCGAAGTCCGTGCGCCGGTGTTCCGCATGAATCTCGCCGGGCAGACCAGCTGGTATGCCGCACCGGTCGTGGCCGATCTGGACGGCGACGGGAAAAACGAACTGATCGTGGCTTACTATTCCGTGTATGTGTTCGGCAGCCAGGGCCAACTGCTCGCCCGGGTCGACCACAACGGCGGGCGCGTGTATGCCCCCCATATCGTGGTGGACCTGGAGGGCGACGGAATCGCCGAGGTGGTATTCGGTGCGCGCCACGAGGTGTATGCCTACGAATGGCGAAGCGGAGGGCTGCTATTGAAGCCCGGCTGGCCGGCCGACACGACCTCGGCGGGTGAGTCGCCGGAAGTGCGTGGCCTGGCGGCGGGCGACCTGGACGGCGACGGCCTGATCGAGGTGGTGGCGACCACCACCCAGACGCAGGAAAACGGCGCGCAGGTATTTGTGTTTTCTCACAACGGAGCGCTGTTCCAACCCACTGGTTTGAGCTACCCGGCCTGGCCGCGGTACAACAACTTCAGTGGCACGGGCGGCGACGCCGACCGCAACGTCATGGGGCATAGCGGCTACGGCTGCTACGGCCTGAACGTGGCTGTCGGCAGCATCGACGACGATCCCGATCTGGAAATCATCGTCACCTACGACAACCATCACATCCAGGCTTTCGACCCGAACGGGGTCGCCATCAATGCTGCGGCCTGGTTCACCAACCGCCAAAGCGCCTACCTCAACCAGCGCATGACCTGGGGCCAGTTCATCCGCTGGGCCGACCCCCCGGTCGAGGAAAACCACTATCATCTGCACACCGGCGCCTGGCCCAATCCGGGCAGCGGACAGGAGTGGCTGCAGTGGACGGCCTCGCCGCCTAATGTCGTGGACCTGGACGGCGACGGCCTCAACGAGGTCCTGGGCGTTCCCAACGTGGAAGTGAACATTCCCTACGAAACCCGGGCCTATGCGATAATGGTGCTCGATGGGGCGCACGGCGACGGCAGCCGTTCGGCCATGCGCAAAACCGGATGGGAGGATCTGCCCCGGGGCGGAACGCCCATTGCTGTCGCCGGATGGTACCCGCCGAATGGCGTGCCGGCCGCCGCCACCGTCAACCTGCAAGGGGATGCGGCCCCGGAAATCGTCGTGTCCCTGAACGACGGTTTCATGAGCGCATTCACGGCCCAGGGTGCATTGCTGTGGCGCCGGGACTACACCCACGGCAAGGCAGTCATGTACGCATCGGAGCCCAGCGTGGCGGACCTGAACCAGGACGGCTCGCCCGAAGTCCTATTCACCACCTACGGTGCTCCGGACATCCAGGACTCGGGCCGCCTGGTGATATTGGGCGCAGACGGCCGCCTGCTGCACGACATCGCCCTTCCAAACCCCGGCAGAAGCAACGGCAACGGCAACGGCGCACCCGCGGCCCCGGCGGTGGGCGACCTGGACGGCGACGGTCAGCTGGAGATTTTCGTGCAGACCTTCGAGCACGGGATGGACGTTTTTACAGTGCCCGGCTCGGCCGCAAACTGCCTGACCTGGCCGACCGCGCGCGGAGGCCCGCTGCGCATGGGCCAGCCCAACGTCAATGGTCTTTAACAAAATATCCATCCGGAAACGGCGTCCTCAGGAAACAATGAAATTCCGGGATTTGTTCGGCCAGAAAAAACCCCTCATCGCCTGCGTCCATCTGCTGCCGCTGCCGGGAGCCCCAAAGTACGCCGGCGACATGCGGCAGGTCTACGACGCGGCACTGAAAGAAGCCGATATTTTCAAACGCCGGGGCGTGGACGGCCTGATCGTCGAGAATTTCCGCGACAAGCCGTTCTACCCCGGCCGTGTCCCGGCGGAGACGGTCGCGGCCTTGGCCGCGGTAACCCGCGAGATCGTCAAGACGGCGGCCCTGCCCGTGGGCGTCAATGCGTTGCGCAACGATGCCGTTTCCGCCATGGCCATCGCCGCCGCCGCCGAAGCGCACTTCATCCGGGTCAACGTGCACATGGGGGCGGTGGTCTCCGAGCAGGGCCTCATCCAAGGGGCCAGCCACGAGACGCTGCGCCTGCGTGCAGCGCTGCGCTGCCAGGTGTTGATTTTCGCCGACGTAGGGGTGAAGCATGCCGCGCCGCTCGCCGACCGCGGACTGCCGGCCGAGACCAGGGACCTCACCGAACGGGGCCTGGCCGATGCCATCATTGTATCGGGTGAGCTCACCGGGGTCGAAACCAGCCCAGAGGACGTGGACCTCGTCGCCGCTCACACTCACCTGCCCATTCTCATCGGCAGCGGTGCCACTCCCGAGAATCTTCCCAAGGTCTTCACCAAGGCCGACGGCTTCATCGTCGGCAGCTACTTCAAGAAGGCCGGCAGGGGGGAAAACCGGGTGGAGGCCCGACGCGTTGAGGCCTTCGTGCGGAAGTTCAAAGCCCTCAGCGGAAACCGGCGGTGATGATAGGGGCAACCGGCTCGCCGGCGATCGTGATTTTGCAGACTCGCGAAACGCATTTCGCTTTGACGATTTAGTAAAAGTATGCGAGAAAGCGGGGTGCCGTAAATTGCCGCCGACGCGTTCGCCGCCGCCGGCAGCCGACGCTATCACGGAATAGGCAAATTGAATCCTGCTGCCTGGCGATAAGCCTGCATGCGCTTGAGGCCCAAACCGGACCATCAGAAATAGATCTGCCTCGTCAAGGACAAAGAAGGTCCAAGCTTATGAAACTGCCCGCATTGCGTATCGGCGACCTGATCGCCAAGCTCCCGATCATCCAAGGCGGAATGGGAGTCGGCATCTCGCTGTCCGGCCTGGCCTCGGCTGTGGCCAATGAAGGCGGCATCGGTGTCATCGCCGCCGCCATGATCGGTATGGGCGAACCCGACATCAGGACCAACCCTCTGGAAGCCAATATCCGCGCTCTCAAAAATGAAATCCGCAAGGCGCGTAATCTGACCAAGGGGCTTCTAGGCGTCAACATCATGGTGGCGCTGACTCACTTCTCCAACCTGGTCGTCACCGCCATCGAGGAAGGGATCGACTTCATCTTTTCAGGAGCGGGCCTGCCCCTCGATCTTCCGAAATACCTCGGGCGCCGGGACAAGCCCAAACTGGTCCCTATCGTTTCCTCCGGCCGGGCGGCCGAGGTGCTTTGCAAGAAATGGGCGCGGCTTTCCCACCTGCCCGATGCTATCGTGGTCGAGGGCCCTCTAGCCGGCGGCCATCTGGGATTGAAGCCGGAGCAGATTTCTGCGCCGGAATTCACCCTGGAGAAGCTGGTAGCGGAGGTGCTGGCGGCCGTGAAGCCTTTCGAGGCGGAGGCCGGGCGGCCGATTCCCGTCATTGCGGCCGGCGGCGTCTACACCGGCGCGGACATCAGCAAGTTTCTGAAGTTGGGGGCTGCCGGGGTGCAGATGGCGACGCGGTTCGTGGCCACCCACGAGTGCGACGCCAGCCCTGAGTTCAAGCAGGCCTACATCGACGCCGCCCAAGAGGATATCGTAATCATCAACAGCCCGGTGGGGCTTCCCGGCCGGGCCATCAACAACGATTTCCTGAAAGCCGTGAAACGCGGCGAGAAAATCCCGTTCACCTGCCCCTACCACTGCATCCGGACCTGCGATCACCGTAAAAGCCCGTATTGCATCGCCCTGGCCCTGATCCAGGCCAAACTAGGAAACCTCAAGCGCGGGTTCGTCTTTTCCGGGCAGAACGCCTACCGCGTCGACAGGATTATTTCGGTCAAGGAACTGATCGATACGCTCAAGCAGGAATACGGCACGGCGCTAAGGTCCCGGGCCGGAGAAGCTGCGCAGGCCCTCCCCCTTGCAGGATAGCCGCCTGCAGGCCGAGCTGCACCCGCCTGATCGCCGGCGCCACCGCCAGGGTGCTGCATGATTGGAGCTTACCCCAGGTCCGGCTGAACCTGCAGCGTATCGTTGAACCGGTTGACCAGGTTGGCCAGTCCAATCACCATGACCAGCTCCACGATCTCCGAATCGGAGTAGTAGGTTCCAAGCCAGGACAGGACCGAGGCATCGATGGCCGCCGCCCCCCGGGTGACAAGGTCGGCGAAGCGAATGGTGGCGCGCTCCTTTTCGTCGAAGGCATCGCTGTTCTGGTAAAATCGCAGATCATCGATTTGCTTCTCGGTCGCACCCGCCTGCTTCGCCGAAGCAGCGTGGGCGCGCAGTCAGTACTGGCAGGCGTTGATGCTGGCGGTCTTGAGGTAGGCCAGCTCCTTGAGCTTGGCCGGCACCTTGCCCTTGGTCATGACGGCGGTGTAAAAGGGGATGAACCGTTTCAGCGCCGCCGGAAAGTGGGCCATGACGGCAAAGACGTTGGGCATCTTGCCGATAGCCGAATGCATCCCGTCGTAAATGGTCTGCACACCTGCTTCGGCCTGATCCTTGATCAACGGTTTCGGCACTCCCATGGAATCCATCCTTTCGCGGGCAAAGGCCCATCCGTTGAGTAGGGTCTATATCACGAGCGTCGCGGCGGGGGAAGCCAAGGGGCCATCATTCGGTGCCTGCCGCCCCGTGGATGCACCGCAGGGATCCCCCTCACGCCGCCGATTGAAACCAACAGGGGTTTCTGATAGTTTGATCATGACGGGGTCGATAAGGGCTGTTTCCAACGCGAGATGGCCCTTATCCATTTTCGGCAGACTTAGGAGGACAACCCCATGGCCGTCGATCTTCGCCAGCGGCATTTTCTCAAGCTGCTGGACTTCGTCCCGCAGGAAATAGACCATCTTTTACAGATATCAGCGGACTTGAAAAGAGCCAAGCGATCCGGCGCCGAGCAGCAGCATCTCAAGGGCCGCAATATCGCCTTGGTCTTCGAGAAGACCTCCACCCGAACCCGCTGCGCTTTTGAAGTGGCCGCCTACGACCAGGGCGCCCGTGTGACCTATCTCGACCCCACCGGCTCGCAGCTCGGCAAAAAGGAATCCGTTCGGGATACGGCGAGGGTCCTGGGGCGCATGTATGACGCCATCGAATACCGCGGCTTCGAGCAGGCCCGGGTGGAAGAACTGGCCAGGTACGCCGGAGTGCCGGTTTGGAACGGGCTGACCAACGAATTCCACCCCACCCAGGCCCTGGCCGACATGCTGACCATGACGGAGCATGCCAACAAGCCCTTGAATGCAGTGGCCTTCGCCTTCATGGGAGACGCACGCAACAACGTCGCCAACTCGCTGCTCGTCGGCGCGGCCAAGATGGGCATGGACTACCGCGCGGTCGCCCCGGCCGAGCTGCACCCCGACCCGGCCCTGCTGGCCCAGGCCCGGGCGCTCGCCCGGCAGACCGGGGCGAGGATCACCGTGACCGAGGATCTGGCCA
>Ga0114938_1002595_pt1 | contig 11243 bp, 7 predicted proteins | sample AshMeaBigSpring_FD_88675 | JGI IMG/M metagenome (GOLD analysis project Ga0114938, IMG submission 88675) | Groundwater microbial communities from Big Spring, Nevada to study Microbial Dark Matter (Phase II) - Ash Meadows Big Spring | ecosystem: Environmental > Aquatic > Deep subsurface >...
CAGATCCAGCGGCTGTCGCGCGACGGCAAGCTGCAGTCGATGCCGCCGGTGCTGACCTTCCAGTCGGTGATCGACTTCACGGTCAGCACACCCGCCATCCTCACTGCGCTTTACGCGTTCCTGCCCGACAACGGCAGCGAGATCGTGCTGTTCGACGTGAACCGCACCGTCAAGTTCGGTCCATTGCTGCGGCCGTCGTCCTACGTGGCACTGGAGCGGCTGACCCCCACGACGCCCCAGGCCTACCGCTTCACTGCAGTCGTCAATGCCGGTGACGACACCGATGAAACCCTGGAGAGAACGATCGCGCCGGGCGAGCTGCAGGCGACCGAGCGCCCGCTCGGATTGCAGTACCCGGCGGGCATTTTCTCGCTGTCGCACCTCGCGATCCCGATCCCGCCGGACGATCCGCTGTATGGCACGCAGCCCGACCCAGCGAACCGCACGGAATTCGGCCTGAACCTCGGCGCGCTCGATGCGCGCGGCGAGCGCGGCGCGCTGATCGTCGACCAGGACTTCCTCACGCGGCTGCCGTCGAACCCGTTCTTCCCCTATCTGCTCGCGCGCGTCGAAGAGAGCATCGAGCGGCCTGCGGCGGCGAGCGGCCGGGAGATCACGACGGCACCTCCCACCGGCCTGCCGGTCCGGCTGGAGGCGTTGCTGTCGACCTTCGTGCCCGCCGACGCGGACGCGCAGCCGTTCGCGGGTCCCTGACCGCTCCAGGATCCGCGCCGTGAGCAGGAGCACTACGTTCGTCGTCGCATTCACCCTGCTCACGGTGGCCGCGGCTTTCCTGTTGCCGCCGTTGCCGCAGCCGCTCGACTACCACGACTTCGCGGATCAGCGCGGCGCGCTCGGCATCGACAACTTCCTCGACGTCGTCTCGAACGTCGCCTTCGTGCTGGCCGGGCTGGCCGGCCTGTTCGTCGTGTTCTCGGGACGGGCATTCTTCGAGTTCCCGGCCGAGCGCTGGCCGTATGCGGTGTTCTTCCTGGGCGTACTGCTGACAGCGGCGGGCTCGGCCTGGTATCACCTGTCGCCCGACAATGAGACGCTGTTCTGGGACCGGTTGCCGATGACCATTGCCTTCATGGGCCTGGTATCGAGCCAGGTCGTCGAGCGGATCAGCGTACGGGCCGGACTCCTGCTGCTCGGGCCAATGGTCCTGTTGGGCCTGACGTCGGTCGTCTACTGGATCGTCTCGGAGCGCATGGGCGCGGGCAATGTCCTGCCCTATGCGCTGCTGCAGGGGTACGCAGTGGTCGTGCTGCTGATGATGGCCGCCCTGCATCCGTCGCGCTACACGCGGGCCAACGATCTCTATTTCATCTTCGGCTGGTACGTGCTCGCCAAGCTGCTCGAGCATTTCGACGCGCAGGTGCTGGCCTACAGCCACGCCGTGAGCGGCCACTCGCTCAAGCACGTCGCTGCGGCCGCGGCGGGTATCGTCACCTGCCGCATGCTCATGCAGCGCACCCTGGCGCGACAGGAACGCGAGGCATAAAACATGGAGCGATTGCGCGCGCTGGTGTACGGGACCGTGCTGCTGATCTGCATCGGCTGGGTGCTGCACGTCGGCCAGGCGATCTTCGTGCCGGCCGTGCTCGGCGCGGTCATCGTCTACATCATCGTCGGCCTGGCCGACGCGATGGGCCGGCTGCCGATCCTCGGGCCTGCGCTGCCGTCACGGTTGCGGTATCTCTGCTCCATCCTCGCCATCGGGGTGACTTTCTTCCTGTTCGTGTACCTCGTGATGGCCAACAAGGACCGTGCGCTGGCGCTGGCGCCGCAGTACCAGCAATCCCTGCTCGCGACCATCCAGCAGTTCGCGGTGCACTTCGAGTTCGAGACCGAGCCCACCTGGGCGACGCTACGGCAGGAGTTGCTGGCGCGGATCAACCTGCAACGGCTGGCCGGCTCGCTGCTCGCCTCTGTGGGGTCGATCCTCGTGACCTTCGTCGTGGTCTGCCTGTATGCCACCTTCCTCATGCTCGAGCGCGGCAGCTTCGAGGCCAAGCTGGCCAACCTCTCCGACGACCCCGCGCGCGTGGCGCGCATCCGCCACGTGATCGTGGCGATCAACCAGCGCATCGGCTCGTACCTGGCGTTGAAGACCCTGCTCAGCTTGCTGCTGGCGGTGTCGAGCTATGTCGTGATGCGCCTGTTCGGGCTCGAGTTCGCCGCGCTGTGGTCCGTGCTGATCTTCTTCCTGAACTTCATCCCTTACGTCGGCTCGGTGCTCGGCGTGGTGTTTCCCGTGCTCATGACGGTCGTGCAGTTCCAGGACGCCGGCACGGTACTGACGATGCTCGTGGCGCTCACGGCCCTGCAGTTCGGCATCGGCAATTTCCTCGACCCCTGGCTGATGGGCAACTCGCTCAACTTGAGCCCGTTCGCCATCCTCGTCAGCCTGGCGATCTGGTCCGAGTTGTGGGGCGTGCCCGGGGCGTTCCTCGCGGTGCCGATCACCGCGATCCTGACGATCGTGTTCTCGGAATTCCCGGGGACGCGGCCCATTGCCGTGCTGTTGTCGAGCAACGGCCGGTTGTGATGCGGCGAGCGTGCTTCCTCAGCGTCGCGGTGACGCTGCTCCTGCCGGCGACCGGCATCGCGGCCGATGGAGCCCGCCGCTTCACGGAACTCGGCGTAGGCCGCGGCCTCGACGCCCGGGTGGTGGTGACCCTGCTCGTCGACCGCAACGGGCTGCTTTGGGTGGGCTCGCGCGAGGGCCTGTACCGTTACGACGGTTACCAGGCCAGCGTCTTCCTGCCGGATCCGGAACGTCCCGGGCGGATCAGCGACATCGACATTCGTGCCTTGTACGAGGCCGGCGATGGTGCGCTGTGGATTTCGACCAACACCGGTGGGCTCAACCGCCGGGATCCTGCGACGGGGGCGTTCACACAGTTCCACCACGACTCTGCCGATGCCCGCTCGTTGAGCGACGAAAGCGTCTATGGCATCGCCGAGGATGCCGAGGGCCGGTTGTGGGTCGGCACGCAGCGCGGCCTGAACCGGCTCGACGCAGACGGCCGGAACTTCGAAAGGCACTTTCACTCACCCGATCGTGGCGACAGCCTCGCAGGCGACTGGGTCTATGCCTTGCATCGCGGCCCGTCCGGATCCCTGTGGGTCGGCACGGTGGGCGGCGGGCTCGACCGCTGGGCCGGGACCGGCGGCCGGTTCGAGCACTTCGCGCTTGCGTCGCTCGCCAGCGGCCCACGCGGCCTCGACGACGTCTTCGGCATTCACGAGGCGGCGAACGGACGTGTCTGGGCCGGTACCCGCGCGGGTCTGGTGGTGCTCGATCCGCCGCAGCACAAGGCCGAACACGTCGACTTGACCGGCACAGCGGACGAGCAGCCGCTAGTCACGGCCATGCGGGCGGATCACACCGGGCGTCTCTGGGTGAGCACGCTCGGTCACGGGGTGTTTGCCGTCGACACCGCCAGTGGTCAGTGGGAGCACATCCACTCCGACCCATCTGGCGCAGCCGAGGGGTTTCCGTCGCGTCCCATCCTGAGTATCGCGACTACCGAGCACCTGCTGCTGGTCGGCACCTGGGGCCAGGGCGTATTCCGTGCACCACTGGAAGCGTCGCCCTTCAAGCTGCTGAAGGCCGGGCCTGTGCCGACGGGCCTGCGCCACGAAAACGTGACGGCTGTGCTCGCTGGCGATGAGCCCGGCCGACCGTGGGTCGGAAGCTTCGGCGGCGGACCCCAGCAGGTGGATGTCGATGCCGGCACCGTGGACGCGAGCGGCGGCGACCCTGGCGAAGTGATTCGAGTGTCCGGCGTCGTGAGCCTCGCCAAGACCGGCGCGGGCGACCGCTTTGCAGGCACGACCGACGGACTCTACCGGCACGCGGCGGATGGCCGCCAACTCGGCCTCGATGCGCACGTCACGGACGACGACAGCAGCATCGGCGCGGGCTACGTCTCTGCGCTGCTGCCCGCGGCGGATGATGACCTGTGGGTCGGTGTTGGCGGCAGCGGTCTGTTCCGCCGCGACGCGGCAACCGGACGATTCGAGGCTTTTCGGCACGACCCTGCCACGCCGTCGTCACTCAGCGGCGATTACGTTACGGCGTTGTTCTCCGCCGCCGATGGACGCATATGGATCGGCACTCGCTCGAACGGCCTCAACCGTTGCAGCGTGGCGCCGTTTGCCTGCGAGCGCTTCGACGGCCGATCACCGGGCACGCCGAGCCTAGGTCACCACCACGTCACAGCGCTGCGCCCGGCCAGCGGCGGCGGCCTGTGGATCGCGACCAGCGGCGGCGGCCTGCGACGAGCGCAGTTCGGCGAGGGCGGCCGGGTGCTCGGCTTCGATCGATGGGGCACGGTCGAGGGGCTGCTGAGCGACGGCGTGATGTCCGTCGAGTCCGATGCCGATGGTTCGCTCTGGATCGCCACCCGGCAAGGCCTGTCGCGCCTGGATCCCGCCTCGCGCCGCGTCGTCAACCACGTGCCGCAATCGGGACTGCCCGTTTCGCACTTCAATACCGGTGCCTCCGCCGCGGACGAGCGCTACCTGTACTTCGGCTCGGTGGGCGGGCTCGTCAGCGTGCCGAAAGGACTGCCCCTGCGCTTGCGTCCGCCGAGCCCCGTGCGGATCACGGGAGTGGAGCGACTGGTGGACGGCAGCGCCACGCCGCTCGCGCCCGGCGAAATCGAGCGGCGACTCGAGATCGGCATCGACGACGTGCTGGCGGCCGAGTTCGCAGTGCTCGATTTCACCGAGACCGCCCACGAATACGCCTATCGCCTGCAGGGTGCCGACGCGTGGACACCGCTCGCACACCGGCGCCAGCTGACCTTCGTGGGCCTCGCTCCCGGCCGCTATTCGCTCGAAGTGCGCGGCCGGGATGCCTTCGGCCAGTGGAGTGCGAGCCCGCCGCTCGATTTCGAGGTCGTGCCGCCGTTCTGGATGACGACCTGGTTTCGCAGCCTGGCAGTCGCGGCGGTCGTGCTGCTCGCGCTCGGAATCCATGTGGTGCGGCTGAGGTCGCTGCGTGAGCGCAACGCCATGTTGCGGCAGCTGACCGGGCGGCTCGAGTCGGCCAAGGAGGATGAGCGCAGCCGGATCTCGCGCGAACTGCACGACGAGCTTGGCCAGACGCTCACCGCTGCCAAGCTCAATCTGCAGATGCTGCGCCCGACGGTCGCCGATGCCGGTGCCGCGGGGCGACTCGAGGACTCGATCACCATGATGGACGGCATGATCCACCAGGCTCGCGACATCGCGCGGGGGCTGCGTCCCCCGCTGCTCGACGAGGCCGGTCTCGTGCCGGCCATCGACCACTTCCTGAAGTCCGTGGCCGCACGGTCCGGCACGCGCGTCGAGTTCGACGTCGCGCCCGGCGTCACGCGCGTCCCCCCCGGGCTCGGCACGACGGTGTTTCGCCTGGTGCAGGAGGCCGTCGGCAACGCGCTGCGGCACGCGCGGGCGAACCTGGTGCGCGTGACGCTGCGAGACGACGACCGTGCGCTGCGGCTGGTCGTGGAGGACGACGGCGTCGGCTTCGACCCGGCTGCCGTCAAGCGCGCCGCAGCACGCGGCGCGCACCTTGGGTTGCTCGGCATGACCGAGCGCGTGCGCAATGCCGGGGGCGCGATCGAGTTCGAGTCGCGGCCGGGTGCCGGCACCCGCATCATTGCGCGCATTCCTTTCGATCGACCTGGCCACGCAGGCCAGGCGGACCGAGGTGCCACCCCATGACCGTCTGCCGTGTGCTGCTCGTCGACGACCACGCGCTGGTGCGAACCGGCATCCGGGCGCTCCTCGAAACGTTGCCGCGGGTCGAGGTCGTGGGAGAAGCGGGGGACGGGCTCGCCGCCGTGCAGCTCGCAACGGAGCTTGCGCCGGACGTCATCCTGCTGGACATCACGCTGCCTGGCCTCAACGGGCTCGAGGTCGCGGCCCGCGTCTCGCGGATCGGTTCCGGCACACGCGTGCTGATGCTGTCGATGCACGCGTCGCCCGAGTACGCGGCGCGAGCCTTTGCCGCCGGGGCCGCGGGTTACCTCAACAAGGACTCGGCGTTCGACGAACTCGCGGCGGCGCTCGATACGATCGGTGCGGGGCGCCGCTACCTGTGCCGGGCCATCGATCCCGGGCAGGTGGCCGTGTTCGAGCGCCAGGCCGCCAACGGGGGATCCGGGATCGACCGGTTGACGCCCCGGCAGCGACAAGTGCTGCAACTGGTGGCAGAGGGTCTCGGCACGCGCGAGATCGCCGAACGGTTGTTCCTGAGCGTGAAGACAGTCGAAACGCACCGCGCGCAGATCATGCAGCGGCTCGACATCCACGATGTCGCGGGCCTGGTGCGCTTCGCCATCCGGCACGGACTGTTGCCACCGGAAGCCACCTGAGGCGACGCCACGCGCCAATATCAGGCGTTCCCCGATAGCCAGCAAACCAGACCCCGGTCACATTTTCGCCTCCCGCCGGCCCACGCGCCCGCGCATCCCGACGTTGACCCGTCGCCTGGAGGTCGAACCGTGTCCAGTTACTCGTTCCATTCCCGACTGTGCCTCGCCGTCATCGCGGCGGCCGTGGCAATCGGGGCTCCGGCGGCGCATGCCGCCAAGCTCAAGCAGCAGAACCTCACCCGGCTGATCGCCGACGCCCAGCAGATCGTCGCCGGCAAGGTCACGCGCGTGACCGACGGCGTGAGCGCGGGCGGCCTGCCGTACACCGAGATCACGATCGCGGTCGCCGACAGCGCCAAAGGCGAGCTGCGGGGCGGCAAGCCCTATACGTTCCGCCAGTTCGGGTTGCTCGAGCCGCGCAAAATGCCGAACGGGCGCGTCCTCGTCGCCGTGACGCCGGAGGGCTTCCCGCGCTGGCAGGAGGGCGAGCAGGTGGTGGCGTTCCTCTACCGGCCCGCGAACCGCACCGGGCTGCAGACCACGGCTGGTCTCGCGCAAGGCAAGCTCACCGTGCTCAACGGGCGCATCACCAACGAGTTCAACAACCGCGGCCTCTTCGACGGCGTGAAGATCAGCGACGACCTGCTCACCGAGAAGGAGCGGGCGATGCTCAAGAGCCAGGGCCCGGTGGACGCCGCGACCTTCGTCGGCCTGGTGGGCCGGGCCGTGAACGAGAACTGGATCGCCCGAGGGGAGATGCGCTGATGAAGACCGCATTCAAGACGCTGCTCCTCGCGCTGGTCGCAGCAGCCCCGCTGGCCCAGGCTGCCGGACCGCTCTACCTGAACGATGCCAATCCGCCGCGACCGCTGGCGTGGGACACGACCAAGGGCCCGATTCCCGTGTGGACCGACGGCGGTGGTGCCTTCACCTACGACTTCGACGGCGTGACGCCGTTCATCACCATCGAGCGCGCGAACGAGATCACGCAGTTCGCGTTCGACCAGTGGGGCAATGTGCCGACCGCGACCTTCAAGGCGACGATCGCGGGCACGATCAAGGGCAAGACCGGCATCGCCGACGTCACCGGCGCGAACGCGGCGCAGTTCTACGAGAAGCAGAACGGCTACGGCTTCTGGGTGCTGTACGACACCGACGGCGACATCCTCGAGGAGTACTTCGGCGTGCCGAAATGGGCGGTGCTCGGCATCGCCTTCCCGGAGTGGGCGGACGAGAACGGCCGCATCACCGAGGCGACCGCGCTGTTGAACGGCTGGTACGTCGACGCGGCCGACACCGAAGGCAACCGGGTGGCCGGCGTGTTCACGCACGAGTTCGGCCACGCCATCAACCTCTCGCACTCGCAGGTCAACGGCCCGCTGGTGTACTCGAGCTATCCGTTCGACGGCTATCGGCGCTACCCAGGCGTGCCGGGTTGCGTGGACCCGGTGTACGCGTCGGACTGGTACGACGACACCGTCGACCGCGCCGACCCCGCGATCATCGAGACCATGTACCCGTTCATCGACACCTTCTCGTCGGTCGGGTCGGAGCAGAGCACCATCACGCATCCCGATGACATCGCGGCGGTCTCGAACCTCTATCCGACGCCTGCCTATCTCACTGGCCGTGGATCCATCAGCGGCGTACTGCGGCTGAAGGACGGCCGCACGCAGTACAGCGGCATCAACGTCATCGCGCGCAACGTCAAGAACCCGTTGTTCGACGCGGTCTCTGCGATGACGGGGGACCAGACCCAGGGCCTGCTCGGGCCGGACGGTCGCTTCACGATCCGCAACCTCACGCCGGGCCAGGACTACCTCGTCTACATCGAGGAAATCGCCGCGGGCGGTTACCCGACGACGCCGCAGATGCTGGTCTCGCAGGGTGAGTACTGGAACGCCGCCGAGAGCAGCAATCCGGCGACCGACCGGCCGTGCGACGCGACGCCGATCCGTGCACAGGCGGGCGTCACCAAGACCGCCGACATCACGTTCAACGGCTACGCGCAGGGCGTGCAGTTCACGCCGATCGTCAGCGCCTACCTCACCGACCTCGCCAAGAACGGCCGCAGTGCCGCGGGCGTGTTCGAGACCACGGCTTTCATCTGGAACCAGAGCCGGGGATTCGAAGTGTTGCCGCCGGAGGTGGTCGCCAACAACGGCAGCATGACGCGCAACGGGCAGTGGATGACCGTCAACGTGGACTTCGACGGTGACGGCATCAGCCAGGCCGCACTGCGCGCGTCGAACGGTTCGGTCATCTCGCTCGGCGACCTGAACGGCGACAGCTGCGGTGGCAGCAGCGCCAACGGCGTCGCGAGCAGCTACGGCTGGGCCGTCGACGATGCCGGCCGCACCGCGGTTGGCACGGCCTATGTCGACAAGGACAAGGACGGCAGCTGCGAGAGCCCCGGCAAGAGCGAAATCCTGCCGTTCATCTGGACGGCCGGGGAGGGCATGCGCGCGCTCGACACGAAGTCGCTGCCCATGGACGAACTGCCCTGGGTTCGCGCCCACGCGGTTTCCGGCAATGGCGAGGTCGTGCTCGGCACGTCCAACTTCCAGTATGCCTACGCGTGGGTGAAGGAAGGCAAGGTGATCAATCTCACCGAGCGCTACGGCGCCGACGCCAACGCGTATGCCGTCAGCTTCGACGGGCACCGGGTGGCGCTGAACCTCATCGACCCCGACACCTGGCAGGGGCGCGGAGTGGCGCTATGGGACTACGCGCGCGGACTCACGCCGATCGGCGCGCTCCAGTGGTGCAAGGACGTGCCCTATGTCAGCTGGTTCGGCGGCGACCAGTGCGAATACATGACCGGCGCGGAGATCGAGGCCATGGTGGGCAAGCCGTCCATGGAAATCTTTGACATGAGCGACGACGGCTCGGTGCTGATCGGCCGCTCCGGCTCGTTCTTCACGGGACTGGTCGGTGCCCTGTGGATCGAGAACGTCGGCTGGATGACCTGGGACGAGTTCTTCCGTCGCCAGGGCGTGGTCGAGGCGTCGAACGCGCCGTTCTCCAACCCGATCTCGATCAGCGGTACCGGACGCGAGGTGGTCGGCGGCATCGTCGGCGCGTCGTTCTCCTGGCTGGTGAACATGGATCAGGTGTTCGTCTGCGAGCGCGGCAACTCCGTGCAGACCGGCTTCCCGAACGGCTTGCGAGCCAAGATCGCCGCAGGCGCGAAGCTCGGCCGCTGCGAGCACCTGGACGACTGAGCGAACGAAAACAAGATCTCCTCCTGATCGTGTGCCTGGAGGCGGGGGAAACCCCGCCTCTTTTCTTTCCGCGGGCACGATCGGACTACAATCGGGGCCGCGTGTGCTCCCACCTGGGGTTTCAACCGGTGTCCTACGTCGAGTGGTTCCTGCGGGCGCTGGTGCTGGTGCCGGTCACGCTGCTGCCGATCATCAACCCGCTCAGCACCGCGCCCGTGTTCGTCGCGACCGTGGGCACGAACCGCGCCGTCGCAAAGCGGCTGGCGCGCCAGGTGGCGGTCAACAGCTGGTTCGTGCTGGTGGTCTCGATGCTGATCGGCACTTACGTGCTGGCATTCTTCGGGGTTTCGCTGCCGGTCGTGCGCCTCGGGGGCGGGCTGCTCGTGGCCGCGACCGCCTGGCGCCTGCTGCACCACACGGAGGACGACGACGTGCACGCGGTCGCGGTGGAGAAGGCCGCAACCCTGTCGGATGCGGAAATCGTGCGGCGCAGTTTCTTCCCGATCACGTTCCCGCTCACCACCGGGCCCGGCACGATCGCCGCCTCGATCGCGCTCGGCGCGCAGATTCCGTCCGAACCGAAGCTGTTCGTGCTGGGCGTGCTGGTGGCGGGCTGCGGGGCCGCGCTCGTCTCGCTGGCGCTCTACCTCATCTTCGGCAATTCGGCGGCCGTGATGGCCCGCCTCGGGCGGATCGGGACGCTGGTGATGGTGCGCCTGATGGCCTTCATCCTGCTGTGCATCGGCATCCAGATCATGTGGACCGGCTGGGCGGAACTGAACGGACTCGGCTGACCGTGCTCGCCGCGCTTCGCCGGTATCGCCCGGGCGACCTCCCGCATGACGTGGCCGGGGGCCTGGCGGTCGCCGCTGTGACGGTGCCCGTGAGCATCGCCAACGCGCAGCTGGCAGGGTTGCCGCCCGAGCACGGTCTCTATGCCAGCATCCTCCCACTCGTGATCTATGCGCTGCTCGGTACCTCCCGGCAGCTGATCGTCGGCACCTCTGCGGCGACCGCGGCCCTGATCGCCTCGGCGGTCGGGACGATCGGCGCGGCCAACCCGTCGCAGTACCTCGCGTTCGCGATGATGCTCACCCTGCTCGTCGGGCTGATGTGCCTGGCCGCCAGCCTGTTGCGGCTCGGTGCGATTGCCGATGTGCTCTCGAGACCGATCATCGTCGGCTTCATGAACGGCGTCGCGCTCAGCATCGTCCTGAGCCAGCTCGGCCCTTTGTTCGGCATCCGGCTCACGGCCGAGGGATTCTTCCCGCGCACGCTCGAATTCGTCGTGAGCCTGCCGCGCACACACTGGCCGACTCTTGCCGTCGGCGCGGCATCCCTCGGCGCGCTGCTGGCGGTGGGGCGCCTTGTGCCGCGAATCCCGGCGCCGTTGGTCGCGATGGTGGTCGCGAGCGTCGTCGTGACGATCTTCGGGCTGCACGGTGCTGGCATAGGGGTGATCGGTTCGGTACCGGCGGGCCTGCCGACGGTGTCGGTGCCAACCGTGCCGCTGCACCACATGCCGATGTTGCTGGCGGAGGCGGCGGGCCTGACCCTGCTCAGCTTCTCGAGCACCATGCTCGCAGCCCGCAGCTTTGCCGAACGGAACCGCTACGACGTCGATCCGGACCGGGAGCTTGCGGCG
>Ga0114938_1002596_pt1 | contig 11239 bp, 8 predicted proteins | sample AshMeaBigSpring_FD_88675 | JGI IMG/M metagenome (GOLD analysis project Ga0114938, IMG submission 88675) | Groundwater microbial communities from Big Spring, Nevada to study Microbial Dark Matter (Phase II) - Ash Meadows Big Spring | ecosystem: Environmental > Aquatic > Deep subsurface >...
GTGAAGTTAAATCGGGCTATATAACTTGTTCCAACTTTTTTCTGATCTTTCAGAATTGCGGTTGTATCCATTGAGAAGCTCTCGAAAGGTTTGGAGAAACGAGTACGGAAATAGATTCGTTGATCGCGTGCCCAACCGTCTGAGTAACGGTAGCCCTGAATAGTAACCGAGTCTACTACTTCTATGTAGGAGTTATTGGTAAAGTCCCAGTTCATTGCTTTTTTAAGATTTAGAAAGATCGCAGCTTTTGCTTTGGGGAAAGTATAACGTTGGATGCCGCAACGTTCGGTAGCTGTCAATTCTACTTTGATGTTATAATCTTTTAGGAGTACACGGTAGTATCCTGCACTTGCACTCTCTTCTTGGTGAGAAAACTTCGAATGAATACCCAAGGGCTCTGCGGCTTCTTTATAGGGGAGAGTGACCGGCATAAAAGAGATGTCGTAGAGATCGCCCGCACCTGTTCCTGAAAGGTGAGTGTGACTGAAACCGGCAATCGTGCTGTCCGGATAGAAATAACCTGCAATACGATCCCATCCCGGTAAACCATTGTCCGGACTGAGTTGCACCATTCCAAATGGAGCTTGTGCTCCCGGATAGGTGTTTCCGGTAAAATCAGTACCGATGAACGGGTTCACATAGGCCGTGTAATCAGTTTCTTCCGTCGCATTAAAAAGGCTATGGCAACTGGCCATTGTGAATAGTAGGATAGATATAAGACTAAATGCTTTCATATTGCTTTTTGATTTTGTGGTTTTTAGTTTATAGGGCAAAGGTAGAAAAAATATAATAAAAAAAAGATCAGTACCCGTTTGGTAGGATACTGATCTTCTTTGGTTTATTTCGAAAAGCTGTTACAAGGCAGCTAATTCAATTACTTTTTCAATGGCTGCATGAATAGCATCGGGGTTCTTACCACCGGCAGTTGCAAAGTGAGGTTGACCGCCGCCACCACCTTGAATCAGTTTGGAAGCTTCTTTCACTAAGTTGCCCGCTTTTAGTCCGTTAGCAACCAGATTGTCACTGATCATCACAGTCAGCATCGGTTTGTTATTATCGATTGTTCCAGCTACGAAGAACAAGTTTTCTGTGATCTCACCACGAAGTTGGAAAGCGATGTTTTTCACCACTTCAGCAGGAAGAGTGGCACAAAACTTTATTACTTTAATGCCGTTGATTTCTTGAATATTTTTAAGAAGTTTCTCTTTGAGAACAGCTTCTTTTTCTTTCATGAAATCTTCAACTTGTTTCTTTAAGCCTGCATTTTCATCTAAATATTTGCGAATAGCAACACCCAGATCAGGAGCATTGTTGAATAATGCTTTCAAATCGCTCAAAGTATCTTGGATCGAGTCGAGCATCTCTTCCACACGTGCTCCTGTATAAGCTTCGATACGACGAACGCCTGCAGCTACCGAACTTTCAGAGATGATTTTCACGATTCCGATATTACCAGTTGCCGCAACATGAGTTCCTCCACAGAATTCAACTGATGAACCGAATTGGATCACACGTACATGATCGCCGTATTTCTCACCGAATAGTGCAATGGCACCTAGTTCTTTTGCATCTTCGATCGGAATGTTACGATGCTCTTTCAACGCGATGTTTGCACGGATCTTTGCATTGACCAGATGTTCAACTTTACGGATCTCCTCATCAGTTACTTTTTGGAAATGGGAGAAGTCGAAACGTAAAGAGTAGGGAGTCACTAACGATCCTTTTTGCTCTACATGCTCGCCCAACACTTCACGAAGTGCCTCGTCGATTAAGTGAGTGGCAGAGTGGTTGGCTGCGCAAGCTGCACGTTTCTCTGTATCCACACAAGCCATCATCGGAGCTTCCGGATGAGCAGGCAGTTTCTTGGTGATATGGATCGGAAGGTTATTCTCTTTTTTAGTATCGATGATCTCAATGGTTTCAAACTCGCTAACCAATACTCCGGTATCACCTACCTGACCACCACTTTCTGCATAGAAGGGAGTGTAGTCGAGTACGATCTGATATAAAGTCTGGTTCTTTTGTTTGATCTGACGGTAACGAAGGATCGATGTTTCGTATTCTGTAAAGTCGTAACCCACAAATTCGGTTGTTCCCTCTTTCAGAGTGATCCAGTCGCCTGTCTCAATAGCTGCTGCGTTGCGGGCACGCTCTTTCTGTTGTTGCATCTGTACATTGAACTCATCGATGTTAACAGTCATTCCGTTTTCACGAAGAATGAGTTCTGTCAAATCCAATGGGAAACCGAACGTATCGTATAAAGTAAACGCATCTTTTCCGCTGATCTCACTTTTTCCAGCTTCTTTAGTCTCTTCCATTGTCTTGTCCAACAGACGGATACCTGTTTCTAGTGTGCGTAAGAATGATTCTTCTTCTTCTTTCATCACTTTCTCAATCAGCCCTTTTTGAGCTACAAGTTCCGGATAAGCTTCGCCCATGTTGTCAATCAATACCGGAAGAAGTCTATACATGAATGCTTGCTTCTGATTCAAGAAAGTATATCCGTAACGTACAGCACGACGAAGAATACGACGAATAACGTAACCGGCTTTCGCGTTCGAAGGCAACTGTCCGTCGGTGATTGAAAAGGCAATCGTACGGATATGGTCAGCAATCACGCGCATGGCAACGTCTTGTTGCTTATCTGTGCCGTAAGTCGTTCCTGAGATAGCTGCGATCTCTTTGATCATTGGCTGGAATACATCTGTGTCGTAGTTGGATGTTTTGCCTTGAAGAGCCATACAAAGACGTTCGAATCCCATACCGGTATCGATTACTTTTGCAGGCAGTGACTCCAAACTTCCATCCGCTTTGCGGTTGTATTGCATGAACACTAGGTTCCAGATCTCAATTACTTGAGGATGATCGTGATTCACAAGTTCACGACCGGATATTTTGGCACGTTCTTCTGCAGGACGTAAGTCTACATGGATCTCCGAACAAGGTCCGCAAGGTCCTGTATCACCCATTTCCCAGAAGTTATCGTGTTTGTTGCCATTAATTATATGATCTTTGGGTAGATATTGTTCCCAATAAGAGGCTGCTTCATCATCACGGCTCAAGCCCTCTTCCGGACTTCCTTCGAAGACAGTAGCGTACATGTTGGATGGGTCCAACTTTAATACTTCTACCAAATATTCCCAAGCCCAGTTGATCGCTTCTTTTTTGAAATAGTCACCAAACGACCAGTTACCCAACATCTCGAACATGGTGTGATGATAAGTATCGTGTCCTACTTCTTCCAAATCATTGTGTTTGCCGCTTACGCGAAGACATTTCTGAGAATCCGCTACTCTATGGTATTTGGCGGGGTGGTTTCCCAAAATAATATCTTTAAACTGATTCATCCCTGCATTCGTAAACATCAATGTAGGATCATCTTTAATCACCATTGGAGCCGACGGAACAATCTGATGTCCTTTCGACTCGAAGAAATTCTTGAACGAATCTCTGATCTCTTTAGCAGTCAACATATTTATTATCTATCTATTGTTGAGGTTAATATTCTCAAAAAACGATGCAAAGATAGCTTGTTTTTATTATTTTTGCCGTATTAACAAGTGAAATATTTCCAAAGATGCGCAAAGTTTACTACATCTATAACCCACGGACGCAGACATATGACAGGATTTACCCAACTGTCAGGCAACGTGCTTTGAGCATTTTGCGTCGTCTTTTTATCGGTATGGGCTTGGGAGCGGGTAGTTTTATCCTTCTTCTTATCATCTTTGGATCTCCTTCAGAAAAGGAGTTACGCCAGGAAAATAGTAAGTTACTTGCACAATATAATGTTCTTTCCAGACGATTGGATGATGCAATGCAGGTGCTTCAGGATATCCAACAGAGGGACGATAATCTGTATAGAGTGATCTTACAAGCAGATCCGGTTTCTCCGGCAATCCGTCAGGCAGGGTATGGAGGTACCAATCGTTATGAGGAACTGATGGATCTGGCTAATGCCAAACTAGTCGTAAATACGACTCAGAAGTTGGATGTGCTTTCTAAACAGCTCTACATCCAGTCTAAATCGTTCGATGATGTGGTGGCGATGTGTAAGAATCATGACGAGATGTTGAAATGTGTTCCTGCTATTCAGCCTATTTCGAATAAAGATCTTCGGCAGACAGCTTCGGGATACGGTTTGCGCATTGATCCTATTTATGGAACGACTAAATTTCATTCCGGCATGGATTTCTCTGCTCACATCGGTACGGATGTGTATGCAACGGGTAATGGAACAGTGGTTAAAGTGGGATGGGAGACCGGATATGGAAATACGATCATCATTGATCATGGCTTTGGCTATCGTACTTGGTATGCTCATTTGAATGATTTTAAAACAAAAGTTGGAAAGAAAGTTGTCCGAGGTGAGGTGATCGGGTCGGTAGGAAACACTGGAAAGAGCACCGGACCTCATTTGCATTATGAGGTTCATGTGAAAGGACAAGTCGTGAATCCGATCAATTATTATTATATGGATTTGAATGCTGAAGATTATGACAAGATGATTCAGATCGCCGCTAATCACGGTAAAGTTTTTGATTAAGAATTAATAGAAGTTATGGCTAGCACTACAGATAAAGAATTGAAACTGTATTATTCGATTGCAGAAGTTGCGGAGATGTTTAATGTGAATCCTTCGTTACTTCGTTTCTGGGAGAAAGAATTTCCCCAAATCACTCCCAAAACTGTTGGACGGGGGATTCGTCAATATCGAAAAGAGGATGTTGAGACGATTGGTTTGATCTATCACTTGGTTAAAGAACAGGGACTTACTCTGCCGGGTGCTCGTCAGAGGTTGAAAGACAATAAAGAAACAACTCTTCGTAATTATGATATTGTTGTTCGACTGAAAGCGATTAAAGAGGAGTTATTATCAATAAAAAAAGAGTTAGATGAACACTAACTCTTTGCTTTTTATTCTTCGATACGGGTGACCTGTTTAATGTTTTGCACTTTTCTCAGATTGTTGCAGATCGTCTTTACATCTTCAACATCGTGTACCCAAAGTTGGATTTTTCCTTCAAAAATGCCGTCATTCGTCTCTATATTTACCTTACGCATGTTTACGTTCAACTGCTTAGAGATGACCAGGGTTATTTCATTTAACAAGCCAATGCTGTCGATCCCTTTAATATAGATATAAACTAAGAACGACAGATCTTTATGTGTGTTCCACTCTGCTGCCAGAATCCTATTTCCATAACTGCTTTTTAGTTTGGCAGCTATCGGACATTGGCGTTTGTGAATGGCTATTCTATTATTGTCCTCAATATATCCCAAAACATCATCTCCCGGGATGGGATGGCAACATTCAGCCATGATATATCTACTTTGCAGATTATCTTTTGTCAGCTTAAGGGTCTCTTTGGGATCAATCTTCTCAGTATCTTGTTCCTCTTTAGCGATCGGCTTTTCTTTACTACTACTGTTCCCAAAGGAGAAAGTCAGATATTTCATCCAGTTACTGCTTTGTTTTTCTTTGAGTTCATTCCGGTCAGTCTCGCCCAAAGTGAAGATTTTACTTCCAATAGCAACTAAAAGTTCTTCTTCATTCTTCTGACTATGAATCTTACAAAGCTTCTCGATAACTTTCTCGTTATACTCGATCTCCTCTTTCTGGAGAAAGTCCTGAAGCTCTTCTTCGCCTTTCTTGATATAGTTCTTACGTTCTTTGCGAAGGATAGAGGCTATCTTCGCACGTGCCTTTGCTGTTGTAGCAAGAGCTTCCCATTGCGGTTGTATCCGTTGCGACTTAGAAGTTAAGATCTCTACCTGATCGCCACTTTGGAGTTTGTGACTGAGAGGTACTAGCTTATGATTTACTTTTGCACCGATGCAGTGACTGCCAATATCTGTATGAAGCGAAAAGGCAAAATCGAGAGCCGTTGCATTTTGAGGCATTGTCTTGAGTTCACCTTTGGGGGTGAATACAAAGATCTCCGAAGCAAATAGATTCAGTTTGATGGTGTCAAGGAAGTCCATCGCGTCCGGTTGTGGATCATCTAAGATTTCTTTGATCGTTTTCAGCCATTTCTCCAATTCGCCTTCATCCTCACTACCGCCTCCTTCTTTATATTTCCAATGGGCGGCAAAGCCTTGCTCAGCGACATCATTCATTCGTTCGCTGCGAATCTGAACTTCTATCCACTGACCGTTGTTCCCCATTAAGGTGACGTGTAAAGCCTGATAGCCGTTGGCTTTAGGATGACTGACCCAATCGCGCAGGCGATCAGGATGAGGCTTGTATATTTTAGATATGGAGACGTAAATATCGAAGCAATCGTTTAATTCTTCTTCCGGATTGCGAGGGTCGAAGATGATACGCACGGCTAATAAATCGAATATCTCTTCAAAAGGAACATGCTTGGTCTGCATCTTGTTCCATATGGAGTAGATTGATTTTACACGAGCCAAGATGTGATACTTGAGCCCCATCTTATCTAAATGAGTGCGGATGGGGGAAGTGAACTCATGGAATACTTTGTCACGTTCCGCAGCCGTTGCGTTTAGCTTTTCTTCTATTTCGGCATACTCCTCAGGGTGCTCGTATTTGAAGCTGAGATTTTCTAGTTCAGTCTTGATCTTGTTGAGCCCTAAACGATTGGCTAAGGGAGCATAAATATATAATGTTTCCCCTGCGATTTTGTATTGCTTATTGGGAAGCATCGATCCCAGCGTTCTCATGTTGTGCAGACGGTCGGCTATTTTAATTAAAATAACGCGGATGTCGTTCGACATGGTGAGGAGTAGCTTTTTAAAGTTCTCAGCTTGCGCAGAGGCACGATCTCCGAATATTCCACCGGAAATCTTTGTCAGTCCGTCTACAATCTGAGCGATCTTTGGTCCAAAGATGTTTTCGATGTCTTCTACTGTATAATCAGTGTCCTCAACTACATCATGCAGTAGGGCAGCACAGATAGAAGTCGACCCTAGTCCGATCTCATTACATACAATTTTTGCAACTGCAATGGGATGCATGATATAAGGTTCTCCGGAGCGTCTTTTGATTCCTTTATGAGCTTGGTTCGCAAAGTTGAAAGCTTTAGTAATAATTTCAATACGTTTACGGTGCTTAGTCGCCAAATAATCATTCAGAAGTTGTTGAAACTCCTGATTAATCATCTCTTCATCTTCTCTATCTTTTGGATTTAAAGTTTTCATATACTATTCCTTCACTTGCTAATGGATGCAAAAATAAGCAAAATTCCCAATGATGCAAGTAAGGGGTTGTTTATTTATATATTTTCAGTCGCTTTCCTACTGCTAAGACACTCTTTTTACTTAAACCGTTCCAGCGTATCAGATCACTCATGCGAACATTATATTTTGTTGCAATTTCAGATAAAGTGTCCCCGCTTTTAATTTTGTAATGACTATAAGAGCCACGACTCGTTCTCGACTTATGACTGGAAGAGGTCTTGTGTTCTGCAACGTTGATTGTTCTCCGATTATTGAACAACTCATCTTTGCGATGGTTGTAGATTGAGTCTTGACGGTCGATGAATGTACTAATACTGGTTAAGGGAAGTCTCAGGGTGTAAGGCTTGATATCTCCCGGAATAATTTGCTGCTTGTATTGTGGATTCAGACTTTTAATCTCATCCAATGGGATACCACATACCTCGGCAATTTGCTGAAAATGAAGTTTCTTGTTGACTTGGATCGTATCGGTGTTGATAGGCATATTTGTCTCCATCGGACAAATGTTATGATCACAGTAATAAGTCATCAAATAATTGGCTGCAATAAATGCAGGTACATAGCCACGTGTCTCTTTAGGAAGGAGGTTATAGATCTTCCAATAATCTTTCTCACCACCTGCGCGGCGGATTGCTTTATTGATCGTACCTGGACCACAATTATAAGCTGCAATAACTAAGTTCCAGTCGCCGTAGATATTGTACATCTCTTTTAAATATCGTGCTGCAGCCCAAGTTGCTTTGATCGGATCGCGGCGTTCATCAATCAGACTATTCGATTCAAGTCCGTAGATCTTTCCTGTACCGATCATGAATTGCCAAAGTCCCGATGCGCCGGCACGCGAAACGGCTGAAGGGTTTAAAGCCGACTCAATGATAGGGAGGTATTTTAGTTCCAAAGGTAAACCGTAAGCGTCGAGTGCCTCTTCGAAGATTGGCATGTAAAGGTTACTTGCACTCAGCATAAAAGCGACCTGATTACGAAGACGTACCGCATACATATCGATAAATTTGCGTACAATCTCGTTGTAAGGCATTTCCATGACTGCGGGAATACGTGAAAGGCGGTCGATATATACGGAATCACTAAAGCTTGGGTTAACTTCCGCTGTGTTACAATCTTTTCCAAGATCGATGAAATTCTTAGCTTTCCAATCGATTAAGAGACTATCTAAGGGATAAGTCATACTTTTGGGAAGATCGATAATTTCTTTTCTTTCTTTTCCATTTTCACGGATCAGAACATCTACACTCTGCGCCTTAACCTGTGTGGTATTAAGCAGGAAAAGGAAAAATAATGGGCAATAATTTATTAATTTTTTCATTCTTAAAAATAAGTTCTAACGTTGTTACTTTGACTAAAATCGTAGGACACATTGAAGTCCGACAGACTTTGAGTTAAGTTGAAACTTGTTGTTTGTGTCGTTTATCATTACAGGCTCAATCCTCATACTCAAGTCCGGAGAGATATCGAAATTAGAGAGTTCCGCGTCAACATATGCATCAACAACGGATAGTAAATAAACTCCGATAAATGCAAAGATACTTAGATCTCTGTAGCGGCGGAACATATCTTTTCTTTTTTTAAGTAAATTGATTTGCTGTTCTTCCGAATAATTATGGTTTGGCGGAAAGATATCTTCAAAACTATTGGTGTGAATATTCTTATCGGTTATGTCCTGATAAGCTTGCAAGTAGTCTTTGTACATCTTGTTGTTCCAGCTCAGAGCATACGCACAACCTGCAAAACCTCCGTATACAATAGGGAGTTTCCAATATTTACGATTATAGATCTGCCCACCTCCAGGAAAGATAATTGCATACCAAGTTGCTTTGGTGGAATTAGGTATGAACAACTTTTTATTCAGATCTTTGGGTGGGGTTGCAACCGTGTCACTCATGACGATGGGTTGGTTGATCCCTTTCAGACTTTTTTTATTGATATTTTCCAAGCTATCTGTGATCGCCAATTTGGCTGCAGACAGACTGTCGACAGCTGTCAGGTGACTTGGTTTCAGCTTCTGCTGGTTTGCTTTGTTCAGCGAGTCCTGTGCGTTAATGGTTTCTCGATGACGTCTTGCGCGCGCTTTTGGTGGATCCCGGCGTGGAATGATACTGTCCTGTTGTACCGGTTTTACAGGTACTTGTGCATACACATCAATCCCTGTCCCTTGCATGATGCAGAAGAACAGGGTTATGAACAGCAACTTATATGTTTGATGTTTTCTTGCCATTTACTTTTTTAAAGTATCAAATATTTCCATTATACGCTCCAATTCTTCTTCATTGTTGAATGGAATGCTAATCTTGCCTTTGCCTTTTTCTGAGCAAGTTAGCTGTACTTTGGTGTTAAAGAAACCTGAAAGGTGTTGTTTCAATAAATTAAACTCTTCAGGTAGTTTGGCTTTTTTGGGAGCGATCTTATGTGCTCCGCTCTTAATCGTTTCACCCTCGCTCAACGATTTTACGATCTCCTCTACTTTGCGAACTGAGTATTCATGTTCTTGAATCTCTTCAAAGATCCGTACTTGTAATTTCGGATCGCCTAACGAGATTAAGGCACGGGCATGTCCCATATCAATCTGCTTGTTTTGCAAAGCCATCTGGATAGGAGCCGGGAGTTTCAGTAAACGTAGATAATTGGCGATGGTTGTTCGGTTTTTACCAATACGTTCACTCAATCGTTCTTGAGTCAATTCGTACTGATCCAACAAATGCTGATAGGCAAGAGCTATTTCAACTGCGTTTAAGTCCTCGCGTTGGATATTCTCGATGAGTGCCATTTCCATCATGTTCTCATCGTCGGCCGTACGGATATAGGCGGGAATAGTTTTCAGTCCTGCTTTCAGTGAAGCGCGATAACGGCGTTCACCTGCAATGATCTGATATTCATCGTCCGAAAGTTTTCGTAGTGTGATAGGTTGGATGATTCCTATTTCAGTGATTGAGTCGGCCAGTTCTTGCAAAGCTGATTGATCAAATTCGCGTCTGGGCTGATTGGGGTTAACACTGATTTTAGAAAGTTCTATTTCATTGATAGAAGAAGAACCTTCTGTCTTCACCTCATCCATCGAGAGCAAGGCATCCAGCCCGCGACCTAATGCATTTCTTCTTTGTGTTGCCATATCTTCTTCTTATATGTTTATTTATTAAGATTAATTACTTCTTGAGCCAAGGCCATATAATTCTTTGCACCGTTTGAGTCAGCATCGTAAAGGATGGTTGGGATTCCATAACTTGGAGCCTCACTTAACTTCACGTTCCGTTGAATAACTGTTTTGAATACCAATTCTTGGAAGTGGCGTTTGACTTCATCATAAATCTGATTCGCTTGTCTCAGACGTGAATCGTACATGGTCAATAGAAAACCTTCAATCTCGAGCGCCGGATTCAATTTCGATTTAATGATCTTGATGGTGTTCAACAGTTTGCTGATTCCTTCAAGCGCGAAGTATTCGGCCTGAACCGGGATCATCACCGAGTCGGCAGCTGTGAGCGCATTGATTGTGATCAGCCCCAAAGATGGAGAGCAGTCTATTAGAATATAATCGTATTCTTTTTTAAGAGGTGAAAGTACTTCTTTCAGTATCTTTTCCCGATTGGGCAAGTTGAGCATTTCAATCTCCGCACCTACAAGATTGATATGTGAAGAAATAACTTTTAGTGAGTCAATTTCTGTGTCATGAATAGCATCCTGTACGTTGGCTCTGTCTATGATACACTCGTAGATTGTGCACTCCGATTGCTTGATGTCCACTCCTAATCCGGAAGAAGCATTCGCTTGAGGATCAGCATCTACTACCAGCACTTTCTTTTCGAGTGTAGCAAGCGAAGCTGCGAGATTAATCGTAGTTGTAGTCTTTCCTACACCGCCTTTTTGATTGGCCAAAGCTATTATTTTTCCCATATTCTCAATGTTTATTGGCAGCGAAATAAGTGATAAATCCTTAGAGCGCCTACGAAAAAAGAGAAACTTTGTGGTTTCTGTTGATAAGTCGCCCGTTTTGTTAATAACTGCTTGATGAAACAATTAACTA
>Ga0114938_1002599_pt1 | contig 11230 bp, 11 predicted proteins | sample AshMeaBigSpring_FD_88675 | JGI IMG/M metagenome (GOLD analysis project Ga0114938, IMG submission 88675) | Groundwater microbial communities from Big Spring, Nevada to study Microbial Dark Matter (Phase II) - Ash Meadows Big Spring | ecosystem: Environmental > Aquatic > Deep subsurface >...
AGGCACGCCCTATCTCAAATGTCTTTGGAAATCCACCTGCCATGAGTCTCTTTTGCCAGAGTTCACCGACACAGATACGCATATATACATCGACATCATAGTCGTTGTGATGGGTAGCAAAAGGTCGTGCCTCTGCCCCTCCTGTCGTATGTTCGATCGTTGGAGTCTCGACCTCGAGAAATCCCTTTGATTTTAGGAGGTTTCTCGTAACTTCCCAGAACTTTGCCTTGCGGTAAAACATCGCACGGAGTTCATCATCGGTTGCCATATCGAGATAGCGCTTACGGTATCTCTCATCATCATTTTCGATTCCATGAAACTTCTCAGGAAGTGGACGAATCGCCTTTGTGAGAAATGAAAACTTTTCGACGAAGATACTGCGTTCTCCCTTGTGTGTGAAGAACATCTCCCCCTCTACTCCGATGAAATCTCAGAGATCAAAGAGTTTCTCAGCAAATTTATAAGCAGAAACTGGTTCTGCATCTCCTTCTTTGAGTTCTGTTTGTGGTACGCCATCGACGACAATCTGGCAGTTCTCACGAGAAAAAAGAACCTGTATGCGCCCAGTTCCATCTGAGAGAGTCGCAAAACAAATCTTTCCAAAACTGCGATGGAGCATAACTCGTCCTGCAACTCGGAGAGTCGAGTTCGGCTGTGCGATGATATCTTCTATCTGGCGAGTTCATTCGGCTGGAAGTGCATTCACTTCGGCGATAGAAGTATTCACATCGAAACGAGTAGCAAATGGATTGACTCCGAGAGCTCGGATACGGTCGAGTTTCTTTATACGGTCGAGAGATTCCCCTGAAAAAGACATATGAAAATAGATGAAAAAACGCTTCGGATTGTACTCAAAAGCTCTGAAGAAGCAAGAGAAAGGTTTTTTGTAAACATTACTACAATTGTTGTAATTGTAATATAATTATAAAATATTGATTTTTAAGAGAAAATATTACAGTGATGTCGTAGCGTTGTTTGAGTAATATCTCTAAATAACGCCAGTATCCTAGCAGTTCAATTGGCAGAATGTTGGTCTCCAAAAACCGAATATTGGTGGTTCGATTCCCTCCCAAGATGCTAAAAGCATTCACGGGTCGCTAGAACCCGTTTTTCCTTGGATCAGAGAGAAATAATGAATATGCTATGAGTGATCCAAGAATAATTAATACCCCAAAATAGTTATATATAGTAAGATTGAGATGAAATAAGAAGATAGAAGCTACTATTGTTATGATTGGCGTAATATAATCAAAGAAAATAATTCTACCTTTGGATTCATTGATTGCTTGTGCCCACAAAATTGGTCAAATTAATGTTGGAATAACTCACAATAACGCTAGCATAAAGTACTGAAAATATGATATTCATTCAAAAGTTGGGAAATCAATCTTTCAGACATATAAAAGAGCTATTCCTATTAAGAGTGAAGATAATATATTTCCAGTTCATAAAACCTCAGATTGTTTATCTATTTTAGATATAAATATAATTAGAAATGCCCAAGCGATTGAACTTATTAATGGAATTCAAACATACATTAAGTTAACTCAACTTCACTCTACATCGGTATAAGTTGCTAGAGATACTCATGATATCAATAGTAGTGCTATAATATAAAAAAATAATCACAATGGCTTTTTATTGAGTATTGAATATATGAAATTCTGGAAAAATGGAGAGTTTTTAATTATTAAAGTTGTAAGAATTATATTTCAGTAGAGTATTCAATAAAAATTTCAAGCATAGTGTATCACTGTTAAAATCGAGATAATGAGAGAATTTAGTATAAAATCTTTACTTTTCAGAGTTTTAAGATAATTCTTTGAGAATAGAATAGGAACTCAGGCAAAGAAGAGAATAAATCCACAAAGTATGAAAATATCTATTCATTCAAGATATTCTTTCAACAAGATGGGTGCAAATCACCAAGATAGGATTGCAAATAATCACTTTGAGTAGTAGCTCATACTTTAAAGGTTAATAATTTTTGCCATTATATCATAACGTTACTTATATCTTATTTTCTACTACATCTTTGATGGATTTAAAAATTTTTACCCAGTCAGTTTGTGATGTCAAATTAGGATCAATAATTTCATGAGCTGAGATTATAAATCCATGACTTTTTAAATATTCATAGGGGGTAAGTCAATCATATTTGCAATCTTCCTCGCAAATCATTTTTTCAGGTTCTTTAACAAGAAATACTACTCTATTTACTCTTGCAAGAATATTAACTCATAAATCTGATAAATATTTAATTCTTTGGTGTGATATATCGATTCATGCTTGATCTTTCATGAGCTCTATAATACCTGTTGCAGGTCTTCATTTATATTCTGGTGTTGTTTTTCTTGCCTCTCATCATGCACAACTAAAAGAAGCTCATTCTCAGTGGATATGATTGTATAGCCCTTCTGCTATCTGAGATCTTCAGACATTAGCTAGGCAAATAAATAGGGGTGTTATGGCATTCTTACTCATAAATAAACTTATTAAAAGTGTACTCTTCTAGTTTTTCTTCATCAATTTCAAATCCGATTCATTTTTGGGAAAAGTCTATCTGGATTCTTCACTGATCGATCCTGTAAGGATCTTTCATGATATGTCCCGTATAATACTCGTCCCATGCAGAGAAATCACTATCATATTTACAGTTTGACATCCCAGCAATCGCAATGTTAAATGATCTTCATAAGTCTGTTTCGAGTAATCATCAAACCCATGTTCATATGCTATGTGCTTCACAATATTTATTGATTTTATAAGCCGAGTACGCTCATCAGACCCTCCCAATTTTAATATTTACTATATCGCAACCATTATTGGTTCGATAATTTTCTACATCTTGTATGCTTCGTATAGATTCATCTAAGCAAAGAGGGGTTTTCATTACTTTTTTAAGTTCTATATTTGCTCCAAAATTATCATGTGCAAATGGTTGTTCTACCATGCAAATATTGGAGGTATCAATATATGGAACGATGTTGAGAAAAGATTTGAGATCATAATCACAATTTGCATCAATAGTCAGCTCTACATTTGGAAATTTTTTACGAACCTCTGATATAAGCAATATATCGTTTCAGTGGGCAATTTTTAGCTTAATGCGCTGCACTCACTTTTCTATAAACGAATTGATTTTTCCTAGGTAGTCGTCCATATTTTGAGGAATGCCTATCGATGCTCATACGTGAATTATGCCATTCTTTGTCTCAAATAAATTATAAATAGAGATATTAAATCGTTGTGTTATAAGGTGTATAAAAGCATTTTGTATCCCACTTTTTGTCATTTCGAAACCATAAACATCCCCATATAAGTTTATGAAATTCTCAATAGTAGTATATATAGAATCTGATAAAACAATCTCTTTTCAGACAATAGCTGGAACAATAAAATTTTTGAGAGTTGTAAGTCAAGTATCAAAGTATTCAAACGGAGTCATGGGATATGGAAGCAAGATGGATTCTCCGTATCCAACATTTCATAACTCATCAGTGATTTTTATAATAATAGGCTTAAGTCTATCGATCTTTCAAAATGATACTATTAAAGAATCATGCATAGGAATATCAAGTACGAGAATTTCAGCTTTTGCTATATGCATAATACTTAGACTAGATTACTTTGGATAAATGCTTCTACATCACTTCAATGGATATATTTATCCTGTATGGATTTTGAAGTTTTATTTCTAATCATATCGAGAAATCTTACTTTTGCAGCATGAATAAGTACTTGTTCCGCTTCAGTAAAGTCTTCCGTATCGGAGAATATAGCTTCAGTAAGTTGAGTCAATTTTTCAGTATTTTCTATACCTAAACCATTTTCATAAATATGGCTATTGAGTTCTCAAAAATTGATTCATGTTCTCTTTGCAGTTTCTACAACCTTCTTATGGTTCTTAATCAAGAGAGTCTGAAAAATAAATGGAAAGTACGTAGCTGAAAAGTCTTCTCATTGAGGAAGGTTTGTAGAGTAGTTTCGTCATTCTATGCAGAATCGAGTTTTGTGTTTTTGGAATATATCTTTTATTCGTAACTCATCTCATGATTCAATAGCTCAAAATAAATCCAAAAGCTCCTGTCATCTTATTTCAATACTATCTTCTCCATCGACAATTCTGAGTTTAAAATCAGGAAAGAATATACATGAGCCATATATGTCACTAAACGATAGTTCCTCTGAAGGGTGAGCTATAACTCATTCGCTATTATCTCATGCATTGACATAACTCACATCTTTTGCCTGTAGAAGATCTTTTATTTTTATAGGGTTTTTAAAAGCAATGAGTCCATCTTTATTTCCGATAAAAGACATACGAAAATTTGAAAAAATATGCTGAAAGTAACTTGATAGAGTGAAGTTCTTTCATGGAAATTTCTCTAAAAGTTTAGCATCTTCTGGATAGATACTCGTACTTAGCATTCCTTCTTTCGGATCATACATTCTCCATCTATTATCTGTGTAGGTTGTTTCTTGTCATTGTATGTATCATCCATTTGCTGTTGCATATTTTCCAAGCGGACTTCATATGAAGAGCGATTCAAATATCGACTCAATATTTTCAAGTCCTACTGAATTCCATGGCTGAATACCAGCAAACATCGAGGAACATTCATGCTTCCAATTTCGATGCTGATAACCTTCACCTAGAGCTTCGATGAGCATTCTTTCTTTATCAGTAGCAGGTCATCGGAATAATGCGTAAATAATCTTCCTTACATTATTTGCATAAGCTTGTTGATATGTTCCAAGAGGATAGGTGGATGCGTTTAGTAATCGAACTCAGTTACTCTTAGTAACATTAATAGTTGTTCACACTACCGTTCTCACACGTTCCAGCAATTCTCACAATGAAAGTGTGGGGAAAATATTTGCTTCTAATAAATGAGTACAAGAATCATAGGTTAATCAGCCAGATTTATTGACAGGAAAATGATTTTTATCTTTACTAAAGCCTGATTTCGAGGCTAAATCCATTGGAGCAAGAGATCAATCTAAATTTACTGCAAGCATCTCAATTTCTCCACCATAAGTATCTAGAGGCATATGAGCTTCGATAAATAAATAAAATTAAGACTTAAGTTCTTCGGCATTTCCGATAAGTTTCATAAGCGTATCGAATTTTTTGTCATCCTTTGGTATTACTATACGACAAACATTATCTGTCATATGGGGATTAGTCTGGTTAAAACTTGATCCAGGGACAGTATTGATACCAATTCTTCCTAAAGCAGCATGAATATTATCTCTGAATATTGCTGCAAGTATCGGTGTTGAGAGTTCTGTATCAGCATGTCGAATTCCAGTCTTTTGTTCGAGAAGAGTGAGAAATTGTTGCTTCTTTCTTGCTACTTCATCTGTGGAAAGACTCGGATAATCTTGCATAATCATATTTCAGAGAACGAGAGATTTTTCCGATGGTTCAAATGGAACAAATATTGGAGATAATCCTTTTATTAAATCCTTGTTTCCGAGAGCATAACCTATCCTATCACGAGCAAGACCATATCCCTTTGACATGGATCTGACAACGAGTACATTATCAAACATTTGAACATATTTCATCCCACTTTGTTCATCTGTGAGAAAGTCCCCATATGCCTCATCTATGACAACGAGAATACTTTTTTTTGTGCTACTTCAATAATGGTCTTAAGTTTTTCTTGATCAAGAGCCTTTCCTGTAGGATTATTTGGATTATCCAAGTATACCCCACTTACATTTTCACTTCCCTCAAGAAGTTCCGCAAGTTTATCCAGTTGTGGTGTAAAGTCACTATCTGAGAATGCTGTATCATAAGAATTACCCTCCATCCTACGAAACTCATCGGGTAATTCATTAAATTGAGGACCAACACCAAGAAGCTTAGTTCAAGTTCTCAGAGCTTTTGTGAAGATACGTTCTACAATATGAAAGCTTCCATGTCAGAGTAATATCTGATCGGAAGTAAATCCATGTTGTGTGAATTTATTGCAGATAGTTTTTCTAAAGGCTTCATACTGCCCTGCGGGAGATAGATCCATGTATTCATACCCATATTGGGCCAATACTCTATCCATAGAGGCCCTATTATATTCTTGAAGAGTTTCAATTGGTAGAAGTGGGTGTACACCTTTTGTGAGATCAAGAACAATTTTTGGCTTATTTGCTCATTGTTCTCAAGAATCAAGATACGAATCTCTTGTTCAGTTTTGGATAAGGTTTGGATTTATACGAAGAGAATCAAACATAGTATAAAAAAGTTAGAGATAAATTATTCAACTTCTCAAAGAAAACAGTATTCTTCAGGTACTGCTCATTCAGATATTCTTTTATTAACAGCTGCTGGTTCAGCTGGCATTATAATTATGGAATCTTTTGTGGCTCTATATTCTCAAGTGGAATCACTTCATATAACTTCCCCTGATTTTACAACATCCCCAGATTTAAAAACCTTTACTGTACTAAAATTTTTTCCAGTCGGTACTATGACTCAATGTACGCGGATAAGTCTCTTTTGTCGATGAACATACATTGTATTTTTTAGCATGCCTGATACCATTTTTAGAGTAGAGAGTAGTCTTAGGGAATTCTCCACTCATATATTGAATCAGCTACCATCTAGCTCATATCATGCTTCGAGTCAGAGTCATATCCCTCCATGGCGCTCTACAATATCTATAAATGGTTTTCCTACTTGTACTTGTGGTATATTCTCAAGTATAAGATCAACATTAAGAGATTCCCGTACTAATTCCCTGGATCTCTCAGTACTAATAGCAATAGCTCTTGATGGAGTACTGTACGTGGAATGTATATCAAGATGATAGTCGACATCTTGTAGAATCTTTTCTAGTTCTTTTGCTCTCTTTGCTTCATAACTATTGCCAGATTCCATATTTTCTACAGTGCAGCACCTATTGAGGTTTGCTTCTACAAATCTATTACTATCAGGATCGTCATTCCCCTCCTTTATTGATTGTTCATAGGCTCTGATATTAGTAAGGATAAAGAAGATTTTTCAACTTATTAGATGTTTTTTTATCTCTACTACATCCATGAGATGATTGATTGCCTTGAGTCAGGCATGTTCACCTCCATGTGTACATGCAGATATGGCTACAGTAGGACCAGGTATGCCAGAGTCTATTAGGTATATTCATGGTATTCATAGATATGTAGATTCGAGAAGGTTCATAGTAATAAAACTTATAATTGTATTATTCCGATTTTTTCTCTTACTTCCCTCATAGTGGCTTCCGCAATAACACGAGCATTATGAGTTCCCTTTTGGAGAACGCTACGAAGATAGTCGTCATTGCCATCATATGCAGCTCGCTTTGCTCGAATAGGATCGAGAAAGGCATTAAGTATTTCTGTGGCAAGCTTCTTTAGTTCGCCATCGCCAATTTGTCCATTTCTATATCTAGTCTTTAATTGCTCTAAGTGATTCTCATCTTTATAAAATGCATCGAGATGCATGAATACAACATTTCACTCTACATTTCAAGGGTCTGTAGCCCTTAGTCTATTAGGGTCGGTATACATTTTCTTTACTTTCTTCGCTACAGTATCAGCATCATCAGCAAGCATAATCGCATTTCAGAGACTCTTGCTCATTTTTGCTTGACCATCTATACCTGAAAGACGTGAAACTTTTGATATGAGAGCATATGGTGGTTCGAATGTAGTACCGTAACGGTTATTAAAAAGTCGCACTATTTCTCTAGCGAGTTCAATATGAGGAATCTGATCATCTCATACTGGCACAATCGTTCACTTTGGGAGAAGTATATCAGCTGCTTGAGATACTGGATAGTTGTAAAATCCAGCAGAGATAGATCACCTTCTTGCACTGTATTCTTCTTCTGATAGTCCTTCTACTGTTTCATCTCACTTCTTTACGAGTTGTTTCATCTCAGTTTTAAGTGTAGGATTTCTTTCCAGTTCTCCTATTGGGAGTAGATTCATAAAAAACATCATTAATTCTGCTCACTCTGGCAGAGCACTTTGTAATACAAAATCTGATTTTTCAGGATCAAGCCCCACAGCAAGCCAATCTTTTGTTACTTCGTAAATATTTCTTCTAATCTTTTCCATATCATCTTGATCTCACATAACATGATAGTCAGCGAGTAGAAACTGACACTTTATTCGTGACATATCTTGTATCTTAAGCCAATTTTCAAGTGCACCTACATAGTGTCATAGATGAAGTTGTCCACTTGGTCTCATTCCAGTAAGACAAATTGCTTCTTTTCATTCAGGAACAACATACTCAAGTCATTCGATTCCACGTATTACATGTGGTTTTTTCGAATCAATATATGGATTAGGAGTGTTCATAAAAAAATCAATTTAGAGATTAAAAGTTACTACTTACATCTTTTTGTAGTAAGACATTTAAATAGTATCATCGGTATGGTTTAACTTTTCCATGTGCACGATCATGCTCTAATGCTATTTGTTCCATTCAGTTTTCAGTAAAAAAAGTTGGTGGCATCATTGTAGAGAGAAGTGGAAAACTTTCAACAGAATCAATAAGTAATCATCTACCACGAACATCAATTTCAATATCACGAATAGATTTGGATAGCGCAGGTATTTTATAAACTTTCATTTTTCATGTTTCATCATCCTTAATTGGAACCTCTACAAGTTGTGCTAATGGATTATAGACAACTTCTAATGAGTTTTGTTGTGGTTGCCACCAAACATGAGCAAATGCATCCTTGTTATAAAATGAAAGCCAAGCCTTTCATCCTGGTCTCAGTACTCTACTTACTTCTGAAATAATATCAGGATGAACTTCTCAAGCTGAACCAAAACTTGCAACAACTAAATCTACACTAGAACTATCATGAGGAATTCCTTTACTGAGGTCATACTCATCATATATTTCTCATGTATGGGTTTTTAGCTTATTTGCTTCTTTAATCATTGCTGGTGATACATCGTATCCATACACTTTTTGAAATCATCATTTTATAAGTTCCCTGCTAACAGATCCATTAGCTGTACCTAAATCAATAGCGATTTCACGATTTTGCATACTATCTACTACTCCCATTATTCGTCTTAGCTCTTCATTTCTTGTCAGCCTTGTCGCACTAAATCCATCTCAGTATGTATCATATTTAGGGGCAACCTGTTCAGTAAGCGCCAATAAATTCTTTCTTCAATCCTCTTCACTTAAACTTTCTTTAACAAATACCTGCTCTCTTCACAAAATCTTTCTTTGTTTATCCTTAGCGGCTGCAGTTATCATCCAAACTAACATTTCTGCATAATTGACATCCTCTCCAGACTCTCAAGCAAGATTACCAGCATTATTAATTACTTCCCATTCTCTTTCAAGTTGAAGTATTGGATCGCCTTCTTTTTTGGACTGAGCAATCAATCACATAAAAGCTTGTCTATAAAGATATGTCCTTACAAGTGCGACATTGATTCTATCAAGTATTGATCTTACTTGACTACGAGCATTTCATAATTCCTCTGGATTTTTTGAATTTGTTAAAATCCTAACAATTTCACTAAGGTCGACTCCGTTTAGTCATTCAAGGGATTTTATTGCATCCAATATGTGTGGACTTATTCATGGTTGAGATGATTCCATAGAAATATTGTAAGGATATAATTTAGCCATTTATGGGCATATTGACATAATAATATATTTATATAATATGCAAATATAAATATAAAATTCTCAAATTCTATTCTATTTTGTTAAGATTGTAACATATAATTCTTATTATGCTAAATCTTCATACAGCTATAAACAGTATCATTGAGAAGAATGCTTTTCTTAAAACAGGAATTCATTACGATGTTTTCAATCTATCTAAGTTGACCATCTTTTTAAAACCAACTATTGAGTTGCAATTGTGAAAAAGTGTAAGTGATGACTCTATTCATATGCAACTTTCCAGAATTCGTCGAAAATGAACTTTCAAAGAAGGAAATTGTAATATCAGTTTATCTTGAGTTAATCTTCAACCAAATTTATGTATATGTATTTTTTACAAAGATCCCTCTGTATATCAGGATGTTAAAAGTTTTACTTCCTATGTTCATGAGAATAATTGATATTTTATTTATACAGAAAGCCTTGATAAAATAACCATAATTTTCGAAGAGAAATTTTTTTGAATAATTGAGACCTATATATCAAGAAAACCCTTAGAGATTTTTAAAAAAATATCCTGAATAAGTTCTAGATTTGAAAAAAACCATAGAACTGAGAGTTGATTTTTATATACACTTACTCAACAATTATATTTTCATAATATTAGCATTGTAGAGGTAATTAGCTCAGATACTGAAATTATATTTTACGTATTTGAAGATGATGCAAAACGTACGTTTGATGCTATATATGAGAAGTTTTCCAAATAATTTAGGGAAACACCGAAAAAAAAGATTCTGACGAACTCTCTTTTTGAAAAGCTTATTTTTCAGTGTTTCCCTAGGTTGCAGTTTTCCTAGGATTTTCTTCCAGTCACTTGCTGGTCTTACTCTTTTATTTTCCGATTGGTTGATGATATGAGTTTTCATACTTTAAGAAAAAGAATATAGGTATACTGCTTTCCTTATTATTATGGATAATTTGTAGTCACTAAGGACTATTCTGTACTATATGTGTTACAATTGCAACAAATAGGTTTATATCTTCCTCAGTTGAAATATCGAGACGGATGTGATAAAATAAAAGGAAATAGCTGATATAGTAGAGAGAAGCCCACCAACCATAGTTTTTTCTTGACTGTACATAAACCATCAAGCAAAAGTAAAGCATGGATTGCAAATATATGCTATGAAGTTAAAACAAGAGCCTTAGACTTTAGTAAATCTGATGAGTATATAGAAATCTGATTCTTTACTCCCAAAGAAATATTTGAGTTACAAACAATTGAAAATGTTAAAGAATTAGCAAAGCAAATGATTGAGTGGGACATAAATTAAGCTATACTTCGAAGAATTTTTGACAGATAGAGAGAACGACTAAAATGAGTGCATCCATTCATCGGGAGTTGTAATCCCGAGTGCTAGTTTATATTACAAATCCGGAAACACTAAAAATTTGTACACATTCCTTGTACGAAAATTCGCATAAATAGGTTCTATATCGAGATACCTGATAAAAATACCTGATTTTCAGAATGAGAGAGCAACGAGAAAAACTTGACAGCGGACTAGGAAAAGGCTAAAATACTTGCGAAAATTATATTCTAACTTTGCA
>Ga0114938_1002600_pt1 | contig 11226 bp, 4 predicted proteins | sample AshMeaBigSpring_FD_88675 | JGI IMG/M metagenome (GOLD analysis project Ga0114938, IMG submission 88675) | Groundwater microbial communities from Big Spring, Nevada to study Microbial Dark Matter (Phase II) - Ash Meadows Big Spring | ecosystem: Environmental > Aquatic > Deep subsurface >...
AGTTGCCGACTCAACATACGGAGTTCCTCAACCGGGACATATCCGGCAAGTCTCTGCTCAATTCGTGCATCGGAAGCCAAAACATTACTTTCGTACGCTCCACTCCCACCCGTTTGAAAAAGGGAATACCCGGCAAAAGTCACTTGCCCGTCGCCCGAAGAGTAAAACTCCATTGCAAAATCTTCCACCTTATCGTAGATCGGTTCGCCCACTACCCCTCCTTGCTGTGCTCCCACATGTGCACACCAACCGGCTAAGGAAGGAGTAAACACCCCTTTACACCAATTAAGTCCCTTCCCGCTACCGGAAAGGGGAGCTTTCAACAAGCACATCGAAGAAGCCTCAACAAACTGTCCCCACTCATCAGGAGACGTGAGATAAGTCGATTCTCCACAAAAGAACTCACTCATCTGCAAGATAGGCAACAGGGCGACTGCCTGTGCACGGTGCGACAGCTGACGTTGCTGTTCGATCTGTTCAGCCGTCAGCAAGCAATCCTCAGCAACACCTAAAGTCGCAAGACGTTTTCGTACCGACAAGTTCCACCCCCAAGGGCGAACTTCCACACGATCCAACTGTTCCAGCTCAGGCTCAGTCACCAATTGCGATGAGAAATGAAAAAGAACATCCATCTCCTCCATATATGCCTGATTGTAAGCTGATGGGGCAAGAACACGGCTGTTGGCTGTTGCATACCAGAGGGGCAACAAAGCTAAATCATTGGCAAAACAACGTGCCGAAGCCGGAGCCATGTAATTTACTTCATGGTTAGCCAATGCCAAATCATGATCCGGATTGAATAGGTATAAAGGATGTTTCATTAGTCGATGCAATAGACAATCAGTATATGGACAATCAGTATATGATTATTCATTCGATGAATATTCTTCAATGAATAATCATTCGATAGACAATCATTCATTTCAATTAAAGTACAAAATTAGCGATTAATACGAATCAATGCGAATGAATGGGAAGAAATACGAATGAATGGGAAGAAATGGAAAGAAATGAGAATAATAAATGAGAATGAATGGCTGAAAAGAGCAGATAAAAACGATCTGTTAGCGTTCGTTTAGCGATCAGTTAAACCGACAAAAAGACACTAACCAATCAAATCAAAGATCATAAAGCATGGATGTTTCTAAAATTTATATATATTTGCAAGCATAGAGCACTGTTTAGTATAAATAAGAAGGTAACATCCCTTTAGTAGTATGCTTCCATGAGAGCACTAACACATTTGTTTTAAGCAATTAAGCAATAAATCCGTTGCTAAGCTCTCTTCAACTTTAAAAGAGAGATAAACTTGCTTAGCAACATGCATTTTTGCTATCTCTACTTTGCAATTACTAAAAAAAAGAACTATATTTGTCGCCGAAAAACCAAAGAAAATAAATGGAATCATTCTATCGCACACATGCATATTTGGTTGAACATACCAACACAACTGTCCGTCGCGACCTTATGGACGAGATCGACTGGAGTGATCGTTTGATTGGTATCAAAGGAACACGTGGCGTAGGGAAAACAACATTTCTCCTCCAATACGCAAAAGAAAAGTTTGGAACTGATCGTTCATGTTTATTTATCAACATGAACAATTTCTATTTTTCCGGGCATTCGATCGTAGAGTTTGCCGGTGAGTTTCAAAAACGCGGAGGTAGAGTTCTTCTAATAGACCAGGTTTTCAAATACCCCGAATGGAGCAAAGAGTTACGTATGTGCTACGATCAGTTTCCAAATCTCAAAATCGTATTTACCGGTTCATCGGTGATGCGTTTGAAAGAAGAGAATCTGGAGCTTCATGATATTGTGAAGAGTTACAATCTACGTGGTTTTTCATTTCGTGAATTTCTAAACCTACAGACTGGCATGAAGTTTCGTTCCTATCGTTTGGAAGAACTGCTAGCTAATCACGAGCAAATAGCCAAAGGCATCTTATCCAAAGTTAAACCCCTTGATTATTTTCAGAACTATCTGCATCACGGTTTTTACCCATTCTTTCTGGAAGAACGCAATTTCTCGGAGAATCTGTTGAAGACAATGAATATGATGGTAGAGGTAGATATTTTATTAATTAAGCAAATTGAGCTAAAATATTTATCCAAAATAAAAAAACTATTATATTTGCTAGCTGTTGATGGACCTAAGGCTCCAAATGTCAGTCAATTAGCAACAGACATACAGACATCGAGAGCTACTGTAATGAATTATATCAAGTATTTGGCAGATGCACGCCTTATCAATTTGGTTTATCCTAAAGGGGAAGACTTTCCCAAGAAGCCATCGAAGATAATGATGCATAACTCCAACCTGATGTACTCTATTTATCCAGTGAAAGTTGAAGAGCAAGATGTTCTCGATACTTTCTTTGTTAATACGATGTGGAAAGATCATAAAGTACATAAAGGAGAAAAAAACATCTCTTTCATGGTCGACGAAGTGATGCCGTTTAAGATTTGTTGTGAAGGTGCAAAGATAAAAAACAATCCCGGAATAACTTATGCATTGCAAAAAGCAGAAATTGGGCGAGGTAATCAAATCCCGCTTTGGATGTTCGGCTTTCTGTATTAATGGATAAAACTTATTTCGAAGAGCGATATAAAAAGATTATTTACTTAAATATTTAATTTAGTTATGACTAAACAGAAGAAATTCATCACTTGTGATGGTAACCAAGCAGCTGCGCATATCTCGTATATGTTTTCTGAAGTTGCTGCTATTTACCCCATCACTCCTTCTTCTACGATGGCTGAATACGTAGACGAATGGGCTGCCGCAGGACGTAAAAACATTTTCGGTGAGACAGTGTTAGTTCAGGAAATGCAATCTGAAGCAGGGGCTGCAGGTGCTCTTCATGGGTCTTTGCAAGCCGGTGCGCTTACCACCACTTACACTGCTTCTCAGGGACTTCTTTTGATGATCCCTAATATGTATAAAATTGCCGGTGAATTCTTACCATGTGTATTCCATGTGTCTGCACGTACGTTAGCTAGCCACGCATTATGTATCTTCGGTGACCACCAAGACGTGATGTCAGCTCGCCAAACAGGTTTCGCTATGTTGGCAGAAGGCTCTGTACAAGAAGTAATGGATTTATCAGGAGTTGCTCACCTTGCAACAATCAAATCTCGTGTTCCGTTTATGAACTTCTTCGACGGATTCCGTACTTCTCACGAGATTCAAAAAATTGAAATGTTGGAAAACGAAGATCTTGCTCCACTTGTTGACCAAGAAGCTTTAGCTGAATTCCGTGCTCGCGCATTGAACCCAATGACTCCGGTTGCACGTGGTATGGCTGAAAACCCTGATCACTTCTTCCAACATCGTGAATCATGCAACAACTTCTATGAAACGGTACCAGCTATCGTAGAAGAGTACATGAACGAAATCACCAAACTTACAGGTCGTAAATACGGCTTATTCGATTATTATGGTGCCGACGATGCAGAGCGTGTGATCATCGCAATGGGTTCTGTTACAGAAGCTGCTCGTGAAGCAATCGATCATTTGGTTGCAAACGGTGAAAAAGTAGGTATGGTAGCTGTACACTTGTACCGTCCATTCTCTGCTAAACATTTCTTGGCTGCAGTGCCTAAAACTGCTAAAACAATTGCTGTTCTCGATCGTACCAAAGAACCGGGTGCAAACGGTGAACCTTTATACTTAGATGTAAAAGACTGCTTCTATGGTGCAGAAAATGCTCCGGTTATCGTGGGTGGTCGCTACGGTCTAGGTTCTAAAGACACAACTCCGGCTCAGATCCTTTCTGTATTCGAGAACTTGGCTATGCCAATGCCTAAAAATCACTTCACTATCGGTATCGTTGACGACGTTACTTTCACTTCTCTTCCTCAAAAAGAAGAAATCGCTCTTGGCGGTGAAGGTATGTTCGAAGCTAAATTCTACGGATTAGGTGCTGATGGTACAGTAGGTGCTAACAAGAACTCAGTGAAGATTATTGGTGACAACACGAATAAGCACTGTCAGGCATACTTCTCATACGACTCTAAAAAATCAGGAGGTTTCACTTGTTCACACTTACGTTTCGGTGATGCTCCTATCCGCTCAACTTATTTGGTAAATACTCCAAACTTCGTGGCTTGTCACGTTCAAGCTTACCTTCACATGTACGATGTAACTCGTGGTTTGCGTACAAACGGAACATTCTTATTGAATACAATCTGGGAAGGCGAAGAGTTGGCTAAACACTTACCTAACAAGGTTAAGAGATATTTCGCTAAAAAGAACATCTCTGTTTATTATATCAATGCTACTCAAATTGCACAAGAGATTGGTTTAGGTAACCGTACCAACACCATCCTTCAATCTGCTTTCTTCCGTATCACAGGTGTTATTCCTGTTGACTTGGCTGTTGAACAGATGAAGAAATTCATCATGAAGTCTTACGGCAAGAAAGGTGAAGACATTGTAAATAAGAACTACGCAGCTGTTGACCGTGGTGGCGAATACAAACAACTAACTGTTGATCCTTCATGGGCAAACTTGGCTGATGATGCAGCTGTAGAAAACAACGACCCGGCATTTATCAACGAAGTTGTTCGTCCGATCAACGCACAAGATGGTGACTTGCTACCGGTATCTGCATTCAAAGGTATTGAAGACGGAACTTGGCACCAAGGAACTTCTAAATACGAAAAACGTGGTGTTGCAGCTTTCGTTCCTGAATGGAATGCTGAAAACTGTATTCAATGTAACAAGTGTGCTTATGTTTGTCCTCACGCTTCTATCCGTCCATTCGTGTTAGATGCTGAAGAACAAAAAGGTGCTAACTTCAATCAACTCAAAGCAGTAGGTAAAGCATTCGATGGTATGACTTTCCGCATTCAAGTAAACGTACTCGACTGTTTAGGTTGCGGTAACTGTGCTGATATCTGTCCGGGTAATCCGAAGAAGGGTGGCAAAGCATTGACAATGAAACATCTTGAAAGTCAATTGCCTGAAGCTGACAACTGGACTTACTGTTCAGACAATGTGAAGAGCAAACAGCACTTGGTTGACATCAAAGCAAACGTTAAGAACTCTCAGTTTGCTACTCCATTGTTCGAGTTCTCAGGAGCTTGTTCAGGATGTGGTGAAACTCCATATGTAAAACTGATCTCTCAGTTGTTCGGTGACCGCGAAATGGTTGCTAATGCTACTGGTTGTTCATCTATCTACTCAGGTTCAGTACCTTCAACTCCTTACACAACTAACGAAAAAGGATACGGTCCTGCATGGGCTAACTCATTGTTCGAAGACTTCTGTGAATTCGGTATGGGTATGGAACTTGCTAACGAGAAGATGCGTGCAAGAATCGTGAAAGTAATGAACGAAGCTATTGCATCCGACTGTTGTTCAGCTGAACAAAAAGAAGCATTCAAAGAATGGATCGAAAACATGTTCGATGCAGAAAAGACCAAAGAATTGGCTGAAAAGATCATTCCAATGGTTGAAGCTTCTAAGGACGAATGCAAACACTGCAAACAAATCTTCGACTTGAAATCATACTTGGTAAAACGTAGCCAATGGATCATTGGTGGTGACGGTGCTTCTTATGATATCGGTTACGGAGGTCTTGACCATGTAATCGCTTCAGGTAAAGACGTGAACATCCTTGTATTGGATACAGAAGTATACTCTAACACAGGTGGTCAGTCGTCTAAAGCTACTCCGGTAGGTGCGATTGCTAAGTTTGCTGCTTCAGGTAAACGCGTACGTAAGAAAGATCTTGGTTTGATGGCAACAACTTATGGTTATGTATATGTTGCTCAGATCGCTATGGGTGCAGACCAAGCTCAGACTTTGAAAGCACTTCGCGAAGCAGAAGCTTATCCTGGACCATCATTGATCATCGCTTACTCTCCATGTATCAACCACGGATTGAAAGCCGGTATGGGTAAGAGCCAAGAAGAACAAGAAAAGGCTGTAGCATGTGGTTACTGGCACTTATGGCGTTACAACCCAGCTCTCGAAGCTGAAGGTAAAAACCCATTCCAGTTGGATAGCAAAGAACCAAACTGGGCAGACTTCCAAGGTTTCTTGAAAGGTGAAGTTCGTTACGCTTCTGTAATGAAACAATATCCTGCAGAAGCAGAAGAACTGTTCAACGCTGCTGAAGAAAACGCTAAATGGCGTTACAACAGCTACAAACGTCTAGCTAAAGAAAACTGGGGATCAGCTGAATAAGCATTCTCATCAATCTTACATACAAAAGCGGTGGTCAGCAATGATCACCGCTTTTTTTGTATCATTTGTATAAGCGTACTTTCCTTCTTTAGATGATCGGGACCATCAAATGTTTTTATTCTATGCTTTTTGCTTTCATTTTGAAAAGAAACAGTCCCTTATTCTATCTCTTCCATTTTTTCTAAACATGCTAATAAATAGCAAGCTGCTTGGCATTATCGTGAAAAGTCAAGCTATATAAGCTTTCAATCATAGAATTACTCATTTTTAGTCGAATGCATCGTGCATTTACTCCACAAGTAATGAGCATTTTCACTAAATAGATAGTGCATTGTGTTGAAATACATAGTGCAATCCGTGCAAATGCATAGTGCAATCGGTCGAAATAGACTATCTATATGAATTTCAAACCATCAAACGGTCATAAATCTACTTCATTCAATCTTTCAAGATCATTATTCGCTCTAGTTGAGCGGCCAACAAGAACTATTTCAAACTAGCAAACCGAGAAGTAAAGAAGCGACTTACCTGCCATCCGGAGTGATAAACTTAAGAAAAGCAAACATATAAACAAAAGAAGTAAAGAAGAAGTATCGCCATGAGATTTCCTAAACGCTCTACAATGAGAAAAAAGAGATTATACCGACATTTGCCCGGAAATAAGTAAACCAAGGAGCATTCAAAAATCAAATTGATAGAACAAACAATCCACTGCAAAACAACAAATTAGAAGCTTTATCCGAAAGATACAACTCCAAATGAAATGAACTAAAATAACCATTTATCTAATTCACTAATAATCAAAATAATAATGTTAAATAACTTGCATATACTATTCATTATTACCATTTTTGCATAGAATATACAATTAATAGTAAGAAAGACAACTTTGAATAAAAACTAAAACCAACAAAAAAATAAGATCCGTCTGTTTGTTTAAATGAAAAAGCTTATGAAACAATTGACTTTACTATCGTTATTGATGATGTTCGTGATGAGTTCTTGTGAAAAGGACTTATATGATGCAGAAGCAGCATCCAAGAACAAAAATGTATCAGAATTGATCATCCCCGAAAACTTTAATTGGGAGATGAGCCGTCAGGTGACTAGCCGTTTAAGTGCAGCAGTCGAAACAAGAGTATCACTCTTTTTAGCGAAAGAATGTGCTGAAGAAACAAAAATTGCTGAATACACCCTCTCACCAACGACTGATGGAACACCAATTGTATTAGATGTGCCCACATCTATCAACAAGATATATGTAAAAGAGGAAGGAAAAGAGCCTCAAGAAGTAACAATAGAGAATAACTCCATCCAATATACGCTACCAGCTACAACAACGAGAGCAGCCACTCAAAGAAGTAGTAACAAGTTAAATGACATCTTCTATTCTACTTGGTACACAATACTACTTGAAGATCAATTCCCTCAATTAGGCGATTATGATTTCAATGACTTCGTAGCCAATTACCGCTATCGGACTCAATATAGTAAATTACCCAATGGAAAGAGGATTAAATTAATTAAGATAGAAGTGGATCTTCGCATCAACGCAATAGGTGGTCACCTACCCTATCATCCATTTCTACGAATCAACGGGTTGAATTCAGCAAACAAAAATACCGTCATCACCGGAATAGACGATTTAGGAAATGAACATATACTAAGGTTATACGACAACGATAACGGAAATAAGTCAATCACATTAGATCTAAGTCGATTCTCATTCAAACCTGAATGGAATAATTACATCAACACGGTGAAAGAAGAAGAGATGACGGCTCCTAGAACAGTAGCGATCACCATCGATTTCAAGAATCAAGGTGAAAATATAGATGTAGAAGGCATCGATGTAGATAAAAAGGGAAGTTTAGATATAGATCTTTTCTTGATGAAAAAGGACATGGAGATACACAAAAAAGGAATGACACCCTTAAATGTGCAACAATATCCACACAATCAAATACATGATGGAGAGGGAAATACGTATTACTGCAACCATAAAAATCTAGTCTGGGCAATCGAAGTTCCAGCATTAATTCCCCATGCAATAGAAAAAGGTTATTTCTCAACCGCATATCCCCATTTTAATGAATGGGCAACATCTGGAGGAAAGCAATTCAAGGATTGGTATAAAGTCAATGACAAGAATAAAGTGATCGACTTATCAAGTTTCTGGAACAAGTAAAAGTTTGAATAAGCCTTCTTTATCTCCCTGATAAAGAAGGCTCATTTGAAATGTTGTACAGAATTAAAATGGACTGCTACATTTGCAGATATATTAAATAAAAGTAAAAAGAAAAACAAATGGACTCATTCATCCGTTTATTCACTGAAAATAAGCAGTTTAGATAAAGCAGAATTCAATCAAGATGGTGATAGTAAGTTCGTGCCTTCAATGGTGTTGGGATGTAAAGCTATAATCTGAATACGCTTATAAATAAAGATATTATTATTTCGTTATACGTATAAATAATAGGTGTTTTTGCATCATATTGAAGATATGGAACAAGGAGTCTTAATGTCGTTTATAGGAAGCTTCGCATTAGTGTCGATACTGACTATTATCATTGTTTATCTTGTCTACTCGAAGAAAAAAGATAAGCGTAAATCTGCTCTCATACATAAGGAGCTTGAAGAATCAAAATCACAACTGGAATCACTTTTAAGTAAACAAGACCTTATATTAAAAAGTCTAGATTTTGGTTTAATCTTTATTGATACAAATTATTGTGTTCAATGGGAAAACACGGATAGTATTATCAGTCCACATATCCGGCATAGATATATGCCAGGTAAATTGTGCTTTGAATCCTTAAAACAAGATAAGGAATTATGTGCAATGTGCCCATTCCAAGCTGCTTTGAAATCTAAAAGTTCAATTACTCGTTTATTGAATCTTGACAATATGGATTTTGAAGTGACAGCAAGTCCGGTATTCGACACAGATGGCAAAAAACTCTTAGGAGGCCTACTAAGAATTGAAGATATTACAGAAAAGGTGAGAGTTTACAAAATGCTGCGTGAGGCAAAAGAGAAAGCAGAAGAATCGAATAGGATGAAAACAGCTTTTTTATCGAATATCAGGCATGAAATTCGCACTCCGTTGAATGGCATTCTTGGCTTTTCAGATCTAATTAGCATCACAAAAGATGAAGATGAAAAACAAGAATACATGAAAGTTCTACGTAGCAACAGCAACCTCCTGCTGCGTTTACTCGATGACATCATGGAGCTATCGGAATTAGAGTCAGGGAAATTCAATTTAGAGCACACTCCTTCTAATATCAATGAATTGATCGACAGCATTGTTGTATTGATGGAGAACAAAGTAAAATTGGCTGATGTAAAAATAGAAGTTGTTGAGAAGATGCCTGAATGTGTTATCAACATGGATCGTAACAAACTAAGCCAATTAATAACGAACCTGGTGGATAATGCTTGCAAGTTTACGCACAAAGGATCGATCGACATTGGCTATCGATTGTCAACTCCCGGAAATGAGCTCTACTGTTATGTCAGAGATACAGGCATTGGTATTCCTGCAGATAAACAAAAAATGATTTTCGACCGCTTTATCAAATTGGACTCATGTGTACCAGGTACAGGACTAGGGCTCACTATTTGTAACGTAATAGTCGAAAAGTTAAAAGGAACGATTGGCGTGGATTCTGAAGAAGGGAAAGGCTCCTGTTTCTGGTTTAAAATACCCGTGCATACATTGTCTAATTGAACAATAGATCAACCTATTTTCATCAAAAAGGATAGAGAAAATGACTAAGCAAAAATAACAAGATATATTGGAGAGTTGAATATTAAGTCAAACCACGATTACAAAGCAACTAAAAAGGGACTGTCGTCAGCAATTGAGACAGTCCCTTATCTTATCCATGTCAAGCTAAATCCATTGAGTGGAAAGCTTTATGTTTTCAATGAATGCATCCAATCTTTAATTAGCCAAGATGGTGATTTCCGCACCAGAAGCATAATCTTGACCATTCTGTGAACTTAATGCAGTAAAGCGGATATAACGAGCCTTTACCGGTTTATCGAACATCACTCTTTTTTCTTTCTGATTATTCTCAAAACGTCCTTTAATAATAGGTTGTTCTCCCCAGTTCTTGCCATCCAAGCTTACGTGAATGCTATAATTTTTGATATTACCATTACTTCCATCTTGGCGAGGAAGATAAGTAAATCCTTTAATCTCTTTCACTTCACCTGCATCCAAGTCTACCCAGTGAGGATATTTAGCCACCGTCACCGAATACATGGTATGCCACATCGTGTTCGAATCACCGTCAGTCAGATTCTTTGCATCTCCTTCGCCCGATTCCTCACTACTTGCATATACCACTTCCATCTGGATACTTTCGATCTTATCGAAGCTCACAGTTGCTTTAATCTTAGGATTGTTCTTATACCAAGCAGTTACCGTACCACCGTTACGAAGAGGAATGGGCTGACCATATTCTTTCACCTTCTTATCCTTATTCAACGTGTAGCAGATGGTTGCATTTTCTTTCTTAGAACTTAGTTCCACCATTCCGGCACGAGTTCTAGTGATAGTTAGAGGTATTTCTCCTGCACCAGTAACATTCGCCACTGAAGCCAAATTCGCATTGGCCGGACGTATGATAAAGCCTAAGTTATGTTGGTTGGCGAAAACACGATCTTGCTCCAACGGACCGCCCTGACCACAACTATTACCACCCAAACCAGTTACTGCACAGTCTAAATGCAAGTAAGTATCTCCGGCTTTAGGCAACTGGTAAGGATGAGAAGCCAAGATCATGTCGAGTGCAGAGTATTGAAGTGCCGATACAGACAGACGATCGGTTGCAATAAACACAGCACCCTTATTTGCCTGATTGGTCAATGCACACCAACGAACATCCTCGTGGTTTGCCATATCTTGTGGTTTAGGGAAGTTAACAAACTCACCTGCAACCGTATTGGTATGTTGCTCAATGAACTGTCCGCTCTTACGGTCGGCGTAATTATCGATTGGTCCACGTCCATAATAAGTAAAAT
>Ga0114938_1002602_pt1 | contig 11222 bp, 9 predicted proteins | sample AshMeaBigSpring_FD_88675 | JGI IMG/M metagenome (GOLD analysis project Ga0114938, IMG submission 88675) | Groundwater microbial communities from Big Spring, Nevada to study Microbial Dark Matter (Phase II) - Ash Meadows Big Spring | ecosystem: Environmental > Aquatic > Deep subsurface >...
CGATGCACACTATACTAGCCAACTTGGATGGGCTGCTGCCTTTCCGGCGTGGGCGCCCCCAACATCGCCGCCACCTGTCGAACAGAAAGAGCAATTGTATGAATCCGGTCATCTTCCAACTAGGGCCTTTCTCGCTACATTGGTACGGCGTTTTCATCGTCGGCGGCGCCGTGCTGGGGGCATGGCTGGCAGGACGCACGGCGGCCAGAGCTGGCTACAACGCTGACCACGTGTGGAACATGCTGGCGTGGGCGTTGGTCGTCGGCATCATCGGCGCCCGGCTTTATCACGTCTTCAGCACGCCCGCCAACGGCGTTGGCTTCAGCTATTATATGCAGCATCCGGATCAGATCTTCAATTTCTGGAACGGCGGCTTTCGCGGGCTGGGCATCTACGGCGGTTTAGTCGGCGGCATTCTGGCGATTGTAGTCTACGCCCGCGTGCAGAAGCTCGACATTCTGATGTGGTTGGACTTCATCGCCCCGAATGTGCTGTTGGCGCAGGCGATTGGACGGATGGGCAACTGGGTCAACCAGGAGTTGTACGGGCCGTCCACCGACCTACCCTGGGCGTTCCACATCAATCCGAATTTTTCGTGCCAGGATCCTGCCAACCGCCCGCTGGCCGTGCAGCCGTGCGGCACCGGCGCACAACAACCCTTCAGCCAGGAGTCGCTGGACTGGTACGCCAACAACGGCTTCCATCCCACCTTCTTCTACGAGGCGCTGTGGAACTTGCTGGCCTTTGCGCTGCTGACGGTGGTCTTCCGGCGCTACGGCGAGCGCTTCCGCAAAGGTGATGCGATCTGGCTCTACTTTATCGCCTACCCGCTTGGCCGTTTCTGGGTCGAGATGTTCCGCCCCGACGCATGGGTGATGGGCACGATGGCGACCGCCCAATGGATTGCGGTGGGCGCCATCGCCGTCAGCGTGATTGTCCTGATCGTGCGGCACTGGGGCTGGGACTGGCGCAAAGACCGCGCCGGCTCGATGGCCTACATGCAGGGACCGGTGGCGAGGGCGACCAGTTGATGGGCGCGGCGTTTAGCCTGGAGCAGGCACAGGCGCTGGACGCCGTTGACCCGCTGCGTCACTTTCGCCAGCGCTTTACCTTCGATGACCTGGAGCTGATCTACCTGGATGGCAATTCGCTGGGGCGGCTGCCGCTAGCAAGCGTAGACCTGGCGCGCACTCTGGTTGCAGAACAGTGGGGCGCACGCCTGATTCGCAGTTGGAATGAAAGTTGGTTCGACCTACCGGAACGCATCGGCGGCAAGCTGGCGGCCTTGCTCGGCGCCCACGCCGACGAAGTGGTGGTCGCCGATTCGACCTCGGTCAATCTCTTCAAGTTGGGGGTGGCGGCGCTGCGTCATCAACACGGACGCACGCGCATCCTCACCGACGACCTCAACTTCCCCTCGGATCTTTACGTGCTGCAAGGCGCCATCGAGATGTTGGGCGGCGGCCATCGGCTCGAAGTCATCCGCTCGGCGGATGGCGTGCATGGCCCAGTCGATGCGCTCCTGGCGCAACTCGACGACGATGTAGCGTTGGTCGTGCTCTCGCACACCGTCTTCAAGAGCGGCTATGTCTACGACATGGCGGCGATCACGGCGGCGGCGCACGCGGCGGGCGCGCTCATCTTGTGGGATCTAAGCCACTCTGCTGGCAGCGTCCTGGTCGATCTGGCGGGCGCTAATGCTGACCTGGCGATCGGCTGCACCTACAAATACATTAACGGCGGGCCGGGTGCGCCAGCGTTTCTCTACGTGCGCCGCGATTTGCAGGCGGCGCTGCACAACCCGATCAGTGGGTGGATGGGGCAGCACGATCCCTTTGCCTTCGGGCTGGAGTACGTCGCCGAGCCGGGGATGCGGCACTTTCTCACTGGGACGCCGCCGGTGCTGGCGCTGGCGCTGATCGAGCCGGGCGTCGATCTGCTGACGGAGGCAGGGATGGCGGCGCTGCGCACCAAGTCCGTGCAGCAGACCGGGTACTTCGTCGCGCTGTGGGAAGCGCTGCTGGCGCCAGTGGGCTACACGCTCAAGTCACCGCAGCAAGCGGCGCAGCGCGGGTCGCACCTCGCGCTCGGTCACGTGGAGGGGTGGCGCATCAACCAGGCGCTGATCCACGATCTCAACGTATTGCCCGATTTTCGCGCGCCTGATAACATTCGACTAGGGATTGCACCGTTGTATACGACCTTTAGCGACCTGTATCTTGCCGCCGGACGTCTGCGCCGCGCCGTAGAAGCGGGCATCTACACGCGCTACTCACGTCAGCGAGCGGTCGTGACTTGAAGCCAAAATGAGGAGGAAAGATGGTTTCTGCAGTGGTTCTGCTCAAGTGTGAGCGCAACGCGATCAATGCCGTCGCCGAGCAATTGGCTGGCATCGATGGCATCTCGGAAGTCTTCTCAGTGGCGGGTGCGCATGACCTGGTTGCCATTCTGCGCGTGCGCGACAACAGTGCCCTGGCCGATCTCGTTACGAGCAAGATGCTTCAGGTCGAGGGCATCGTGGCGTCGGAAACGCTGATCGCATTCAAGGTCTTTTCGCGCCACGATCTGGAGAGCATGTTCGAAATTGGCTTTGAGAGCGAATAAAGGCTCAGTTTTCGGCTTCTTCCGTCAACGTGCGTAGAAATGCCTCCAACTGCCGCGTTTCTTGCGTCGTGAGATTCAACTGCGTCAACTCGTTGTGCCCCTGAAGGGCGTAGCCGCCCCCGTTATAATGCGCAACGACATCGGCGAGGGTGGCAAGCTGACCCGTATGCATGTACGGCCCGGTCTTTGCCACGTTGCGCAGCGTTGGCGTTTTCATGCTACCGAGCAGCGTATCGCCCTCCGCCACCATAAAACGCAGCGCTGTACATTCCGCCGGCATTGCGTCACTATACGGCCCCAGACAATTAAAGATGTCGTTCTGAACCAGCGCAGCGCCGTCGATGCGCCCGCGCTGGAGCGGGATATCGGGCGCGCCGGGAATCGCCGTATTGTGGAATGCGTCGTTGGTGAAACGCGGCCCATTGTGACACTCCGTACACCGTCCCTTGCCGATGAAGATGCGCAACCCGGCAATCTCGTCGGCGCTGAGGATCGGCTCGCCCTGGCTGCGTCCGGCGTCGTCAAGCGAGGCGACGTAACGGTCAAAGCGAGCAGGGCGGGGCAGCAGGGTCCGCTCGTAGGCGGCCAACACCTTGCCCAGGTTGGCGAACACCTGGTTGACGGCATTCTGATCAGCGAAGTCCATCTGCTCCCAGGCGGCGCGGGCAGCGGCGTCCTCCACCGGGCCGGCATGGCGCGGGAAACGCGCTACGTCCCCCAGTTCAGGCAGCGCTCCGAAAAGCGCAGTGTATTCGTTGGCATAATGTTCGGCGATGAGGTGTGCGTAGAATGTGCGGTCGCCGCCGTGTTCCAGGGCATTTTCCAGCGGCAGCAGCGCCTGCGCCCATTGGCTGTCGGCCTTGCCGTTCCACGTCTGCCATGAGCTGTACGCTGCCCCAACCAGCGTCATGGCGTTGAGTGGTATTACGTCCACCCCTACGCCAAAGGGGCGCCCGTCAGTGAAGTGTCGCTCCGGCATGTGGCAGGAGGCACAGGCGACCGCACCATTGCCACTGAAGCGCGTATCGAAGAAGATGCGCGCGCCCAGCCCCGCCGCTGCCGGATCGTCAGCGGCGGCGTTGGAGGGGTCGGGCGGCAACGGCTTGAGCGTATCCAACGCCAGCGTACGCAGCACGCTCAACTCTTCAGCGCGCCAGCCGCCATCTCCCAACCCCGCCGTACAGGCTGCCAACAACCCAATCGCCAGCGCGCCCACGAGCCATCGGCGCCAGCCCAAGCCCCCTATCCAGTGTGCAAACAGGCGTCGATGGCGCATGGCGGCTACAGTTTCAGATTGAAGGTGACTGTGTCCTGCACGCCGCCAGCGTCGATGGCGAAGATGACGATCCACCAGCCGCCCATCTGAAACTGCATCCCCTCGACGCGGTAGTCGCCGCCGCCTAGCTCTGCGGTGACTTGTGGCTGTGTGGGCATCCCGTGACCATGTTCAGGCATGTCGCCGCTCACGCCGATGATGGCGCCTTCGACCGGCGCTCCCTCCATCGTCTCGACGTGCAGCGTCCAGGTGAGCAGTTCATTGATTGCCAGCGGCGTGGTGGCGCTGGTGTAGGTGGCGCGGAACAGCCCATTATCGCTGGTGCGAGTTGCGCTATAATCGAGATCGGCAGGTGGATTGCTGCTCATATGCATCCCCATCGACCCGGCGCACCCCGCCGACGACAGCACCACCAGCAAAATGAACAGACTCCTCAGGCGTGACAAACGTGACATGATCGCCTACTCGACCGGGAAGCCCTGCTGCTGCCAGGTGACGATGCCGCCGAGGTCGTAGATTTGCGTGTAGCCGGCCTGATCCAGAATCTGGGCGGCCTGACCGCTGCGGTTGCCGCTGCGACAGTAGAGCACCACCGGCTTATCTTGCGGCACTTCGCTCAGCCGTTGAGCAAGTTGGTCCACGGAGATATTGACTGCGCCAGCAATGTGCCCGCTGTTGAACTCTTCCGGCGTGCGCACATCGAGCAGCAGGTGATCGGCGCCGGCGCCAAATTGCGCCTGATAGTCGGCCGGGGCGATCTTGGTGTTGACTTTGGCCGGCGCCGCAGCAACGACGGGCGCTTCGGCAACGGGCGCTGATGCGGCCGGCTGTCCGCCCCCTGCGCACGCGCCGAGACTAAACACCAGGCCAATGACGACAAGCGTCATGACTAAATAACGGCGAAGTGTCAATGCAAGAGCATACATTTTTGGTCCTCAGTTCTTTCTCAGGTTGTGACTATCTTTGCACTTACTCACGAGACAGACTCAGGTAAAAGCCACTTTTAGCAGTAACAGTCACCTCTGACAAGAGTAGGAAAGTGCAACGACAGTGGTCGTGAAACACGGCATCTTGTTTTACCAAACGGGCATCGCAACGCCAAATTGAATAGAATGAAGTGTACACCGACTGCGGCGGATTTCAGTTCGCTCGCTTACTGTGTTGCCCGTCACGCCACGCGCCGCAGCGGCGTAGGTGCAATTCAAGTTTTGGTTCAATCGGAATTCAGGTGGTCGCGTCTTACGTGCCGGGGACGGGCTGCAGCGCACGCGTTCAGCCAAATACGTTACAGCACGTCCCCGGTACGTAACCACCATCGCAGGTTATCGCCTCTGGCGTAATATGGCGCCCCGTCACGCCGGAGGCGATGACCTGCGCAAACGACTTCGTCCCCATTACGAAGTAGACCCAACAGCGCGCTCGATATGGCCTTCCCTGCCATTTATGGATATGATAAAACACCAATGTTGCGTCGTGGATATCGGAGGCTTATTTCAGCCAGGTTTGAAAAATCATGATGTCAAAACACAATGCCACCCTCCTCCTCTTGATTGCCGTGTTACTCCCTCCCAGCGCGCTCGACATCTTGGGCGAGGTGATCGAGGAGCGCACCTACCTGACGCCTTACGGCGAAGCCGGTCCGCTGGCGCTACGTAAAATCGGCGATGGTCTCGCAGTGTGGGTGCAGCCCTATACCGGCCTGCCCACGCGCACCGACCCGCGCGCCACGCTTTTTGCGGCGCGCCAGCTCGGCGTGGAGCGCATCCTGAATTGGGATATGGGCATCGCCGTCAACCCCGTCTTGCAACGCGGGCAGCCGGTTGTGATCGATGACTACATTGGCTGGACGGATCATCAAAGCGACACCTTTTTCTCCGACGCGCACACTGGGCTAGACATCAACTATGGCAGCGTGCGCCCGCCCTTCTGCCCGGAGATGGGCGCCGCAATCCAGCAGCTTCTGCCCGGCTTGCCCGAAGCGGTGGCGGTGGGCGTCGATTTTCTGCGTCGCGAGACGCGCGCCGAAGCGCGCATGTTCCGCAGTTGGGGCGCCGACGTACTCTCCTACAACCTGGCGCCCGAAGTCGCACTGGCGCAGGAGATGAAGATGTGCTACGCCGGCCTGGTCACCGTCAGCGGCTACGCCGCCGACCGCGCCCAGCCGGAGCCGATGGGCGAAGTGCGCGCCAGCCTCAGCACTACGCTGCAGATGCTGCCCGCCTTTGTCGAGATGGTCAGCCAGGGTCGACATTGTGCGTGTGGCGAGTAGGGAAGGAGGAGCGAGTTGCGAGAGGCGGCATGAAGGCAACGCGCAACCTTTGCTTCATATCGAGGCTGAAGGCCAAAGCGTTTCAATCGGAATACAGGTGGTTGCGTCTTACGTGCCGGGGACGGGCTGCAGCGCACGCGTTCAGCCAAATACTTTGCAGCCCGTCCCCGGCGCGTAACCACATGAAAGCCGGTTGAACCGCCAAAGCCAGCTTATGCAGTTCTCAACCGCATGTTCTGGTCAGACAGGAACATGCGGTTGAGAACCGCATCTACGATCACTGGTTGACAGGTTACAGGAATCACAGATCGGCTGCACTATCATCCGTTGCAGCAAAACACGAAACATAAAACGCGTAACACGAACCAGAGGCAACACACCACGATGACCACAATCACTCACGGCTTTGAGCTGATCCGCGACGAGGAGATCGTCGAACTCAAGACGCGCGCCCGCATCTACCGTCACGCCAAGACTGGCGCCGAGGTGCTATCGCTGGAAAATGACGACGAGAACAAGGTCTTTGGCGTCAACTTCCGCACGCCGCCCGCCGATTCAACCGGCATCGCCCACATCCTGGAGCACTCAGTGCTGGGCGGCTCGCAGAAGTACCCGCTCAAGGAGCCGTTCGTCCAGCTCATCAAGGGGTCGCTGCACACCTTTCTCAACGCGTTCACCTCACCCGACAAGACGACCTATCCTGTGGCAAGCACCAACCTGCAGGATTTCTACAACCTGGTCGAAGTGTACCTGGACGCCGTCTTTCACCCGCTGCTCACGCCGCACCATCTCGACCAGGAAGGCTGGCACTACGAACTGGAGACCCCGGACGCTCCGCTCGTCTATCGTGGCATTGTCTTCAACGAGATGAAGGGCGTCTACTCCTCGCCCGATGCGATTCTGGGGCGGGCGGCTACGCAGGGGCTTTTCCCGGATAACGCCTACGGTCTCGATTCGGGCGGCGACCCGCGCGTGATTCCGCAGTTGACCTACAATCAGTTCAAGGAATTTCACACGCGCTACTACCATCCGGCCAACGCACAAATTTTCTTCTACGGCGACGACGACCCGGCGCGGCGGCTAGAACTACTCGACGGTGTCTTGCACGATTTCGACGCCGCGCCCGTCGACAGCAGCGTGGCGTTGCACGCACCCTTCGCCACCCCGCGCCGCTTGACCGTGACCTTTGGCGCCGATGGCGACGCCGATCTCTCACGCAAGAGCATGGTCGATATGAACTGGGCGCTGCCAGAGGTGACCGACCCGTCGCTGCGCATGGCGTTGAGCGTGCTCGGCTACGCCGTCATCAGCGCGCAGGCGTCGCCGCTGCGCAAGGCGCTCGTCGATTCTGGGTTGGGCGAGGATGTCAGCGGCGGGCTGAGCGGTTACATGCGCCAGCCGACCTTCAGCGTCACGATGAAAGGCATCGCCAGCACCGACGCCGGCAAAGTCGAGGCGCTAATCCTGGAAACGCTGGAAATGCTGGCGACCGAGGGCTTCGAACCCGAGATGATTGAGGCGGCGCTCAACTCTATCGAGTTCAGCCTGCGTGAAAACAACACCGGTTCCTTCCCACGCGGCTTGAGCCTCTTTATGCGCAGCCTGCAAAACTGGAACCATGGCCGCGACCCGCTGCAGCCACTGCGCTACGAAGTGCCGCTGGCCGTCGTCAAGCGCCGCCTGGCCGCCGACCCTGGCTTTCTGGGCCGCCTGATCCGCACCTATCTGCTCTACAACACGCACCGCCTGACCGTCGTTGCCGAACCCGACCCGGCGCACAACCAGCGCCTTGCCGAGGAGGAGCGTCAGAAACTGGACGCCGCCAAAGCCGCGATGACGCCAGCCGAGCTTCAGCAGATTATTGAGAACACACACACGCTCAAGGCGCGCCAGCAGCGCGCCGATGCGCCTGCAGACCTGGCGCGGCTACCCTCGCTCAAACTCAGCGACCTCGACCGCATCAACAAGACGATCCCAATTGCCGTAAGCGACCTGGACGGCGGCACGCTGCTCTATCATAACCTGTTCACCAACGGCATTCTGTACCTGAACCTGGGCTTTGACCTGAGCGGCGTCCCGCAGGAGTTGCTGCCCTACGTGCCCTTCTTTGGCCGCGCGCTGCTCGAAATGGGCACAGCCAGTGAGGATTACGTGAAATTCTCGCAACGCATCGATCGCAAGACCGGCGGCGTCTGGCACTCGACCTATCTTTCCGAGGTGCGCGGACAGGCGTCACCCGCAGCGCGCTTCTTCGTCTCGGCCAAAGCCACCGTGGCGCAGACGCCCGACCTCTTCGACATCCTGCGCGACATGCTGCTCACGGTCAAGCTCGACGACCGCGAGCGCTTCCGCCAGATCGTGCTCAAGAGCAAGGCGCGGCGCGAGTCCAGCCTGATCCCGTCGGGGCACGCCTATGTGCGCGACCGTCTGCGCGCCGGGCTGACCACGGCCGGCTGGGCCGACGAGCAGATGGACGGTATCGAGGGTTTGTTCTTCGTGCGCCAATTGGCCGAACAGGTGGAGCAGGATTGGCCCGCCGTCCTCGAGAAGCTCGACGCCGTGTACCATGTGCTCGTCGGGCGGGCGGGCATGGTCGCCAACGTCACGCTTGACGCCGACAACTGGACAACGGTGCAGCCGCAGCTTGCCGCCTTTGTGAAGGAACTGCCGGAGCGCGCCGTCGCTAGCACACCGTGGCAGCCGTCGCTCGTTGGCGCCGACGAAGGGTTGGCGATCCCGGCGCAGGTAAACTACGTCGGCAAGGGCGGCAGCCTCTACGCACTTGGCTACAGCTATCACGGCTCGATCCACGTGATCAACAACTTCGTGCGCACTGGCTGGCTGTGGGACAAGGTACGCGCCGAGGGCGGCGCGTACGGCGCATTCGTCAGCTTTGGCAAACAGTCGGGCGTCTACAGCTTCCTCTCCTACCGCGACCCGAACCTGGCGAACACGCTCAAGGTCTATGACCAGACCGCCGATCTGCTGCGCAAAGTCGAGTTGAGCAACGACGAGCTGACCAAGAATATCATCGGCGCCATCGGCGACGTGGACAGCTACCAGTTGCCCGACGCCAAAGGCTACACGTCGATGGTGCGCCACCTAATCGGCGAGACGGATGAAAGCCGCCAGCAGATGCGCGATGAAATCCTAAGCACGACCGCAGCCGACTTCCGCGCCTTTGGCGAGGTGCTGGCCGAGTTGAACCAGCAGGCACGCGTCGTCGTCATGGGGTCGGCGGATGCGCTGCACGCCGCCGGAGAGGCGGGGCGGGCGTTGAAGGTGACGAAGGTGATGTAGAACGATGGTGAATTCCATCAAGAATGGGTGAAACCATTGACAGATGTGGATATCTGTCAATGGTTTCACCCATTCTTGATGTTGAGCGTCTTCTTTGTTGACCGATTACCCTGACGTCACCGGCAACCGCAGCAACTCCGCATCCAACTGCCGCCACGTGCGGTTGAAATAGAGCAGCGGGCTGCGTTCCTCACTAGCGCCTGCGGCCACCACCTCGCCCACAAAGATCGTGTGGTCGCCGCCGTCATAGGCGTGGTGCAGCCGGCAGTCGAGCCAGCCGAGCACATCGGGGAGAAGCGGCGCACCCGTCACGGCGGTGTGCGTCTCGATGCCGGCAAAGCGATCCGATAACCCTGGGATCATGCCCGCAAAACGCATTCCCCACTCCAGGTGCTCTGTCCCCAGGATGTTGACGGCAAAGACGCCGCTCTGCTCAATCGCCTGGTGCGTGTAGAGTTTGCGCGCTACGCAGATCAGAATTTGCGGCGGATTGAGGCTGACGCTGGTCAGTGAGCTTGCCGTCATCCCAACTGGATGATCGTCTATCTGCGTAGTCACCACTGTCACCCCCGAAGTCCAGTGCGCCAGGACGTTTTTGAACGACTGCACATCGATGCTCATCGCCGGTTCTCCATCACGGTTGTTCAACCACCTCATGCCAGACATAACGGCGTCGTGCTCTGTAGATGCCCTGTAGTGTAGTTCTGGCGTGGTGGATATGGATGTAAGGGCAACTCCGCAGCCATGAAGTAAACCCCGAAAAGGGGCAATTCAGTAGGCCATCGCCCCCATCGTGAAATAGCCCCCCAGTAATTGCTCCGGCTTACCTGGAATTCATCTGCGGAAAAGGGCTGAGTAGTTACACGCGAGCAACCTTCACCACCAATCAACACTCTACCCTTTGCAGAAAACAACGTGCTGTCGCCGCCTTCATTGACGAAATAATAGCGGGTGGTTGATGGCATCTCAAGGGAACGTCTAGCGGGCATGGAACGCCTCGTGCAGAATCAGGTAACGTCCCCGGCACACCGCAAGCCAATCCGCTGGACAGATTCGTCGTGCGGCGTGCCAGGGACGTTATCTTCATAGATGGTCATTATCTTGTTCAAGCCACTGCACGGTTCACGATGGGGCGGAACCGCTGCGCGGGCGGCGGCCAAGCCGCGCGGCCACGGCATCGCTGGCGCGACGGGCGGCGTCCTGTGCGGCACGGCCCACTTTGCGGGCGCCGCCGCCGAACGTCCGGCCAAAGTCGTGCATTACGTCACCCAGCCAGCCGGCCAGCTTGCGCTCGTCGAGGCCGGTGACGGCGCGCAGACTGTCGCTCCAGTCGCCAACGGCCTCGGGACCAAGCTGGAAGTAGGCGTCGGCGCGGCGCCCAATCATGTAGGTCATCAAGATGTTGGCGCCAGCGGAGACGGCGATGCCGACAAAGGGAATCGCCTTGACCAGCGCCCGCCCAGCGAAGCGCTCCGCCGCCTTTTCCGCCAGCTTGCGGCTGGCCTGGTTGACCAGCCGCTCGGCGCTCATGTTCAACCCGGTGACGACCAGCAGCGCGTTGCGCGCCTCCACCGGCGTGAGCGTGCGCTCGCGGGCGGCGGCAATCTCCAGCACCAGCTCGGATTGCAGACGCAGCGTCACGCCCACGTCGGTCACGACGCCGACGGTGAAGGCGGCCATGCTGCCAAAGCCGGGGATGAGCGCGGCCGCCGAGGTGACGGCGCCGACCATGCCGGTCTGGTTCGCCTTCTGCTTGATGAGGTGCTCGACCAG
>Ga0114938_1002603_pt1 | contig 11219 bp, 10 predicted proteins | sample AshMeaBigSpring_FD_88675 | JGI IMG/M metagenome (GOLD analysis project Ga0114938, IMG submission 88675) | Groundwater microbial communities from Big Spring, Nevada to study Microbial Dark Matter (Phase II) - Ash Meadows Big Spring | ecosystem: Environmental > Aquatic > Deep subsurface >...
GCGGATCTCATTGGGGCGATGACTGTGCCCCACCACTTTCAACTTGTTCCGGTGCGCTTCATCCACGATGGCAAATACTTCCTCCTTTGTCATCTCATCCTGGTCGATCAATTTGATACAATCAACACCTGCTTTTGCCAGTTGCTGCACTTTTTCCCTGGCGTCTTTCTCTCCGTAGATTCCCCAGCGAAACTGTTCCGTCCCGGGATAGGGGCGGTGCTGGAGGAAGGGACCGCTGACATACATCGTGGCACCGGGTATTTTCCCCTGGTTGATGGCATCCCTTACGGCTATGCTTTCCTGTAAGGGGCCGCCCAGGTCCCGCGCGCTGGTGACACCGGCCATCAGCAATTGATAGGCCGAAGCGGGCATGATGACTTTTTCAAAGAGCGGCGGATATTTTTTGTCCCAGTAGGCGTAATCGGAATGCCCGTTGATCATCATGTGCACATGCATATCCCAGAGCCCGGGCAATACGGACATGCCTTCCGTTGAAATGATTTCCGCACCCTTTGGAACCTGGACCTCGCCCATACGGCCCACCTGTTTGATGGTTTCACCTTCGATGATGATCACACTATTGTGTATCGGCTTGCCCCCATACCCGTCAATGAGTGTTCCTCCAACCAGGGCCTTCGTCTGGGCCAATACCTGCCCCACGGATAGGACGCAAAGCAGGAGAAAAAGCAGATTTTTTTTCATACGCTTAAAGATAAAGGATGGTGGTCATAATTGATTTTTTCCTTCCGGTTTTACGGAGACCCTCATTCGCCTTACCTTCGCCTCAAAGCAACGAACATGGCTGAAGTGGTTCTTGAATTAAAAAATGCCAACATATATCAGGGCAAATCGCAGGTCCTGGAAAATGTGAATATCCGCGTGGAGAAAGGGGAATTTGTGTACCTGGTGGGAAAAACCGGCACTGGCAAGTCCAGTCTGCTGAAAACGCTGTACGGGGAATTGCAGCTGACGGAAGGAGAGGGGACAGTGGCAGGGCACGACCTTAAGACCCTTACCTGGAAAACCGTTCCCTTTCTTCGCCGCACCATCGGTATCGTCTTCCAGGATTTCCAGTTGCTGACGGACCGGAATATCCAGGAGAACCTTCGTTTCGTGCTGCAGGCTACAGGGTGGAAGGACCAGAAATTAATGGACGAGAAGATTAATGACGTGCTGGATAAAGTGGGATTAAAAACCAAGGGATTCAAATACCCCTTTGAACTTTCAGGAGGGGAACAACAGCGGGTGGACATTGCCAGGGCACTCCTCAATTCGCCCAAACTGATACTGGCTGATGAACCTACCGGCAATCTAGATCCGGAAACGACCGATGAAATCATGCATCTCCTCTTCCAGATTTCCAAGGATTACGGCACATCGGTGGTGATGGCCACACACGACTATATCGTGATCAATAAATTTCCCGCCCGCATGATCAGGACCGAGCGCGGTAAAGTAATCGACAACGCTACGATATCCATGTGATCAGTCGCCGGGCGTTCTCCTGGTTGTTGTAATGTTGATGGAGCAGGTTTTCGCGTAGCCGGATTTCATCTTCATCGAATGGCTTCCTGAACAACTGCAGGAGGATTGATTTAAACGCGTCTGCATTGCCTGCAATGTGGCAGGCCGGCTCCAGGTGAGTTCCCCCGGCCATGGAATCGTTTACGATGGCATGTCTGCCGCAGAATACCGAATTCAGCAGTTTGAACTTGATGCCGCTTTCCGAAAAGGAGGGCATTATGTTGATCTGGGCTTTCTGTATTAAATCCTGCATTTCCTTTTCTGACGGGTTCGACACGAGGCAGGTATGCTGCTGGCTGTGGGCAAGTTTCTCCAGTTTCGCAGAAGGGTTCTTTCCGGCGATCACGAGAGGCAGGGGCACGTCATTGAAGACTTTTTCCAGTAACCAGGTTGCGGCTTTTTCATTTTCAGCAACCGACAGGTTGCCATGGTAGAGGCAAAAACTGCCGATGCCTTCCTTGCAAATCGGGAAATCCCAGCCGATAAAGGAAGGCAGAAAACGGATATCCGATGCCTTGAATTCCTGCTGGTATTGTTTTGCCTCTTTTTCTGAAATGGCAAGGATGGTGGCCTTGTTTGCGATACCCTTTTCGTACCGGCGCAACAGGCGGCTTTCATTGAGGTAATATATCTTTTTCCAGATTCGCCGGGTATTATTTGCCAGCTGGGCATAATAATCATGTTCCACATTGTGGAGCCTCACAAACATGGTACGGTTTGCCAGTTCGCCTGTATGCAGGAAATAGGTGGTGTGGATTCCTTCGAACAGGATCGGGTAATTGTCTTTACGCAGATTCTCCAATAGTTGAGGATTGGCTCGCGACGAAACAATATACGGGAGTTGCATGGACAGCCCCTTGTGCCCCTTCATCCTGTCATAATACAGCACTTCTTCACAGAACGCGTTTAACGCCTCCTGTTTCCCCCGTCCGTACTCAAAACAGTGCAGGTGTATCCGGGCACCTTCCGCATGCAAGGCCTTGATCTTGTATAACATTTCAAAAGCACCTCCGTAATCAGCCGGGTATGGCACGTCAAGACAAACGATGTGAAGATGCTTTTCCAAGTTCAGTGGAGGAGATTTTGGTAAAACCGGATCAACCGGATGGATTCGTTTTCCCAGGTATACTGGCGAGCTGCGTTCATGCAATTAGACCTTAACCTGAGATACAAAACCTCGTTATCCAGCAAATTGTTCAGTGCATGGGCGATCTTATCGCCAGTTTGGCCGGAAAGCAGGACCGCCACCTCATGCTCCTGGTTGATTTCCCGGTAGCAGGGGAGGTCGCTGCAAACCTGCGGTACCCCTGCCTGTATATAGTCGAAAAACCGGTTGGCGAGCGAATACCGGTTGCTTTTCCCGGTTTTTTCAAAAACGGTGATGCCTGCGCGCGCGGCAGGCGTAATGCCCGAAAGCTGGGCAGGAAGGAATTTACCCATGAAGAAGATTTTTTCCTCCAGCTTCAGGGCCCGCGTCAGCTGCCGGGCCTGGCGAAGGAAATTGCCATCGCCGTAGATATGCAATTTCCCCTTCACGGCAGACATGGCGGGGATCAATTCCTCGAAACAGCGACCTTCATTCACGGCGCCCTGGTATATGATGATACGATGGTTTTCCGGCACCGGTGGCCAGGGCTTCGCCACTGGCAGGTTCCGGATAACCGGGTATTCCACGTGATAGGTCAACCGAAAGTATTCGGCGATGGGCTGGCTGACGGTATAGCCTTGCGGAAACCGCGGCACCATCCATCGCTCCAGGGAGCGCCAGGCTTTGTGGACAAACGGCCTGGTGACTACCTCCTTCATTTCTGTAAACCATTCATGGGCATCATAGACCCGCGGTATTTTTTTGGCGATCGATACGATGTACACCGGCAGGATGGTGTCCAGGTCCACCGCGCAAACAGCGTCCATCCGCCGAAAAAGCAGGAAAAAAAGCAACCTTAGATTGTATTCAATGTAAAACGCCTTGCCGCGGTTAAAATAACACCGTAGCCGATGGTGCAGGAAAAGGTGGCCAGACATGGGTTCTGATCCCGGCATTACCCGGCCGATGAGCCAGATGGTATGACCTTTTTGTACCAGCGTCGTGCAAATCCGATGCATACGCTGGTCATAGCTGAGGTCATTGGTAACCGTGAAATAAATGGTTTTCATCAACAGGTTGGGTGGTGAAGGTAGCGGTTAGCCGGGATTTGCTGCCAAACAGCCGGCGGGAATAAGTATTTTTCCGGATTCACGAAAAAGTTTATATGTTGATCCTTTTAAATAAACAACCGAACACATGGAACCATCACAAACCACCCGGGGAATACCCGCCAGCCCCGCAAGGCCAACCCTGCTCACCGTGCTCTGTATCCTTTCCTTCATCGGTAGTGTATATGGGATCATTAACGGGTTGACAACCTACCGGCATGCCGAAACCAGTTCGGCCATTGTCAGTTCCGCCCTGGATTCTGCCCAGGTGGAAATCAAAAAAGAGGCATCCGATAATAAGAAGGCATCCGAGATTGCGGATAGCGTTATTTCAGGGGTTTCCGACATCCTTGATCCGGCTAAAATGAAGAAAAATGCCCTATTCACGATCCTCGCCAATATTCTCACCCTGGGCGGGGCATACCTGATGTTCCAGCTCAAGAAGCCCGGCTTCTGGCTTTATTTGGCAGGCACTGCGGTGGCAGTCCTGGCGCCAATCATGGTGTATGGGGCCACCAATATTATGAGTATCGGGATGTCGGCCATCATTGGCTTTTTCGGGATCCTTTTCGCCGTACTCTATTCCCTGAACCTGAAATACATGAAATAAGCGGCCAGGAAGACCTTTGCGCGCCCGGAATTTCTTTTCCCGGGCCCTTTTTTTTGTGCATAAATACCTACCTTTGCCCCCATTTATTGAGATGTCATTGGATGCATAAAAAAAACTGAGATGTCAACTATTACAACTGAAAAGAAATCAAGGATTTTCGCTGAATATGGCGGAAATGCCAAAAACACCGGTTCCATTGAGGGCCAGATCGCCCTCCTGACGGAGCGGATCAACCACATTTCGCAGCACCTGCAGCAGAATAAAAAGGACTTTTCCACCCACCGCGGGCTGATGAAAATGGTGGGCCAGCGTAAGCGCCTGCTCAACTACCTCAGCAAGCATAATCTCACAAGCTACCGCGGATTGATCGAGAAACTCGGTCTCCGGAAATAACCCATTTTCCAGAATGACTATTCCCAACTAACAGGTTGGGAATTAGTTTTTTATGGTATACCGCTAAATTACCTACGCATGCTTCAGCAACCTATTCAAAGTACGATCGACCTGGGCAATGGCCGGGTCATCACCATAGAAACCGGGCGCCTGGCCCGCCAGGCAGATGGTTCCGTTACTGTTCGCCAGGGCAACTGCATCATCCTGGCTACCGTTTGTGCCAACAAGGAACCTCGTGAAGGGCAGGATTTCTTCCCGCTTTCCGTAGATTACCAGGAGAAATTTGCTTCTGCCGGTCGCATTCCGGGCTCATTCTTTAAAAGGGAAGCCCGTTTGAACGATTACGAAATCCTGACCTCCCGCTTGGTGGACCGTGCCCTTCGCCCCCTCTTCCCGGAAGATTATTTCTGCGATGTGCAGGTGATCATCACCCTTGTTTCTTCTGATCCGGAAGTAATGCCCGATGCGTTGGCCTGCCTAGCTGCATCGGCTGCCCTGGCAGTGTCTGATATTCCCATCAAGGAAATCATCTCTGAAGTACGCATCGGAAGGGTCCAGGGTGAATTCGTGGTCAACCCCACGAGGACCCAGCTGGCTGAAGCCGACATGGATTTCATGATCGCCGCAACTGAGAAGAACCTGATGATGGTAGAAGGGGAATCCAAACAGTGCGCTGAAAGTGATTTTATCAAAGCGCTGGAACTGGGCCATGAAGCCATCCGCGTGCAAATCAAAGCCCAGGAGGAACTCCGTGCGAAAGCCGGTGTAACGGGCAAACGCGATTATACCAAGCCGGTAGTAAACGAGGTATTGCTCTCCGGGGTCAAAGCCTTTGCCGGTGACCGGATCAAATCAATTTCCCGTTCCGCCAGCAGCAAGAACGAAAGGAGTGCCGCATTCGATACCCTGAAGCAGGAATTGGTTGCCCACCTGGGCGAAGATGTGTCTGATGACGATAAGAAGCTCGCCAAGAAGTATTTCGAGGATCTGAAATGGGAACTGGTGCGAGACATGATCATCGACGAAAGAATCCGTTTGGATGGCAGGCAACTGGACGAAGTACGTCCATTGAATATGGAGATCGACGTGCTGCCTACGCCACATGGTTCTGCTTTGTTCACACGCGGTGAAACACAGTCACTTACCACCATTACTTTAGGAACTCCTTTAGATGAACTATTGGTGGAAAGTGCGGCTAAATCTGAGTATAGCAAGTTTATCCTGCATTATAATTTTCCGCCTTTTTCAACCGGTGAGGTAAAAATGCTTCGTGGCCAAAGTCGCCGGGAAGTGGGGCATGGCAACCTGGCCCAGCGATCGCTTCGCCAGATGATGCCGGGAAACGACTATCCGTATACCGTAAGGGTGGTGAGTGATATCCTGGAATCAAACGGGTCTTCTTCGATGGCCACGGTTTGTGCCGGCTCGCTGGCCCTGATGGATGCCGGCGTACCCCTTGGCAAGCACGTGGGCGGCGTGGCAATGGGCCTGATAACCCGGGCCGATGGTAAATATGCTATCCTGACGGATATCCTGGGTGATGAGGACCACCTGGGTGATATGGACTTTAAGGTAACCGGTACCAGGGACGGCATCTGCGGTATCCAGATGGATATCAAGATCGACGGACTGAGCATGGAGACCATGCGTGAAGCACTGGAACAGGCCCGCAAAGGCAGATTGCATATACTCGACGCCATGTACGAGTGCACACCGGCTGCCAGGGAAGAAGTGAAACCACACGCCCCGCGGATGGTGAAGCTGTTTATCGACAAGGAATTCATTGGCGCTGTGATCGGGCCGCAGGGCAAGATCATCCAGGAAATCCAGCGCGAGACCGGTACTACGATCAATATTGAAGAAGTAGGCAACCAGGGCGAAGTGAGTGTATTCAGCCCGGCTAAAGAAGGACTTGAGAAGGCTGTTGCCTGGATCAAGGGTATTGTATCGGTTCCGGAAGAAGGTGAAGTATATGATGCGAAAGTGAAGAGCATCATGCCCTACGGCGCATTCGTAGAATTCCTTCCAGGCAAACAGGGGCTGCTGCACATCAGTGAAGTCAGCTGGAAACGCCTCGAATCGCTCGAAGGCGTGATGAAGGAAGGTGATGCCGTGAAAGTAAAATTGATCGGAGTGGACCATAAAACCGGTAAGTTTAAACTCAGCCGCAAAGCCCTCATCCCCAAGCCTGATTTTGGAACGAAGGATGGCGGCGGGGGACCTGCCCGTCCACGAGAAGTGCCCGGAGATAACAATTAATCACTACATTAAAGCCATCCACAAAACGGATGGCTTTTTTACTATGCCAAATCAATACATCGTCATCACCATCAAGGGACTGGATGAAGCCGCCACAGACCTGGCTATTGGGCTGCTTTCTGAAATAGGGTATTACGGTTTTGAAGAAAGCAGTGAGGGGCTCAGCGCCTTTATTGAACAGGATGATTTTGATGAAGAGCGTTTGACAGACATCACCCGCAGCATGGATATCGCCTGGGAAAAAAAACTGATCGCGGAGGAAAACTGGAATGCCATCTGGGAAGGATCATTTGAGCCGGTGGTCATCCCGGGAAAAGTCACCGTCCGGGCCACATTCCACCCGTCCTTAGAAGGGGAGGGGCTGGAGATCATCATTACCCCAAAGATGAGTTTTGGAACCGGACACCATGCCACCACATGGATGATGATGGATATGATGTTCGGATTGGACATGAAGGGCAAGGAAGTACTTGATTTCGGAACAGGAACCGGCATCCTGGCAATCCTGGCAGAAAAACTAGGAGCAGGCCGGGTGGATGCCATCGATTTTGATCCCTGGTGCATTGAAAATGCCAGGGAGAACCTTACCCTGAATAATTGCAGCGGCGTTGTCATCAGCCAGGCCGAGGTATTGCCGGTGGATAGTACATATGATATCGTCCTGGCCAATATCAACAGGAATTTTCTCCTGGAAAACCGGGAAGTACTGGTGAAACTGGTTCGGAAAGGGGGGCGGCTGCTGCTGAGCGGAATTCTTACGGAAGATCGATCGGATGTGGAAAATGCCTATCTTCCCCTTGCAGGTCAACCCATTATGTTCCAGGAAAGAAATAATTGGATCGGTTTGACGTTTAGCTTTTGAGGGGATGGTTTAACGACCTGTATATGACGCCGTTGGGTATTTTTCGTTATCTTTGAATCGTTTTCAACCTGTCTTTATTCATGAACGAATTGCTATTAGTCATGCTGGCCTATATGATCGGATCGGTCCCCACGGCCGTTTGGATCAGCAGAAACCAGTTCAACATTGATATCCGCGATTACGGAAGCGGGAACGCCGGCGCCACCAACACATTCCGTGTACTCGGAGCCAAGTGGGGTACCGCCGTGATGATGATTGATATGCTGAAGGGCCTTCTGGCGGTCAAGCTGGCCCTGTTACTTCCCTATTATGTCCAGAACGATTTTGCAAGGACCAATTTCCAGATCGGCCTTGGACTGGCTGCTGTGCTGGGACATATTTTCCCCGTGTGGGCTGAGTTTCGTGGCGGTAAAGGGGTTGCCACCTTGTTTGGGCTGGTGCTCGGCATATCGCCTCTGACGGCTATGGGCTGTGTGGGGGTGTTCCTGCTTGTCCTTTTCCTCACCCGTTTTGTGTCCCTGAGTTCCATCCTGGCGAGTCTTGCCTTCCCTGTTTTTATCATCATCATCTTCAACGTGGATAACGAGGCATACCGGATCTTTGCCATTGCGGTGGCCCTGTTGGTGATCCTGACACACCAGAAAAATATCACCCGTTTACTCCGGGGCAGCGAAAGCAAGGCACCTATCTTCAAATACCGCGACCGTCGGCGGGAGCGAAGGATGCACGATCAATTCTGATCACCACCTACATCTTAACATTTTCTGGGCGTACAGCCTTTACCTTTGGTACGTCAATTGTGTATGCCTACCTGTAAAAACCAACCCATGCGCCCAATCCTTGCGTTTTTTTCAGCGCTTATGCTTCTCATTTCCTGCCAAAAGAATACGGTTACGGGGCGAAAGCAACTCATACTCATCGATGAATCAGAACTACAGCAGATGGCGGACAAGGAATACCGTTCATTCCTGACGAAAAACAAAGTCGTGTCTCAGGGTGGAAACAGGGACCAGGAATCGGTAAAAAGGGTGGGCCTTAGGATTGCGGATGCCGTGAAGTCTTTTGTAACAACGCAGGGCAAGCCGGAATTGCTCCAGGGATACAAATGGGAGTTCAACCTGGTTGATTCCAAAGAGGTCAACGCCTGGTGCATGCCGGGTGGCAAGGTGGTTGTGTATACAGGACTCCTGCCCATTACACGCAATGATACCGGGCTGGCGGTAGTCATGGGCCACGAAATTGCACACGCCGTAGCCAGGCATGGCAATGAGCGGATGAGTCAATCGATGCTGCAGCAAATGGGGGGCATCGCCCTTTCTGTTGCCGTGATCAACCAGCCCGCGCAGACTCAGTCTATCTTCATGGATGCATACGGCATCGGTTCTACTTTGGGAGGTACACTGCCATTTTCACGGAAACACGAACTGGAGGCAGACCGATTTGGCCTGATCTTCGCGGCTATGGCGGGGTATGATCCCCGTTCGGCCGTCGGCTTTTGGGAAAGAATGGCAAAGGCATCTTCCGGTCAGAAGCCGCCCGAGTTATTGAGCACCCACCCGTCTGACGAAACCCGGATCGCCAAGGTCAGGGAATATGCCCAGGAAGCGATGAAGTACTATAAACCTGCTGTAAATCAATAGTTTACTTTCAATTATTGAATTTCTTCGCAAATCAGCCGGCGCCGTTTTGCACATAGTTCAATGAATTTTCAGGTGTATTCGTTAAGAATTCCTTAACTTTGCGGTTCATCCCTTAATTAAACGTTGAAGCATGATGCAAACGATGTTTGAAAAACTTCAACTTCATGAAGAAAAGAATCTCCTGATTCAAGGGCTGCCCTCCTCCATCGAAAAACAATTTGCCAAAGTCTCCTTCGCGAAAAACGTGACGCCCCTGCTCCGTTCGCGCAAGATTGATTTTGCATTGGTTTTCGCGATCAACCAGCAACAGCTGACTTCGATCCTGGAAGATGTCATTCCCGCCTTGCATGAAGAAGCGAAATTATGGATTGCCTATCCGAAGGCGGCATCGAAAATCGTTAGCGACCTGAACCGGGAATGCAGTTGGAACTGCATCAGGAGCAGGGGTTACGAGACGATGCATGAAACCTGCCTGGACCATGTCTGGTCTGCCGTCAGGTTCCATCGCCAGGGCATTCCCCTCCGTGGTTTCAGCCCCGAAATGGCCGAAACTGACTGTGCGGAAAACGCACCTGCAGAAGCGATGGGTCGCGTTATCCTCAAGGCTGCCAGCCCCATGGGTAAAATGGCTGCCGCAGCAAGGATCTGATTACCTTATCAACGAAAAAGCCGTACACTGATTTGATTGTCCTGCACCTGCGGGACAATTTTTTTTACCCTAATACTGTTTGATTCGGGATAATTTTAAACTCCGAATTAACTAGTCCGTTATACTAAAAGAGCCTTTATTTTGTTTTTTTAGTGCACCGTTTCTGAAAAGGATGAAATCGACGAGGGATTACATTATTACTGCCATTGTGGTTATCTTCCTGCTTGTTACGGGTATGGGAGCGATACGCATGGAATCATCTGAGCAAATCCTTACCCGGCAGTATTTTACCCGGCTCAATTTTTTTCACGAGCAGATGATGGACTTGCAGGAAGCCGTAAACCGGAAACTTCCGGCAGACTCCCTCCAGAACAAGTTTAAACGCGCGAGGCTGACATACAAGAGCGTTGAACTGTTCATCGAGTATTATTTCCCTAATTATTACAACCTGCTCAACCCGCCACCGATCCGGATGGCTGAAGATCACCAGGATCCACAGGGCATGCAGGTGATTGAAGAACAGGTTTTCAAGGAAGGCGGACCAGGGGACTACCGCAAGTTGCTGGGGGACATGTACAAGCTTAACGGCGCGATCTATTCGCTGGTGGAATTTGAAAGGATATTCTCCGTCAATAACTACCTGCCGGACGCGTTGATCGAAGAATTGTACCGGATCATCGCCCTGGGCATCACGGGTTTTGATTCGCCGGTATCCTTGCAGTCGATTCCGGAAAATGCCGTGGCGATCCGTTCCGTCAGGGAAAGCCTGGAAATCGCGGGGGCTGAATGGGCAGGATCGGACCAGCCGGGATACCTGCGCGTGTTGGGATTGCTGGAGAAAGCAGAGCAGTATTGCATGACCCATCAGGACTTCGATGGTTTCGACCGCATGCACCTGATACGGGAATACCTCAACCCGGCCTGTGAATGGCTGGGAAAAGTAAAACTGGAAAGACGGGTTTACGATAAAGTAAAAATCAGCACCATACCCCAGTATTCGGCAGTAGCAAAGTATTATTCGCTGTTTGACTATCGGTTTGTATCGCCTCGTTTTTTCTCGGCCGATTCCTCGATGCCATCCCCTGA
>Ga0114938_1002604_pt1 | contig 11217 bp, 7 predicted proteins | sample AshMeaBigSpring_FD_88675 | JGI IMG/M metagenome (GOLD analysis project Ga0114938, IMG submission 88675) | Groundwater microbial communities from Big Spring, Nevada to study Microbial Dark Matter (Phase II) - Ash Meadows Big Spring | ecosystem: Environmental > Aquatic > Deep subsurface >...
AGGCATACAATTGGCTTGGGCATGGTCTTCGTCCTTGGGACTCTTGGTTTCTTGGCAACTCCAATTATCCCAGGAGAGGCCATGCCTCTCTATTCTCGTTCTGTTAAAGTGCAAAGATAGTGACTTGTAGGAAGGATTTTATAAACACGCGGAACATCACATTGGCAATTCCCAAAGACGTGTTGCACAGGGCGCGCCAGATAGCCGTTGCGCGGCAGACATCGCTATCGTCGATGGTGACGCAGGCTATCCTTGATTTGGTCGAACATGAGGATGCCTACCAGTCAGCCTGTGATCGTCAGCTCGCTTATCTGGAGCGGGGCATGAACCTGGGCACGCAGGGCGCAGTGACTTGGACGCGCGAGTCGCTCCATGAGCGCTGAACATATCTTGGGATTCATTTTGGGATGCAATGATCTTGCAGAGTACCGCGCGCGCGGCTTGGCTGTCCCGTCGTGTGGTCGGAAGATCTGAATGCAGGCCAGACCTATCAAGGCGTGCGTGTAGTCAACGCTTTCGCTTCTGAACAAGGCCGTTAGCCGCGCCGCAAAAGGTCAACTTTCAATCCGTGACGCGCAATGGACATCACCCAGATTCAGTATGTACTGGCAGTGGCCGCGACAGGTAGTTTCTCCGCTGCGGCCGACGAACTCTATATCTCGCAATCTTCGCTCTCGAAGCAGATCATAGCGTTGGAGAAGGAGTTGGGCGTCGCGCTCTTCGACCGCAGCAAGCGCCAGATCGCGCTGACGCCGGCCGGTGCGGTCTTTCTCGAACACGCCCGCACCATCGACGTCGCCCAGCGGGCGCTGCTCGTCGATCTTGGCCGCTTCAAGACCGCGCCGACCCTGCGTATCATCGCCATCCCCGTCATCGCCCAGTACGGCATCACCACCTGCGTGGCCCGCTTCCGCTGCCTCCACCCCGACATCGACCTGACGCTGGATGAACGCGAGGCGTCGGTGATCCTGCCGGCGCTCGCCAGCCATCAGTACGACCTGGCTTTCATGCGCAACAACTATCTCGACCCGGCGGCGTATGTGACCCACCCGGTGGCGCACGACCACATGGTGGCGGTGGTGGCGCGCACCCATCGTCTGGCGGGCCGTGCGTCGCTGGCGCTGGCTGAACTGGCCAACGAGAACCACATCATGTTCGACCGGGGCACGGTGGTGCATGAGCTGGCAGTGGATGCGTGCCGCGCCGCCGGCTTCGAGCCGCGCATCTTCTACGCCAGCCTGCGCGTGGAGAGCGTGCTCGGCCTGGTGGCGTCGAACGCCGGTGTGGCGTTGATGATGGCGCAGTTGGTGGCCTATCATCGCCACCCGGAGGTGGTGGCGATTCCGCTCGACGAAGTGATCGAGAGCGACATTGTGCTGGCCGCCGTGCAGGGCAGAAGAGCGCCCCACACGGCGAAGCTCTTCATGGAATTCGTGGCAACCCAGTCAGCAGTTTGCTGCGCGTGACTGCCCGCACCCGCATCAGCCGACCGTCGCCATCAGATACGGGACGCCGATGATCAGCAGCGCAGCCAGGAAGATCACGCCGAAAATGAGGCCCAACGTCCAGAACGCGGTGCGGCCAACAAAACCGCTGCCAAAGTAGACCGGGCTGGGGCCGGTGGCATAGGGCGTGATGATCCCCATGATGCCGAGGGAGAAGCAGAGCAGCAGTGCAAACACCGGCACATTCATGCCGGGCACCGCTGCGCCCGCAGCCAGCATCACCGGCAGCACGGCGGTCGTCTGCGCCGTGACGCTGGCAAAAAAGTAGTGAATGAAGAAGAAGACCACGACGAGCAGGATCATCACCGTCATCGCCGGAATGCCGACAAGCAGCGCCGCCACCTCTTCGGCAAACCAGCCGATGAAGCCGACTTTGGCCAGACCGCCCGCCAGCGTGACCAGCGTGGCAAACCAGACCAGCACGTTCCAGGCCGCCTTGTTGGCGAGTACATCGTTCCAGGTGACCACTCGGGCGATGAGCATCAGACAGATGACCGCCAGCGCGACCATCGTGGCATCGATCCAATCGCGACCGAAGATCCAGAGCAGCAGCGCCAGCAGCGCCAGCCCCGCCATGATCAGTTCCCGCGCGCTGATCTTGCCGATCTTGCGGATTTCCTCTCCCGCCCACGCCGGAACCTCGGTGCTGCCCTTGATCTCCGGCGGATAGATCAGGTAGACAAGGAGCGGCAGGGTCAGCAGAAGCACAACACCTACGGGCAGAAAGCCCATGAACCACTGCATCCAGGTGATTTCCAGACCGACCGTCTTCTTGACCAACTCGACCGCCAGCAAGTTCGGCGCCAGCGCAGTCAGGAACATGGAACTGGTGACACAGGTGACGGCCAGCGCCGTCCACATGATGTAAGAGCCGATCTTGCGCGCACTTTCACCCGGCGCCGAACCGTACAGCGGCGGAATGTTGCTGATGATCGGGAAGATCGTACCGCCGCTGCGCGCGGTGTTGGAGGGCGTAAAGGGCGCCAGCACTAGGTCGGAGAGCATGATGGCGTACCCCAGGCCGAGCGTCTTCTTGCCCAGTCCCTTGACGAGGTAGAGCGCCATGCGCTTGCCCAACCCTGTCTTTTCGTAGCCCATGGCGAACATGAACGCGGCGAAGATCAGCCAGACTGTGCCGTTCGAGAAACCGCTGAGCACCCATTTGATCGATTCGGCGACCAGCGAAAACTCAGAGTCGGCGCGCTGCTCCGGGCTGAAGACTAGACCAAGCAGGCCAATCACCACAACGCCGATCAGCCCGATCGCCGCCGCCGGGAGCGGCTCCAGGATCAACCCCACGATGACACCAACAAAGACCGCAAAATAATACCAGGCGTAAGGCGCCAACCCCTCCGGCGGGGGGATCAGCGCGATGACGACCGCCACGACAACCGGCAGCAGCGCCTTCCACGGGATGGCTTTCATCGCAAGCCTCCCAGGTTGGCATCCGTACCTTGCCGCGCTGAGGTCGATGCAGCACATGCGGCTGGCAGCAGGCTGGCAGTCGCAGTGACAGTAAAGAACAGGAACGGACAATCCTTCATCGCAAATATCTCCTTTTTTTGTTGATACTGGCCTGCGGCTTTTCTGAGGCGGCCTTACACCCAGGATAAGGAGACATCTGCGAGAAAGCAATTCAGATTGCGCAGGGTTATATTCCAGAATGGAATGGATGTGGCAAGCACAAAGTTGGCACAAGGAGTAGACGGGCGACCGGGCGCACCGGCGCACAAAACTGCGCATCACACCCGTTTCAAAAAACTGAGTATTGACATCTAAATCGATTTAGATTATGATGGGTGCAATCACCAAACGCCTTTTCATAGCCTGTCGTGTTCTAGCCGCATGGAGGAAGTCCGATGCCGGTTACGCTCAAGGAAATCGCCGAACGCGTGGGGAAGTCCGTACCCACCGTGTCGCGCGCCCTGGGCGACTTCCCCGACATCAGCCCGGAGACGCGGCGCGAGGTGCAGCGGGTGGCGCGCGATCTGGGCTATGAACCCAGCGCCACCGCCCTGAACCTCAAGAAGCAGCGCGCCGGGAAGCTGGCGCTGATCCTGCCCGCCACAACGCAGGTGCGCTTCTCCGACCCGTTCTTCAGCGAATTCGTCACCGGCGTGATCGACGAAGCGGCCCAGCGCGACTTCGAGCTGCTCGTGGCGACGGTGGAGCACGACAACGAGATCGACACCTACCTCCGCCACATTCGCCGGCGCAGCAGTGACGGCTTCATCGTCATCCGCACACGGCGCCAGGACCCGCGCATCGACTTGCTGCGCGCGCAAGGGGCGCCGTTCGTGGCCTTCGGGCGCGTCGAGGGCGACAACGACTTTCACCTAGTCGATGAAGACGGCGCCGACGGGATTCGGCAGGCGGTCGATTACCTGGTGGGCTTGGGTCACACGCGGCTAGCCTGCATTGCCGAGCCATTGACGTTTACTAAAGCCTACCATCGCTGGCAGGGTTTTCGCAACGGCCTGACTGCTCATGGCCTGACCTGCGATCCGGCGCTGGTTGTCGAAGCCAACTTTCATCAGGCGGCTGGCCGCCAGGCGGCGCAGCGCCTGCTTGACCTCCCCAAACCGCCCACGGCCATCGTCGCCTGCAACGACCTGCTGGCGCTGGGCGCCATGAGCGAGGCGCAGGCGCGGGGACTGGTCATCGGTCGCGCGGTCAGCATCACCGGCTTCGACGACATCATGCTGGCCGAGTACATCCATCCGCCGCTGACAACCGTGCATCAGCCGGCGACCGAATTCGGCGCCCGGGTGGCGCGCTTGCTCATGCAGGTGATTCACGGCGAACTGACGCTGGTTAAACAGCAGATTCTGAAACCCCAATTGGTTGTGCGCCAGTCATGCGGGCCACCGGCGCTTGCCTCACCTTGATAGTACTTCGCACACTTCTGCGTTCTGTTACAAACCCATAGTTTTCCAAAGGAGATTCTCATGTCACAAGGACTCAAGTGGCTGAGCAGCCTGCTGCTGCTCAGCATGGTGCTCGCTGCGTGCAGCACAGGGGCGCCAGCTTCACAACCTGCTGCAGAACCGACGGCAGCTGCCACGGAAGCCGTCGCGGAGGCCACCGCCGCGCCCGCGGCTGAACCCGCGGCGACAGAACCCGCCGCAACGGAGGCCGCTGCGCCCGAAGCCGCCGCGACGGGCGCCGGGGTTTTCTTCTCGACCCAGTTCGAGCCGGTCGAGGAGCAGGAGAAGTTCCGCGCTATTCTGCAAGAGGGCGGCTTCGATTTCACCGGCACCTCAGAAGGGCCGCTGCTGGACATCATGCAGGCCGCCGTGCAGGCAGGCAAGGGTGAGATCGACGTCATCGGCGCGCTCCACGGCACTTACCCGCCGCTGGCCGCCAAGGATGCCCTGGCCAACATGATCGACGTGGTCGACGACCTCTCCGCCGACCGCGAGTTCGTGTCCGCCTACCTGGAGACGGGTCTGCTGGGCAGCGAGGATTTCCTCTACTACGTGCCGTGGATGCAGGCGACCTACATCATGGCCGCCAACCAGGAAGCGCTGCCCTACCTGCCTGAAGGCGCCGACATCAACGCCCTGACCTGGGAGCAGTTCGGTGAGTGGTGCAAGAACATTGCCGACCAGACCGGTTCCCCGCGCTGCGGTCTGCCCCACGCCGGCCTTTTCCACCGCTTCCTGCAGGGCTACATGTGGCCCTCTTGGACTGGCGGCATGGTGTCGAATTTCAAGGGCGAGGATGCCGCTGCCATGCTCACCTGGGTGCAGGATTCACTCTGGCCCTATGTCCATCCGCAGTCGATCTCCTATGAGTTCATGCAGGAACCGCTGCAGTCCGGCGAAGTGTGGGTCGCCTTCGATCACACCGCCCGCCTGCGCGATGCGCTGAACGCGGCGCCGGAGCAGTACGTCACCTTCCCAGCTCCCGCCGGTCAATACGGTCGCGGCTTCATGCCGGTCATCGCTGGCCTGGGCATTCCGGCCAACGCGCCCGACCCGGAAGCCGGCGCAGCGGTGATCGAATACCTGACCCGCCCGGAAACACAGGCAATGGTGCTCAAGGAACTGGGCTTCTTCCCCGTGGTGGTTGGCGCCGATGTGACCGACCTGCCCGCGGGCATCGCCCTGGAAGCGGCGACTGTCGCCGCCCAGTCCGGCGCTGCTGATGCGCTGCCAGCGCTGCTGCCGGTGGGTCTGGGCGAACGCGGCGGCGAGATCAACCAGATCTACCGCAACGCCTTCGACCGGGTGGTGCTCAACGGCGAGGATGTGCAGACGGTGCTGACCGAAGAAGGCGCCAATCTCCAGAAACTGATGGACGAGACTGGCGCTCCCTGTTGGGCGCCCGACGCACCTAGCGATGGGCCTTGCCAGGTGGAGTAGCCTGACAGACATGAATCTCTAATCTCCAATCTCTGCTCTCTACAGGAGAGATTGGAGATTGGAGATTAGAGACTGACCTCAACTCGGCGCGAGCAAGTTCACTTTGTGGAGGTAGGCCCGTGAATAAACGACGCAATTGGGCGCCTTTTCTGTTGATTTTGCCGTCGGTCGTCTATCTGGCGGTCTTCTTTGCTTGGCCGATGTTCCGGGCCATGACCCTCGCCGTGTGGGACGACGCGGCTAACTTGCAACTGCACCAGGAGGCGAGCAGCACGAGTCCGGCGGCAGGCAGCCTGCCCCAGGGCGCACCAGTCGCCATCCTCGACCGCCAGGGCAATGTGCTGGCGCCAGAGGCCGTGAACGATGCCAACCTGCAGACCGAGATCTGGTTCCAGATCCGCAGCACCGGGCCGGACGGTCAGCCGGTCGCGGGGTGGGCGCCGGAAGCGCGCGTCCGGGTGCGCGAGAGTGACGCCGAAGGCCGCCCGCTGGCCGGCACGATTCGCCGCAAACTGGCTGGCGACGCCGATCCGCTGACCGACGTCTTCGCCAGTCCCAGCCAGGTGGCGCAGATCACCGGTAAGCTGGAAGCCAGCGCCGCCGTGGAAATCCTGGGCCAGGAGACGCTGGAACTGTGGTACCTCGTCCACGGCGGGGAAGACGGCCAGCCGCAGGAGGGCTGGGCGCCGGCGCGCTACATCCAGGTGTACGAAAGCGGGGAAGTGGGCCGCGTTGCCCGCGGCGACACCGGCGCCTTCACGACGCACTACATCCAGGCCATGTTCAATGACCGCTTCTTCTGGCCGGCGCTGCTGACGACGCTGCTGCTGATGGTGCTGATCATCCCGCTGCAGTTCGTGCTGTCGATCATCATGGCGCTGATCATCCAGGCGCAGTTGAAGGGCAACTCCTTCTTCCTCTATGTCTTCACTATCGCCCTGGGCGTTTCGGACCTGGCAGTCGGCATCGTCTGGTACGCCATCTTCACCCAGTACGGCTACCTCAACAGTATCTTGCAGAGCCTCGGGCTGATCAGCGAGCCGGTGGCCTACCTGACGGCGGACACGCGCTACTGGATCATCATCGCCATCTGTCTGGCCGAACTCTGGCGTGCCACCGCCATCGTGATGGTGGTGGTCGTCTCCGGCTTGCAGGCGATCTCGTCGGAGATTCTGGAAGCCGCTGACCTCTTTGGCGCCGGGCTGTGGCGGCGGGTGCGCTACGTGATTTTGCCCATGCTGCGGCCCAGCCTGCAGGTGGCGCTGATCCTGCGCACAATTCTGGCGCTCCAGGTCTTCGCCGTGGTGATCGCCCTGAGCGGCGGCGACATCGTCACGGTGCTGGCCAACGAGGCCTATCGCCAGTATTACGACCTGCGCAACATCAACGTGGCTGCCGCCTACGCCGGGTTGATCCTGCTGCTGTCCATGATCAGCGCGGTCTTTTATCTGCGCACGGTGCGCAGCAACGAGGAGGCATCCGAATGACGACTGCGAGCATGACCTCTGCGCAACCTTCCTCACAGGCATCGGCGGAGATGCAGCGGGTGCGCCAGCGGGCGCTGCGCCGCCAGCGCTTCAACCGCGGGCTGGTCTATGCCCTGGCCATTGTGTTCTGTCTCTGGGTGCTGGTGCCGATCTGGTTCATCGCCTCGATGGCCTTCACCACGCCCGAATACGTGCGCGCGTACCCGAAGGGGGTGCTGCCTTTCATCCCCTTTTCGCTGGAGACGATGCGCTTCTTCCTCAGTTCGCAGGGCATCATCCCTGGCACGATCAACAGCATCATCGTGGCGCTGATCACGCTGGTGCTCTCGACGTTGATTGCTGCACCCGCCGGCTACGCCATCTCGCGCTACATCTTCCGCGGGCGTGACGTCTACCGGCTGTCGATCCTGGCCGTGCGCGCCTTTCCCGTGGTAGTGCTGGCGATTCCGCTGGCCGTGGTCTTCATCAACTTTGGCATCTACGACAGCGTCTTCAGCCTGGCGCTGATGCACACCGCGCTGACCCTGCCCACGACCATCCTGGTGATCGGCAGCGTCTTCGCCAGCATCCCCTATGAACTCGAGGAAGCGGCCCAGGTCTTCGGCTGCTCACCGCTGCAGGCCTTCCGCACGGTGGTGCTGCCGCTGGTGGCGCCAGGCATCGCCGCCGCGTCGATCTTCACCTTTGTGATGTCGTGGAACGAGGTCTTTGCCGCCAGCATCTTGACGCTGCAAAACCGCACGCTGCCAGCCCAGGTGCTCAGCGCGCTGAGCCAATCATCGGAGGCGTATCAGTTCGCCGGCGCCTTTTTCATGATGATTCCCGCCTTGATCTTCATCTTCGTCATCCGGCGCTATCTCTTCAACATGTGGGGCCAAATCTCGAAGTAAGGCGGCGATGCTGCACGACTCGGCACTAGTGCGGAATCAGGTAACGTCCCCGGCACGCCGCAAGCAAGTACGCTGGACAGATTCGTCGTACGCCGTGCCGGAGACGTTGTCTGGGGACGTTGTCTGCGGAAACACTGTAATGCAAAAGGCAGGGAACCAATGGCTGCAATCACAATCGAAAATGTAACCAAGCGCTTTGGCGATTTCCTCGCCATCGACAACGTCAGCCTGACCATCGAAGATCAGGAGTTCATGGTGCTGCTGGGGCCGAGCGGTTGCGGCAAGACGACCCTGCTGCGCGCCGTTGCCGGGCTGGGCATGGCCGACAGCGGGCGCATCAGCATCGGCGACAGGGATGTGACCTATCTGCCCGCGCGCCAGCGTGGCATCTCGATGGTCTTCCAGAGCTACGCCATCTTTCCGCACATGAAGGTCTACGACAACGTGGCCTTCGGTCTCAAGATGAACAAGGTGGACAAGACGGAGATCGACCGCCGCGTGCGCCAGGCCGCCGAATTGCTCCACATCGAGGGCATGCTCGACCGCTACCCCAGCAAGATGAGCGGCGGCCAGCGCCAGCGCGTCGCCGTGGCCCGCGCCATCGCCATGAAGGCCCAGGTGCTGCTCATGGACGAGCCGCTGAGCAACCTGGACGCGCTCCTGCGCCTGGAGATGCGCGCTGAGCTGAAGCGGCTGCTGGCCGAGCTGAAAGCCACGACCATCTACGTCACCCACGACCAGATCGAGGCGCTGAGCATGGGCGACCGCATCGCCATCATGCGCGGCGGCAGGATCCAGCAGTGCGACAAACCCACCGTCGTCTACGATCTGCCCGCCACGGATTTTGTCGGCGGCTTCATCGGCAACCCGCCCATGAACTTCATGGACGCCCAGGTGCAGCGGCAGAACGGCAGCGTCAGCGTCGCCATCGGCGGCCATCAGCTCAAGCCCCATCCGCTGATGCAGCCGCTGCTCCAGCCCTACGACGGCAAGCCCATCGTCGTCGGCATCCGCGCCGAGAACATGGAAACCCTGGCCGAACCCGTGGCCGACGCGCTCAAAGTCAGCGTGCTCGTGGTCGAGCCGTTGGGTTCCCAGAACCTGCTGACCGTCAAGATCGGCAGCAACATCGTCAAAGTCTCCACCCATCCATCGTTTGCCATTGCCCCCGACCAGGATGTGTGGCTGCGCTTTCCAACCGACAAAATTCGCTGGATCGACCGCGATAGCGGCCAGGTCCTTTACCCGGCCTGATCATGAACAAGACGAACGTTCATCTCATCAACCACACCCACTGGGATCGCGAGTGGTTCCTAACCTCGATCTACACCTGCCGTTGGATTCCCGGTCTGATCGACAAGCTGGAACAGATCGTGGCCCAGAACCCGAACTATCGCTTTCTTTTCGACGGGCAGACGCTGACGATGGAAGACCTGCTGGCGCTGGACCCCGCCTACGCGTCCCGCATCCGCACGCTGGTGGCTGGCGGCAACCTGATCTTGGGGCCGTACTACTGCCAGCCGGACTGGCAGCTCACCAGCGGCGAGCTGCTGCTCCGCAACCTGCTCTATGGCCAGCAGGATCTGGCCCAGTTCGGCGGCGCCATGCGCACCGGCTGGCTGGTTGATACCTTCGGCCACATCAGCCAGAATCCGCAGCTGCACCGGCTTTTCGGCATCGATGCAGTCTATGTCTGGCGCGGGGTGCCGCTGCTGGCGCCGTACTTCCACTGGCAAGGCGCTGACGGCAGCCAGCTCCTCACCATCGACCTCTTCGGCGGCTACCGCAACCTCTACGGCGTGACCCATGCGCCGGAGGTGGCGATGCGCCGCTTACTGGCCGAAGTCGAGAAGCTGGCGCCTTACTATCCGACGCCAGACATACCGCTCTTCGACGGCTATGACCTGGAAGACAACCCGGAGGACCCTCTGCATTTCTATGCCAGCGAGACAGCGCTGCCGTCCGAACTGGCGCTCCACGAATCGACGCCGGCGCGTTTCGTCCAGGTGCTTGCAGCGCAGCAGCTCACCCTGCCTACACTGGTCGGCGAGTTGAACTCCGGCAAGTACGGCGCCACCTTCCCCGGCACCTTCTCGGCGCGCACCTACCTCAAGGTCATGGCGCGCGACTGCGAGACGCTGCTCTTTCATCGCGCCGAACCGCTGGCGGCGCTGGCCTGGCTGAAGGGGCGCCCTTACGCCGCCGCGCAATACGCCGCGTGGAGCCGCGCCCTGCTGCAGAACGCAGTTCACGACTGCATCTGCGGCGTGAGCATCGACGAAGTGCATGAGAAGATGGAGGTCAGCTACCGCCGCGTCTTTACGGCCATGCAGGAAGATTTGCAAGCGTCGCTGATGGCAATGCTTGGCGACTTTGCTCCTGGCATGTATGCGATCAGCACAACGCCTTGCGCAGTGGACTACTGGCAGACGGTCGGGGACATGCTAGTGCATCTTCAAACCGACGGCATCGGCGTCTGGCCGGTGCAAGAATCGGTCCTATTGGTGGAGCAGACGGCGGCAGTCACGAGCTTCGCCTGGCACAATGACCACTACGCCGCCACCGTCGACCGCGCTGGCGTGGTGCAGGTGGACGGCATGACCTGTGGCAAACTGGTGGTTGCGGCAGAACATGGCGACACCTACTCGGCGGAGCGTGGGGAGACGCTGGGCGTGCTGCACCCGACTGGCCCGCTCACCGTGGCCGAACGCAGCGCCCGCCATGCCGTGCTCGTCTTCCCGGCGGCGTGGCAGGATGGCGCCCGCACCGTGACCGCGGACGTGCGCATCACCTTCGACCCGTCGCCGCTGATCCGCTGGCAGATCGACCTGGACAGCCGCGGCACGGACCTGCGCGTGGAACTGCAGTTCGCCACGGGCAAAGCCGGCCAAGTCTATGCCGGGATGCCCTTCGACGTGGTGGCGCGCCCGTTCGCCGACACCGACCTGCTGCCGCGGGAAAGCCCGCC
>Ga0114938_1002605_pt1 | contig 11216 bp, 4 predicted proteins | sample AshMeaBigSpring_FD_88675 | JGI IMG/M metagenome (GOLD analysis project Ga0114938, IMG submission 88675) | Groundwater microbial communities from Big Spring, Nevada to study Microbial Dark Matter (Phase II) - Ash Meadows Big Spring | ecosystem: Environmental > Aquatic > Deep subsurface >...
ACCTCATTTCGGAAGCCCGCGATATCAGATCGTCCGATATTCATCTTGAACCATACGAAGAGTATTCTAAAGTGCGCTACAGAGTTGATGGAAAGCTGCTTGAACGATACAGAATCCAAAAATCGGAATATCCGGCCATTGTTAACCGGATAAAAATAAAGGCGCATCTCGATATTGCTGAAAAGCGCCTGCCTCAGGATGGCCGCATCGCCTTGCGCATCGGGGCCAGGGCCATCGACGTGCGCGTCTCGACGCTGCCGGTCAGCCGCGGCGAGCGCGCCGTGCTGCGCCTGCTCGACAAGGAGCGCGGGCGGCTGCGGCTCGATGCGCTGGGCATGGCGCCGGCCACCGAGGCGGCTTTCGACCGCCTGCTGCGTCAGCCGCACGGCATCGTGCTGGTCACCGGGCCCACCGGCTCGGGCAAGACGACGACGCTCTATGCCGCGCTCTCGGCGATGCCGCGCGACGAGCTCAACATCATGACCGTCGAGGATCCCATCGAATACGAACTGGCCGGCATCAGCCAGACGCAGGCGCACAGCCGCATCGGCATGGACTTCGCCCGCGCCCTGCGCGCCATCCTGCGTCAGGATCCGGACGTCGTGATGATCGGCGAAATCCGCGACCGCGAGACAGCGCAGATCGCCGTGCAGGGCTCACTGACCGGCCACCTGGTGCTCGCCACGCTGCACACCAACGACGCGCCCTCGGCGGTCACCCGGCTGATCGACATGGGCATCGAATCCTTCCTGCTCGCCAGCAGCCTGACCGGCGTGCTCGCCCAGCGCCTGGTGCGCAAGCTGTGCACGCTGTGCCGGCGGCAGGACGGTGACGGCCGCTGGCAGGCGGTCGGCTGCCCGAATTGCGGCGACACCGGCTACCACGGACGCACCGGCATCTACGAGCTGCTGCAGGTGACCCCGCGCCTTGCCGCCGCCATCCATGCCGGCGGTGCCGAGGCCGACCTGCGCCGCATCGCCCGCGAGGACGGCATGCTGACCATGACCGACGACGCCGGCCGCTGGATCGCCGCCGGCGTGACGACGGCCGAGGAAGTGGCGCGGGCCACCCGCGACTGAGCCGCCATGACAGGGCCCGACTTCCTTCCCGGACGCTGAGCGCCGATGCCGCTGTTTACCTACCGGGCAAGCGATGCCGGCGGCGCCGTCAGCCGCGGCCGCATCGAGGCCGAAACGGCGCGCGCGGCGCGCGCCGTGCTGCGCGGGCAGGGCCTCTGGGTGCTCGACCTCGACGAGGCCGGCGCCGCCGCCCGGTCCGGGCTCCTCGCCGGCCGCCACTGGAACGCGGCGCGCCTCGCCGACCTGACCCGCCAGCTCGCCGGCCTGCTCGGCGCCGGGCTGACGCTGACCCGCGCCTTGACGACGATGGTCGAGCAGGAGACGCAGCCCGCCGTGCGTGCCACGCTGGTCCGCGTGCGCGGCCGCGTCGAGGCGGGCAGCAGCCTGTCCGAAGCGTTGGCCGGCGAACCGGCGGCGTTTTCCGCGACCTACCGCGCCGTCGTTGCGGCCGGCGAGACGGCCGGCGACCTGCCCGGCGTCGCTGCCCGCCTGGCCGACTATCTGGAGACGCGCCATGCGCTGCGCCTCAAGGTGCTGACCGCGCTCGCCTACCCGGCCATCGTCTGCGCCGTCGCGCTGGCCGTGGTCGTCGGTCTCCTCGTCTATGTCGTGCCACAGGTGGTCTCGGTCTTCGAGCACACGAAGGCGCAACTGCCCTGGCTGACGCGAGCCATGCTCGGCCTGTCGACGGCCCTGCGTACCGGCTGGTGGCTGTGGCTGCCGGCGCTCGCCGGCGGCGTCTGGCTGGCGCGCGACCTCTGGCAGCGGCCGGCCGTGCGCGCACACGGCGACCGGGCGCTGCTCGGCGTCCCGGTGATCGGGCCGGCCTGGCGGGCGATCGACAGCGCCCGCGCCGCGTCCACGCTGGCCATGCTCTCGGCCGCCGGCGTGCCGCTGCTGCCGGCCCTCGACACGGTCGGCCGGACGCTGACCAACAGCGCCCTGCGCGCTGCGCTCGCCGCCGCCACGGCCGAGGTGCGTGAAGGCGTGCGCCTTTCGCGCGCGCTGGCGCGCAGCGGCCGCTTCCCGCCCATGCTGGTCCAGTTGATCGACAACGGGGAGGCGACCGGCCGCCTGTCCGACATGCTCGAACACGCGGCGCGCACCCAGCAGGCCGAGGTCGAACGCCGCCTGCTGCTGCTCACCAGCCTGCTCGAACCCCTGCTCGTGCTCGCGATGGGCCTGTTCGTCCTGCTCATCGTGCTGGCCGTGATGATGCCGATCATCGAGATCAACCAGCTGATCCGCTGAATTGCGCTTGCAGACTCGAGCGGTTCCCGTGCGAACGCTTGCCGGAGGCAGGGGGCAAGCGGGCGAGTCCGCCGGGGTGATGAGTTCGGGGTGCCGGCAGAAGGCGCGCGGGCCCGCAGCAGGCTGTCCGTTTTGCCGCTTTTTTCACGGTTGACCGCAATCGGCCGCCGCGCCGGTGATTCGGTGCTGAAATTGCCTTCCGGTCGTCGTAGAATGCCGGGAATTAACGCCGCTCCGGAACAAGTCGACATGGCCAGCCAATCCCGCGCTTTCTCGTATTCCTTCACCCTCGCCACTGCCGTCCTGCTCGCCGCCTGCGGCGGCAGTGGCGGTGACGGAAACAGCAGCAGTAGCAGCGGTGGCGGTGGCGGCACCGTCACCCCGGCGCCGGTGGCGGTCGTCACCGGGCTGGCCACCGTCGCGCAGGTCGGCAACGTCAAGCTGAGCTGGAACGCCACGCCCGGTGCCGCCAGCTACAAGGTGCTGCGCTGCGCGGTGCCGGCCACCGGCCCGGTCACCGACCTCTGCGTCAACAGCGAGGCGGCCACCTGCACTCCGGTCGCCACCGTGGCGGCCAACGCGCATACCGACGTGCCGGCCGCTCCCCTCGGGCATTGCTACCGCGTCCAGGCCTGTTCGGATGCGGCGGGCACGAACTGCGGCACGCTCAATGCCGATGCCCAGCACGGCAATGCGCGCGCCGGGTCTCTCCCCGTCGTTTTCATCGACCATTCCCCGCCCCGGACCTACTCCGGCCAGCAGACCATCCTCCATGGCTACGCCCGCAACCTCACGGGCGCCGTGACCTACCAGTGGAAGCAGATCACGGGGGCGGCGGTGACGCCGTGTCCGGGCACGACCGATACTACGCAGGACTTCTGCTTCATCGCGCCGACCGTCGCCACCCGGCAGCGCTTCGACTTCGAGCTAAGCGCCTTCGACAACGGCGTCTTCGCCGCCAAGAGCAAGGTGGCGGCTAACGTCGAGCCGGCCGGCCAGCTCATCCTCGCCACCCAGGACACGCGCGTCGTCCAGCCCGGCCAGACTGTCAGCCTGCACGCGCAGGGCGCCGGCGGCAGCGGCTACACCTGGGTGCAGACCGGCCCGGTATCCCCGTCCACCGGCACCATCCCGCCGGCCCTGCTGGTCACCCTGACCGGCGCCGGCACCGCCAACCCGAGCTTCGTCGCCCCGGCCGGCATCGACCAGAACCAGCTCCGGTTCCAGGTCACCTACACCGGCCCCGGCGGCCAGACGACGACCGAAGCCTACGCCATCGGCGGCCAGGCCGCTGCGAGCGCGGCGACCGGGCAACCGAAGCAGACCAAGCAGAGCGGCCTCCTGCCACCACCGGGGGCCGCCTCCCTGGTCGCGCCGCCGCTGGCGCGCCAGCCGCTCACGCTGGTCGCCCCGCCGCTGGCGCAGGCGGCCAGCAACACCCCCGCTTCGCTGACCATGACGGCCGCCTTCGGCAACACGGCCAGCCCCTACACCTGGTCGTGGGTGCAGAAGGGCGGCATCAGCGTTTCCAGCACGCTGCAGGGCGCCAGCACCAGTCTGGTGAAATTCACCGCGCCGACCGTCACCGCGCCGCAGGACCTGATCTTCGAGGTCACCGTGTCCGACGGCACCACTACCCGCGCCGGCCAGGCAGTCGTCCGGGTCAACCCGGCGCCCCCGTTCATCCCGCCGGCCCCCGGCATCGCGCCGCCGCTCGCGGTCAACACCCCGCTGCGCCTGGCGAACATTCCGACCCCGCTTGGCAATGTGGCGCCCAACATGGTGGTCCGCTTCAGCACCCCGCTGAAGAATCCGCAGGTGGTGCAAGTCGCCGGCTACGCCTGCCCCAACCTGCAGGTCGTTGCCCGCGCCGATGGTTCGGGCAGCGACATCACCTGCACCGCGCCGCGCCTGCCGACCGATACCGCGACGCTGCGCTTCCAGGTCAAGGGCACCAACAGCGTCGGCGTCGCTGCCACCGAATACCAGGACGTGCAGGTCAGCGAGCCCGCACCGGTGCCTGCCGCCTCGGCGCCGGCCATGGTCGTCCCGCCGCCGGCGCCGACCAACCCCGAGCCGCTGCATGTGGTCAACTGCGGCCAGCAGCAGGCTACCGGCGGGCAGTCCGACGATGTCATCCTCGGCGTCTGCGCCTCCGGTGGCTCCGGCTCCTATACCTATGCCTGGGCCTTCAAGGGCGCCCAGCCCAGCGGCGTCGGCGCCGACAGCATCGCCTTGCGCGACGCCACGACCAAAAACGCCCGCTTCACCGCCCCGGCCGTCACGGCAACCAAGGTCACACTCGCTTTCACGGTCACCGTCACCGACGCCAACAACCCGGCGGCGAGCATTACCCAGAATATCGCCCAGAATCTGTACAACGTCGGCGGCACCGCCGACCCCGGCGCCGTGGCGCAGACGGTCACGGTCGCGCCGGGCCATGCCGTCTCGCTGCACCTGCCGGCGCCCTTCGGCGGCACACCGCCGTATACCTACAGGCTGGACTCGGTCGTCGATTCGAACGGCGTCACGGTTGGCGGGCTGACCCAGGGTACCGGCCCCGGCTGCCCGGGCCTGACCTGCAGCAACTGGCAATTCACGCCGCCGGCGCCACCGGCCGGCACCACCGTCACCTACACGGCGACCTACACCACCACCGACGCCGTCGGCACGCAGCAGACCGACAAGACGCAGGTGGCCGTCAAGCCGCCCCCGCCCCCCCAGGGTGTGGCGGCGAACCCTGCCGCGCCGACGCCCGAACCGGCGCCCGTCCTGCCGCCGGCCGTGGCCAGCGAACCGGCGCTGGTGGCCAGCATTACGGCCGCCGATCCCGCCGCCACGGCGGGATCGATGACCATCCAGGGCAACTACACCGGCAAGGCGCACGCGAGCAACACGATGAGCTACATCAACTGGACGCTGACCTGCGAGGCCGTCCTGCCGGACCGCAACGCCACCGCTCCGGACACCGGCACGCCGGTCAGCCCCGGCACCATCTGCCCGGTGACGACCGCACGCCTGCTGGCCCCCGATGCCAGCGGCGCGGCCGTGACCCTGGGCAAGCTGCCCTACGTCGCGCCGCAGGCCATTGGCGCATCGAGCGCCGAGGCAGGGACGCCCAGGAAGACGATGACCGTCCAGGTCACCGTCGTTGAGCAAGGCACCCTGAGCGACGGCACCACGCCCCTGACCCGTCTGGCCAAGGCCTCGAAGACGATCACCGTCGTCGCCCCGCTGATCGGTTCGCAGTGCTACGTCTGCGGCGACTACGACGTCGACCCCCGGGTCGAGTGTCAGCGTGACGAGATCCTCACCCGCAAGGAGCAGACCTGCTCCAACAGCAAGCCGTACTGCATGAACGACATCTTCCAGGCGGTGGGCGAGATGCCCAAGCTTTACAAGCGCTGCGTCGACGAGGCGGAAGCCTACGACCTCTGGTACATGCAAAGTTCGGACAAGACGGCGTGCTACGAGTACGACGTCAGCACCTTCCGCGACGAACTGGTCTGCCACATCGCCTGCTACGGCGACCACTGCAACGAAAACCCGGTGCCGCCGCAGGGGACGCTGTACCAGCCGTAAGCGCCGCACGGCCAAAAACGTCCGCCCCAATCACGGGGCGGGCGTTTTTTGGGTGCGCCATCACAAGTTCCTAGCGCGGCAGCGGCGGGCAATTTGCCCCCGTTTTCGCCGTCGACCGCAACCCGCCGCTGTCGTAAAATCGCTGCCATTCATTCCCTCCCGGAAACGCTCGCCATGTCCCGCAGCCGCCACGCCCTCAGCTATCCCGTCGCCCTCGCCACTGCCGTCCTGCTCGCCGCCTGCGGCGGCAGTGGCGGTGACGGAAACAGCAGCAGTAGCAGCGGCGGCGGTGGCGGGGGCGGCACCGTCACCCCGGCGCCGGTGGCGGTCGTCACCGGGCTCGCCACCGTCGCGCAGGTTGGCAACGTCAAACTGAACTGGAACGCCACGCCCGGCGCCGCCAGCTACAAGCTTGCCCGTTGCGCGGTGCCCGCCACCGGTTCGGCCACCGACCTCTGCCTGGGCAGCGACGCGGCGACCTGCAGCCCGGTCGCGACCGTGGCCGCCACCGCCTACACCGACGTGCCGGCCTCCGCCGACGGCTACTGCTACCGCGTGCAGGCCTGCTCGGATACCGCGGGTACGACCTGCGGCACGCTCAACGACGATGCGCAGTACGGCAACGTGCGCCAGGCGGCGGTGCCCGTCGTCTTCATGAATTCCCCGGTCCGCACCTATTCCGGCCAGCAGACCGTCCTCCACGGCTACGCGCGCAACGTCACCGGCGCCGTGACCTACAAGTGGAAAACCCCGGGCGGCCTGACGCTGTGTCCGGGCACGACCGCCAGCGCGCAGGATCTCTGCTTCATCGCGCCGACGGTCACCGCCAACCAATCCCTGCAGTTCGAACTGGATGCCTTCGGCGACGGCAGCTTCGCCGCCAAGGGCAAGACGGCGATCAACGTCGAGCCGGCCGGCAACCTCATCGTCACCACCCAGGACACCCGCATCGTCCAGCCGGGGCAGACGGTCAGCCTGCACGCGCAGGGCGCCGGCGGCACCGGCTACACGTGGGTGCAGACCGGCCCGGTCGCCCCGTCCACCGGCACCATTCCGCCCTCGCTGCTGGTCACGCTGAGCGGCGCCAACACCGCCAACCCGACCTTCGTCGCCCCGGCCGGCATCGACAAGAACCAGCTCCAGTTCGCGGTCACCTACACCGGCCCCGGCGGCCAGACGACGACCGAGGCCTACACCATCGGCGGCCAGGCCGCCGCGCCGCTGGCCACCGGGCAGCCGCTGGCCACCGTGCAGGTGGCGCCGAAGATCGCCGCCCAGCCGCTCACCCTGGTCGCGCCGCCGCCCGCCCAGGCGGTCAGTGGCGCACCCGTGTCGCTGACCATGACCGCCTCGTTCGGCACGAAGCCCTACACCTGGTCGTGGGTGCAGAAGGGCGGCATCAGCGTCGCCGCCTCGCTGCAGGGCGCCAATACCAGCCTGGTCAGATTCACCGCGCCGACAGTCAGCGCGCCGCAGGACGTGATCTTCGAGGTCACCGTCGCGGACGGCACCACCACCCGCGTCGGGCAAGCGATGGTGCGCGTCATCCCGGCGCCGACGACGGTCGCCCCGGCGCCCGGCATCGCGCCGCCGCTCGCGGTCAACACGCCGCTGCGCCTGGCCAACATCCCGACCGCGTCGGGCAATGTGGCGCCCAACAAGGTGGTCACCTTCGCCACCCAGCTGAAGAACCCCGTGGTCACGCAGGTGGCCGGCTACACCTGCGCCAACCTGCAGGTCGCCGCCGCCACGCCGCCCGCCACCGGCAGCACCATCACCTGCACAGCGCCGCGCCTGCCGACCGATACGGCAACCCTGCGCTTCCGGGTCGCCGGCACCACCAGCGTCGGCGTCGCGGCGACGGAATACCAGGACGTACAGGTCAGCGAACCCAATCCGGTGCCCGCCGCTTCGGCCCCGCCGCTGGTCACGCCGCCGCCGGCCCCGGCCGTCCCCGAGCCGCTGCACGTGGTCAATTGCGGCCAGCAGCAGGCCACGGGCGGGCAGCCGGATGACGTCATCCTCGGCATGTGCGTTTCGGGCGGTTCCGGCTACTACACCTACCGGTGGGCCTTCGCCGGCGCCCAGCCGCGCGGCGTCGGCGCCGACGCCATCGTCCTGCGCGAAGCCACCACCAGTCACCCGCAGTTCACCGCCCCGGCGATCACGGCGACCAAGGTGGCCCTGCTCTTCACGGTCACCGTCACCGACGCCAACAACCCGGCCGCCAGCAGCACGCAGAACATCGCCCACACGCTCTACAACGTCGGCGGCACCGCCGACCCCGGCGCGGTGGCGCAGACGGTGACGGTCGCCCCCGGCCAGACGGTGACGCTGCACCTGCCGGCGCCCTTCGGCGGCCAGCCGCCCTATACCTACAGCCTGGACTCGGTCAAGGATTCCAACGGCAATACCGTCGGCGGGCTGACCCAGGGTACCGGCCCCGGCTGCCCGGGCCTGACGTGCAGCAACTGGCAATTCACGCCGCCGGCGCCGCCGGCCGGCACCACCGTCACCTACACGGCCACCTACAGTACCGTCGATGCGGTGGGCACCAAACAGACCGACACCACGCAGGTGGCGGTCAAGGCCCCGCCGCCGCCCACGGGAGCCGCCGCCGCCGGCAGCGAGCCGACGCCCATCCTGCCGCCCGCCGTGGCCAGCGAACCGGCGCTCAGCGCCTACATTTCGGTGAGCTACGGCGCCGACGCTGCCGGGGCAGCGCAACAAAACGCCAACATTGCTGCCGTGCCCTGGACCCAGGTCGCGCAGTCGGCGCACGGCAACTACACCGGCAAGGCGCACCCGAACAACACGATCACTTTCATCAACTGGTCGCTGACCTGTCCGGAAGCCCTCAAGGATCGCGACGCCACGGCCCCGATCAATGCGGCCGCCACCAGCCTGACTTGCCCGGATGCCACGGAACGCTTCCTGACCACGACGACCGCCGGCGCCAAGGTCACCGGCGACGGCTCGGCGATCCTGATCGATCCGCTGCCCTACATCGACCCGCCCAAGTCGGCGACGGCGACCCGCAAGGCGCTGACCCTGAAGGTCACTGTGGTCGAGGAAGGCACGCTGAGCGACGGCACCACGCCCCTGCGCCGGCTGGCCAAGGCCACCGGCACGGTCCGGCTGGACAGCCCGCTGCAGGGCTCGCAGTGCTACACCTGCGGCGACTACGACGCCGACCCCAAGCGCGAGTGTACCCGCCTGGAAATCATCCGGCACACCGAGACGACCTGCCCGAACGAGAAACCCTACTGCATGAACGACATCTTCCAGCCCGCCGGCTTGTCGCCCAAGCTGTACAAGCGCTGCGCCAGCGCCGTCGACGCGCGCGATCTCTGGTACATGCAGAGCTCGGACAAGGTGGTCTGCTTCCAGTACGACTCCAGCACCTTCCGCGACGAGATCGTCTGCCACCTCGCCTGCTATGGCGACCACTGCAACCAGAACGCGTTGCCGCCGAAAGAGACGTGGTGGGCGCCGTAAGCGCCTAACGGTTGAAAACGCCCGCCCGGAGTTTCCGGCGGGCGTTTTGTTTTTGGGAAAACCGGGGACAGACCACGGTTTCTGCCAAGGCAAAAACCGCGAAAACCGGGGACAGACCACGGTTTCTGCCATAATCTCCGGCAAGCCCACTTCCCTGGAGACACGCCATGCCGCGCCGTCCCCGCCTTGCCCTGCCGCAGGTTCCGCTGCACCTGATCCGGCGCGGCAATAACCGTCAGGCCTGCTTTTTCGCCGACGAGGATTACCGCGTCTATCTCGAATGGCTGCAAGAGTCCGCCGCCAAGACGGGCTGCCGGGTGCACGCGTATGTGCTGATGACCAACCATGTGCATTTGCTGGTGTCGGCCGAGCGTGGGGCGGCGCCCGGGGAAATGATGAAGGCGCTCGGCCAGCGCTACGTGCAACACATCAACCGGAAGTACCGGCGCAGCGGTTCCTTGTGGGAGGGGCGCTATCGTTCCTGCCCGATACAGGCCGAGGACTATTTGCTGGCGTGCCAGCGTTACATCGAACTGAATCCCGTGCGGGCGGCAATGGTGGCGCACCCGGCCGAGTACATCTGGTCGAGCTACCGCGCCAACGCGCAAGGCGAGATGGCCCCGCTCCTGGTGCCGCACGAGGTGTATGCCGCCCTGGGTGCCGATGCGCAGAGCCGACAAGCGGCGTATCGGGAGTTGTTTCGCCACGAACTGGAGCCGGGAATGGTCGACGACATCCGGCGTGCGACGAACGGGAATTTCGTCCTCGGAAATCCGGTGTTCGCCGGGCAAATCGCCGCCGCGCTGGGACGACGGGTCGTGCCGGGAAAATCCGGCAGGCCGCGCAGGGAGATGGAATTGGGGGACGAATAAAACCGTGGTCTGTCCCTGGTTTTCCGCGGCTTCTGACGTCGCGCGGGGTCACAGCCCCGCGCCCAGCGCCGCCATCTCCTCCGGCTTGTCGAGTTCGGCGAGGAACCACGCCAGCGCCTTGCCGGCGTTGCGCGTGCGCCACGCGATGTAGCACGGCATCGGCGGGCGCGCCTCGGCCAGTTCCCTTTGCACCAGCCTTCCGGCGGCAGCTTCGCGCTCGGCCAGCCAGCGCGGCAGGTGGCCGACGCCGAGGCCGGCGGCCTGGGCAGCCGCCTTGGCTTCCATGTCGGGTACGCGCAGGGCATCCTGGCCTTCGAGCAGGCCGGCGGTGCGCGCCGCCAGTTCGCGTGAGGTGTCGGCGATGGCCACGGCGCGGTGGCAGTACCGTTCGCCGGCCGGAATGGGGCCCTGCCACGCGGCGAGCGGATGCGTCGGCGCGACCATGAAGCGCAGCCGGGTTTCGGCCAGCAGGCGGGTGGCGATGCCGCCTTTGGCCGGCAGGTCGCCGACGGCTCCGATGACGAGGTCGGCGCGCCCGGTGACCAGTGCATCCCAGCTGCCGCCGAGGACCTCGTAGGCGAGCCGCAACTGCGTCCCGTGGCCGGCCGCGTAGAAGCGCGCGAGCAGCGCATAGAGCCGTTCGGCGGGCACGATCATGTCGAGCGCGATGCGCAACTCGGCCTCCCAGCCGGTGGCGATGCGCTGCACGCGGCGCTCCAGTTCGCCGGCGGCACGCAGCAGGTGGCGGCCGTCCTCGAGCAGGGCGCGACCGGCCGGGGTCAGCGTGGCGCGCCGGCCCTCGCGCGCGAAAAGCGCGACCTCGAGGTCGCCCTCCAGCTTGGCGACCGCGTGCGACAGCGCCGAGGGTACGCGGTGCAGGGCCGCGGCCGCCGCCGTGAAGCTGCCGTGATGGTCGATGGCATCGAGGAGATGC
>Ga0114938_1002606_pt1 | contig 11210 bp, 9 predicted proteins | sample AshMeaBigSpring_FD_88675 | JGI IMG/M metagenome (GOLD analysis project Ga0114938, IMG submission 88675) | Groundwater microbial communities from Big Spring, Nevada to study Microbial Dark Matter (Phase II) - Ash Meadows Big Spring | ecosystem: Environmental > Aquatic > Deep subsurface >...
CTCATTTCCATATTCATACAAGATACCTCCGGCAGCATTGCGGTTCATGTCTTTTACTACGTCTATCACTTCATTGAGTCCAATGCCGTAGTACTTCATCTTACCGGGATTGAGAAGGATCTGATATTCTTTGATGTCTCCACCTAGAACGGTTACTTGCGCTACTCCTCCGGTCGATAACAAACGAGGACGAATGGTCCAGTCGGCTAAGGTGCGCAGATCTTGCAGCGAGGTGGTGTCGGAAGTTAATCCGATAATCACTAATTCTCCTAGGATAGAGGACTGCGGACCTAAGGTCGGTTTTCCTACGTTTGAGGGTAGAACTCCGCTGACTACAGCCAACTTCTCAGATACTATCTGGCGCGCTTTATAAATATCGGTTCCCCAATTAAACTCCACCCAGACAATGGAAAAGCCGGTGGTTGAGGACGAACGAACACGGCGGACTCCCGTAGCACCGTTGACTGATGTCTCTACCGGAAAGGTGACAAGACGCTCCACTTCTTCGGGAGCCATCCCTTTAGCTTCGGTCATCACAACGACTGTGGGGGCATTTAGGTCAGGAAAGACGTCCACTTCCATATTCTTGGCAGTGTAGGTTCCTCCCAATATGAGCAGAAGTGCTCCTACTAAAACAACGATACGGTTGTTTAGCGAAAATTGTATGATCTTATTTAGCATAACTTCTTTCTTTAATTTTTAGTGACTGTGGCCTTCTGGAATGACAGAAGAACTTTCGGCTAGTCGTAGTTGGAAAGCACCTTTGGTTACAACTTGATCGCCTTCTTTCAAGCCTGATAAGATTCTGACTTTTTCTCCATCATTCTGTTCAATGGTCACTTCCCGTTTGATAAACTCTTCTTCTCCTACCTGCAGATAAACAAAGTATACTCCTTGTGCTTCGGTTAAAGCTGTCATCGGTACGGAGATGGCATTATTGATCGGGTTCGACAATAAATATACCTCCACAAATGATCCGGGAATAATGTCACCTATATTGTTGAATTCGAACGTAACAGGGATATAAAACGATGACTGGTCCGATGCTTTACCGAAGGACAATAAACGACCGCTTAGATCGGATAACTTGTGTACCTTATTGTTGTACGGGGTTACAAAGTTCGCATTGCGGATCTTTTTGAGCTCGTTGAAATAGTTCTCCGAAACTTCTGCTCTGAGTTGCAACTTTCTGTTCTGAGAGACAATAGCGATGGGCTGTCCGATGGATACGTATTCTCCATGATTGACCAACCGACTTTTGATGTATCCGCTGATCGGGGAAGCTATTCGTACTCCTTTGGGTGTTACATTCGCTGCCTGTGCTTCATAAGCTGTTTTGGCATTCTCGTATTTCAATCGCGATTGCTCAAATTCTCTGGCTGATATGATCTTGTCTTTGATCAATTCCGATGCACGCTCGAACTCTTTTAAAGCGGTCTCATAAGCAACTCGCGCTTTCACTGTCGGGTCTCCTTCTAAAAGAGTCTTCGCAGAGATAGTTGCAAGGGTGGCTCCTCTATTGACAGAGGTTCCTTCGATGATCGTCTGACCGATAAAGGAAACGATACCGTTGGATGTGGCAACAACGGTCTCTTCATCGCCTTGAGCTGCTTGTATCTGACCGGTTGTCTTGATTACGGTATGGAAAGTTCCGCTTTTTACCTTTTCTGTTGCTAAGCCAATGGCTTTTGCTTGCTCTTTGGTAAATACAATCTCATCTGCATGCTCTTCTTTCGAACTTTTTCCTTCGGCTTCCGAATGATTATCGCCTTCTTTATGATCGTGACCATCCCCTTCTTTATGCCCGTCACCTTCTTCGTGACCGTGTCCATCTTCTTCTTTTTCGTGATCATGACCGTCACCTTCTTGATGTTCTTGTGCAGCAGGAGCTTTCGATTGATCCTGTTTGTTACTGCATGCTGTCAACGAAATGAATGTTGCGAATAGAATATATATTATTTTTTTCATTGTGGTTATTTTTAGAGTGTACGAAATGAGGTGTGAAGCCTTTGTTTGGAAGACACACAATCGTTGTAAGCCAATACTAGATAGGCTCAAACCTCTGAATAATGAATAGGTGTAGAATAAATAAGAGCTGACAACTCTTCGATAGAGTTACAGCAATAAGGCCGGAGGGGCACGTAATCCGCTACTTTCTCCTAAAGTGGCGGATTGATAAGAAACAATGTATTCATTATAGATTGTTTCTGTTGTGGAAGAATCTGAAAAGTAAAGCGCAGGCTCAATAACTGCCAGTAACAAAGAAAAGATAGAGAATATATTTTCATTGTCCTGCTGAACCGTTTTATTCTTTTCATATTTAGAGGAGGATACATAATGAATGCTGTTTACGCAAGCACTTTCGTGATTTCCACTCCTTTCTGAGTGATGATGCTCGGTGTATTCATTATTGTAGCTTTGCTCAGGTGTATCGCATGTCTCCAAAGCCAAACACACAACCTCCTTGTGGTGATGGTGCGGAATAGCTGAGAATACTATCAATAATAGTATCGCTATTGATGTAAAGGCTATGGATAATATACGTTTCATCTGACTTCTAATCTGATTTGGTTGCAAAAGTAATATTTGATTTTTGCAACTAAGTTGCAAATGTGGCATTTGTCTGATAATAAGCATAGGGAAATGTTTCGTACGATGGGATACTGGTCTGTATATGCCTTCTCAAAGTCTGTCTGAATGAGGTAATTCTTTGAGCAAGCCGACTTTTAAAGTCGGCAGAGATAAAATTATTTGTCTGTTTGTTTTGCAAATTAGAGTTAATTGAACTAAATTGCGCAAATTTTACAAATATTATATATTTAAGTTACTCAGAGTTTGAAGATGGATAATCATATAGTCATAATGGCGGGCGGCGTTGGAAGCCGTTTCTGGCCCATGAGCACACCCGAATCACCGAAACAGTTTATTGACGTGATGGGATGTGGAAAATCATTGATACAGATGACTTCCGAACGCTTCCAAGGTATTTGTCCACAGCAGAATATGTGGGTCGTTACCTCGGAGAAATACGTTGAGATCGTACGGAAGCAATTACCGGAGATCCCTGAAAGTAATATATTGTCTGAACCTTGTGCGCGGAATACAGCTCCATGCATCGCTTATGCTTGCTGGAAAATAAAGAAAAAGCACCCAAACGCTAATATTGTTGTTACTCCGTCTGATGCTTTGGTTATCAATACGGATGAATTTCGAAGAGTGATCAGAAAAGCTCTTGACTTCACTGATAGCAGCAGCGCAATTGTGACTTTAGGGATTCAGCCTAGCCGACCGGAAACGGGATACGGTTACATTGCCGCAGGAAATGGTCTGTCTACTGATAAGGAGATCTTTCATGTGGACTCTTTTAAAGAGAAACCCGATCGTCCGACTGCTGAAAAATATATCTCGGAAGGAAACTTCTTTTGGAATGCGGGCATCTTTGTCTGGAATGTGAGGACGATCACATCTGTGATGCGTATTTACTCGCCAACAATTGCACAGATCTTCGATCGTGTGTACCCCGACTTATACACTGATCAGGAAAAAACAACTATCGAGAAGTTATTCCCTACTTGTGAAAGTATCTCTATCGACTATGCCGTAATGGAAAAAGCTCAGGATATTTATGTCCTTCCGGCTTCTTTTGGATGGTCGGATCTGGGGACATGGGGCGCTCTTCGTGGCTTACTGCCTCAAGATGAAAATGGGAATGCTGCCATCGGACAGAATATCAAGTTGTACGATAGCAAAAACTGCGTTATTCATACTTCTGATGAAAGGAAAGTGGTGATTCAGGGGCTCGATGGATACATCATTGCCGAGAAGGATCAAACACTTCTGATCTGTCGTTTGGATGAAGAACAACGTATTAAGGACTTCTCTAAAGACTGAGTTATCCTATCTTTTGGTACTCTTGAGGAGTCATTCCTGTCATCCTTTTAAAAAACTTGCAAAAGAAAGATGAATTCGGAAAATTTAAATTCTCCGATATCTCATATACCAGGCGATCACTGTGCTTAAGCTGTATTTTAGCTTCCAGAGTGATCGCCTGATTAATCCATTCCATCACTGTCTGCTGACTGACTTGCTTAATCACGGTATTTAAATAGCGTGGGGTCAGGCATAGCTTATCTGCATAGAACTGAACATTCCTTTCTGTATTACTGTGGGCATTCACGAGAGAGATGAAACGCCGGAAAAGTTCTTCTTGTCGGTTGACAGGCGAGGAGAGAGTTTGGTTACTACTACTTAGTATATAATCGATGTGGAATAAGATTCCAACTAGAATATGCTGTATCACTTCTTTATGAAATACCGGCTCTTGTAAGATGTTCCAGATAAGTGCAAAAAACTGACCAAATTGTACTTGCTCTTTTGTATTTAACTTGATAATGATATTGCGCTGTTTTCTTAGGAATAGTTTGAAGAAATCGTCTTTTAGAATCGTCTGAATGAAATCTTTGTCGATGGCGATCATCTGCATATCAAAATCTGGCGAAAAACTCTCGAACTGAACGATCGAGTTGGGGGTTAAGAGTAGAAGGTCATTCTCATGAATTTCCGATCTGATGAGGTTTGCCTGTATATGGGCTTCTCCTTTTTTAATGAGTCCTATACGACCTTCTCTTAAACGGTATGGCTGATTGACTTTAAAAAGACCGGATTCCATCTTCGCAAAACTATCGACAAACCCGAAACCTGTGGTTATGAATCGGTATTCATTATGTTTTGCAAAAAATGTATTCTCTAGAGTTTTAAGTTGTAACTCTAATAATTTATTCTGTTCCATGTCGACTACTCTTTCCGGCAAAGATAAACAATGAATCGGTATTTTGATTATTTATCGGACAAATAGAACATATTTGCCAACAACGGGGTTGTTATTGTATAGTTGGAAACTTTTATCTTTGTCTTTTGAATATTTATAGAAGAATGGTATATGAAAAGATTGATTCTCACCCTTTCATTGAGTTTCTCAATGTCACTGATGTACGGTCAGTTGACTCTTGAGGAATGTCAACGTAAAACGCAGCAGAACTATCCGTTAGTGCATCGGTACGGACTGATAGAGAAAACGAAAGAATATAGTTTGGAGAATGCAGGAAAAGGATATTTACCTCAATTCTCTTTGTCGGCTAAGGCTACTTATCAGAGCGTTGTTACTGCACTTCCCGTGTCAATGCCCGGTGTGAACATCAAAGGTCTTCCGAAAGATCAATATCAGGTGGCTGCTGAGCTCAAACAGAACATTTGGGACGGTGGAGAGATCAGTATGCGTAAGAAGCAGGCGGCGGCGAGTTCTACTGTGGAACAGGAACAACTGAATGTAGATATGTATGCTCTCAACTGTCGGGTGAACGATCTATTCTTTGGTGTGTTGCTCTTGGATGAGCAACTCCAACAGAATAGGTTGCTCCAAGAACAATTGGAGCGGACCTTCAAGCAGGTCTCTGCCTACTTGGATGGTGGATTGGCAAATAGTGCGGATCTGGATGCTGTGAAAGTGGAGCAGTTGAGTGCTAAACAGAAGGAGGTGGAACTGACTTACTCTAGGCAGGCTTATGTGAAGATGCTGGCTCTGCTTGTAGGTGAGGAATTAACCGAGACGACTACCCTTGTACGACCGACTCCGGAAGGTAAGTTCTTCGAAGAGGTGCGACGACCCGAACTATCACTGTTTGATGCACAAGCCGACCGACTGAATATTCAGGAAAAGACTTTGAAGACGGGGTACCGACCGCGCTTGGGACTTTTTGTTCAGGGTATGTATGGCAATCCAGGGTTGAACATGCTGGAGGACAAATTTAAATTGAATTATATGGCAGGGGTGCGCTTTTCCTGGAACTTTGGCAGTTTGTATACCTTGAAGAACGATCGGAAAATGATTGATGCCGATCGGGAGAGGGTATTTAATAACAAGGAGGTGTTCCTGTTCAATACCCGTTTGCAGGTCTCCCAACAGAGCAGTGCTATTGCTGCAATGGAACAGCAGATGAGGGATGACGAGGAGATCATACGCTTGAGAACGAATATCCGTAAAGCGGCTGAAGCAAAAGTGGCTAACGGAACAATGACGGTGATCGATATGCTGCACGAGATCACCAACGAAAACATGGCGCGACAGAATAAATCGCTCCATGGTGTGCAACTGCTTAAGAATATTTACCAACTGAAATATACGACCAATAATTGAAGGATATGAAACGGATAGGAATAATAACGTTGTTTTGTGGAGTGCTCATTCTAACTTCTTGCGGAAGCGGAAAGAATGATTATGATGCAACCGGTGTGTTTGAAGCAACGGAAGTGACAGTCTCTGCCGAAGCGGCAGGAAGAGTGATGCATCTTGATCTTGAGGAGGGAACTGCTCTTGAGGAGAATAAAGAGGTGGGACTGATTGATACGGTTCAGCTTTATTTGAAGAAATGTCAATTGGAAGCCAGCATGAAATCGGTGGATAGTCAGCGACCGGATCTGATGAAACAAATGGCTGCAACCAGACAACAGATAGCTACCGCTGAACGTGAGAAGGCAAGGGTCGTGAAACTGTTGGAGGCTGGTGCTGCTAACCGCAAGCAATGGGACGATTGGGATGCTCAGATCGCTTTACTTCAACGTCAACTGACGGCTCAGCAATCTTCGCTGAGTAAAAGTAATCAGAGTCTGATTGAACAGGGAAACTCTGTTGCAATCCAGATCGCTCAGATGGAGGATCAGCTTTCTAAATGTCATCTTGTCTCTCCAATCAAAGGGGTCGTGCTTGCTAAGTATACTGAGAAAGGTGAATTGGCTACTGTTGGAAAGCCTTTATTTAAAGTTGCTAATATAGATCAGCTCTTTCTACGTGCGTATATCACTTCCGATCAGTTGGCTCAGATCAAGCTCGGTGATGAGGTAACGGTATTCTCTGATTATGGGGATGATATTAAAAAGGAATATAAAGGTAAAATTGCCTGGATCTCCAACCGTTCGGAGTTTACTCCTAAAACGATCCTAACGAAAGACGAACGGGCTAACTTGGTTTATGCCGTAAAGATCGCAGTGAAGAATGATGGCTATCTGAAGATTGGAATGTATGGCGGAGTGAAATGGAAGTAATTGTAAAAGTTGAAAATATAAGCAAGAAGTACGGAGAGGTTCAGGCTTTGAACGAGGTCTCTTTTACGGTCGACCGTGGTGAAATATTCGGTTTGATTGGTCCTGATGGTGCAGGCAAAAGTACGCTTTTCCGTATTCTTACCACCTTGTTGCTGGCTGATGGGGGAAATGCTTCTATTCATGATCTGGATGTGGTGACTCAATATAAGCAGATCCGCAAATTGGTAGGGTATATGCCGGGTCGCTTCTCTCTTTATCAGGACTTGACGGTTGAGGAGAATCTGGATTTCTTTGCAACGTTGTTTCATACTACGGTCAACGAGAACTATGAACTGGTGAAGGATATTTATCAGCAGATTGAACCTTTTAAGAAACGTAGAGCTGGGGCTCTTTCGGGTGGAATGAAACAAAAACTGGCACTTAGTTGTGCCCTGATTCATAAACCGATGTTACTCTTGCTCGACGAACCGACTACCGGTGTTGATCCGGTTTCGCGCAAGGAGTTCTGGGAGATGCTGAAGCGTCTGAAGGAACAGGGCATAACCATTATTGTGTCTACTCCCATGATGGATGAGGCTCGTCGGTGCGATCGGATTGCTTTTATTAATGAGGGGCATATTCATGGTATCGATACTCCGGAAGAGATCCTGAAAAGGTTCGCTTCTCTTTTATGTCCTCCTCCTTTGGAACGTGAGGAGAGTCAGCTGGAGCTCTCACCTGCTATTGAGGTTAAGGAACTGACAAAGTGCTTCGGACATTTTACCGCTGTCGATCACATCTCTTTTGAGGTGAAACGGGGTGAGATCTTTGGCTTCTTAGGGGCTAACGGAGCGGGCAAAACAACGGCTATGCGAATGCTATGTGGTTTGAGTAAACCAACATCCGGTATAGCTAAAGTGGCTGGGTTCGATATCTGTCACGAGTCGGAACAAGTGAAGAGGTGCATCGGGTATATGAGTCAGAAGTTCTCTTTGTACGAGGATCTAAAAGTCTGGGAGAACATCCGTCTATTTGGTGGGATCTATGGAATGGAAGAAAAGGTGATCGAACGGGAAACGGATGAGTTGTTACAACGCCTCGGTTTCTTGGCTGAAAAGAATACCATTGTGAAAAACTTGCCGGTAGGCTGGAAGCAGAAGTTAGCTTTCTCAGTTTCTATATTCCATAAACCTAAAATTGTTTTCTTGGATGAACCGACAGGTGGAGTAGATCCTGCAACGCGCCGACAATTTTGGGAATTGATCTACCAAGCGGCGGATAGCGGTATAACGGTATTCGTGACCACTCATTATATGGATGAAGCGGAGTATTGTAATCGGATATCTATTATGGTGGATGGACAGATTAAGGCTCTGGATACTCCTCGGAATTTAATGGAAACGTTCGATGCTGCCTCCATGGATGATGTTTTTCAGAAATTAGCCCGTCAGGCGGTGCGTAAAGCAGATTGATACATGAAACAGTTTATTGCATTTGTTAAGAAAGAGTTTTATCATATTTTCCGCGACCGCCGGACGATGCTTATCTTATTGGGCATGCCTGTGGTCCAGATCATTATTTTCGGTTTTGCGATCACAACCGAACTGCATCATGTGAAGGTGGGGGTTCTTAATCCATCGAATGATGTGCTGGCACGTCAGATCGTCGACCGTCTGGGTGCTAATGAATATTTCACCATCCATCAATCAATCAGTTCTCCTCAAGCTATGAAGGAAGCTTTCTTGAGAAATCAAATTGATATGGCTGTGGTCTTTAGTGATCAATTTTCTAATGATCTGTACAAAGATCGTGCCCAGGTTCAGTTGGTTGTGGATGCTACGGATCCTAACATGGCTGCCATGCAGAGTAATTATGCTACTCAAATCATCTCTACTACAGCCTACGAACTTCTACCGCCCGGAACTGCTAAAAGCATGGTTCCTACCATCAAACTATTATACAATCCTCAGATGAAGAGTGTTTATAATTTTGTTCCCGGAGTGATGGGATTGATCTTGATGTTGATCTGCGCCATGATGACTTCGATCTCTATTGTCCGTGAAAAGGAAACAGGTACGATGGAGGTTTTGCTAGTGTCACCGGTCAGGTCATTGTTTATTATTCTATCGAAAGCAGTTCCCTATTTCGTGCTGTCGTTCGTTAATCTGACGACTATTCTACTTCTTTCTGTTTTCGTTCTTCATGTGCCGATTGCAGGAAGCTTGTTTGCTCTAGTTGTGGTTTCGCTTATTTTTATTTTTGTATCGTTGGCACTGGGATTGCTGATCTCTTCTATTACTCATACTCAAGTGGCTGCTATGCTCGTTTCGGGTTTGGTGTTGATGATGCCGACCATGCTTTTATCGGGTATGATCTTCCCGATAGAGAGTATGCCTCTTGTGCTACGCCTTATTGCGGATATATTACCGGCACGCTGGTATATACAAGCGGTTCGGAAGTTGATGATTGAGGGATTGCCGATTGCTCTGGTACTAAAAGAGGTTGTTATTCTTATTGCTATGGCTGTATTACTGGTGACCTTGAGTTTGAAAAAGTTTAAGTATCGATTAGAATGATGAAGTTATGATAAAATATCTAATAGAGAAAGAGTTTAAGCAACTGATGCGTAACTCATTTTTGCCTAGACTAATCTTGATCTTTCCATGCATGAATATGCTTCTCATGCCATGGGCATTGATTCTCGAGATTAAAAATATTCAGCTTAATATCGTCGATAACGATCATTCGGTTGTGTCGCAACGGCTCGTGAATAAGATTGAATCTTCTACTTACTTCCGACTGACTGGTATGTCGGACTCTTATTCAAATGCTTTGGTGGAGTTGGAAAAAGATCGTGCCGACATCATACTTGAGATCCCACGAAACTTTGAGAAGGATTGGGTGACAGGGAATAATGCCAACGTGCTGATTGCAGCCAATGCGGTGAATGGAACAAAAGGCGGATTGGGCAGTTCTTACTTGGCTTCTATCATTAGTGATTACGCAAAGGAACTTCGTGCGGAAAATCCCCCTGCAGCGGGAACTAAGATGCTTCCTAATATTCGCATTGATAGTCAGAATCTGTTTAATCCCTACCTGAATTATAAACTATACATGGTTCCTGCTTTGATGGTGATGCTGCTGACGTTGCTGTGCGGATTTCTTCCGGCATTGAATGTGGTGAGTGAGAAGGAGGTGGGGACAATTGAGCAAATTAATGTGACTCCTGTTCCAAAGTTCTTATTTATTCTTGCCAAACTTTTACCTTATTGGATCATTGGCTTTATTGTTCTGACCCTCTGCTTCGGTTTGGCTTGGGCTTTTTATGGGGTCGCACCCGTGGGGAGTTTTGGGACTATCTATCTCTTTGCCTCACTTTTCGTTCTGGGAATATCCGGTTGCGGTTTGGTAATCTCCAATTACTCCGCTACTCTGCAACAAGCTATGTTTGTGATGTGGTTTTTTCTTTTAATACTAATCTTGATGAGCGGCTTGTTTACCCCTATCAGTAGTATGCCTGAGTGGGCACAAACAATCACTTATTTTAATCCTTTAAGATATTTGATGCAGGTAATGCGCATGGTTTATTTAAAAGGAAGTGGGTTGACGGAACTTTTACCGGAGTTGGGTACACTTGCTCTTTTTGCTGTCACCTTAAATGTTTGGGCAGTGCTAAGTTACCGAAAGAGTCATTAATAAAAAAAGCTGCTCTTGCTTTTTGAGGCAAGAACAGCTTTAGCACTTATTCTATTTACAAATCTAAAAACACTGATGAAAGATTTAATCACTTCAATTATTTAACTTCAATCTGTTTTTGAGTTTTCTTCACTTCTTCTTCCGATAGCTTTGGAAGTGAAACATTCAGCACTCCATTTTCTACCGTAGCAGAGATCTTTTCTTTATCAACATTCTCCGGAAGGATCATGGTCTGCTGGAATTTAGAATATGAGAATTCACGACGCAGATAGCGACCATCTTTCTTTTCCTCCTTGTTTTCAGTCTTCTTCTCCATGCTGATGACTAGATTGCTATCCTCGTCAATGCGGACATTGAAATCTTCTTTTGTCATTCCCGGAGCAGCTAATTCTACTTTGTACTCTTTTTCTGTTTCAAATACATTGATTGCAGGTGCA
>Ga0114938_1002607_pt1 | contig 11207 bp, 13 predicted proteins | sample AshMeaBigSpring_FD_88675 | JGI IMG/M metagenome (GOLD analysis project Ga0114938, IMG submission 88675) | Groundwater microbial communities from Big Spring, Nevada to study Microbial Dark Matter (Phase II) - Ash Meadows Big Spring | ecosystem: Environmental > Aquatic > Deep subsurface >...
GAACGCCGCTCCGTTCGTTTGGCGAAAGCGCGAAGTCAAGGGGGCTCAGCTTCGTAATACTATTGTTAATTTATGCAATTAAACACTAGCCATGCACGAGAGCGTGTAACGAAATAATCTTGATGAAATACTTGGACGTCGGCTCTGTCCATCACCAATGTCCATGGTATCTCCTGTCGTGAGACAAAGGGTTGACTCACGGATAGAGGCGAGTAGATCCATGTGCGTTCGTCGGGCTGAGGGGGCTTGTTCTGCACAAATAAGCCCGCACAAGCGTGCTTTGCCTCAACGAAGAGATTATGTCGCAGATGCGATAAATTGATTGTTCCAAGAATCGAAAACGCATTAGCTAGTGTGTCGCGAAACCTTGCAGACGTAGGATTAACCAATGACTTGGCAGGGATTAGCATTGCGATTACACCGTTATCCACAAGGTGTTCTCGCAATGCTTTCCAAACGAAAAGTTCAGCTGCTTGGTCGTTTCCGACAGGTGATTCGGGATGGCTTTCTAGCCACTTGGTGGCGGATGTAGATCCTAATTTTTTGAGAGCTTGCCAAGGTGGATTGCCTACAGCACAAGTGACTTTAGGGATTTTTGACGAAATTGAACGAGCGAAGAAGTCTTGTGGGAACAGGTTTTGATTAACGAGGCTTGGGAATAGCTTCTTCGGATCTTCTCCTCTAGCTACACGAGTGAGATCGCGAGGAGTGACGTAGTCGAGCATCGTCAAATAAAGACTAAACGCTGCTACGTTGCAGGCGTCAACATTACGTTCTACACCAAAAATATTCCGCTTTAGCAATCCGCGGACCGTATCAAGGGACATCGGCTCTACTGCAGTCGTTCTTTCTCGTTCGAGAATACGCCTATAGGCTCCTACCAGAAAGACGCCTGAGCCCGCCGCTGGGTCTAAAATTGTCGTTCCATCTTCTATCTGCCGGACATCCTCAAGCTGGTTGAGGACCAAGTCAACCAAGAATGGCGGGGTATAGTATGCGCCAACCCTACGTCTCTCTCCGGTCTTAACGTTTTCAAGAAACTGCTCATACACCGCTGACAAAGTTTCGACGCGGAGCACTCCCAAGTCTATGTCAAATAAGGCGAGTTGCAGAGTGCCGCTTTCAGCGATAGCAGCACCGTGTTTCATGATCCTGCGAACAAGATCAATGTGTGTGTAATCTATCTTTGCACGATCTGATGGAGACAGAGGGAAAATACTCCCATTGAAGATGTCATCTAGATCGGCTAATAATTTCCACAATGACTGTTTTGGCCATGATGATGTTTCATTGCTGAGCTGAATTTGGCCATGGCCTCTCTCATTTAGCCATTTTTGATTGATGACACCACGATCAGCGAGAAAAAATACGTATAACAGTTTCCCAATGAGCCCATTCGCTGCTCTGTATCCAAGTTTCGTTGAAACACCAAGACCATTAATCAAATTCCAACTCAGTCCATCCAGTCCTTCCAGTAAACGTTGATCAACGCGGCCCGTGACATCAATTGCGTAGTCTCGCCAAAATAGAGAGGATCGTAACCGTGTGGCTGAAAGTTGCGCCAAGCCCATACGAGTTCGGTTGCTGGAGGAAGTAGCATGAACATTCGTTACGTCTTTCCAGCTATAGGTCTTTACATTCTCGTCCCAGTTCTGACGTACGTAGCGAAATCCCTCGCAAAGGATCACTTCATCCAGGGTTGCGATTAACAGAAAAGGAACTAGTCCCTGACTCCATACTTTACGGTGGATATTTTGTGCATCTGCGCGGCCTGCCGCCTTGGCAACGTATACCAATGGGGTGTTGACTCGGCATTGCTCGTGGCTATGACTTAGCCAGCAAAACACCCCCACGACTTGCATTTGCTCCCTCGCTTGTGCAAATGCAAATCGGTGTGTGCCAACCGTTTCAAATTCTTTGGCCGCAACCCAGCCGTTCGATGATGAGTAAGAAAGCCTATCTAGAAGATGGGCCAACTTCTCGGGCATGGTATTTTGAGTCATCGCCTCGCCCTCGCCACCATCTTGTGCTCATCCACAATGCTAGTAGTTTCGGTAGTGGGCGCTCGTGCTTGGACCAGCGACGGCCCAAAATTAAGGTCAGGTTGAGATGTCTGCGGTTTGGCGCCGATGCTCCGCAAATGCAAGTCTACGCGCGAGAAAATTCCGGCTAATGGAACTACTATCCCGCCGCTAATACTTATCTCACCGTCAGCATAACGAGCCGTGCAAGGAGTAATGGTCAGTAATAATTGTGGTTGTCGAGCCACTGGACGTGGTCCGGACAACTCTTTCGCTATTTCGGGTAGTAGCTTTGCAATCACATTACGGCGGATAGCAAAATTCATATCAAGCTCGCATGCGATCAAAAGAACTAGAAAATCGTGCGCCGTAAAGCTTCGAGCGACCCGTGGCTGGGTTTCCGTTTGACCTTCAAGGCGATAGCCAATCTCCTGCAGCAATCCGCGGAACTGATTTCGGGTGTAGTGAGCTACCCCATATATATCTGATGCTCTTATGCGCCTAGCCATCTGCGCATAATAGACGCAGATCATCAGGCAGGCAAGATTCTGCGTCAACTATACGCAGTTATAAAAATACAAGATCAAATCTGCGTGAAGTGTACGCAGATTGCCGCTGGCTATAGAATCTCAGCGAATTGTAAGTGATCGGTATGGTAGGTACGGGCGGCTGGTGTGTGATGGTCAAACATGGCCGTTGCAAGTTGCAGTCAGCGATTGAATTCAACGGCATGTTTTACCTCAGTGCCTTCAACCGGAACGACAGTTGGACGTACTGATTTTTTTCGGCCTTCCAAAATCAGAAGGTAGTGGGATGACCTCTCGTTACAAGTAATCTCCGTAAAGCAGCCGCGCCGTTGGCGGGTACGTCCATCGTCTTCAGTAAAAAGAAACTGACTTTCCGCCATGCCATCCTCTCTTATGACTAACGGCAGACTAAAGACTGGCGCTTCCTTCCCGGTTGGGCATACGATTGTGATTGCCCGGTTCGACGGACAATAGCTCGGATCGTCGTCGATTTCGCGTAACCCGTCCCGTACGAACTTCGGCAAGCGTACGGGCTTTCTCGATGTTCTATCGCGATCTTCGACCACAGAAACGTCAACGCCGGACACCGTCGACGACCACGGCGATTCTCCCATTGCAACTTGCGCGACCTGTTCCAATGAACCGTCTGCGCGCCGAATATAGACGTCAGGCACCGGGATAACCTCGATATGATCCTGCCAGACTCGCTTGTTGCAAAGATCGGGAAAGCGTTCCTGCGAAGTAAACGCCACTCCACGTTGCGCCCGATTGATCCCCGGGTCGACGTCCACGGCCACCGATGGCTGATCGGAGGAACGCTTCTGAATATTCTGCCTTGATCCGTTGTCCGAACCATTCGATGCGTCAGACCTCGCTTTCCAGTCGCCCGGTGTGTACGACAGCGATTGGAACGGAAAGGGGTACGCGCATGAACGCAGCCGGAAGGCGAGGAAAGTAGCTCTTTCTCGATCACCAAGGGGAAGCCAGATACCGCTTGCGACCAGGTCGGTAATGCCCTCGAAAGGAAAGCCCGTGCACGGATAGGCCGGACGGCCGTTTGCCGTCGCTTTCTGACAAGACGCATGAATGCCGGCGGCAGCGCGCCAGGCTGGTCCACTCTCGGCAATTCTGCCGATGTCCTTGGACGATGCCGAAGAAATGTAGTCGGCCAGCGCCAGGTGTAGATGCCCGGTCTTGGGATTGAATTGCTTACTCTTCCAGAATCTGTCCGACTTCAAAGGTGCGGAAAACAGGCGCTGAACCAAGTTGCTCGAGGAACCAAAGTAGAAACGTATGAGTTCCACGCACGGCACCAGCAAGCGGCGCCCATCTTTCAACGAGACAGCGACGCAGTACGACTGCGTGTGCTGGAAATGCCACGGGTGGCACAGCAGGGGTAAGAGAAACTTCCCTTCCACGGCGAAACCCGCTTTTACGAAAGATGCAGTCTCGTGGCTTACCTTCAAGTCGTGGAAGGTTTCGACTTCGTAGTCCGGCGACGCGATTCTCTCGCCGCGCTGCCAGAGATCGCCGATCGCCAGCATCGGCAATGAAGCGACCGACACCCAGGCTTCATGGGTGTAGTCGCGATCGGTACTGTCCGGGAATGCCAGTACCGCATCATCTGCCGAATCGCATTTCAGGGGGGATAGGACAACCTTGATGCTTGGTTGCGCGTAGCGACTGACGCTTCCCGGGTACGCGCACTCACCGAACCAGACGACGCGCCAAATACGTTGGTCCGGCGTCAAGGAGTAAAGAAACGGTAGCTTTGCCACTGCACTGTCGAAGTTGTTGATCGACACAGTGTACCGGTAGCAGCCCGGCATTCAAACCGCAGTGTCGTTGATCCGGTGCCAATGAGAGGGGAGTGGGCGCCCCATAGACATTCACCTTCAGGAGTGCCCGAGGTGGGAGCTCTCGGGCACTCCTACCGTCGCGTTGCGCCGCGGTTCATTGGAAGAACCTGCGAGGGGTGACCAATTCAGCGCACGATCCTCAAATCTGCACCGCGTCGATCGAGTTGCCCTATTACTACTCTGGTTCTGTTCCCTTGTTACGCTTGAGTACGTCGCGCAATGCCGTTTCCAACGCCGGAACCTGTAGTGTCACGTAATGATGCAGGCACTGCGCGGTGAGGGATCCGCCACGCTCCCGATCGCCATACAACGTTGCCAGTTTCCGCATCTCGTCCCGCTCGGTGATATCCGGCTGTGCCAGGATCGACGCGATCGCGTCCGCTGAATAGCTTATGCCCGTAGCCAAATCAGCGACTTTGTCGATACCGTCGTAGCCGAGCGCCTTGAAGTCGTCGAGCGACAAATCGCGATAGGCGGCGAGCGCGAGACAGGCCTCGTGCGCCTGTTGCAGAATCTCGGTCGGTTGATTGCTCATCGCGCGATCTTGTGCTCCATTTGCCTTACGTTTGGGGATGAATCCGATCTCGAGCCCAAAAATCGCGGCAATCTGATTCAGCGTTGTGACCATCGGGGCGGCGGCGCCGGACTCAATCTGTTCGAGCACATCGACGGCGATACCCCGGTGCTTCGCAAACGCTGCCGGGGTGAGGCGACTGATCCGTCGCATCGTGGTCACAGCCTCCGTGACCGACAGCCTGCCAGCCTTGATATCCTCATAAAACACCGCACGCAGCTCGCGTTCTGCGTCCTGGTCGATGTGTTCCGCTTGTTGGATGATCATTGTCGAGACCTTGCTTACTAATTCAGGTTGGAAACCGCAACCTTTTCACTATGGTAACTGCTAGGCATAGGGGCGCCTCGGATGTGCGTGCGTAGAAACGATCATAGGTATGAAAGTGGACACTCGCAAGCGATCGGATTTCGTGGCGGTATTTCGAAGGGCATCCTCGATTTCCCGAGTAAGGCGAGCGTAGTCCTTCCGCCCACCCCGAAGGGCGTGGGGTTTTTAGTGGCACGTATCGGTGTAGACTGATAATTTGGTAATGCCGCAGCATATATCGTTGAGGTCAACGACCGAATTTTCGGGTTTCGCCGAACGCGGACCCGATTACCGGCCAGTCGGGTTGCTGTCGCCGTCTCTGACTGGAAAGCCGTGCATGACGCGGATCTAAACTGAGAATAGGCAGCAAAGTCTGGACGTCACCGCCCGACTCTTCATGAGACCGGTGGCAAGTTGAGGAGGAATAGCTTATGGCTAAACTGAATTCAACGGCTCCAGGCAACCTCAGCTACTCGTTGGCTGGGGTGACGAGTGCCTTCTTCGTGCTAACACAACAAGGTGTCAGCCCGGAGATTGCGTTCGTGCTGGCTGTTGCTGCAGTGTTCGCGCTGAGGTGACAGTCGGTTGCAATGCCGGGAAGCCCTTATCTCCAACCGGAGGTTTGGGCGACCCACCTTTCTTGTGCTTCGCAGAACAAAACGAGTCGGTAGCGCGATTGCAGCGAATAACTCGGCGCGCTTGGCCACCACATTCTCGTATATCTACGCGAATGATAGTGATTACACCGGCATTGCGTTCGCTCGGTATGCTTCGGCCGATGCAACACCGTCGTATTCGGCTCGAAGCCGTGAGCCGGTTCTCTCGGGTACCCGCGCTGATTCGATACCACCCGGCAACCGTTCTCGGCAACGAGCGAGATGTTCGTGTGCGTGTGCCCATAGCACCAGACATCGATCCGGTGCTTCTCCATCAGCCAGGAGAGATCGGAGACGAAATACGGCGATACGTCACTTCCCTGATGCTCCGGAGCCACGCAGCGAGGATGCGGCGCGAAATGCGTTACCACAACAGTTTTTCCCGCGAACGGCTTGGATAGCTCCGCATCCAGCCAACGCACGGCGGTTTGGTGCAGCTTGCGCGTGTCGCGTGGCTCAAGGCGCTTTCCACCCGTCGTGCGAATCATCCAGTAGTCGTTAATACCGCGCCTCGCGACGGCCATGTAAGCATCGGCCTTGTCTATGCCGTGTAGGTCAAATCCGCACCACAAGGTGCAGCCGAGGAAACGTACCCCTGCGATCTCGATGCTTCGACGCTCAAGGAAGTGCACATCGGCGTGTTCCCATTGCGGTCTTTGTAGCTCGGCGAGCATGCCCAGGTGTGCGTCGTAGTATTCGTGATTGCCGGCGACGTAGACAACCGGCTGCTCAAACGTCGACGATGCCCAAGCCAGGCCGCGCGTGTGACTGCCGATGTCGCCGGCGAGAATAACCGCGTCGACATCGAGCGATGGTGGTTCCCAATGCGCGAATTCCAGATGGAGATCGGAGTAGAGGGCGAGTCGCATGCGTATCCGGCCGGCTCTTATGCCTTTCCTTGCTGCTCGTCGACCGCAATCCACGCCAGCCGGTTGGCCTTGGCATCGTCAAGCGCATGATGCCGGCACAACCGGTGGCGCGTGACGGCCGCTTCCACGGCTCTCGCAAACTCCGGCGTCTGGCCAACAATCTCCGGTGTTGGCGTGACGTTCTCCGGCCAGGCGCGATCGCAGAAGATCTCCTGTATCCACGGCCAATCCCAAGCCAGTGAATCGGTAGCCAGCGTGATCGGCTCGCCGAACGTGGTGAGCCAGGCGTAGAGGCGATCTCCGAGTTCGGCGAGGCTCATGCGTACCTCGGCGCCGGTCAGCTTCGGGATAACCGCCATGCGCGCGAAATCGCCGCAATCCTCGATGGTGTAGGTGTCGGACAGCTCGGCGTAAAACTCGAGCTGCCCGTCCACGGAAATCAGTCCGATCGAGATAAGCCGGGGATCGATACCCAGCTCAGTGAATTCGGTGTCGAAGAAAACACGCATGGAACCAAGGCTATCACGCCCATTTCAGATGAGATGCATTCTGCTGGACGCTGGCGAGCAGCGCCGCTTTCCTGCGTTGCGTCAGCGTTCGTTGGCCACTCGTTGCATTTCGGGCATCGGGACTTGGACCAGCATTACACGCAACGCCCAAATCCAGAAGATCAGCCCGAAGCCGAACGCTGGCATCATGATTAAACCAAACATGAAAAGCTTGAGTGCGACCCCTCCGTTTCCGCCCGTAATGCAACGGGCGGCCTGAGGTATGGCCAGTCGTTGCTTTCCTTCGCAGGACGTGGCGAAGACGACGTTGACCGGGCTACTCCCGAACATTTTCGGGAAAGGCACCGTTAATACGAAAAAGTCACCCTTTGCGCCAAAGCCAAGAACCGAGTCGAGATAGGAAGGGACGATGACCCGTTCGAAGTAGCGCTCATCACTACCGCTCGTCTCGAACCGCAAGTACTCGTAGATAACGTTCGATTCGCCACCTGTCGGCCGCAAATTGATCGTCGGTCCCAATGCGGCCAATCGGCCGGTGACTTTATGGATACTTGCCATGGGTTCACCGCAGTCTGAGTGCTAAATATTGAAACGTATACTATAGTATGAAGACCGTAATAGCGGCAATCCATATCTTCCCTCGCAAGGGAGGGGTGGATTGGAGCCAGAGATTGCATTCGGCGAGGTATTGCGGACAAAGCGCAAAGCGATGGGGCTGAGCCAGGAAAAGCTTGCGCTGGACGTCGGCTTGGAGCGGACGTTCGTCTCGATGCTGGAGCGCGGTCAACGTCAGCCGTCGTTGACGACGATGCTGAAGCTCGCGCCGGCACTTGGGTGTAGTGCTGCGGATTTGGTATCGGAAGTTGAGAGAATTCTGCGAGCGACTTGACGGAGTGAGCTCTCAAGACATGCGCACATCGCAGTGTGCGCATGTTAACGGTAATCGGCATTCCGAATACGGGTTGCGCCGGCTTTCTTGGTGACTGAAGACGATCGGTTGGCGCATGCAATTCTGCGCCTGCATCAGCTGCCGAAAGCCAATCCTTGGCAACTCGATAGGCTGCTCGGCCAGGATGATCTCGGTAGCGAATTCTTGTAGCTCGGAAAAACGCTACTTCATCGACACGTAGCTCAAAAAAGCACGGTAAGCATTTACCATCCTGATCCCAGATGGAACAGGAGGGTGGGCGTAGTGCCGATGCAAAGGGATCCCGTGCTTTTTGTATTCCAACGCGAGCTGCAAAATATCCTTTTGATAGCGGTACCGGCGCAAGACGAGGTTTACGAGTACCCCTCCCATTGTGATACCTGCTAAAAAGGCCATCCCAAAGACGAACGGTTTTTCGTTCCAGATCGCGCTATTCAACGGGTAGTTAGTCCAAACCGTCCAACTCAACCCGACGATGGCCAGAAGCGACAGTTTGTCGTTGCCACCGATCAAGTAAGCGGTTCGTTGTTGCATTCGATCGATCCGGATTTCCATCGACTTCAACGCGCAGCTCAATGTTCTTTCCTCGAATGGGAGGAGTTCCGCAACGTTAGCCAGATCGTGATCGTGTTCTTGCGCGCGAATTGAGGCATCTTGCATGAAGCTGCTAGCTACGGCTAGAAGCAGTGATGTTGTACTTAAAACTAAGCCACCTAATGCCAAAGAGATTGCCCCGATTGCAATGCAAATGCCGGCGAGTTCGATGGTCTTCGAAATTTCCACAAATGCCATTAGCAAGGCCAGGTACCCGAGTGCGGCCAAAATGCAACCTGATGCAAGATAAAGAAAATTCGAAGCCTTCGATATCCACATTTCGAGCTTCGTGTTTGTATGGCGCCCCTTGGTCTGTCTCATATTTGTCAGGACCTGCAGGACAATTGATATCTCGTTCATGAGTTTTGCTTTCGGTCGAAAAATGAGAAAAATCTTGCACCTTCTTCCTACGTCTGGCGCGTGTCCAAGATAAGACCAGACACGGCGTTGTGCAATCGTCTGCGTCGTGTTAGCCTGTACTCAGGCATATCGCCTGGGCCGCTCAGCCCGAGCTACCACCGGCTCGTGAGGCACTGTTACCAAGCAGTGCGCATTGTCTACTTGCGTTCTTCCTCCGCGTATGGAGGTCTTGCGTGTAATCGGTGGGCCAAGACAACAACCATGCTTTGGAGGCAAAAATGCACGATCAAATTTGGACCAGTGCGTCCATCAAATCCCATGAAATGGCTCTGGCTCAGCGTATTCGCGTAGTCATTCCGTTCAAAGATTCCATACTGAAGGAAGCCCATGCAAGGGGCCTCGGTTTTGGATCCCACGCGGCGCTAAAGGCCGCACTCAGGAACACGCCGACGCTATCGGCGAGAGCCTTCGACACGGCCCGGTTTGCCCAGCGCGTCGGCGAACTCGCCGATGACGCCACGGCCGACGTGGTCATTGAAGTGCTCGATGACATCCAGATCGAGATTTCCGTTGTGCGGCGGTCACAACAGCGACAGCAAGCGCACCGTTTTACTGATGTTGCGTACGACGTGGATCTGAACGTGGCGTTGGGTGGGAGTCGCCGACTCGAGACGTCGCTCGAAGGCGACGTCCTGTTCCATCTGCCCGAGTTTGGCCGCGGGGCGAGCGCCGAACCCTATCGAATTGATTCCGCCCACGACAGGCGGGCGGAGACCGACTATCGCAAGACCCGCGCCGGCGCCGGCGAGCAAACGCTGGTTGCCAAACTCGTCGATGGTCACTGGCATGGCGGCTTCTACGTTTACGCGCCCGAGCATCAGGCCGACGATACGAATTGCCTCAAATCCTTGGAAGCGTCACTGGCTCGCGCGATCCTGCCCCAGTTGCCGACTCGCGTGCGCTGTTTTATTTTCCGGCCCGACAACTACGACCTGGGCGCCTGGCGCGTCGAGATGCGTCTTCCTCCGGCCGTACAACGATTCTGGAATGGGGCCACATTTCAGTTCGATCTCCCCGTACTGCCGAAGCGCCGACTACACACCCAACTGGAGTATTGCGTTGGTCACAACACAGGTCGCTTCGTAGATGGTCTCTGGATGGCCGACCTTTACACAAACGGAATCGCGGAAGCTGAAAATCCAACGAGCCTGGCAGAGGTCAAGCGTGCGCTCATTGACTCTGTGAACCAGATGATCCTGCGTTCTGGCTACGCCGAGGAAGGACATATCGCGGCCGTCTACGATCCGGACGGCAAGGTGGTTGGCACGGTCCAGTTCCGCAATGGCTGGTACGAGGCGTGGGGACGGCTGCGTACCGTGGCAAAGCCGGGCAACTCGCACCGATTCTTGGGCCGCTTTGCAAGCGCGGGTGAATCCATTTCGGCGATTCACGGCGGCGTGTAACGTATTCGAAATCAGGGCCAGCGTTGGCTGGCCCGAACGATCCAGGACGGCAGGACGCGATTGATATGCTGACACGGTTTTTGGGGGGCGACGAGGCTGTGCGATATATCAACTATGTCGATCAATCATCACTCTCGGCATTTGAGCGGATCATTACCGGTGACGGCGGTCATGCCGGAGCTGATGTACTACCGATCCCTTCTTACACCACGGCGCGGGACACGATCCGACGTGGCGACGCGTTGCCAAACTGGTTCTTTCCAGCAGCTACTGGATTCCGGGCATTTTTCCGCCTGGAGTTTTCTCAAATAGCGTTGGAATTTACATCATAGGGGGCTTGATACTTTTCCATCAGCAGCACGTAGTTGGTTCGCTTCTCTGGCGGATATTCGATCGGGGAAGAGGCCTATATGTACCAGCCGGGCAATTATCGCGCCCTCGACCCGACCGAATTTTAAAGCTAGCTCAGAACATGTCACCGTCGGGCTGGTGTTCCAAGCAGATTTCAGGGCAGCGTCATCCTCTTCCGACCAGGATCTTC
>Ga0114938_1002609_pt1 | contig 11204 bp, 4 predicted proteins | sample AshMeaBigSpring_FD_88675 | JGI IMG/M metagenome (GOLD analysis project Ga0114938, IMG submission 88675) | Groundwater microbial communities from Big Spring, Nevada to study Microbial Dark Matter (Phase II) - Ash Meadows Big Spring | ecosystem: Environmental > Aquatic > Deep subsurface >...
TACCATTGCTGAGTAATTGTCCGCGGCTTGCAAAATCAGAAACATTGTTATTACCTGTTTTACCCCAACTGGCTCTAACTTTCACATCGTTAATCGTATTCTTAATCTCTTTCATAAATGGCTCCTGCGAAACTACCCAGGCAACGGAACCCGAGGGGAAAAATGCCCAACGATTATCAACAGAGAACTTAGAGGAACCATCGGCTCTGAACGAAGTTGTAAATAGATATTTCGATTTATACGAATAGTTAAATCGGCCCAAAAATGACATTAACCTCCATTCGCCTGAAGTTGCATTTACTCTCAGTGCAATACCATCTTCCAATCCACTTAATCCCAGCGATTCGTAAGGAAGATTAGTAGCTCCAAATACATATCCTTCGGACTTCCGACCAGACATTGTAAAGCCTGTTACCGCATCTATTTTATGATTCTTTTTAAATGTATTTGTGTAGCTCAATGTATTTTCGTTCAAGAAACTATTGTTTACCAACTGCGTAATTCGTCCCTGAACTCCCTGAGCAGTAAATCTCGCATTACTTGTTCTCGCGCCATAGAATACAGAATTGTCGTAATCCAATTGATTTACGCCTCCGGTAACTCTTAATCGTAAACCTTTCAGAAGCTGATATTCGAGAAATGCGTTCCCTGAAATGGAAGTTGTTTTCCTTTCTGAATGTGTATCTATAAGGTTAGCTATTGGATTTGCCTGCCTGTCAGTTGCATCCGTATTCTCTGGCTGATCCATTTCATACAAGCTTTCTGTACCATATAAAAAGGGACGGGTGCTCCACATCGATTCGAGTACATAGCTGGATTGACTATCAGGGTCGACACCGGTAATTGTACCCACGGAGTACGAACCGGTTGCACCTACTTTTAATTTATCACTGAACCGCTGTTCCAGATTCACTCTGCTTGTGTATCTTTTACTTCCTGAAGTAATTATTACACCTGACTGATTGTGATAGGTAGCCGAAACCGAATAAAGGGTTTTGTCCATACGTCCACTAACCGACAAATAGTGGTTTTGGATATTTGCTGGTTGGAAAACATGGTCCTGCCACTTAAGCATGGGCATGTTTTTATAATCCTCAACAGTCATGTTTCGAAAGTCAAGATAGTTTTCTTTAGCACTGGTAGGATATAGTTGCAATTGTAGCTTCACAAACTCGTAAGGATCCAAAACATCTACCTTCGCATTTGTTTCCTGAATTCCATAATATCCATTGTATTGAACAGAAGGTTTTCCTTGTAGCCCTTTTTTTGTTGTTATCATTATTACACCATTGGCACCACGTGCACCATAAATGGCGGTAGCAGAAGCATCTTTCAAAATATTTATCGACTCAATATCATCAGGCGATATCAAGCTTGCCGAAACTTCATCTGTCATGGGGAAACCATCCACCACATACAACGGAGCATTGCTTTGCGTGATAGAATTTCCACCACGGATAACAATATCAACAGTCTCGCCTGGCTTTCCACTCAACGAAGTGGCTTGCACACCCGCTATTTTGCCTCCCATGGCTTCCTGAAAAGAAGCACCTACGTTCTTTTGCAGGTCTTCCATTTTTACAGCAGCAACCGAACCTGTAAGATCCTTTTTATTTACTGTTCCATAACCAATAACTACAACTTCTTCCAGATTTTTGGTGTTTTCCTGCATAACAATGTTCAACTCTTTCGACTTTCCAATTTCCACTTCGAGTGTGTTGAATCCAAGATACGAAAAAACTAAAGTTCCTTTTGTTGGACATTCAAGCGTAAACTTTCCATTCAGGTCGGTAATTGTACCTTTCGAGGTGCCCTTTATCATAATGTTTGCACCTATCACATATTCGCCCTTCGTGTCGACTACGGTGCCTTTAATTACATTCTTCGTTTGAGCGCTAAGATGAGAGAAAATTGTACAAACAATAAGGAAGAGAATAATTGGAATTTTTTGAATTCGGATAAAAATTTTTTCCGATGATGGTTTTTGATGCTTGATTTTTTTCATTCGTATTATTTTTTGAACAATTTAAAGTTAGAAGCTTTTTATCGTTGCTTCGATGGATTTTTCGTTTTGCAAAGTTGAACAATTAATTTGGCATAGCTTGAAATTTTTGTGCATTTAATTCGAATATTTGTGCATTTAAAAAAAAACAACGCAACATTAATTTTGTATCTTCAAGAAATACAGAATTAAGTTGCGTTGTGCCTTAATCTTAACGTTTAAAATTCAGAAAAATGGTCTGTTGTTCTGCAAGGGTTAATTAACCACACATTTTGTACTGAAATTATTTACTTTTACCATGTACAAACCTTTTGGTAAACTGTACGAAACCTGTCCGGTAACTGTTGTATCCAAAATTTTGGCTCCGGCAAGTGTGAAAATCTGAATCGCTTTTTGTTCGGAACCATAGATTGTAATTTTACGATTACCTCCAATCACTTTTGCCGGATTAAGGCTAATGTTTTTAGCTCCGGTACCTAATTTTGCAACCAAAGTTATGTCGTCCAAATAATAATAAATTGAACTTGTTGTTGAATATGTTGATGCACAAAACCCAACCCCAATGCGGGTAATGGTGTTGCTCGAAATCCAGGTTGCAGTAGCATTGTTGTTTTTTAGGCGACCTTCGGAATCAAAAGCAAACGAAAATTCTTTTGTGCCCCAGGCAGTTGCACAACCAATGTTTTCGTAACCACCATCAGATAAATGTCCGGCTGGTGTTGGATATCCGTAAAGCAATGTTTGATAGCCACTGCTTTGATTGGCCGTAGAAGTAGTAACGCTCGATGGATAGTTCGATAAATCGTACTGTACACGAATGCGCCAATAGAAGTTTTGGCTGTGTGGACTATATACTTTAAAAGTAATTTTTTCGTAATCCTTTAAATCAGTACCCGATGGTATATCAAAAGTTGGAGTAATGCGGCTCGATATAGCTTGTACATACAAACACATGTTGTTGGCATCGAGCGGGTCAACAACAACTTTCATTTTGCCTTCTTGTGAGGTTACTTCCCCTGAGTTGTTACTAATCATGGTTGTCCAGTTAGTGTTGGCAGCAATGCTGTTAAAATTGTAAGGAATATTACTTGCGGCAAATGTTTGAGCAGCAATAGTAATAGCTGAAATAAAGAAGAATAGTTTTTTCATAAAACAATAAATTTAATTGATAAATAATTTTTAATTTTACAACTCTAAATCGAATTGGAATGTCGCAAAAGTAATATACCTGTTATCAAAATTCTGTTCTATTTTTACCACAAATTGTATTATTAAAACCAAAATACAGTTTTTTCAATCAATAATAATTTTTTATTCCATAACCATCAAATATTGAGTATTAAAACTCGCATTTTGTAACAAGCATTATAAAATTGGTAACAACGAAAACAAATATAACTCAGTATAAAAGTTACTTTTGTAAAATCAAATATTCAATTATCTAATTAAAAAAATGAGAAAACAGATTTATTTATTTTTTGCATTGTTAGGGCTGCTGACAACTAATGCATCGGCTCAAATCAAACGTGGCCCGTCGGTCGAAGAACTGCGTACAACACCTCAGGAAGCCGATGCCCGATTGGGTTGGTGGCGCGAAGCACGCTTTGGTATGTTTGTGCACTGGGGCGTATATTCCGACCTGAGCGGTACGTGGAACGGCGTGAAATATGGTGGTTATGGCGAACACATACAGCGCATGGCCAAAATTCCTATTCCGGTGTATCGCTCTCAAGTGGCTGCAAAGTTTAACCCTACAAAATTCGATGCCGAAGCGTGGGTGAAATTAGCCAAAAAAGCAGGCATGGGCTATTTTATTATTACTGCAAAGCATCACGACGGTTTTGCTATGTACAATTCGGCAGTTAGCGATTTTAATATTGTAAAAGCCACTCCTTTTGCACGCGACCCGATGGTTGAATTGGCTGCTGCCTGTAAGAAATATGGTATTAAATTTGGTTTTTATTATTCGCATGCATTTGATTGGGGCGAAGAAAATGCTCCGGGAAACGATTGGGATTACAACAATCCGGGAGGTGATAAACTGCTGTCGACTTTTAACTGGTGGGAAAAAGATACTGCTTTTTTGCGGAAAGCACAGAAGTATGTCGACGAAAAATCGATTCCACAAATTGTAGAACTTATTAAAAACTACGATCCGGATATTATGTGGTTCGATACGCCGCACAAATTGCCCGATTCGGAAAATTGCCGCATCATGGCTGCTGCCCGTAAAGCTAAACCGTCGATGATTATTAACGGCAGGCTTATTTATGCCATTGGCGATTATCAAAATACCAACGACTGTCCCATCGATTTTTACCCAGTAGCGGGCGATTGGGAAGGTGTGCCTACCACCAACGATTCGTACGGGTACAACAAAAACGACATGAATTTTAAACCCTACGGACATTTTATTGGCTTACTTGCCAAAGCGGTTGCCCGTGGTGGAAATATATTGATGAATATGGGACCTAAAGGCGATGGCGAAGTGGATGTGAATGATGTGCGCATATTTGAAAGTATTGGTAAATGGATGGAAAAATATGGCGAGTCGATAAAAGGATGTGGCCGCACACCATTGCAGGTTCAGGCCTGGGGCGAAAGTACGCTTAAAGGTAATACCTTGTATCTGCATGTGTTCGAATGGCCTACCGACGGAAAGCTCACAGTTGGCGGAGTAAAAGGAACGATTAAAAGTGTCTGTTTATTAAGCAATCGGAACCAACAACTTAAAACGTCGTACAAGGGTATTGACCTTACAATTCGGGTTCCCAGAGTTGCGCCTGATACTGTAAATTCGGTTGTTGCCATTGAGTTTGCTGACGTTCCTACAGGCGATGCATATCGACTTTTGTCGCCGACCATTTCACAAAACCTGCTTCGCAGTTTGGATGCCGCAGTGTTTGGTGGCGTAAAATGGGCTTCGGGTCAGAAAAACGACAATTATGTTCGCAACTGGACAAAACCGGAAGGTGCAATTTGCTGGAAAATTCGTGTTGCAAAAAAGGCAAGCTATCAGTTGCTGGTAAACTACGATGCTCCTGCCGGAAATAAACGGCGATTTGTAGATGGCGATGCCGGCAAAGAAATTCAGAAAGAAAGCAAAGGAAGCGGTGGTAGTTATAAGGTAATTATTGGCAACAATAGTTTTGTTCGGCAAGTAAAAGTCGGTAAAAATCAACAAGATAACTTAGGGGTTATTACCTTAAAGCCCGGCAACTACGAAGTATGGATAAAAACAGCTGAGATAACCGGAGATGAATTATTCAGATGTCAGAATTTGGTATTGAAACCAATTAAAAAGTAGAAGCTATTTGAAACAAAAAGGCTGTCTGAAAATTCTCAGACAGCCTTTTTTACATCAAAAAAATCAAATTCAAAAAGTTACCTTACAACACATTTCTGGTTTACACCATTTACCGAAACTATATACAATCCTTTGTTTAAAGGAATAGATTTTTCGCCACTAAAGTGTAACGACATTACTTTTTTGCCATCAATGCTCATAATGTTCAGATTTTTTTCTTCGCCACCGGTAAAATGTATCATACCTTTGCCAACAATGAAATTTGGAATCAATGCAATGTCTTTCAATCCGGTACCGGTTTTTGCAACTAATACAATATCATCCAATGAGTAATTTGCTCCATAGCTTGAGTTATTGGGAGCATTTAAGCTTACACCTACACGAAGGGGTTTGGGGTCAATTGCTTTATTGGTCATATCCAGAATTTCACCTTCTGTGTTAAAAATAAATGCGATTTCTTTGGTTCCCCATTCTCCTCTGTAACCTACGTCAACGGCAGCACCACTATTTCGGTTATCATCCTGTCCCCAAACAAGTGCAGTGGCTGTGCCTGCTTCGTTTTCTCCATCATATCTGAATCGAAGTCTCCAAAATAAAGTTTGTCCAACTTCTGTTTCATTCAATACTTTAAAACGTATTGATTTGTAATTGCGTAAATCGATGCCTTCGGGCAGATTAAACGCGGGACCAAAACGACTTGATGGTGCATAAGATACTTTTAGAATTAAATTAGCCGGATTAAATGGGTCAGCACGAAGTTTCAACGAGTTTGCAAATGAAGGTTTAGTTTGATCTCCGGCAGCATCTGCATAACCTAACCAGTCGCCCCAGGTGTCGCCCTCGAAGTAACCATTATCGAAATTCACAAAAGTTGTGTCTGAGATTGCATACGTGCTGAATACGCAAAATCCCATGAGTAAAAAGAGAATTGTTTTTTTCATAAAAATATAATTTAAAAATTTAATAAATAGAGAATGTTTATTTTATAATTATCTTGTTCGAAAATCTCGATAAGGCTGTTTCAACCTGAATAATATAAATGCCTTTTTTGCAACCGACAACCGGAATTTCAGAGCGGTTTGTAATTGATTTCACACACTGTCCGGCAATGTTGTAAAGGCTTATGCGCTGAATGAATTCATTTGTAGCAACCCGGATGTAATCCGATGTTTGAATTAATTTTAACGCATTATTTTCAAAACCAATAGCAGGCACATCTGTTTTTAGTGCTTTGTAAGCTATAGTGTTCAAAATAGCATTATAAGCTGGTTTGGGTTGATATTTGGTGTCGAAAATCAATGCCTCGCCGCGTGTATTACCCGAGTTGGATGGAATCCACGAGTACAAGTCGGTAAATCCCCACATTACAAAGGTGGGCGAATTATCGTTGCGCAACCATATATTGGCAAGCGTAGCATAGTTTATTGCTTGTTGCTTGTAGTAGTCCGCGTTTCCGAAAGCTGCTGTTGGCAACGATAAATCCAATTCGGTAATAATACAATTCAAACCCAGTGGTGCATAGCGTTTAATATTTTGCTCTACTTTGTGGGGATTAAATCCACTTGCCGAAAAATGACATTGTAAGCCTGCGCCATGAATGGGAATTCCCTTGTTTTTAAGACCCGAAATAAGATTAAACATGGCTTCCGATTTTGAACCACCCATATCTTCCACTCCATATTCGTTGAGATACAACAGTGCGTCGGGGTCGGCCTGGTGGGCATATACAAATGCCGAATCGATAAAATCGTTACCAATTACCTGCTGCCAAATGCTTTTTCGGAGTGCACCGCTACCCTCAAATGGTTCATTTACCACATCCCACTCTTGCACTTTGCCCTTGCAATGGCCTACAATGGTGGTGATGTGTTCTTTCATTATTTTCAACAATGTATCGCGTGTGTAATTGTTGGTGTTGGTAAGTCCATCGGTTCCCGCACCTAACCAGCTCGGCAATTGGCTGTGCCAGATAAGGGTATGTCCGCGCAATCGCGTATTGTTCTTTTGTGTGAATGCAATTAATTTATCCACATTTGAAAAATTATATACATACCTGCTTGTGTGCACTGCGTAAGGTTTAAATTCATTTTCGGCTACCACACAGTTGAAATTGTCATTCACCGTTTTGTAAAAAATATGTGTTGGCGAGTTGTAGTATAGCGAGTAGAAACTTGAGTTATTACCCACACAAGTACCAATATATTTGTTTTGCATGGCAGCATACTTGCGTAATGATTTATCGGCTGTTATAGTTGGTATTTTTCGCTCTTTGAGAACAATATTGTCTAAATAATAATCGGCCAACTCGCTCGATATACCTAAATCGATGGCTACAGTCATATTACTTTTCCAGTTTATGGGAAATGACTTAACAGTCCACGTATTCAAAGCGCCCTGAGTGGTGGCAGTGGCATCTTCGTAATACTTTTGATAATCGAAATAAATCTGAAATTTACGTAAATCAGCATCGTTGGCGTTGCGGTAAATCCTGAAAGTAATGGAATCGTACTCAACCAACGAACGGTATGCAGGGAATGTGAAATTTAGTCGCAATAAGGTGCCTGTTCGTCGCGAAGTTACATGAATGGCTTTGCGTGTAGCATCTGTTGGGTTAGCTTCAATAGTAGCAGTACCATCCGATGTGGCGGTGCGTTTCATCGTAATTTGCTCGCCAATAGTTTTCGAATCTATATCAATCACGGTTAAATCCTGAGCGGTTAACAGGATAGATATAAAGGCAAATACTAATGCCAAATGGAATTTTTTCATATAAAATTATTTTCATTTAAATTGAATACAAATGTAAGTACATTAAAAATACGCGCTTATCTTAATTGTTTCGTGATTTGTGTTTATTGATACATTTGAAATATTTATTCGTATAAAAAGATATATTACGTACAATGGTTAAAATCATACATATCTTGTATCTTATATGATAATTTCATGAATTTTGCTCTATTATCTTTGTCAACGGAAAATAATGCACAAAACATTATTATTTAAACTTAAAAAAAATACATTTATGAAGAAAAGAATTTATTATTTATTCCCGTTGATTGTGTTTGCAATGTGTGGAATATTATCTTTACAAGCACAACAATCAAAAGTTGCCCAAAAGAGTTTCGAGCTAACAGGCACGGTTAGCGACGAAAAAGGAGAACCAATTGTAGGTGCCAATGTTATTGTTAAAGGAGAAACAAAAGGAACAATTACCGACATTCAGGGAAATTTCAGGCTACAGGTTGCACCCGCAACAACTTTAACTGTCTCTTACATTGGTTTTAATACACAAACCGTAGCTGTTAATGGTAAAACTAACTTAAAAATTACGCTTTTAGAAGATGCCAAAATGCTGGAGGATGTGGTGATTGTTGGTTTTGGTACACAGAAAAAAGTAAACCTCACAGGCGCTGTGGGCATGGTTACATCCAAAGACCTACAGGCTCGCCCCATTCAAAATGCTGTACAGGCACTTCAGGGAAAAATTCCGGGATTGAATATTTCTACTACAGGTAACGGTGGTGAATTAAATTCGTCAAGCAGTATTAATGTACGTGGTACAGGAACCATCGGACAGGGCTCGTCGGGAAATCCGCTGGTGCTTATCGATGGTATGGAAGGTAATATGTCGGCACTCAACCCACAGGATATCGAAAGTGTGTCTGTGCTTAAGGATGCTGCTGCGTCGTCTATTTATGGTTCGAGAGCTCCGTTTGGTGTTATTTTAATAACTACCAAAAAAGGAAAAGCCGGACGCACAACGGTGAATTACAACAATAGCTTGCGCTGGAGCAATCCGGTAAAAGTACCTCAATTGCAAAATTCAGTTGAGTTTACTCAATATTTTAATGACGCATCCATTAATGGTAGTGGAAATCCGCTTTTTGATAACACACAGGTGGGTCGTGTAAACGATTATTACAATGGTGTACTTGCTGCAACAGATGTAATGCCTGCTCACCCTACCAATGGTAAATGGAACTACGACTTGCCGAATGCCAATGTAAACTGGATGAATGAATATTACCGCCAATGGGCACCTTCGCAGGAACATGCTGCCAGTATTAGTGGTGGGAATGCAAACTGGAAATATTATGCTTCGGTAAATTCGCTCGATCAGGAGGGATTGATGCGCTACGGAACAGATAATTTTTCGCGTTTATCTACCACAGTTAGTCTCAACGGACAATTAAATAAATATGTGTCGGTGGATTTAAGTACTCGTTTTATTCGTACCAACTACTCACGAGCTACTGCTATGGATGGTGGTTTTTATCTGAACGTACTCCGTCGTGCTCGCCCAACCCGACCGATTTACGACCCTAACGGTATGATCGCAGGCGATATAAATTATATTAATCAATTAGAAAATGGTGGTTTGCATAACGAAGAAAGTGATTGGCTGTATCAACAGGGACGTATTACGATTACTCCGGTTAAAAACTGGAACATTCGTGCTGAGTTCAATTACAGAACAAACACCGGTTTTAATCATGAGGATACAAAACTGACTTATGCATACAATACCGACGGCGTTACACCCTATCGTGCAGCATTGAGTTTGACAAATGATTATGTATACGAATTTGGTTTCAAATCTAATTTTGTAAATCCCAATATTTATACCGATTACGAATTGAACATCGATAAACATAATTTTAAATTTATGGCCGGTTTTCAGTCGGAATTATACAAGCAGCAGTTGTTTAGTGCTAAACGCAACGATATGATTACCACGGCAATTACCGAACTTGACAAAACAACTTCGGCCACTACCGAGCTTTCAGGAAGCCGTAGCGACTGGGCAACTGCCGGATTTTTTGGTCGTATTAACTACGATTATGCAGCCAAATACCTGCTTGAACTTAATTTGAGATATGATGGTACTTCACGATTCAGAGACGAACAACGTTGGGGATTCTTTCCATCAGTTTCGGTTGGTTGGAATGTGGCCAATGAAGCTTTTTGGGAAAGTATGAGTCAAACCATTGGACAATTGAAACTTAGAGCATCTTATGGTGAGTTGGGTAATCAAAATACCAATTCGTGGTATCCTACCTACCAAACCATTCCTACAAGCACAGCTGCCGGAAGCTGGTTAGTAAATGGTGTAAAACCAAACACGGCCGATGCGCCAAATTTAATCAGCTCCTCGCTTACATGGGAGCGCGTGCAAAGTTGGAATGCGGGTGTGGATCTTGGTGCTTTCAAAAATAGATTAACAGCTTCGTTCGATTATTACAACCGCTATACATTAAATATGGTGGGTCCTGCACCTACACTTCCTGCAATTTTGGGAACTTCGGTGCCAAGTATAAATAATACTGACCTTAAAACTTACGGGTTTGAGCTTTCGCTTGGTTGGAGAGATGTAGTGAATGGCTTTTCGTATGGTGTACAAGCTACTTTGGCCGATTCACGTACGCGCATTCTTTCGTATCCCAACGAAACATATAGTATTGATGCTTATCGCATAAACCGATTAACTGACGATATTTGGGGGTACAAAACAGTAGGGTTGGCTAAAACCGACGAAGAAATGGATGCTCACTTAGCTACTATGCCTAATGGAGCTCAAAGTGCCATTGGTACCAACTGGAAGGCGGGTGATATAATGTATGCCGACCTGAATGGTGATGGTAAAATCAGTGCCGGAGCACGTACAGAAGCAGACCATGGCGATTTGATGGTTATTGGAAATAAAAAACCTCGATTTATGTATGGTGTGAATCTCGATTTTGCATGGAAAGGTATTGACTTGTCGATGTTTTGGCAGGGAGTTGGCAAACGCGACTACATGCCCGACACCAACAATATGGTTTTTTGGGGAGCTTGCGGCGATCAGTGGTGGTCGACAGCCCTGACAGAACATCTGGATTATTTCAGAAACGA
>Ga0114938_1002610_pt1 | contig 11202 bp, 11 predicted proteins | sample AshMeaBigSpring_FD_88675 | JGI IMG/M metagenome (GOLD analysis project Ga0114938, IMG submission 88675) | Groundwater microbial communities from Big Spring, Nevada to study Microbial Dark Matter (Phase II) - Ash Meadows Big Spring | ecosystem: Environmental > Aquatic > Deep subsurface >...
TGACAGGCGTTAGTCGATACCCGGCACCGATACCAAGTCCCGATTGATGTCCTTAATGGTCGTGCACCCGATCAGCGCCATTGTCCTATCGGTGCAAACAGGTCGAGGACTCGGTCAACGCCGGCTTCCCCGGCCGCTCCCAGCCCATACAGATGGGCACGACCGGCTATGCAGGCGTTGGCTCCCAGCGCCAACGCCTTAACGATGTCGCTCCCTCGTCGAACCCCACCGTCGCAGATGATCTCCGTCCGCCCACCCACCGCCTCGGCGACTCCCGGCAGGTTGGGAAGGGGAGACGCAAAGCTCGGTCGAGACCCGCGAATGGCATTTCGAGTGGGCATCAGGCGTGTGCGGTGGTTGAAGCGCCGCCACTGTGCAGTTGCACCCCTGCGGCGAAAAAGGGCGATGCTGAGCCAAGGTCAGAGGTCTCGGATCGACAGCCAGCGCTCTGCCGGCTGAGGAAGGAGCCGGCCCGATCCGAGCAGCTCGGGGAAGACGACCAGGACATCGTCGACGCCGGTGGCAGACGGGACTCGGATCCCTTGGGATTCGGTCGAATGTGCTGCTACACCGATGAGGCGGGGGATGGCGACGTCGAGACCGATGATCTGAGTAGTGGTGACCCCGAGATGGTCGAGAGTCTTCCGAGAGGTGAGATCTAGTGCTCTGTCGAGCGCTACCTCGTAGCGGTATAACACCCGGGGTAGTAGTCCTTCGACACCGATGACCGTCTGTCCGCCTCGGTGGCGAAGCTCTGCCACAGCGCAGGCGCGTGTGGTGCACAGATACAGAACTGGGAAGCTGTCGGGTGGGTTGAACCGGCCGCCGTGAATGCGGGCTCCGTCGCCATTGAGGGGATCTTTCCACCCGGCCGCCAGGTGTCGGAACCCTTCACCTCGATACGAGAATCGTGGCGCGGTGGCAACTCTCTCTACGCTGACCGCCACCTCAGGCGGTGATGCCCTCTGCCAGCGCCAGAATGGCGCCGATAACGCGGCGATACTCGCCCCGCCTTATCAAGTCGAGCGGTTTCTCGTATGCGAGGCCAGGCTCGGGGCTCCGAATCCAGAGATGGGCCGGTTCTTCGCGCAGCACTTGTCGCAACAGGTCGACCACTGCTTTCAGCTCGAGGAGTCGCTCCTCGGCGGGGCGCCTGGGAGATACACCTTCCTGCCATCGGGAGACACTGCGAGGGGTAGCTCCCGTGACCCGGGCCACATCCGGAGAGTCGACGATGTCATCCACGAGTAGTTCACGTACCAACAACACGGCCATGGCCGACATGGAAGCCCTTTCTACCTGCGAGCATGCGGCTCGTCCCAATAACGTCTGACCTAATGACAGTATAACGCCTATAGAACGTCTGTCAACTGGCTGCGGAAACCCGAAGGTCGAAGGTTCAAATTTTCCCCCGCCACCAACGAAACCTTTGCTCGTCAGGGGTTTTCGGCCTTAAATCCGGCGTGGTGCTCGCTGGGTCCGGTGCACTAGATGAACATCGATACGTCCGCTTCGGAGGCGAAGTCGAGGAAGGCGGCGGCGCCGGCGATGTCGGCGCCCTCGATCAGGTCCTCCTGCTTTACCTTCATGACGCCCATGGTGGTGGAGCAGGCGAAGAAGACCACCCCCTGATCGCGCGCCATCTCGATGAACTCGGGAATATCGGGCAGGTTGGAATCCCGCATCCACTTCTTCATCGATAACGTGGCCGCCTTGGTCGCCCCCGGCAACATACCCACTATGTTGGGGATGGTGATCGGCGCCGCCGGGTTGGCTAGCGAGGCCACCTTGAGCTTGCGGTGCTTGTCCTTGTGGAGGATGTCGAGGCCGTAGAAGGTGAAGTAGATCCCCACCTCCCACCCCAGGCTGGCGGCGGTGGTGGCCAGGATCAGCGGCGGGTAGGCCATGTCGAGCGTTCCCTTGGACGCCACTAGGGCCAGCCGTTTGCGGCGCGTCTTGCCGTTGGTGCCGCTCATTCGCCACCTCCCTTCATCAGCCAGAAGGTCTGCACCTTGCCGGCATCCTCGAGGTGGATGAGCCGGTTGCCGGTCTGGCGGGCCAGGGCGGGGATGTCTGCCAGCGACCCGGGGTCGGTGCAGATCAGCTTCAGCGTCTGCCCCTCCGCCATGCGTCGCAGGGCCAGCGATGCCTTGTACACCGGCACCGGGCACAGCAACCCGCTGGTGTCGAGCACCTGGTCTACGTGAACTTGGTTGAGGGCTGGTTCCATGTTTCCTTCCTTCTTTGTCTTCAGATCCGGGGCTGACCCTCGTCGCCGAGGATTTCCGCGAAATAGCTGGTGTACTTGAGGCCGCTGTCCGCCGACACCCCCACCGCGATCCCCTCTCGCCCCCGGCCGAACTGCTCGGCGGCGTAGACGATGGCCCCGGTGGAGGGGCCGACCATCAGCGCCTCCTCGCGGAACAGCCGCTTGGTGGTGGCGTAGGCGGGGTCGTCGTCGACCCGGATGACGTGGTCGACCACCGCCGGGTCGTAGATCTCGGGCACGCTTGCCTCCTGGAAGCTCTTCAGCCCGGGCAGGCGGTGGCCCTTCTGCGGCTCGATGGCGATGACCTCGATCGAGGGATCCTGCTCCTTGAGGAAGCGCCCCGCCCCGGTGAGGGTGCCGGTGGTCCCCAGGCCGGCGAGGAAGTAGCGCACCTGCCCCTCGGTCTGGCGCCAGATCTCGGGGCCGGTGGTCTCGTAGTGCGCCTTGGGGTTGTCGGGGTTGGCGTACTGATTGGGCATGACGTAGCGCTCCCCGCCGAGGCTGGCCGTCAGCGCCCGGGCCAGGGCGATGGCACCGTCCTTGGGATGATCAACCGGGCACAGCTGATCGGGGGTTGGCCACACCTCGGCGCCGAGCATCCGCAGCAGCACCTTCTTCTCCTCGGGAACGCCGTCGGGGATGGTCACCGTCAGCTTGATGCCCCGCAGCGCTGCCAGGGCGGCCAGGGCGATGGCAGTGTTGCCAGACGAGGCCTCGACTAGCTCCCGGCCCTCGAGCTCACCCCGCTCCTCGAGCCCGTTGAGCAGATAGGCAGCAGCCCGGTCCTTGATCGAGCCGAAGGGGTTGAACCACTCCAGCTTGAGGTACAGCGGGAACACGTCGGGGGCGACAGCCCGCCTGACCCGCACCAGGGGCGTGGGGTTGTCGAGGCTGGGGAGCAGCTCGCGGATGTCTTGGTAGCGACGCAACCCGGTGTCGCTCGCCAGGCCGGTCTCGGTTGTCTTGGAAGTCATGGCTCTGGTTCCTTGTTCGGGCAACAAAAAAACCCGCTCCGGGTGCCGGCGCGGGTCGGTGGGTGTCTGATGGTTATCGGGTGGTTACACGCGCGCCTCCGCTGCCGGCTTGTTGGCACAACAGCAGCAGTTGCAACGGGTGAACATTGTGGAAATCATACTACGGCCCATGGGGTGCCCCGTCAATGGGTTTGGTCCGACCAATGGGTCCCCACTCACCGCCCCAGTCTCTCGAACGACCCGGGCCGGTAGGCGCTGCGGTCTGGAGGTCGAGCCTGGTTTGGCATGAGGCGCCAGGCCGGCCAGTCGGTGTCCCTGGAGTGCCAGCCACTTCGAGATAATCTCCCACTCCTTACTGAAAGGCCTCATGAACGGGAACGCCAACCACACCTATTCGGACACTGCCATCCTCTCGGTGGTTGCGGTTGAAGCTCCCGAGGTGGTCACCTCGGCTCAGTTCGACGAACGTCTCGCCGCCACCTACGAGCGGCTGGGCACCCAGCCGGGGCTGTTGGATAACCTGGCCGGCATTCGCGAGCGCCGTTGGTGGCCCGAAAGCGTCAGCTTTGCCGAAGCGGCGGCCGCCGCCGGGCAGAAGGCGATTGCGGAAGCCGGCATCGACCGGAGCCGGATCGGCTTGTTGATCAACACTTCGGTGTGTCGAGATCACCTCGAGCCCTCGGCCGCGGTGGCCATTCATCACATGCTGGATCTACCCAGCTCGTGCCTCAACTTCGACCTTTTGAATGCCTGCCTCGGGTTCCTCAACGCCATCCAGGTCGCCGGGAGCATTATCGACGGTGGCCAACTCGACTACGCCTTGATCGTCGATGGCGAGGGGAGCCGGCGCACCCAGGAGGCGACCCTCGCCCGGCTCGCTTCCGCTCAGGCCACCATCTCGGATCTATTCGCCGAGTTCGCAACGCTCACGTGCGGTTCCGGCGCCGCCGCCATGGTGCTGGGCCGCCACTCGGAAAACCCGGGAAGTCACCGGGTGGTCGGCGGGGTCAGTCATGCGGATACCAGCTATCACGACGCCTGTGTCGGCACACTGGATGGGATGCGGACCGACACCAAGTTGCTGCTCGACGGTGGCTTGCTGCTGGCCAAGCGGGCCTGGGCCGAGGTGTCTGACGAGGGCTGGCGCAACATGGACCGCTACATCCTCCACCAAGTGTCTCAAGTGCACACCTCGATGATGTGCGAGGTGCTCGGAATCGACCCGGCCAAGGTGCCGCTGACGTACCCCACCCTGGGCAACGTTGGTCCGGCGTCGGTTCCGATCACGCTGGCCCTGGAGGCCGACTCGCTGCAGGCGGGCGATCGAGTGCTGCTGCTGGGGATCGGATCCGGAATCAACGCCATGGCCACCGAGATCGTCTGGTGAAGGGCGGCGTCTCGGCGCCGGCAACACTGCCGCCGCAGGGACTCGCCGAGTTGGACCCGGGATGGTCGCGGTTGGTCACTGTGCCCGGTCTCGACGGGGTTGGACGCAGTTTCCACCTACTCGACAACCGCGTCGCCGACCCGGTCGTCACCCTCTTGTGCGTACACGGAAACCCGTCGTGGTCCTACCTGTGGCGCCAGCTGCTGGCCCTTGCCCCGTCCGGGGTGAGGGTGGTTGCGCCAGATCACCTCGACATGGGGTTCTCGGAGCGGACCGGAACCACCCGACGCCTCCGGGAACGTATCGACGACCTGTGCGCCCTGACCGATCATCTCGAAATTACCGGTCAGGTAGTGACTGTCGGTCACGATTGGGGTGGGCCGATATCCCTCGGATGGGCGCATCGCAACCTGGATCGGCTGGCGGGGGTGGTGCTCACTAACACGGCCGTGCAACAGCCGGCCGGGTCGTCGGCGCCGTGGCTTATCAGGCTGACCCGTAGTCGTGGGATGCTCGACTGGGCGACGGTGAGGACGCCGGCGTTCGTTCGCGGGGCAGTCGCGCTGTCGCGCACTCGGCCCACGGACGCGGTGCGGGATGCGTATCTTGCCCCCTACCGCACTCGGGAGAGGAGAGCGGCGATCCGAGCGTTCGTCGCCGACATCCCTTTCGAGCGCGACCATCCCAGCGCTTCGGCGTTGAACCAAGTGGCTATCGACCTCAACGACTTGGGCAAGGTGCCCGCCCTGCTGTTGTGGGGAGCTTCAGATCCGGTCTTCACGGACCGCTACCTCCACGACCTGGAGGCCCGCCTGCTCCACGCCGACGTGCACCGCTACGCCAGTGCCGGCCACTATTTGCCGGAAGAGATCGATATCGGCTCGGTGGTGCACACCTGGGTGGCCGGGCTCAGCGCGTCGACAGCAGCGACTCGGCCACCCGAGTGGCGAGCGCCCTTGTGGGCGGAGCTCGAGCGCCGAGCTGGCGACGACGAGATCGCGATGATCGAGATGACTGCTGAGGGCCCCGGCCGCTCGGTGACGTTCGCGGCCCTCAACGCCGATGTGGTCCGAGTGAGCGCCGGGTTGGCAGCCTGCGGAGTGCGCAGAGGCGACCGGGTGGCGTTGCTGGTGCCACCCGGAGTTGATCTGACGGTCTGTCTCTATGCCTGCTGGCGGATGGGCGCGGTGACGGTGGTTGCCGACGCCGGGTTGGGCTTGCGCGGGATAGGCCGCGCCCTCGAGAGCGCCGCCCCGCAGTACCTCATCGGCGCCACCCGGGCGCTGGCGGCGGCCAAGGCGATGCGATGGCCGGGGCGTCGGATCTCGGTGTCGCCCATTTCGGAGCCGGCAGCCGGCGCCCTTGGGGTGTGGGCAACGCTCGACACCATCCGTCAGCGGGGCGAGGGTGGCGTCCCCCCCCCGGAGCCATCTTCCGAAGACCTGGCCGCGGTGGTTTTCACCTCGGGCGCTACCGGGACGGCCAAGGGTGTGCGCTATCGCCATCACCAGGCCCAGGCGCAGCGCGACGCCCTGGTGGCGGTGTACGGTGCCGGACCGGCCGACCGCCTGGTCGCCGCCTTCCCTCCCTTCGCCCTGTACGGCCCTGCCATGGGAATCCCCTCGGTGGTGCCCGAGATGAAGATCACTGCGCCGGGTTCGTTGAGCGCCACCGCCCTCGGCGACGCGGTGGCGGCAATCGGGGCGACCCTGGTGTTCGCCTCCCCGGCCGCGCTGGCAAACATTGCAGCCACCGCAACCGAGCTGACCCCGACCCATCGGGAAGCGTTGTCGCGGGTGCGGCTGTTGATCTCCGCCGGCGCTCCGGTGTCTCCGCAAGTGTTGCGACGAGCAGGCGAGCTGATGCCGGGCGCCGAGCCGCACACGCCGTACGGGATGACCGAGGTGCTGCCGGTAGCCGACATCACGCTGGCCGGTATCGAGGAAGCCGGCGAGGGGAGTGGGGTCTGTGTCGGCCAACCGCTGGAGGGTGTGGAGGTGGCGATCGATTCACTGGATGGGCTGGGCCGACCCCGCGGCGGGTTCGACACCCACCCGGGCGTGGTGGGGGAGATCTGCATCCGTGCGGCCCATGCCAATGACGGCTACGACCGGCTGTGGGTGACTCAGCAGGCGACGGCGCAGCCCCCCGGCTGGCACCGCAGCGGCGACGTCGGCCACCTCGACGCGAAAGGCCGGCTGTGGGTCGAGGGCCGCCTGGTGCACGTCATCGAAACCGCGGCGGGGCCGGTGACGCCGGTGGCGGTCGAGCAGGCGGCCCGGTCGGTGTCCGGAGTCGACCTGGCCGCCGCGGTTGGGGTGGGACCGGTGGGGACAAAGCAAGTCGTGGTGGTCGTCGCTCAGCGGCCCCGGCCGCGAAGAGCGGGGTTAGCCGCGCCGGCGCTCGCCGACCAGGTGCGGGCGGCGGTGGGCGTCGATGTCGCTGCGGTGCTGGTCGTCCCCGAGCTGCCGGTCGACCAGCGCCACAACTCGAAAATCGACCGGACTCGGGTGGCGAGGTGGGCGAGCCGGGTGCTGGCCGGCGGGCGGATCGGGCGGCTATGAGAGTCCTCGTCACCGGCGGCTCCAGCCTGCTGGGGGCGGCGGTTGCGCAACGGCTGGCGGGCCGGGGCAACCGGGTGACAGTTTTCCAGCGCCGGCCGAGTGGCCTCGGCCTGCGCGAGCATCTCGGCGATGTCACCGATCCGCTGGCGGTCAAGGCGGCGGTGGCGGGCATGGACGCCGTGATCCACGTCGCCGCCAGGGCGGCCGTGACCGGTCCGTGGTCTGCGTTCGAAGCGACCAACGTGCGGGGAACCGCCAACCTGGTGGCCGCGGCGGCGGAGGCCGGGGCGGACCGGTTCGTGTTGGTGTCGTCGCCTTCGGTTGCGTACTCCGGGAGGTCGCTGATCGGGGTGGCGGCCGGTCCGGCAGATCCGGCGGCGGCCCGTAATCACTATGCCGCCAGCAAGGCGAAGGCGGAGCAGCTGGCGCTGGCGACCAGCACCGAGAAGTTCTCGGTGGTGGCGATCCGTCCCCACGTGGTGTGGGGCCCCAACGACCGGCAATTCATAGCCCGCATCGTGGCGCGGGCCCGGGCGGGGCGGCTCGCCATCGTCGGGTCGGGGGCCGCTCTGATCGACATCACCTACCTCGACAATGCCGCAGACGCACTGGTGGCTGCCCTTGATCACACCCACGAGCTGGGCGGGCGGGCGCTGGTGGTTTCCAATGGCGAGCCTCGGCCGGTACGCGAGCTGCTCGACCGGATCCTGGCCGCAGCCGGGCTGTCGGGGCCGCGGATGCGGATTCCGGCCGGGCTGGCTCGGGCCGGCGGCCGGTTGGTCGAGACCTGGTGGGATCGCCGGGGACGCGACGACGATCCCCCGATGACCAGCTTCCTCGCCGAACAACTCTCCACTGCCCACTGGTTCGACCAACGTGAGACTCGCCGCGCCCTGCACTGGAAACCCGCGGTCACCCTCGACGAAGGATTCAGGCGGCTCCGGGAGTGGTTCGAGTCTGGCGCCGCTGCAGCCAACCTCGCCCGCCGGAAATGAGGGCGGCGGCGACGGGCCTGGTCCAATCCCCGAACCCAGGGTTCCTACCGACCGCCACGGTACAAAAATGTTCAACGGTTCGGAATGATCTACCGGGATGCTACAACTGTTGTCGCAAATCGTTCCGAATTCGGAGAGGAGACCGCCATGACCGGCATCACCCCGTGTCTGTGGTTCAACGGCAACGCCGATGAGGCCGTCGAGCATTACCTTTCGATCTTCCCCAACTCGCGGCGGCTCACCGCCAGCCAGTACGGTCCGGACATGCCCGGCGAGGAGGGCACCACCCTCACCGTGAGCTTCGAGCTCGACGGGCGACATTTCATGGCGCTCAACGCCGGGCCCCAGTTCCCGTTCACTCCTGCGATCTCCTTCATCGTCAACTGTGAGACCCAAGCCGAGGTCGATCACTATTGGGATCGGCTGCTCGAGGGCGGGGTGCCATGGCAATGCGGATGGCTTAGCGACCGCTTCGGGGTGTCGTGGCAGATAGTTCCCAACCGGCTGGACGAACTGGCGAGCGACCCCGACCCCGAACGGGCCAACCGGGTGTTGCAGGCCATGCTCAAGATGATCAAGCTCGACATCGCCGAATTGGAAGCCGCAGCAGCCGGGACCTGAGGAATCTGAGCTAAGTCGCCTGCCTCACCCGGCCGCTCTCTGCGTGCAAGGGCTACATTTCGCGTGAGGCGGTGGCCGGCGTGGGAGCGGTGGCGTTTACGCTTGCCCTCATCACGCTACGCGGCCGGCTGCGACCGAGCTGAACCAAGGCCGCCGATTGACCCGCACGAGTCGCCTCTTCAACCGGCTGTCTTGGCGACGTGAGCAAGTACGCCGTCGAGCGGCCGAGGCACTCGGGTGAGATCCAGCGCTTCCACCAGCGCCCGGGCGTAGAGAACCTTGCGTCCGGACTGGGTGCCCATGAAGCGTCGCAACTGTTGCTCCCGGCTCCGTTCGCGCTGTGCCGGTTGCCGCTGAAAGCTACGGAAAGATCTGAGTTCGCCTAGCTCCTCGATCACCCGCTCGACGGCATTTGCGCCGAGCGAGCGAATCAACTCGTCCTCCAGGTCTGCGTCGCAGACGTAGAAACCCAGCCTCTCCATACCAGTGCGAGTGATACTCGACCCGAAACCGGCGCGGGCGAGGTCCCGCCGAAAGCTGTCCTCCTCTCGGGCGTCGCAGAGGCCGGCAAGTGCGAGGTTGCCGCCAGCATGCTCATCAAGGAAGTGCCCTAGGTTGGTTGCGCCCCCGATTGCCACGATCGAGATCGCCTCGGCGGCAAGGTCCCGACCTCGGCGCTTCGCTAGCGCTTCGAGGGCGGCCTGGTCGCTGGCTCCCTCCACCAGCACGACCGCCCCCCGATGAACTTGCATGCCTTAAAGCATCGCAGTTCAGAATCGGCGAAGCAGTGACGACCGAAGGCTTGCTAAACCTCTATGGGCTCGGCGAAGGGTCTCGTTTCGTTCCGCGCCCAAGCCTCTCACCTCCAGGGGCGGCCCTCTTTGCGGGCGGCGCGATAGCTGAAGAAGCCGCCGACCAGGACCAGGGCCATCACCCCCCCCATTCCCCACAAGGCCATCTTTCTCCAGGTCTCCATGCCTGAGGCCGGGGTGGTGGTGGCAATCGGAGGCTGGGTGGCGGGAGTCGGCTGACTGGTAGGCGGATAGGTGATGGGAGGCCGGGTGGTGGTGGGGATGGTGACCTGAGGCACCGGTTGCCATTGGGGTCCGATGTCATCGAAGGGGGAGTCGAGTCCTACTACGCCGGTCCCGTCGGAGTTCATGATGGTGATGGCGAAGGTGGGGTCATCCACGCCCGCGTCGTACTGGAACGCGATTTTGCTGCCATCGGGAGACCAGGTCGGAAATCCTCCGCCGCCGAGCTCGAAATCTGTGAGTGGGTGCTCACCGCTCCCATTCGAGCTCATCACGAAGACCTCCGTGCCCCCGGTGTCTCCTTGCCGCTGGCCGCTATATGCGATCTGATCCCCATCTGGTGACCAGGCTGGAAGCAAATCGGGGGTCGAGGCCTCGGTGAGCTGGCGAACCTCGCTTCCATCTCGGTTCATGACCCAGATGTCCTCATTACCAGACCGCTTGCTCTCGAAAGCAATCTGGGAGCCGTCTGGTGAGAAGTCGCACCAGCCGTCAACGGCGGGATGGTTCGTAAGTCTCTCGAGCCCGCTCCCGTCCAGGTTCATCAGGTAGATCTCGCCACTTTCGTCATCTCGCGTCGAGGCGAAACAGAGGCGAGTGCCGTCCGGCGAGAGGGCAGGAGCGAAGTCGTCCGCTGCGTTGTCTGTTAGCTGTCTGAGTCCGGTGCCATCTGAGTTCATCAGGTAGAGGTCGAGTTGGCCGGTGACTTCGCTTGAGAAGACGATCTGGGTTCCATCGGGGGACCATTTGAGGCTTCCCTTGTCGGCTCTATCGAAAGTGAGGCGGGTTCGTTCTGTCCCATCCGGGTTCATGACAAAGATGTCATATGTATCCTCGCCAATGCTGATGAAGGCGATCTTGCCTTGGGTGCCTGGAGCCGCCGTGGTGGTGGTCTGGGCGAAGCCGAACAGCGAGAGCCCGAACACAAAGATCAATGCCCCTCGCATGGTGGCCGCCACTCCGCTAGTTGACCGAGACCCGTAGACCGATGATCTCATCCAGGTCGTAGGGTATTACCGCCTGGGTGCTCCTATCCGGGAGCGCGTAGGTGAAGCCTCGCCAGTTGTAGGTGGCCACCCAGTCATAGCTAACTGTCACTGGGTAAGCCTCCAAGGTCTGGTGACACATTATCCCCCGGGGATGGTTCTCCCGGTAGTCGGGGGGACAGGTTTTGGTCTCATAGATATGGCTGAGGCTGGCATTCGGATAGGGCCAGAAGTAGTCGGGGTGGTAGAACGAGGGTGGGGTCTCATCCCCCCAGTCAACTCGGACCCTGGCCATCTTCACCTCGATACTGAGTACGTAGGAATCGATGCGGATAACCACGCTCTTCTGCCTGGGGGTGTTCGCATCTCCAA
>Ga0114938_1002613_pt1 | contig 11193 bp, 9 predicted proteins | sample AshMeaBigSpring_FD_88675 | JGI IMG/M metagenome (GOLD analysis project Ga0114938, IMG submission 88675) | Groundwater microbial communities from Big Spring, Nevada to study Microbial Dark Matter (Phase II) - Ash Meadows Big Spring | ecosystem: Environmental > Aquatic > Deep subsurface >...
GGAGGGCATGCGCTTCGCGATCATTCATCCTGACAGGGAACTGCGCGACCCGGACGACGGCGACCTGCTCGGCTGGCTCGGCGACTACGCGGGCACCGGCGAGGTGATCGCCGTCAGCAATGCCAAGGACGAAGACGACACGATGGTGCACCTCACTGTCCTCGACACGGGGCAGGAAATCATGCAGGGCGACAAGCTCTTTCCGGTGAAGCCCGAAGTCGGCGACGACTTCGTCCTGAGCGCACCGTCCGACACCGAGCTGAACGGCCAGGTCATCGCCGTCGTGGACGGCTACCGTATCGCCGGCAAGTACCAGGTGCTCGCCATCAACCGCGGTAAGCGCCACGGTCTGGTGCCGGGCAACGCGGTAGCGATCTTCGCGCGAGGCGAGGAAGTGCGCGACCGCTACAGCCGCCCCTGGGAATGGGACAAGTACACTGCGAGCTACGACACCGTGCAGCTGCCCAAGGAGCGCAGTGGAACCCTGCTGGTCTTCCAGGCGTACGATCGCATGAGCTACGGGCTGGTCGTCGAGTCGACGCAGCCCATGCGCGTGGGCGATTTCATCAAGCACCCCGAGTTCGGTCACAGCGACACGGGCCTGTCGAACTTCGCCCGCTGACGCGGCGCGTCGGATCGGCACGAACGCAACGGATTAGCGAAGAGCCTGCCGGGAACATTTCCCGGTAGGCTCTTTCCTCATGGACGACCCGATACCCTGGCTCGCGATCGCCCGCGCGACCGGTCTGCACGCGGGCGTGCTGGCTCGTGCGTCGTCGCCACCGCTGCCGCCGCTGTCGCTCCTGCAGGAGTCCCGCGCAGCACTTGCGGCGCTCGGCCTCGCACCGGCGACCATCGAGGCCCTCAGGAGCCCCTCGGCCGAAGGCATCGCGAGCGACGAACGCTGGCTCGCCGGACCGAACCGGCAACTCGTCACCTGGGGCTCACCTGGCTACCCGGCCCTGCTCGCTTCCACCAGCGACGCCCCACTGGTGCTCTTCGTCGAGGGAGCGGTGAATACGCTGTCTCTGCCGCAACTCGCGATCGTCGGCAGCCGCAACCCGACGCAGATCGGCCGCGAGACGGCCACGCAGTTCGCGCGCCACCTCGCGGCCGCCGGCCTCGCGATCACGAGCGGACTCGCACTGGGCATCGACGCGGCGAGTCACCGCGGTGCGCTGCTCGCCGGGGGACCGACGCTGGCCGTGCTCGGCTGCGGACTCGACTCCATCTACCCGCCCGGGAACGCAGACCTCGCGGGCGAAATTGTCCGTCACGGGGCCTTGATCTCCGACCTGCCGACCGGCACACCACCTTTGAAGCAGCACTTCCCGCGTCGCAATCGCATCATCAGCGGTCTCGCGGTCGGCACGCTGGTGGTCGAAGCGGCGCTGCAGAGCGGGTCGCTGATTACCGCGCGGCTCGCAGCCGAGCAGGGCCGCGAGGTGTTCGCCATTCCTGGCTCGATCCACAGCCCGCTTTCGCGAGGGTGTCACCGACTGATCCGGCAGGGTGCCAAGCTCGTCGAGTCGGCCGACGATATCTTCGCCGAGCTCGGCGCCCTGCTCGAAGGGCTCGGGCCCGGCGCGCACGCTGAACCGACTGACTGGCAAGAGGATTCCGGCCCTGCGTTGGACAAGGACTACGAAATCCTGTTAGATGCGCTCGGCTTCGCGCCGACCACCGTCGATTCGCTGGTCGCGCGGACGGGCTTCAAGGCCGACGCGGTCGCCTCGATGCTGCTCATCCTGGAGCTCGACGGGCAGGTCGCGCAGCAGCACGGCGGGCTCTACTGCCGGCGACTGCCGGGGAAAAAGGCATGAAGGAAGGCGTCCTCGACATCCTCATCTACCTCTTCGAGAACTACTTCGACGGCGAGCTGGACGAGGGCGAGGAGCCGGACCGGGACACGCTGAAGCAGGAACTCGAGCGCGCCGGCTTTCCAGCCAGCGAAGTCGAACGTGCCCTCTGCTGGCTCGAGGACCTCGCGGCGGACCCGACGCGATCGGAGGCGGCTCCGACGGCGCGTGCGATCCGCGTCTTCGATGCGCTCGAGCAGGCGCGGCTCGACACCGACTGCCGCGGATTCCTCGTGCACCTCGAGCAGGTCGGCATCCTCTCGCCGACGCAGCGCGAGCTGGTGATCGACCGGCTGATGGCGCTCGACGGCGACGACATCGACATCGAGAAGCTGAAGTGGGTGGTCCTGATGGTGCTCTTCAGCCAGCCCGGGCAGGAGACGGCCTACTCGCGCATGGAGGACCTGGTGTTCGACGAGCAGTACGGGGCGGTCCATTGAGGGCCGCCCGGCGGTGGCCGAAACGGATGCCGCGGACCGCCGCGGCATGATCGTTTTTGGGGCAGGGGAAAAGTCGCTGGGAAAATGAGCAGGAATCTCGTCATCGTAGAGTCGCCGGCCAAGGCGAAGACCATCAAGAAGTACCTGGGCAAGGACTTCGAGGTGATGGCCTCCTATGGCCACGTGCGCGACCTCGTCCCCAAGGAGGGCGCCGTCGATCCCACGCGCCGCTTCGCCATGCGCTGGGAGCTGATCGACAAGAACCGCAAGCACGTCGACGCCATCGCCCGCGCGGTGAAGAAAGCCGACGCCCTGTATCTATCGACCGACCCGGATCGCGAAGGCGAGGCAATCTCCTGGCACCTCTACGAGCTCCTGAAGGACTCGGGCGCGCTCGACGGCAAGGCCGTGCACCGCAGCGTGTTCTACGAGATCACGCAGAACGCAGTTCAGGAGGCCATCGGCCAGCCCCGCGAGATCTCGGAGGAACTGGTCAAAGCGTATCTCGCCCGCCGCGCGCTCGATTACCTCGTCGGATTCAACCTCTCGCCCCTGTTGTGGAAGAAGGCCGGGCTTTCGGGCGCGTCCGCCGGTCGCGTGCAGAGCCCGGCGCTGCGCATGATCTGCGAGCGCGAGGAAGAGATCGCAGCGTTCCAGCCGCGCGAGTACTGGACGCTGGACGCCGAAGCCGAGAAGTCCGGCCAGTCGTTCAACGCGCGCCTCACCGAGTTCGGCGGCGAGAAGGTCGAGCAGTTCTCGATCACGACCGCGGCGCGTGCCGACGCAGTCCGTCGCACGCTCGAGGAGTCTGCGGGGGGGACGCTGACGGTCACGACCGTCGAGAAGAAGCAGCGCAGGCGCAATCCGGCGCCTCCTTTCACGACGTCGACCCTGCAGCAGGAAGCGGCGCGCAAGCTCGGCTTCGGCGCCCAGCGCACCATGCGCACGGCACAGAAGCTCTACGAGGGCGTGGACTTCGGTGAAGGACCCGTCGGCCTCATCACCTACATGCGCACCGACTCGGTCAACCTCGCCGTCGACGCAGTACGCGACATCCGTGGCGCCATCGAGCGGCTGTTCGGGGGTGAGGCCCTGCCGCAGTCGCCGCGCATCTACCGGACGAAGTCCAAGAATGCGCAGGAGGCGCACGAGGCGATCCGCCCCACCGCGGCGTCCCGCACGCCGGAGCAGCTGGCGGGCAGGCTCGACCCGGACCAGCACAAGCTCTATGCGCTCATCTGGCGGCGCGCGGTAGCCAGCCAGATGGAGGCGGCCGTGTTCGACACGGTGGCCGTCGACCTCTCGGCCGGCACGGGCCACACTCTGCGAGCGAACGGCTCCACGCTCGTCTCCCCGGGCTTCCTGGCGGTCTACCGCGAGAGCTTCGACGACGTCACGCTCGACGACGAGGACGACCGCCGGCTGCCGACGCTCGAGCCCGGCGACGGAGTGAAGCTGCTCGCGATCAGGCCGGAGCAGCACTTTACCGAGCCGCCGCCCCGCTACTCGGAGGCGAGCCTCGTCAAGGCGCTGGAGGAATATGGTATCGGCCGCCCGTCGACCTACGCCAGCATCATCCAGACGCTGATCTACAAGAAGTACTGCGAGCTGGTGAACCGCCGCTTCGTGCCGACAGACCTCGGCAAGATCGTGAACCGGTTTCTCACCGGCAACTTCGAGCGCTACGTCGACTTCGGCTTCACGGCCGCGATGGAGGACGAGCTCGACAACATCTCGCGCGGCGAGGAGGACTGGATTCCGGCGCTCGAGCGGTTCTGGAACGGGCTCAAGAGGCAGATCGACGACGTGGAGGAGAACGTCACCCGCTCCGACGTCGCGATGGCGCGTGAGCTCGGCGTGGACCCGGCGTCCGGCCGTCCCGTCAGCGTGCGCTACGGCAAGTACGGCGCGTTCGCCCAGATCGGCACGCGCGAGGACGAGGAGAAGCCACGCTTCGCGAGCCTGCGCCCCGGCCAGCACATGGACGACCTCACGCTCGAGCAGGCACTCGAACTGTTCAGGCTGCCACGGACTCTCGGCGCCTGGGAGGACGGTTACCCGATCAAGGTTGCGATCGGCCGCTTCGGGCCCTACGTACAGTACGGCGCGAAGAAATACGTCTCTTTGAAGAAAGAGGACGACCCTTACACGATCACCGACGAGCGCGCGCGACAGCTGATCAGGGAAAAGCTCGCGGTCGAGGCGGAGCGCGTCATCAGGGACTTTCCCGACGCCGGCATCCAGGTGCTGAACGGTCGTTATGGCCCGTACATCACCGACGGGAAGAAGAACGGCAGGATCCCGAAGGACCGCGACCCGCGGTCGCTCACCCTCGAGGAATGCCGGGCGCTGCTCGCCGCCGCGCCGGAACGCAGGGGCCGCTGGGGCAAGAAAGCAGCGGCGCCGAAGACGACGGCGACCGAGGACGCACCCGCCGCGCCCAGGAGCGCCGGGCCCCGTAATGGAACGAGCAGGAAGGCGCCGGCGAAAAAGGCCGCGGCGAAGAACAAGCCCCCGGCCCGCAAGAAGAGCGCCTGACGCTTCGAGACGCACGGCGGCAACCCGGTTCGTGCGAAGCTCTGCCCCCCGGTCATGAGCGCAGGATCGAGTAGAACGTGAACCCGTCGCTGCCGTCCACTGCGACCGTAATCGAGTACCTCCACTCGCTGCACGACACCGTCACGGCCGCTCTCGAGCAGGCGGACGGCGGCGCGAAGTTCCGGCGCGACACCTGGCAGCGGCCGGAAGGCGGCGGCGGCGAGAGCCGCGTGCTGCGCGAGGGCGCGGTCTTCGAGCAGGCGGGCATCAACTTCTCGCACGTGATGGGGAGCACGTTGCCCGCCTCCGCAACGGCACAGCGCCCGGAGCTCGCCGGGGCGGGCTTCGAGGCGACCGGCGTGTCGCTCGTCATCCACCCGCGCAACCCCTACGTGCCGACGTCGCACGCCAACGTGCGCTTCTTCGCCGCGATGAAGGACGGCGCGCCCGCCGCGTGGTGGTTCGGCGGCGGCTTCGACCTGACCCCTTTCTACCCTTTCGAGGACGACGTGCTGCACTGGCACCGCACGGCGCGGGCTGCTTGCGAGCCCTTCGGGCCCGACGTCTATCCGAAGTACAAGGACTGGTGCGACCGCTATTTCTACCTGAAACACCGCGGCGAGACGCGTGGCGTCGGCGGCCTCTTCTTCGACGACCTGAGCGCGTGGGGCTTCGAGAAATGCTTCGCGTTCGTGCGCAGCGTGGGCGTCCACTACCTGCCCGCGTACCTGCCGATCGTCGAGACGCGCAAGGACACGCCGTACGGGGACCGGGAGCGGAATTTCCAGCTCTATCGCCGGGGACGTTATGTCGAATTCAACCTGGTCTACGACCGCGGCACGCTCTTCGGCCTGCAGACGGGCGGGCGCACGGAATCGATCCTGATGTCGCTGCCCCCGCTCGTGCGCTGGGAATACGACTACAGGCCGGAGCCGGGCTCGCCGGAGGCGCGGCTGTACGCGGATTTCCTGAGACCGCGGGACTGGTTGCACGAGCTCGCCGACTGAGGCGCACGCCTCGCGGCTCAACTATCATTGAACACCCGGCACCAGGCCGTGTCTTGGCGTCGGCTGCATAACCAGACCAGCGAGGGACCATGTCGAACAGATTCCTGCTTGCCACAGCAGCAGCCGCGTTAGGGGCGCATGTGACGCTCGCGGCGGCGGCCACGGCTCCACGCCCCTACGTCATCACGTACACGTCGAGCACGGTGCCTGCCAACGCGGCGTCCACCATCAGCGCGGCCGGCGGCCGGCTCGTGCGGACGATTCCGGATGTCGGACTCGCCATCGCCGTCGCGGAACGCAGCAGTTTCGCAAGCGCCATCCGCAAGAGCGCGTCGGTCGCGAGCGCCGAGCTGGCGACCGGGTGGAAGATCGAGCGTGCCGCGGCTCGACAGGTGCCATCGAGCAAGGGTCCCACCGTGGAGGACCAGTACTACAACGCGGGCGAGGTGTGGGGTGTCGACCGGGTCCATGCGCCGCAGGCATGGGACGCGGGCTATACGGGCTCGCACTCGGCCGTGGTCGCCGTGATCGACACGGGCATCGCCTGGAATCATCCCGACCTCGCCGGCAACGTCGTTCACGTGGATTGCTACACCATGGCGGGAAGCTACGCCGACGGCGCGTGCAACCCGTATCCGGAGTTCTCGCTGCATGGGACGCACGTCGCCGGGACGGTCGCCGCACAATTCGGTGGCGGCAAGGTCGTTGGTGTCGCCCCGGATGCCGGGCTGGCGAGCTACAACACCTTTGAGGTCATTCCCGACTGCGGCGTGTGCACGTACGACTTCACGCGCTGGCAGGCGATGATCGACGCGGCGCGGCGGGGCTTCAAAGTCATCAACATGAGCCTCGGCGGGTACGGTTTCATCGGGGGGCCCGGTACGAACGAGCTCACTGCATTCCTGGCTGCCGACAAGCGCGTGATCGACTACGTCACGAAACTCGGCACGGCGGTCGTGTCCTCGTCGGGCAACGGTGGCGTGAACCTGAACGGCCCCATCGTCCACATTCCCGGCGATTCCCCGGGCGCCATCAACACGGGCGCCACCGGCATCCGGCCGAATCCGCGCTTCGAGCCGGGTGTGAGCTACGACGTGATTGCCTTCTATTCCAACTACGGGGCCCCGGTCGACATCTCGGCGCCAGGTGGCGACTGCGGCGAAGACCTGGACTGCACCGCGTCGCTGCCGAACTGGTTCGAGTACCTCGTCCTGAGTACCGGCGTCGACCTCGGCAGTGCCGAGGAGACGGGCGTACCGGCCAAGTGCGCCAGACGGGCAGCCTGCGACACCGGCTACTGGTATCTGGGCGGCACCAGCATGGCCACGCCGCACGTTTCCGGAGTGGCCGCGCTGGTGTATGCGGCCAATCCGGGCATCTCGGCGAGCCAGGTCAAGTCGGTGCTGAAGCAGACGGCGGATGACGTCGGCAACCGGCTGCTCTTCGGCGCCGGCGTGGTGGACGCCGCGGCGGCGGTCGGGGCTCCCTGAGACCGGCAGGGCCGCATGACGGAGCCGGCGGGGCTGGCTCGACGCAAGAGGACGGGGCCGGGCAACCGGTCCCGTTTCTCTTCGCAGCACGGTGAGTCCTCGGCTCGCGATCTGACACGATACGCTCGCCGCGCATGAACTACCGCCACGCGTTTCATGCCGGCAACTTCGGTGACGTGCTGAAGCACGTCGTGCTCGTGATGCTCGTCGAGCACCTGAAGAAGAAGCCGGCGCCCTTCCTGTACCTGGATACGCACGCGGGCCGCGGGCTGTACGACCTGAGCGACGCGCAGGCCCAGCGCAGCGGCGAGTACAAGGGTGGTATCGGCCGGTTGCTGGAGCAACCGGCGGCCGCGCTGCCGCCGGAAGTCGCCGCCTACGTCGCGCTGGTGCGCGAGTCGGCCGGCAAGGGTCACAGCGCCATCACTGCCTATCCCGGATCGCCGCTCATCGTCGCGCGCCTGCGCCGGCCCGGGGACCGCATGGTCCTGGTCGAACAGTCGCCGAAGGAGGCTGCGGCCCTGCGTTCGGCGCTCGGCCGGCAGCGGCAGGTCAGCGTGATCGAAGGCGACGGCTACGCCGCCCTCAAGGCGCAACTGCCACCCCGCGAGCATCGCGGACTCGTGCTGATCGACCCGCCGTACGAGTCGGAGCTCGAGTTCGAGCGCGTGCTCGCGGGTTTCTCGCTCGCCCACGAGCGCTGGCCGACGGGCGCGTACTGCATCTGGTATCCGCTCACGGTCCGGGCAGGGCCTGCGCGCCTGCATCGTGACCTCGAGTGCTCCGGCATACGAAAGGTGCTCGACGTGACGCTCCGGGTGCTGCCGGATGACGCCAGGGTCGGGATGAGTGGAGCCGGACTCATCGTCGTGAATCCGCCCTGGCAGCTGCGCGAGCGACTGCTGGAGATCCTTCCTCCGCTGCATCGGCTGCTCGCGCCGCAAGGGACGGGCGGTGCTTCGGCGGAGTGGCTCGTGCCCGAATAGCCGCCGACCGATTCGTTCTTCGACCGGCCCGGTGCCGACCGCCGCCCTTGGCCGCTATCGCAGCCTCGCGCAGGCCCTGTGACGGAAGCAGTCCGTCGTGTGGTCGTTGACCATCCCGGTGGCCTGCATGTGCGCGTAGACGATCGTCGATCCGACGAAGCGGAAGCCGCGCTTCTTCAGGTCCTTGCTGAGCGCGTCGGACTCCGGGCTCGTCGCCGGCACCTGCTTCATCGAGGTCCAGCGGTTCACGATCGGCCGGCCGCCGACGAAGGACCACAGGTGACTGGCCAGCCCGCCGACTTCGTCCTGCAGCCGAAGCACCGCCCTGGCATTGCCGACGGTGGACTCGATCTTGAGCCTGTTGCGCACGATGCCGGAGAACTTCATGAGCCGCTCGACCCGCCGCCTGTCGAACCGGGCCACCCTCGCGACGTCGAAGTCCGCGAATGCCTCGCGGTAGCCTTCGCGCTTGTTCAGGATCGTGGCCCAGCTCAGGCCCGCCTGCGCACCCTCGAGCACCAGGAATTCGAACTGGCGGCGGTCGTCGTGCACCGGCACGCCCCATTCCTCGTCGTGATATCGAACATAGGCTTCGTTCATGCCCGAGTAGGCCCACTTGCAGCGGGCTCGGGAATCCGGGACGCCGGCAGGCTGGGGCATGCTGCTAGCTCCACTCGACGGCGGCGGCCACGCGCCCGGCCACCTGTGCCAGGTCGGCACCGGTCGGCCCGAGCACCGCGATACTGCCGGGGCCGGCAGGCAGGATGGTCCCGACGTAGCCCTGCTCGGCGAATCCGACGGGTGAGGTCACTTTCTCGTTCCGCAGCACGATCACGGTCACGGGACCCGCGTCCGTCTGCACGACGAGGTGCGGCACGCGATCGCCGCGGAACCAGCAGGTATTCGCGTAGCTGACGCGGTCCGCGCCGGGGCGCAATCGGATCCCCCCAAGCGCGAGCACTGCGGCGAGCTCTGCAGGGTCGGCCGTGGCCTGCGTTTCGATCATTACGCCCGGCTCGTGAGCCATGTGGGCCACGAGGTCGTCCGCCAATGATGGGCGTGGGCTGCCGACCCAGAGCAGTGAGCCGACCAGGACGCCGCCGATCACGCTGGCGGCGAATGCGAGCCAGCGACCGCGCGCCAGGACCAAATGCGTGCCGACACGGCCCGCCGGGCGCGCGGGACCGGCGGCGGGCACGGGCACCTGCATTGCGGCGAGGATCCTCGCATCCAGCGCCAGCAACTCGCGAAGGTACGCTGCGCAGCGGACGCAGGACTCGGCGTGCGTGATGGCTGCGGCGCCGGGATGCCGCGGATCCGCCCCGGCACTGCGGCGGAATTCGAGGCAGTCCATCGTCAGTCCGCCTCCCCTGCACCGGCGAGTCCCAGCGACCGGCGCAGTTGCTGCCGCGCCCGGAAGAGCCGCGTCAGGACCGCGCCCTGGGTGAGCCCGAGCTGTCCCGCGATTTCCTCGGTGGAGTAACCCATCAGTACCTGCAGCACGAGCGGTTCGCGGTAGCCGTCCTCCAGGGCGAGAATCGCGCGTCGCACGTCCATCAGGTCCCGCTCCTCGGCCACCGCCAGCTCGGGCGACTCGCTGCCCACCAGTTGCTCCACCGGCACGGTCTCCAGGCGCTTGCGCTCGTACAGCCGTGCATGCTCGCGGCGCACGATGGTGAGCAGCCACGGCTTCGCCGCAGCTGGCTCCGTGAGCGCATCCTTCGAGCGCCACGCCCGCAGCAGCGATTCCTGAACCACGTCCTCCGCCACCTGGCGGTCCCGCGCCAGCCAGAATGCGAAACGGTACAGCTCGGGCCGCAGCTCCTCACAGAGCCGCGCGAATGCGGATTCCCCGTTCTTTCCGGCAAACGGCGCGTTCATGTATAAAGACCGGGCGTGTCGCGGCCATATTTCGTTGTTGCAGGCGGCGCCGGGCGGCTCGACTGAGCCCGCTACGGACGGATTCGCACCATAGCCGCTGCACCGGCGCCCGGCAAACCGAGGGGCTCGCGACAGGAGTTCCGGATGACCCATCACCACACGCCGTCCCAGTTCCCGCGGGTCCGCATGCGTCGAATGCGCCGCGACGACTTCTCCAGGCGGCTCATGAGAGAAACGACGCTCAGCGCCGCGGATTTCATCTACCCCGTCTTCGTCACGGAAGGCTCGGGGCAGCGTGTCGCCGTGCCCTCGATGCCGGGCGTCGAGCGCGTGACCATCGACGAGCTCGTCCGCGATGCGGAGACGGCCGCAAGGCTCGGCGTACCGGCCATTGCGCTGTTTCCGGTGACCCCGGCGGAGGCCAAGTCCCTCGACGGCAGGGAGGCGTGGAATCCCGAGGGACTCGCTCAACGCGCGGTCCGCGCACTCAAGAAGGCGCTGCCGGATCTCGGGGTGGTCACGGATGTAGCGCTCGACCCGTTCACCACCCACGGCCAGGACGGCATCATCGACGACACGGGCTACGTCGTGAACGACGTGACCGTCGAGGCGCTGGTCAAGCAGGCGCTGTCACACGCCGCGGCGGGCGCGGACGTGGTCGCTCCCTCGGACATGATGGACGGCCGGATCGGGGCGATCCGCGACGCGCTCGAGACGGAGGGCCACGTCCACACCCGTATCCTCGCCTACTCCGCGAAGTACGCCTCGAGCTTCTACGGTCCCTTCCGCGACGCCGTGGGGTCCGCCGGCAACCTCGGCAAGGGCAACAAGTACAACTACCAGATGGACCTGGCGAATTCCGACGAGGCGCTGCGTGAAGTCGCCCTCGACCTCGACGAGGGCGCCGACATCGTGATGGTGAAGCCAGGCCTGCCCTACCTGGACATCGTACGGCGGGTGAAGGACCGCTTCGGCGTCCCGACCTTCGTCTA
>Ga0114938_1002615_pt1 | contig 11186 bp, 7 predicted proteins | sample AshMeaBigSpring_FD_88675 | JGI IMG/M metagenome (GOLD analysis project Ga0114938, IMG submission 88675) | Groundwater microbial communities from Big Spring, Nevada to study Microbial Dark Matter (Phase II) - Ash Meadows Big Spring | ecosystem: Environmental > Aquatic > Deep subsurface >...
GGGGCCGAGCACGGCGACCTGGGTCCCGTCGACGTCGACCCCGTACTGGCCGGACTCCACCGCGTAGAAGCAGTCGCCGGGGTCGCCCTGCCGGATGAGCACCTCGCCGGCGGCAGCGTCCTCGCGGCAGGCGCTCACCGCGAGGCGCTCGAGCTCGGGTGGGGCCAGCGGGGCGAACAGATCGAGGGCCCGCAGCAGCCGGATGCGATTGCGGGCCAGCACGCCGCTGCGGTCGAGTGCCACGAGCAGCGGCAGGCACAGCACGGCAGGCACAGCCAGCACCGCACCGATGACGGCGAAGGCGCCGCGCTCCCCCACCCAGGTGATGGCCAGCGGCGCGAGTGCCGCTCCCAGCGCGAGACCGGCGGTGAGGATGGCCTCGCGCACCCCGAACACCCGGGCCATCACCGCATCGTCGGCGTTGCGGTGCAGCAGGGTGCGCCCGGCAACCTCCGCGAAGGCCCGGGCCAGGCCCGAGGCCACCACGAGCACCAGGGCGAGCAGCAGCGTCGAGGTGAGCCCCACCGCTGCGAGCAGCAGGCCACCGGCCACGCAGCCGGCGACGAACACCGGCGAGAGCCGGGCCACCCCGATGAGCACGATGCTCGCCAGCGACCCGAGCAGCAGCCCGAGCCCGTTGGACGCCGCGATCGCGCTCGCCCCCTGATCCCCCGCCTCGAGGACGTCGATGGCGAACACCACGCCGAGCACGTCGAGCGCTCCCTGCAGCACGAACGTGAGCCCCACCAGGAGCAGCAGGGTGAACGCGCCGGGGATGCGCCGGATCTCGGTGACGCCTTGCACCAGCGAGCGCACGAACGGCTCGGACGGGTCGACGTCGACCTCGTGCCGCGACCGGGGCGCACGGACGAGCAGCAACGCACCCGTCAGCATCAGCACCGCCAGCGCGACGAACAGGTTGCCGACGTCACCCACGCTCAGCGCGACCGCCACCGCCAGCGGACCCAGCAGCACGCCGAGGGCCTCCATCGAGCCGCTGACCGAGTTCGCCGCGGCGAGGTGGGACGGCAGCTCCGACAGCTGTGGGAGCGCCCCGTAGTGAGCCGGCCGACCCAGGGTGATGAGCACCGTGGCGAGGATCGCCGAGCCGATGACCAGCGCCGGCGGCGCGTCCAGCACCAGTAGCACGCCGGTGACGCCCACGCTCAGCCCGATCACCCCGTACGACCACAGCAGCCGGGCCCGCACCGTCAGGCGGTCCAGCAGCGTGGCTCCCAGAGGTGCGAAGGCGACGGCCGGGAGCAGCTGGACGACGGCGACCACGCCGACGAGGACGGCTCCGCCGACCTGGTGGGCGTAGAGCAGGATGCCCAGCCAGATGGCCTCCTCGGTCACGATGAAGAGGAGGAACAGCACGACGGCGCGCCGCAGCATGGGCTCGACCAGGGCGGCGCGCAGGGCCGTCATGGGCAGAAGGATGGCAGTCACGCACTCCACCAGGGGCCGGGTTGCGCGAATCGGGCTTCCCTCGTCAGGCTCCGCGGCCGTGAGCGACCAGCGTGTCGCGCAGGTCTGAGTACATAGTCACCCAGGCGCGATCTTGAGGCAGACGAATCCGCAGGTCGGCGTGATCTTGGCGACCACTATGTACTGGGACGCGCCAGGACACCTGGGACGCGGCCGGTACCCGGGCCGCCGCGGCCTGCCGCTGCCCAGGCCGCGCGGGGCTCACTCCGCGGCCAGGGCCTCCTTCACCCGCCGGGCGACCTCCGCGCCGTCGGCACGGCCGCGGACCTGCGGCTGGAGCCGCTTCATCACCGCGCCCATGGCAGCGGCGCCGGTTGCGCCGGCGGCTGCCGCGTCGGCGACGGCCGCGAGCACCAGCGCGTCGAGCTCGGCGTCACTGAGGACGGCGGGCAGGTACTCGGCGAGGACGGCCCGCTCGGCGAGCTCGCGCTGCGCGCTCTCAGCGCGACCGGCGGAGGCGAAAGCGTCGGCGGCCTCCTTGCGCTTCTTGCTCTCCCGGGTGAGCACGGCCACCACGTCGTCGTCGCTGAGCTGGTGGGCGGCGCTGCCGGAGGCCTGCTCGACGCTCAGCGCGGTCAGCGCCATCCGCAGCGCCGCCGTGCGCACCCCGTCCCGCTGCTTCATCGCCGAGGTGAGGTCGGACCGGAGCCGGTCGTGCAGGGCGGACATCGCGCCATTGTGCGCGACGGCCCGGACCTGTTGACAGCCGCTATGGACGATATATCGTGAGCATGTCGAGACAGGTCGTCACTGCGGATGTGGTGGGCGACCCATCGCAGGAGAGGAGACGGTGCAGTGCTGGGACACATGATCGGCATGACGTACGGGGGTTCCGGGCGAGGCCGCGGCTGGGGCGGGCCGCCGCCGTGGGCGTCCGGGTTCAAGGGCGGCCCGTTCGGGCCGTGGGGCATCCCGTTCGGCTCGCCGCGCGGCCGGGCCGCGCGAGGGGACGTGCGCGCCGCGGTGCTGCTGCTGCTGGCCGAGCAGCCGCGGCACGGCTACGACATCATCACCGAGCTCGTCGAGCGCAGCGAGGGCCGCTGGCAGCCGAGCCCCGGGTCGGTGTACCCGGTGCTGAAGAAGCTGGCGGCCGACGGGCTCGTCACCGCCACCACCGAGGGCGAGCGGCGGGTGTTCGAGCTGACGGCGGCAGGACGGCGCTACGTCGAGGAGCACGCCGACGAGCTCGGCGAGCCGTGGGCCGACGTCGGCGGGTTCCCCGAGTCGACGCTCGAGCTGGTGGACGCCGCCCGGCAGGCGGCGACCGCCCTGTGGCAGGTCGCCCAGACCGGTGACTCCGGGCAGATCACCGCCGCCATCGAGGTGCTGGCCGAGACCCGCCGCAAGCTCTACCGCGTGCTTGCCGGCGAGGCGCTCGACGACGAGAGCGCCGACCCGTTCGTTCGCGACGCGGTGAGCGAGGCGGCCCGCTCGGCCGGTGCCCGGTCGCAGGCCGCCGACGACGCCGTCGCCCGCGCCCTGGCCGACGACGCCGCCGACGCCGAGTGAGCGAGCCGCACCCGCTCGAGCAGGCGCAGGTGCACGGCCTCCCCCGGCACGTGGTCGGGGTTGCCGGGGCGGTGCTGGACGAGCAGGCGCGCGTGCTCGTCGTCCAGCGCCGCGAGCCGCGGCGGTGGGAGCTGCCCGGCGGAGCCCTGGAGGTCGGCGAGCGGCTGGCCGACGGCGTCGTCCGGGAGGTGCTCGAGGAGACCGGCCTGCAGGTCGAGCCGCTCGCTCTGACCGGGGTGTACCAGAACATGCGCCTGGGACCGGTCGCGCTGACCTTCGCCTGCCGCCGGGTCGGGGGCAGCGAGAGGGTGACCGAGGAGACGAGCGCGTGGCGGTGGGTGGGCCGAGCCCAGCTGGGCGACCTCATGCCGCCGGCCCGGGCGCTGCGGGCGCTGGACGCCCTGGACGCGCTGGCGGCCGCAGGCGGGCGGCTGGACGCCCTGCGGGGCACCGGCCTGCCGCTGCGCGTGCACGACGGCACCGAGCTGCTGCGCTGAGGCACTGCCCCCGGCTCAGCCCCGCGCGGCGGTGGTGGCGGGCAGCAGCCAGGCCATCACGTCGGCTGCCGACCAGCCGCCGGGGTGGGCCGCCAGCAGCCGCCGGGCGCCGTCGAGGTCCTGGCCCAGGGTGAGCAGCGGAGGCTCCTCGGTGAGCCCCGCCGACGCCGGGCGCGTCTGCGGGTGCCCCGCGGTGGAGAGCAGGCCGTTGCACAGGCAGAGCCGGCCCTCGGTGTCGGCCGGATCCCCACCCTTGCGCACGAACGCATCCACGGGCTCGGACGGGCAGCGGTAGCCGACCGTGCCGTCGTCGCGGCGGAACAGCGTGCGCAGGTAGCCGAGGTCGCAGATGCGCTCGCGCGCGCCCACCACCGCGGGGTCGGCCATGGTGCCGGCGGCCTGCACCACCTTGAACGGGAACCCGGTGGGGCTCGCCCGCCCGTCGGTGCGCACGTCGAGGCTGCCGTCGGCGAGCGAGGCCAGCAGCGACGCGCGCAGCTCGGGCCGCATCCCCGACTCGCCGGAGAGGGCGAAGACGGTGCCGATCTGCACCCCTCTGGCCCCATCGGCAAGAGCGGCGGCGACCTGCTCGGGTGTGCCGTAGCCGCCCGCGAGCCAGTAGGGCAGGCCGGTGGCGGCGACCTTGGTGAGGTCGACCACGTCACGGGGGCCGTAGACCACCTGGCCGGTGTCGTCGACCTCCATCCGGCGAGGCGGAGCGTTGTGGCCGCCCGCGGTCGGCCCCTCGATGACGAAGCCGTCCGGGCGGGTGTCGTCGCTGCGGGCGAGGTAGGTGGCCAGCACGTGGGCGGACACGATGGCCAGGAAGGCGGGTCGCAGCAGCGTGCCCTCCAGCCCGGGCACCACCTCGCGGGGGTCCAGCGAGATCGAGTAGGAGTCCTCGGCGCGGGCGCCGGCCACGTCGATCGGCAACGTCACCGGCTCGAGCCGCGCGAGCGCGTCCAGCAGCCGGGGCAGGTGGGAGGGAACCCCAGCGCCGACGAGCAGCACGTCGACGTCGGCGAGCATCGCCCCGAGCAGGGCCGCGGGGGTCCAGATCTGCACCTTCTCGAGCAGGTTCATGCCGACCTGGCCGCCGTGGCCCTCCTTGGCCAGCGCGACCTGGACGAACGTGCCGAGGGCGGCGAGCCGCACGGCGTCGATGCGCTGGTGCAGGTCGAGCTTGGGGATGGGCCGGTAGGGGGTGCCCGGCTCCAGCCCGTCGGGGCGGAAGAACCGGTCGAGCGTGCGCGCCACCATGCCCTGGTCGGGGTAGCGGGCCAGCACCCGGCGCACGTCGCCGCCCGGGTCGCCGTCGGCGAGCATGCGGGCCAGCAGCAGGTCGGGTCCGACGCCGGAGATCACGCCCAGCCCACCGGCCTGCGCCACGGTGCGGGCCAGCCGCCAGTGCGAGACGGCAACCCCCATGCCGCCTTGGATGATGCGAGGACACGCGTCGGCCCGACTCACGAGCCGCTAACTTACGGCACCGTAGGTTGCGCGCCAACCGAGCCGTGCGGGCGGGCGGCTGCGGCACCGCCGGGCACAAAGGTGCGGGGCCCCTTCATGTAGGAGATGAAGGGGCCCCGCGTGGCCTGGTTGCTCCGCCGCGTCCACCCCCGACTTGCGCCGGGACCTTTCGCGGCTGGCCTGACCAGACCTGCCACCTCGTCAGCCTGTCGCTCCCCTGGGGTCCCGCGTCCGGCCGGAGCCTTTCGCTGAACCGTCGGTGTCAGTCGGCGAACCGTCTGACTGGTGCGACCACCTCGGTGGTGACGTCGACAAGACTGCTCCGCGTGCCGCGCGGCGGCAAGGGCTGCGGGTCAACTTCTCGCCGTCTGCCGGTAACCGCACGGCCGTCCACATGTTGTCCCCAGGACCCTGCTGGGGTGACACCGACCGTCCACAGACGACGCACACGGCTGTCCCCAGAGCCGTCCACAGGCCCCCCCGAGCGATCCGTAGGGCAGCGAGGACGGCGCCTCACCGCGGCGCGCCGGCCCGGCTCACGGGGACGGGCCGAAGGCAGCCGCCGGCAGGTCGCGCTCGCCCGCCTCGATGGCGGCGACGATGCGGGTCGCGACGTCGGCCGGGTCCAGGCCGCGGGGCAGCGTGGGAGAGGTGCCGAACCGGGGCCGCTGCGCGAGCCCGGTCTCGGTGTGCGGCGGGCGCACGTCGAGCACCCGGATGCCTGCCCGCCGCAGCTCGCGGGCGGCGGCGGCGGCGAACGAGCTGACCGCGGCCTTCGAGGCGCCGTAGCCGGCCATCCCTGCGACCGGATGCTCGGCCACTACCGCGCTCAGCACGCAGAAGAACGGCTCGTGCCCCGCCGCGGCGGAGGCCCGCAGCGCGGGAGCGGCGGCTCTGAGCAGCCGCACCGGCGCCAGCGTGTTCAGCGTGAACAGCTCGACGAGCACCTCGTCGGGCAGCTCGGTGGCCGGCCCGAACGCCACCGCACCTGCCGCCACGACGACCCCGTCGAGGGCTCCGTGGGCATCCAGCGCGGCGCCGACGGCCCGCTCGGCCGCCCCGGCCCGACGCAGGTCGACCGGTACGAGCCTGGCGTCGGCGCCGTCACCGGCGAGGTCGGCACCGACGGCGTCCAGCCGACCTCGGTCGCGACCCACCAGCGTGAGCCGGGCCCCCCGCTCGGCGAGCAGCCGCGACACCGGGGCGCCGAGGCCTCCGCTGGCTCCCGTGACGAGCACCGACCGACCGGACAGCTGGGTCACGACCGCCCAGCGTGCCCCGGTCGGGGCGACCCCGCACGTCGACGAACCGGGCCCGTGCCCCGCCGCCGCCGCGGAACGACTACCGTCCCGACGCGTGGACCCGACGGCGTGGCTGGCTGCCGGCGGTGCCGACGCGGGGCTGCCCACGCTCGTCGTCGACATCGCTCTGTCCCTGGTGTTCGCCGGCGTGCTGGCGATCGCCTTCACGCGGCTGCGCATCCCGACGGTGGCCGCCTTCCTGCTCGCCGGGGTCATCCTGGGCCCGGTCGGCACCGGCCTGATCACCGACCGCGGCAACATCGAGACGATCGCCCAGCTCGGCCTGATCCTGCTGCTGTTCCTGATCGGGCTCGAGATCGACCTGCGCAGCCTGCTGGCCAGCGGCCGCACCGTGCTCACCTCCGGTGCGCTGCAGTACCCGCTCACCGCCCTGTTCGGCTTCGTGGTGGTGCAGGCCCTGCTGCTCGTGGGGGTCAGCGCCGGCGTCCTGTCCGGCTCCTACGCCGCGCTCTACACCGGGCTCGCCGTCGCGGCGTCCTCCACCCTGCTGGTCGTCGCGCTCTTCCAGCAGACGTTCACCCTGGACACCCTGGCCGGGCGCATCGCCTTGGCCCTGCTCGTCTTCCAGGACATCTGGGCGATCGTGGTGCTCGCCCTGCAGCCGAACCTGGACGACCCGGCGCCCGGGCCCATCATCGCCTCGTTCGTGGGCATCGCCCTGATGGGCGTGATGAGCTTCCTGCTGGCGCGGGCGGTGCTGCCGGTGGGCTTCGAGTGGATCGCCAAGCAGCCGGCCACGATCCTGGTCGCCTCGCTGGCGTGGTGCTTCTTCGTGGTGCTGGTGGGCATCAACCTCGACACCTACCTGGCCTACTTCTCCGGGATGGAGTTCGGCGTCGCGGTGAGCGCCGGCATGGGCGCCCTCATCGCCGGAGTGACGATCGCCAACCTGCCCTTCAGCACCGAGATCGTGCGACAGGTGTCGGTGGTGCGGGACTTCTTCGTGACCTTGTTCTTCGTCGGCATCGGCATGACCATCCCCGCCCCCGACGGCGCCGACGTGCTGCTCGGGGCTGTCGGCATGGCCGCGCTGGCGATCCTGTCCCGCTACCTGGTGATGCTGCCGCTGCTCTACGTCACCGGGCTGGACCGGCGCACCTCGACCGTGGTGTCGACCAAGCTGGCGCAGATCTCGGAGTTCAGCCTCGTCATCGCCTTCCTCGGCCTTCAGCTCGGGCACATCGACGAGGACCTCAACGCCATCATCGTCTTCGCCTTCGTGCTCACCGCGGTGCTGACCCCCACGGTGTTCACCAAGGCCGATGCGGTGCACGACAGGTTGGCGCCGCTGCTCGGCCGGCTCGGCTTCAAGGCGCCGCCCGAGGACAGCAGCGCCGATGACGAGCACTACGAGCTGGCCCTGCTGGGGGTGCACCGCACGGCCTCGTCGCTGCTGCACGAGCTGGCGGTCAACACCCCCGAGCTGCTGGACCGCACCCTGGTCGTCGACTTCAACGTCTCCATCCACCCCAAGATCGCCGAGCTGGGCCCGCACGTGGTCTACGGCGACATGACCAGCCCCGAGACGCTGCGGCACGCCGGCGTCGACAGGGCCCGGGTCGTGGTGTGCACGATCCCCGGCGAGGTGCTCGCCTCGGCCACCACGCAGGGCGTCGTCGAGACGGTGCGCGAGCTGTGCCCGAACGGGACGGTCATCGCGACGGCGACGACCTTCCCCGAGGCGCGCACGCTCTACGAGGCCGGGGCCGACTTCGTGCTCATGCCGCGGCTGGACGCCGCCCGCACCGCCCTCGGCGCGATCGAGGCGGCCCTCAACGGCGAGATCGCCGCGCTGCGCTCGCAGAGCGAGCCGGTGGTCGCCGAGCAGTCCCGGCGCGAGGTGCTCGACTGATGCGCTGCGCTGCGCTCGCCCCGGGGACCTTCCGGTGATGGACGCCGCCGACTGGTGGAAGGCCGGGGCCACCGCCAGCGCCGCCGGGGCCGCAGTGGCCGGGCTCGTGGGGGGCACCTACGCCGCGGTGGTGCGCCGTCCGCTGCCCCGCCGGCACGGCCGGGTGCCGCTGCCCGGGCTGGACGCCGACGTCCAGGTGGTCGTCGACACCTGGGGCGTCCCCCACGTCTACGCCGGCAGCATGACCGACCTGGTGCGGGCCCAGGGGTACCTGCACGCCCAGGACAGGCTCTGGCAGCTGGAGGTGAACCGCCGCATCGTCGCCGGCCGGATGGCCGAGGTCGTCGGCGAGGTCGCCGTGCCGCTGGACCGGTGGATGCGCACGCTGAGCCTGCGCCACGTCGCCGAGCAGGAGCCGGCACTGCTCTCCGACGAGGTGCGCGGGCTGCTCGAGGCCTACGCGCAGGGGGTGAACGCGCGCATCGACGAGGGCCGGCTGCCGGTGGAGTTCTCGCTGCTGCGCCACCGCCCCGAGCCGTGGACGGTGGTGGACTCGCTGGCCTGGACCAAGATGATGGCGCTCACGCTCAGCGTGAACTGGGAGACCGAGATCCTGCGCGCGCGCATCATCGACCGCATCGGCGCGGAACGGGCCGCCGAGCTCGAGCCGGACGCCGCGCACGGGCACACCTACGTGGTACCCGAGGGCGTCGACTACTCCTGCATCGGTGCCTCGGCGCTCGCCCGGGCGGGCGAGGCGGAGCGCCTCACCGGGCCGACGGCCGGCGACGGGGCGGGCGTGGGGAGCAACAGCTGGGTCGTGCACGGTTCTCGGACGGCCTCCGGCCGGCCGCTGCTGGCCAACGACATGCACCTGGGCCTGACCATCCCCGCCATCTGGTACGAGAACCACCTGCACTGCCCGGGGTACGAGGTGGCCGGGGTGACGTTCCCGGGGCTGCCGGGCGTGGTCGCCGGGCACAACCGCCGGGTGGCGTGGGGCTTCACCAACGGCTTTCCCGACGTGCAGGACCTCTACGTCGAGCACCTGCGCGACACCGCCGACGGTGGGGTGGAGTACGAGTTCGAGGGCTCCTGGCACCCGGCCGACGTGCGCCGCGAGCTGATCCGGGTGAAGGCCTCGCGCGGCGGCGCGAACGAGGTCGTCGAGCGGGTCGTCAGCACCCGGCACGGGCCGGTCATCAACGTGCTGGCCCCGGACCACACCGGCGAGCAGCCCCTGGCGCTGCGCTGGACCGCCTACGAGCCGAGCCCGATGGCCGAGGTCGTGTTCGCGATGAACCGGGCCGAGTCGTGCGAGCAGCTGCGCGAGGCGCTGCGCGGCTGGCACACGCCCGTCCAGAACGTCGTGTACGCCGACGTGGACGGCACGATCGGCTACTCCTACCCGGGCCGCATCCCGGTTCGAGCCAAGGGCGACGGGCGCGTCCCGGTCCCCGGTTGGACCGGCGAGTACGAGTGGACGGGGTACATCCCGTTCGACGAGCTGCCCCACCAGCAGGACCCGCCGGCGGGGTTCGTTGCCACCGCGAACAACCGGGTGGTCGACGCCGACTACCCGTACTGGCTGGGTGCGGACTTCATCACCGGCGACCGAGCCGAGCGCATCACCGAGCTCATCGAGGCCGCCGGCGTGGTGGACGTGCCGGCGATCCGCCGGATGCAGACCGACCAGGTGTCGACGTCGGCACGCCGGACGGCCGAGGCGATCGGTGCGCTGACCCCCGACGACCCGCGGCTGGCCGAGGTGGCGAGGCTGATGCGGGGCTGGGGCGGCACGCTGTCGCCCGACTCCGCGCAGGCGGCGGTCTACCAGCTGTTCACGGTGGCGCTGGCCCGACGGCTGCTCGAACCGGTGCTCGGCGACCTGACCGACTTCTACCTGGGCAAGGGCATCACCCCGGTGATCGCGGAGGGCAGCTGGCTGGGCGAGCGAGCCCGCGAGTGGCTGGGCCGCACCCTGGTGGACCCGGCATCGCCCTGGTGGGACACCGGCGCAGGCCAGACCCGCGAGCAGCAGATGCTCGCCGCGCTGGCCGACACCGTGGACGACCTGACGGCCGAGTTCGGCGCCGAGCCCGGGCGCTGGCGCTGGGGCTCGCTGCACACCCTCACCCTGCGGCACGTGCTCGGCACCCGCCCGCCGCTGGACCGGGTGTTCAACCGCGGCCCGTTCCCGATGGGCGGCGACGGCGACACCCTCTGGAACTCCGCCGTCGCCCGCCACGTGGCGCACGTCTCCGACGCCGTGATGGTGGGCCCGCCGTTCCGCTACATCGCCGACCTGTCCGACCTCGGGCAGTCGCGCGCGCAGCTGCTGCCCGGCCAGTCCGGCCAGATCGGCAGCCCGCACTACGCCGACACCATCACCGCGTGGATGCGCGGCGACTACCACCCCATGCTGCTGGACCGCGCCGCCGTGGACGGCAACGCCGCCTCGCGCTTCACCCTGGCGCCACCCACCGGGTCGTGACGTCGATCATCGGCCGGGCCGAGGCGGACCCGGGCGCACGGGCCCACGCGGCGGGCGGCTGGCCCGCCGTCAGGCTCAGCGCAGCGGCGGGCGGGGCTGGTCGTCGGGGTACATCGAGTCGGGCTCGCCGCCGGTGGCCTCCACCTGGGAGAGCTCGTCGGCGGACAGCTGCAGCGAGGCGGCCGCGACCGAGTCCAGCACGGTGGCCGGACGGGTGCTGCCCGGGATGGGCACGACGGTCGGGCTGAGCGCCAGCAGCCAGGCGAGCACCACCCGCTGCGGGCTGACCCCGTGCGAGGCAGCCACCTGCGCGACGGCGGCGTAGCGCGAGCCCACCTCGGCCGCCTCGGACGCGCCGCCGAGCGGCGACCAGGGCAGGAACGCGACCCCCGCGTCGGCGGCGGCGCGCAGCACGTCGGCGTCGGCCCGATACCGCGGGGAGAACTCGTTCTGCACCGACACCAGACCGCGTCCGGCGTCGGGGCTGCCGGGCTCTCCCGGCGTCCCGGCCACCTCGACCGCGACGGCCCACTGCGCAGCGTCGGCGTTGGACA
>Ga0114938_1002617_pt1 | contig 11184 bp, 7 predicted proteins | sample AshMeaBigSpring_FD_88675 | JGI IMG/M metagenome (GOLD analysis project Ga0114938, IMG submission 88675) | Groundwater microbial communities from Big Spring, Nevada to study Microbial Dark Matter (Phase II) - Ash Meadows Big Spring | ecosystem: Environmental > Aquatic > Deep subsurface >...
CCTACGCAGTGGTGCTCTTCGACGAGATCGAAAAGGCGCACGCAGAGGTCTTCAACGTGCTCTTGCAGGTGCTCGACGATGGCCGCCTGACCGACAGCCAGGGGCGCACTGTCGACTTCAAGAACACGGTCGTGATCATGACCAGCAACCTGGGCAGCCAGTATATCCTGGATGTGGCGACGGTGGATGGAGACGATGGTATGCACCAACCAGAGTCTCCGCCGCACTGGGCAGATTCCCGCGGCGACCAGCGTCCGCGCGTTTTGACCCCTCCTATTTCGCAATAGAATCGTTGGCAACCTTGTGCTATACTGGCGCAAGAGGTTGTGCAGCCTGGCCCCGTATTTTCCCTGGGACGCCTCCACATGCCACAGCCTGACCGACGGCGTATGGAGCGTAGATCTTCGCACAAGCGCAGTGGTATTGCCGATAATTCTGCGAAGGGACGTCAGAACCTCCTGGGCTGAACGCCCACAAGATGGCTGAATCCGGTGTATGATGCACTTGCATTCCCCAGATGAGTCAGAAACTCGGAAAAATATCATTGACCGATGGTTGGCGCAGGCTGGCTGGAGCGTTGCCGCGGGCAATCTGATCGAGGAATTGGCGCTGATTACACAGCAGCGAACACTTGACGAGGCGGCGCTGGCTGCCTATCGCACACGCCGCGAGTTTGCCGACTACGCCCTGCTTGGCCGCAATGGCAAACCACTTGGCCTTATTGAAGCCAAGCGCACCAGCCGCGGCGCTGAAGTCGGTATGCGGCAGGCGGAAGACTATGCGGATCAAATCGCTGCCAAGTATGGTGTTGCTCCCCTCATCTTCCTGACCAATGGACATGACATCCTTTTCTATGACCGCGGCTTCTATCCGCCGCGGCCAGTCGCTGGTTTCTTCCGGCCAGATGATTTGGAGCGGTTGCAGTTTCAACGCATCTACCGCGCACCGCTGGCGACGTTTGGCCCAAGCCCCAGGATTGTCGACCGCCCGTATCAAGTGGAAGCCATCAAGCGCGTAACAGAGGCGATGGGACGCAGTCAGCGCAAATTCTTGTTGGTCATGGCCACCGGCACGGGCAAAACGCGCTCCGTGATCGCGCTGATCGATATGCTCATGCGCGCCAAATGGGTGCAGCGCGTACTCTTCCTGGCCGATCGGCGGGAACTGGTGCGCCAGGCGCTGGGCGATTTCAAAGAGTTCATGCCCAACGAGTCACGCGCCCGCGTCGAAGGCGGTACAGCGGACGATACGGTGCGCATTCATGTCGCCACCTACCCCAGCATGATGCAGGTCTATCGTTCACTTTCTCCAGGATATTATGACCTCATCGTCGCCGACGAAAGCCACCGCTCAATCTACAAACGCTATAAGGTGCTCTTCGAATACTTCGACGCGCTGCACTTGGGCATGACTGCGACCCCAACAGACTACATCGACCACAACACGTTCTCTCTGTTTGAGTGCCCAGATGGTCTACCCACTTTTAACTATGCGTATGAGACAGCCGTCGAAGAAGAGTACCTGGCAAAGTACCGGGTGCTGAACACCCAGACAACCTTCCAAATCGAGGGCATCAAGGCCGGACAACTACCGCCCGAGCTGCAACGGCAGCTTGAAGAACAGGGCATCGAACTGAGCGAAATCGACTTCGAAGGCAGCGACCTGGAGCGACGGGTAACCAACCGCGGCACGACCGACGCCATGGTGCATGAGATCATGCAGAAGTGCCGCAAGGATGCCAGCGGCACGTTGCCGGCCAAGACGGTCATCTTTGCCATGAGCCATGCCAGCGCCGTGCGCATCTGGGAAAGTTTCAATCGCCTCTATCCAGACCTGCAGCGTCGCGGGATGGCCGAGATCGTCGACAGCCACATGGAGCGCGCCGATCAAACGCTGGATGACTTCAAGCGCAAGTCCATGCCGCGTATCGCTGTTTCGGTGGATATGTTGGACACCGGCATTGACGTGCCGGCGATCCAGACGCTGGTCTTTGCCAAACCAGTCTTCAGCCAGGTGAAGTTCTGGCAGATGATCGGGCGGGGCACCCGGCGCTGGACAAACCCAGAAACCGGCGAACTCAAGACAGATTTCCTGATCATCGACTTCTGGAACAACTTCGCCTACTTCAACATGAATCCCGAAGGTGAGGTTGCCGGTCCCACCGAAGCGCTGCCTGTACGACTTTTCCGCCTCCGCCTGGAGAAGTTGGTGCATCTACGCGGCACGGAGGACACAGCCCACAGTGCACAAACGGTGATGCAGTTGCAGCAGATGCTGGCCACAATTCCAGGCGACAATGTCAACGTCCGCCCGCATCTGGCGGAGTTGACAACTTTGCAGGACGCAGCAACCTGGGATGCGCTTGACAGCGACCGGATGGCGCATCTGACCACCCAGATTGCCCCGCTGTTGCGCTTCCTGCCCGATGTCAACCTCCCCGTGATGACCTTTGAGGCGCGCACCGAGCGGCTGGCGCTGGCCCATCTCACCGGACAGAGCATGGCCGTGGACAGTCTGCGCGAGCAGGTGCTGGAAGATGTGGCGCTGTTGCCCACGACCCTGCAAGAAGTCGAGGCACAGGCCGCTATGATTGCCGCGGTGCGCCATCCAGCTTTCTGGACGCACCTGACCTATGACCGCATTATGGAATTGCAGGCAACGCTGGCGCCGTTGATGCGCTATCGCCAGCGCCGCCGCCCGGAAGTGCTGCAGCTCAACCTGCCGGACGAGATCGCCCGCCGTCACTGGATCATCTATGGCCCAAGCGGCGAGGGGGCCTTTGCCGACACCTACCGGACCCAGGTGGAGACAGCCGTCAAGACGCTGGCGCGGGAGCATCCCACCCTGCGTAAACTCCGCCAGGGTGAACGGATCGACAGCAACGATGTCGATGCCCTGGCCGACGCGCTCAATCGCCCCGACCTCTTTGTCAGCGAAGCCGTGCTGCAGGAACTCTATGCGCGGCCAGAGGCCGGGCTGGTCGACTTCGTGCGCCATATCCTGGGATTGAGCCAACTGCCGAGCCGCGAGGAGGAAATCAAGGCCGCCTTCGATGCGTATGTCGCGGGGCACGCGGAGTATACTGCAACGCAGCTCAGGTTTTTGCGCGCCGTGCGCGCTGCGGTGCTGCACCGGGCGCGCTTGAGTACGCGTGACCTGGAGCGCCCGCCGTTCAGCAACATCGGTGATGTCTACCGGCTTTTCACGCCGCCGCAGATCGACGAGCTGCTGGCATTTGCTAATCGCCTGGCTGCCTGAACGTCTGCGGTTCCTTCCCAAACGAAGCCATCATACGCGCAGCGCCGACAGCAAACCGCCTGTATGTGCTGCGCTGGTGTTGAAACGAGAGTCATTGCAATGCTGTCACCCAAACTACGCCGCCAGGTTCTTAGCTTGTGGACCCTGTTCTGGTCGAGCGGTATGACCAATCCATTGGTCTCGATTGAACAGATCACCTACCTGCTCTTCTTGAAGCAGCTTGAACAGTTGGATAGCGAACGCACGGCCAAAGGATGCCGCTCGATCTACGACCCGCGGCCGGTCTGTCAACTGCCACACCCCGAAGGCGACAGCGAAGGTTGCCCAGGTCACGCAACCTGCCGGTGGTCCTACATCATTCAGGAACCGAACTACGATCACATCAGCCAGGTTGTCTTTCCCTGGCTGCGGGTGATCGACAATATCCTGATCGAAACTAAAAAGCCATCGGCAGACGCAGCGATTGACGAAGACCCGATAGCCGGCGCCGAAGAGGGATTTCTGACGATCGGTGGCCAGATGGACGATGCCTATTTCCAGTTTCCGAGCGAGAAGACGGCTTCCCTGGGTAAGGCGATCAAACGGATCGACAAACTATTCCAGAGCGGCAATGTACGCAGCGCCAATCTGGATTTGATGGGTGACATCTTCGAATACCTGTTGAGCGAGATTCAGACAGCAGGCAAGAACGGCCAGTTTCGTACCCCGCGCCAAATTATCCGGCTGATGATCGCGCTGCTGGATCCCGATGTAGAAAAGAGAATGGTTGACCCCGCCGCAGGCACGTTGGGCTTTCCCATCAACACCATCCAATATCTGCGCGCCAAGTACACCGACCCGGAGAGCCTCGTGTTGGAGTGGGATGGAACGCCACATCGGGCCGATGGTGCGCTGCTCCAGCAGTTTGGGGCAGACGCCGCGCAGCGCATCTTCAACCGCGACTATTTCACTGGCTATGACAATGACCGCACGATGGTGCGCATCGGCTGGATGAACATGATCCTGCACGGCATCGAAAACCCGCGTGTGATGCGACGCGACACGCTGGGCAAGTCGCTGCCCGAAAGCGAGAGCGGCGCCTACGCCTATGCTATGGCCAACCCGCCCTTCACCGGCACCGTCGACAAGTATGACTTGCACCCGACGCGTTTCCCCGTCAACCCGCGCAACGCCAAAGAGCCGATCACCAACAAGAGTGAACTGCTCTTTGTCTGGCTCATTCTGGATCTGTTGGAGCAGAGCGGACGGGCCGCCGTGATCGTGCCGGAGGGCGTACTCTTTGGCTCCACGGGCGCCCATCGCGAACTTCGCCGCCAACTGCTCTTTGAGAATCGGCTGGAGGCGGTCATCTCGCTGCCCGGTGGCGTGTTCCAGCCATACACCGGAGTGAAGACGTCGATCCTGGTCTTTCAGAAGTACGCAATGTTGACCGATGACCTGTCGCCGCGCACCGAACAGGTCTGGTTCTACGAGATTGCCGCCGATGGCTATACGCTGGACGCCAAGCGCAACGACCAGCCGGACCCCAACGATCTCTGGGATCTGCTGGCAAAGTGGCCCGACAGAGTCGTGGATAGCCGCGACTACCACCGGCCACACTATTACGATGTACGCTGGCGCGTGGTCGACGACGAGTGCCTGAAGGTCTTTCCCGAACTTGTGAGCCAGCAGGGCCAGACGCTGGGTATCGACGAAAGGCACTCGGAACTACCCGCCGATCCACAAGCAGCAACGCGGCAGGTCTCAGAAACGCAGAAACCCGTTGCAGTGGAACTCTACTGCGCCTATCTACGCGCCGGCCAGGTGGAAGCGCAAAACGCGTTTGCTGCCGCCAAGACGACCGAACGAGGCCGCAACGCTGCGCGCAGCAGACTGGAGACACGGCTGCGCCAAGTCAATCGCTGGTTCACCGATGCGAGCAAACTCTGGCTTGAAGCCGCCGATTTCGAAGATGGCGACCGCACCGTGACGACCTATCAATCCGATCGCTTCGGGTACACAGCGTTGACGCCGGCGCTTGATGAAGGCCGGCAGATGGCAGCGGCCGTCATTGAACAGATGATGGCCGACATTGCAGGAAATGGCGCTGCACCGAAAACAGATTCCGAACCGGGCGCCACGCTTGAACCTGCGCCCGCAGCCGATAGCGATAGTGCAGCCACTCCATCGGATACAGTCGATAGAGCCTGGCAAGTGCAGGTGGACGCCATCGTCAAAGAGTTCGCCAAGCTGGACGGCTACAACGTCAAGCTGCGCACGCTGGAGGTATTCAAACATCCGGACGCGCTGGCTGAGAGCAAGAGCTGGGCCGCGCCGGTGCGCACCTTTGCTGTGGACGACACCTGGGAACTGCGGGCAGATGACGCCGTGGTGCTGGTCGGCAGCCACGACGACGATGGCGCCGTGCGCCCTGAGTATCTGGACTATCTGCGCACCGAACGCGATATCTTCGACAGCGATGGCACGATCAGGGCGGAATTTCACAGCCTGCTCGATCCGGATTGCATCGAGGCCAATGACTTAAATCTTTCGGCGGGGCGATACAAGCCGTTCACTTTGGCGGCAGTTCAGCATGATCCGCCAATGCAGATCATTGGTGAGTTGCAGGAGATGGAAACGCAGATCCAAGCCGGACTCAGAGAGCTACTGACAATGCTGGAGGACGGGTGAGCCAGTTTCAGATGGCAGATTTTCCCGCAAGCTGGACAACAGCGCGGATAGGAGACCTTGCTGAGATTCAATATGGGAAGTCACTCAGGTCAGACGAACGCTCTGGCACAGGCGATGTTCCCGTTTTCGGTTCTGGTGGACAAGTCGGAAGCCATGACCGAGCGCTTCATCCAGGCCCCAGCATTGTCATTGGTAGAAAAGGAACGGTTGGGGCTGTCTATTACACGCCAGGTCCGTTTTGGTGTATCGACACTGCGTTTTACCTTGAAAACATAAGCCCTGCCGTTGATATCGAATTCTTGGCACATATGCTTAGGGTGATCGATCTGTCACGGCTGGTCATTACAGTTGGGGTGCCTGGCATAAGTCGAAAGGATATTGAACCGCAGCGCATCCCCCTCCCGCCGCTTCCCGAACAGCAGCGCATCGTGGCGATCCTGCGCAAGACGGACGAGCTACGCCGCCTGCGTCGCCAGGCAAATGCGCGGGCGAGCGATCTACTTCCTTCGGTGTTTCATGAGATGTTTGGAGATCCGATTAACAACTCAAAGAACTGGCGCACTGCAAAACTGTCACAGATGGGTGAATTGGATCGAGGACGTTCTAAACATCGACCACGAGATGCTGCTCATCTGTACGGGGGACCATATCCATTTGTGCAGACAGGTGATGTCTCGAACTCCGGCGGCTGGATAACCAACTATTCGCAGACTTACTCTGAAGAAGGTCTTGCGCAAAGCCGGATATGGCCCAAAGGCACATTGTGCATCACAATTGCCGCCAATATTGCCCAAACAGGGATATTGACGTTTGATGCCTGTTTTCCTGATAGTGTTGTTGGCTTCATTGCGGATTCAGATGTAACCGCAGAGTATGTTCAGTACTGTATTATGAGACATCAAGAAAGCCTTGAGACAAGTGCTCCTCAACTCGCCCAGAAGAATATCAACCTGGGTATTTTACGAGAGCTTGTTTTGCCAAAGCCTCCTCATGAACTACAGGTAAGATTCGCGCAACTCGTCGGATATGCCCATCAGCAGTCAGTGCTCACCGAACATTCGGCGCAAGTCATCGAAAAACTCTTCCAATCAATAGTTGCGCGTACATTCATTGGCGAGCTGACTGCGACCTGGCGCTCCGTAAATAAATCGGAACTGGATGCAGCTGCCATCGAACGAGATCGACTGCTTGGCATCGCTCAGCGCGCACGCCGTGCAGAGATAACCACTACGCCCAGTAGTACGGATGATCAGCCAACAACTGAAGCCGCAAGCGCACGCAGCGCCGATGTCTATCCTGTGCGCCAGGCGCTGCTGCGCTCGCTCAGCGCAGTACAGGATGCTGTGTTTCGCACCCTGCTCGGCGCAGCGCGTTACATGACGGTGGATGCACTAGCCGAGCGAGCCGGCATCTCGCGCAAACAGGTGGCGCACACCATCGACTTGCTGATGTGCACCGGGTTGGTGCAGGCGGTGAGCGTCCCAACTGACCCGACCGGCGACCAGACTGTCTACGTGCGCGCCTATCGCCCTGTGCGCGATGGCGATGATGTGCGCACACAGGACACCATCAACCTGGAGGCGCTGGCAGCATGAGGCTGCGCTATCTGCATCTGCAGGACGTTCCACCCTTAAACGATGTCCGCATGGTCTTCCGCCAGGAGCCGATCTTGCAGCGCGCCTGCGCCATCCGCTTTGTCGTGGGCGTCAATGGCACCGGCAAGACCCGGCTCTTGCAGGCGCTGGCGCAGACCCTGCTCTGCCTGGAGCGCCGCCAACTGCCGCCGTTTCCGGTCACGCTCGCTTATGACCTGGGCGCCGGCAGCAATCGGCGCACGCTGCTGTTTGTTGCCCCCAGGGAAGGGGCGGCTCGCGCCGTGCTGGTAGAGTTCGCCGCCGAACTGCCCGACCACTCTGAAGACGACTGGGAGCAGCTTGCCGCCACCGACTGGACCGGCGACGTCCCTGCAAATGTGCGTTCCCGCTTTTTCGGCAACGATCTGCCAGGGTCGGCAGCCATAGGTGCGTTTCTGCCGCGCACCCTGCTCGTTTACACGTCCGGCGCTACGCGCAGTTGGGAAGATGTCTTTGCCGAGGACGGCGTCACAGTTGACACTGCACAACTGCCGGAACTTGGCGGAGAAGACGACAACGCCGTCGAGGAACGTCCCGCCGGCTGGTCGGCGCAGCGCGAGATGGAATACCGCACGGAACAGAGAGAGACAGAAGATGCGTCGCGCCCGGAAGATAGCCTGCAGGCACAGGGTCAGGCTTCGGAAGTCGGCTCTGTGGGCCAACTCATCACCAGTGATGTCTTGCCCCTGGCGCTCTGCGCCGTCGCCTTGCGGCAGATGGTAAATGAGTTCAACGGCGACACAACCCAGGACACGTTGCGTGCCGCCGTGGACGCCGCCGTGCGTGACAACCAACCGATGCCCGCTCTGCGCGGCCTCTTCAATGAGGTCGACTGGCTATGGCTGGAAAGCCTGCACCTGCGCATCGAGTTCGACGCAAAACGGCTGCAATCGGCAGCATGGCGGCCTTTTCTGCCCCAGTTGCTTAAGCTATACCAATTGGCTGCCACCGCCAACCGCCAGCCGGAGCCGGACACAACTCGTCAACTCAACTTCGACCTGTTCCGCCCCTTGCCGGACGACGCCGATCACCTCACCTATCAGGGTTTGTTCGATGTCCTGTGCGGTGGAAGCGGCACGGCCTTCGATGCTTTCAAGCAACTGCGCAACTGGCAGGCGATCGGCCTGCTCACCGACGTGCAGATGACCGTGCGGCGGCGCAATCTCGACGACCTGCTCCTCTCTGACTGGCTGAGTGACGGCGAACGCATGTTTCTGGGGCGCATGGCGCTCTTCCACCTGCTTGCCGGCGAGGACGACGCCCTGATCATCTTGGACGAGCCGGAGACGCATTTCAACGACGTGTGGAAGCGGCGGATCGTGGATATCATCGACGACAGTCTGCGTGACGACGCCAGCGAGGTTGTGATATCAACGCACTCAAGTATCGGTCTGACAGACACGTTCGATACGGAAATCACGCTGCTGCGCCGCTCACCATCATCGGGGTCTATTGCAGTGGTGCGCACACCAGTGCAAACATTTGGCGCGTCTCCAAGTGAGATCATGTGGGGCGTCTTTGAAGTTCCCGACGTCGTCGGGCAGCGCGCTACCGAATATCTGGACATGGTGCTCATGGTGGCAGCCTATCCAGAGCAACTGGAACGGGTCTGGGCATCTGCAACAGCGCCTGACAATTGGCAGGACCTGCCTGAATTCGCGATTCTGTGGGAGCACGTCCAGCGCTTGCCACACGCATACGAGAACCAGGATCGCCTGGTGCGAGTGCTCGACAGTATGCGCCAGTATACAAGACACGTCACCGGACAGGATGCCATCTCCGCAACCCGGGCGTTGGAAGTGCTTGAGGAGCGGCTTGGACCAGGCGCCTATCAATTTGAATTCCGCCGCAGACTCCGCGCATTGCGCAACCGAAAAACCGATGCTGCATCGAATCAACCCGCCTGACGCCGAGTGTCAAGCCATCTTCAGCCGCATCCTGAACTTTCAGCGCCAGGTGCTGGCGTTTGCGTGCAATTCGGCGACTACCTTGCCACTGACAGAGGCTGCTGTGCTGGCTGAATTTGGCCCGGCTGGTGAGTGGTTCTGGAAGCAGTTGCATGTGCAGCGAGGAGAGAATCGAGGTGCTGCGAATGCTCTGCATAGATCGCTTGAAGCTATCGTTCGCCACGTGCAAAGCAATCCTGGAAGCGGTGAAGCGATCCTGGAAACCTTTGATCACGATATCCGCTTTCCTGAATATATCGAAGATATGGCGTTTCAATTTGCGTATAACACAACGCTTGACGATGCTGCACGCAAGGTTCTGAAAGTGCTGATGGTGGCATTCTATGAGGATATGCTCTGCGCCGGGTTTCCAAGTGTTGTGCATGGCGCCCCCACCATATTCGATCGCGACGCACTTATTCGGAGTTTTTGGGCAGCTAACCCTGAAATCAAGGTTTGCCCCGCCTGCGATGCTCAACGACCTGACAGCATTGGCGACAAGAACTATTCTGACGTGGATCATTACCTGCCGAAGTCGAGTTACTCGGTTCTGTCAGTTCACCCAACAAACCTGGTTCCCGTGTGCCAGGGCTGCAATCGGTCGTTCAAACTAGCGCAAGATCCAATCGACCTTGATAATAATGCACCGCTAGTCAACATTTTCATCCCCTACCTGCGCCCGGCCCTGGATTTCGTTACCATCAATACGCGTCGACTTGCGAGCGGACTGCTACAATTCAACATCGTCGATGTTGATGGCAAGCGATCGCGGCGAGTGGAGAACCTTGATCGGACTTTTCAGTTGGAGGAACGCTGGTGCAGGCGGGAAGATCAGGTGAAAGACAGCGTGCGAGAGGCTTTGTCTGGTGCGCGACGTATCATGTTGAAGCACGAAATCATTCCTGAAGAAGTTGATCTTCAGGTGGAATTGGCGGAGATGCTCAAAGATAGGACGGCGCTTATTGGTAAGAATTACAACTATGTCCTGCACGCCAGTTACCTGACATTCGCAGCCTGCGACCAGGATGAATTTGAGGAGTTGTACAGGCAGTTTGCAGGCTGTTAGGAAATAGTCGCTATACTCCCCATCTTGCGCGCAGGATCGATTTCTTTCACTAAGTGCTGCGAAGTCGAGACGCTTGATGCGGATGTCCAGCCAAACCGGCACAATCCTCGACCAGACGAAGACCTACGCATAGTTGCGTGGCAAGAGCAGCAGCTATCGTTGAGACGTTGCCTGCCTGTCGCTCGGATGTGATACTGGACAACTGACTGCATGCGCACAATGAGCATCCTGTCCCGCGCGTCTAGCAACTTGTTTGAGGAACAGGGAGGGAGAATGAGCCATCCACTCTACGATGTCATCGAAGTTAAACAGATCGACGCTTATGCCCTGCGTGTTCGCTTCGATGATCAAACTGAACAGATCATCGATTTTGAGCCAGTGCTGTACGGAGAAATGTACGGGGCGCTGCGCGAACCAGCATTCTTTGCGCAGGTGCGTCTCGACCCAGAAGTGCGCACCCTAGTCTGCTCGAATGGCGCCGACTTCGATCCCTATGTGTTGCACGAGTGGCCGCGTGCGGTTGAACAGTTGGCACAGCGTCTCCGTCAACCTGTCGTTGCGTGACGCGTCCATTACGGTTGACCGGTGCTATCGATAGCCTGGGCCGGCG
>Ga0114938_1002619_pt1 | contig 11180 bp, 8 predicted proteins | sample AshMeaBigSpring_FD_88675 | JGI IMG/M metagenome (GOLD analysis project Ga0114938, IMG submission 88675) | Groundwater microbial communities from Big Spring, Nevada to study Microbial Dark Matter (Phase II) - Ash Meadows Big Spring | ecosystem: Environmental > Aquatic > Deep subsurface >...
ATCTATTATTATAACAACTTCAGAATCAAAGAAAAACTAAAAGGACTAAGTCCGGTTATGTTCCGAACTCAGTCCAATTAAATTCTAATTATTAATCCGTCCAACTTTTTGGGGGCAGATCATCGGTGAACCTTACTTTTTATAAATATACAAATGATTGTGGAGCAAAATTTATATCAAAATCAATCAGGTTTAAAGGTTTTTGATAACGATTTACTTCTTTTACTTTAATGGCAAATGCTTTATCACGATTGAGAAAATACTCATCAAAATAGTCTTTCGTAATTCCTGAATGTTTTTTTGTCATCTCCCATAAAGCTTCTGGTTTCTCTTCCATAATTTCATCTATTGTGAATTCTCCAATAACCTTTTGCATAGGAGAAGAAGCATAAACAACTACAGTGTTTATGCTTGAATTTTTGAATACACTCTTTCTGAATTCAAATTTCTTTGTACCATCAAATATCTTGATAGCAAATTGTGGTTTAATCGATAATAAAACTTTCATCGCTTTTTGTTTCTTTCAATAATAAATTAAACTGTGATTCTGTAATCGGTTTAAAACCTCTTGGAGCATCATCAACTCCATTAAGAACACCTAAATCAATCAATTGTTTCATATTTATTCTATGTGGAAATGAATAAATGTACATAAATCTAACTACAAATGGTTTATTGAATTTATTATAGTTCCACATTGCTTTCAATTCACTTTCCGGAAAAACACTTCCTTTTCTGCAGTGATTAATAAATTCTTCTTCTGTTTGAATATTGTAAATCACTTCTTGTACTACACCAACTGTTGAGACAACACTCTTATAATAACCTCCGGTTCTATAAAAAATAAGAATATCTCCTTTCTGAGGATGTGGTTTTAGTGCCCTTGATACATAGACTTTACTTATACCATTTCTATGGGGAAAGTCTTCCGCATATTCTAATGGTGATTCGTTATTTAATATTGAATCAGGTAACAACTCTGTATGATATGAATCATAAATAGGTACAATATGGACACTTCTTTTTCTACTTACAAATGGATAATTAAATTTTAGTCTTTCTATATCAAACATTGGTTTAAAATCCCGAACATAAACTCTTTCATTCTCCTTCATTCCCCAAAAACTAAAACCCCATTGCTCCATCAGTTCGATAAGTCTTTTTTGCTCATCTCTATGATCAAAAATAGTGACATAAATCTCGTCTACCTTGTTTACAAGAGCATTGTCGAAAATGATTTTCAAAAATCTTTCACCCAATCTAAAACCATTGTTGATTACTTTGAAGGTGCCAACTTTCAATCTTTTCTTGGGTGCAAAAGTAGGAATTATATCTGTATAATTTTCATCCTTATTCTCTATTTTCAGATACAAGAACGAAAGAATTAATCCATTATTCTTATTATTAGTCACATAGGCCATCTCATCTGACTTTTTAAGAAACCACCTATCAAAACCGGGGTAATCCTCCTTTAATGACAAGAAGAAATCATCACTCAAATTTATATGGCCAAAATGCTTTTTCTGAACGTTAAGTACTTTGTAATCTACTAAATCAGGGTGTTCAGAAAATATCTTTTCCAGGAAAGAGTCTATTTTAAATACTTTATCTGCAATCCCTAGTTTCTCAGCTTTAAGATGAATCTTTTTATCTTCTGTAATTAACACATCAACTCTGCCAACAAAAACTTCATTCAATAGAATGGTATCATTTCTGTCGTTTTCATTCGAGTCAATCTGCTCTGAAATTTCTGTTACTTTTGGTTGTAAAGGACTAGGTATTTGAATTTGTTCATAACTATCAAGTTTAGTCATAAAAGTGTCAACAGTAGCCTTATTTGGGTTTTTCTTTATCTCCTCTATTGTTACAGGATGAATACATTTCGTGTATTTAGCTCTGTCTAGCCAACGAAATAAGATACCAATATCTTGGATTACAACTCTACCAGCTTCGCGATGAATTATTATGTTTGTATCTAATAATGCTTTCATAGTATGTTCATTATTTGAAAATAGATTTTATTTTAGGCCAACAGAAGGCTACTATTATTGATAAAATTATTGTTAGGCTCAATGACAACTCTATAGGTGATTGCATAAATATATTTATGTAACTGAACTCTGAATTCGATGTCATTTTAGCTGAAGCTATAAAAAACAATAACCCACAAATCATATTAAAGAATATCGCAACCAGAAATTGTCCCATGCCTATTCTCTCTTTTGCATAAATTGAAAAAAATGAAAATGAATCTACACCACGTTTTTTATTAAAAACAACCATCAAATCATCTTTTTTCACCCTGTTATCGTCTATATACTTTTTGAATGCATCATATTCAAGCATTCTGACATTTTTCAAAGCAGTATTATCGAAGAACACAATATCATAACTGTTTGGTAAGATATTGAAGCTGAAACAATCATTTATTTTACATAGATCCTTAGTATTCAATTCATCAATCAACTCCTCAGGTATATTTCGCCTCTCATTAACTTTGATATCATATATGACTGTCGATTTAGCGATTCCATTTTTTCTTGTTGATATATAGCCTGACTCTGGCTTTATACTAAATCGAACATAAACATTGCCTTTGTCTTCCTTAATTTCATTATAGTGCTTGAGGTCAATTTTTAAACAAGCTTTTTTATCCACAATTTCAACTGTCACAGGTAAGATTGATAATGCTTTACTTTTAAAATAATGTATAACACCAAGTTTTCCACGACCACCATCAAGGTTTTTCGTATTTAGCACCGAATCGTTGAAAATAAATCTACTATTATCAGAATCTTTCAGTTTCTCATATAAGTCTCTTTTTGTTGATTTAGAGGTTAGCCATGGAATATATAAATCAAGCTCAATAACTGCCTTTTCTGATAATGATTCTTGACTTATTTCTATCCCAAATTCGACCAATGAACTATTGTCTTTAAACTCCCATATACAATTATGAAATCTTACGATTTCAATGCAAGAGTCATCTTTTGAATAAATAAAGTATGAGTTTTCCATATTATAAGTTTTTTTTGCAAATATAGATAATTATTTTGCATTAACACAAATCAATATTATCTAATTTAAAGCCAGTTATTAACAGAACGATAATAACTGGGAAGCAGTTCAATGTGAATAACCATGTATGTAATGCATGGAGAATATGTATGTGAATGTACCTGACCCCTTAAAGGGTAAAAATAATACTATTGTGAAACTTTTAATGGTGGTATTAAACCCCTATCGGGGTTTTGTATGTGTTGGTGTCCTGTATTCCACGGGTTTTACCAGTGGTTACTCATATTCAATCCCTTCGGGATTATGTTAATAATTCTAATTAGCAATAATCGAAATTAATCAATCCCACAGACTATTCGGACATCGATTTGTTTTAAAGTGACGGTATAAATTACAATATTTTGTTTCAAAGTGACGGTATAAATTGCATTATTTTGTTTCAAAGTGACGGTATAACCACACAACAAGGGCTTCACTACTTGCGTGAAGCCCTTGTTGTGATGGATAGTTGCTTAGTTGCGATAGATCAGGTGCTGACCGTCGTAGTCGACGGTGATGGCTTTGCTGTTGCTCACGGTTCCTGCAATAAGCTGTTTGGATAGGTCGTTGAGCACCAGTTTTTGGATGGCACGTTTTACGGGGCGTGCACCAAATTGTGGGTCGAAACCTTCGGCTGCTATGTGACGGATAGTGGCTTCGGTTAGTTGTAGGTCGATGCCATTATCGCGTAAGGATTTTTGAATAAGCGACAGTTGCAAGCGCACAATCTCTTCAATTTGCGATTCGTTGAGCGGTGCAAACATAATCAGCTCGTCGATACGGTTCAAAAACTCAGGTCGGATGGTTTGTTTCAACAATTCGAACACCTGCAGTTTGGTATCTTCCACTATTTGATCGTGATTAGCAGGGGTTATTTTCTCAAAACTATCCCGTATTAATCCCGATCCAAGATTGGAGGTCATAATAATAATGGTGTTTTTAAAGTTGACCATACGCCCTTTGTTGTCGGTAAGGCGACCATCGTCGAGCACTTGCAGCAACACGTTAAACACATCGGGATGTGCTTTTTCAATCTCGTCGAAAAGCACCACCGAGTAAGGTTTGCGTCGGATGGCTTCGGTAAGTTGCCCCCCTTCGTCGTAGCCCACATAGCCCGGAGGCGAACCAATCAAGCGTGTAACGGAGAATTTCTCCTGGTATTCGCTCATATCGATGCGGGTCATCATGTTTTCGTCGTCGAACAAGTATTCGGCCAATGCTTTGGCAAGCTCGGTTTTACCAACACCCGTGGTACCTAGAAAAATAAACGAGCCAATGGGTCGCTTAGGGTCCTGCAAGCCAGCGCGACTACGACGAACGGCGTTCGCCACCGCCTCGATAGCCTCCTCCTGCCCTACTACGCGCTTGTGAAGCTCGTCTTCGAGATGTAGCAGTTTATCCTTTTCGCTCTGCATCATTTTATTGACCGGTATGCCCGTCCAGCGACTTACTACGTCGGCAATATCCTCGCTATCCACCTCTTCTTTGATCATGGCGTTTGTGCCCTGCATGGCTGTAAGCTCTGTTTGATAGCTTTTTATCTGTTCTTCGAGGGCTTTCACCTTGCCATAGCGTATTTCGGCCACTTTGCCATAGTCGCCTTCGCGTTCGGCTTTTTCGGCCTGATAGTTCAGTTCCTCAATCTCTATTTTAGCCTGTTGAATTTGATCAATCAAGGTTTTTTCGCTGCTCCATTTTGCTCTGAGCTGCTTGCTTTCTTCTTTGAGATTGGCTATTTCGGCACTCAACTGTTCGAGTTTCTGCGTATCGTTTTCGCGCTTAATGGCCTCACGTTCAATTTCCAACTGCTTGATGGAGCGTTCAATCACATCCAGGTTTTCGGGAACCGAATCAATCTCCATACGCAGCTTAGCAGCCGCCTCGTCCATCAAGTCGATGGCTTTGTCGGGCAAAAACCGATCGGTAATATAGCGGCTCGAAAGCTCCACAGCTGCAATAATCGCATCGTCCTTGATGCGAACTTTGTGGTGATTTTCGTAGCGTTCTTTCAGTCCACGCAGGATGGAGATGGTACTAGCCGTATCGGGCTCATCGACCATCACGATTTGGAAGCGGCGCTCGAGCGCTTTGTCTTTTTCAAAATACTTCTGATATTCGTCGAGGGTGGTAGCACCGATAGAGCGCAACTCGCCACGAGCCAATGCCGGTTTCAGGATATTAGCAGCATCCATTGCCCCCTCGCCTTTGCCAGCACCAATCAAGGTATGTATTTCGTCGATAAATAATATTATCTCGCCATCGGCCTTGGTCACTTCGTTTACCACCGACTTCAAACGCTCCTCGAATTCGCCTTTGTACTTCGCACCAGCCACCAGCGCACCCATATCGAGCGAGAAAATCTGTTTCGACTTTAAGTTTTCGGGCACATCACCCCTTACTATACGATGTGCTAAACCTTCGGCAATGGCTGTTTTACCTGTACCCGGTTCGCCTATCAGTATGGGGTTGTTTTTGGTACGTCGACTCAGAATTTGCAACACACGGCGTATCTCCTCATCGCGACCGATCACGGGATCGAGCTTGCCTGAGCGCGCACGTTCGTTGAGATTAATGGCGTATTTGTTGAGCGAATTGTAGGTTTCCTCGGCCGATGGCGAATCAACTTTGGAGCCTTTACGAAGCTCGTTGATAGCCTCTTGGAGGCCTTTTTCGGTAAATCCGGCATCCTGAAGCACCTTGGTTAGTTGGTTTTTTTCAATCACCATGGCCATCAGCAAGTACTCCAGCGATACATATTGATCGCCCGCTTTGGACGAACGGTCGATGGCTTTTTGCAGCACATTGTTGGCTTCGCGACTCAAATATGGCTCACCACCAGTCACCTTGGGTAAACCAGCTATCATGGTATCGGTTACTGATAATATTATGGATAGGTTAGCACCTAGCTTACCTGCTAAAAACTGGACGACATCCTCACCTACCTGTGCAATAGCTTTGAATAAATGCGGCGTTTCCACCACCTGCTGTCCGTTGCTTTGCGTTAGCTCCACTGCTTTTTGAACAGCCTCTTGCGATTTGATTGTAAAATTGTTAAAGTTCATACTGTGTATAAATTGGTTTTAAAGTTCAAAAGTTTATAAAGTTTATAAGGTTCAAAAGTTTGTAAAGTTGTTTTAGCTTCAGTTATTCCTTCCTGCCTTCCCTGCCCCTAATTACTCACTTTGGTCGTGACCGTTGGTTCCCCTCCCGCCTTGCGGGATAAATGGCGGGGACTTAAAGACACGAGAAAGAAGTTTATTTGTTTTCAATAGACATTATAATCATGTTATATGTATCTTTAATATTGAATTTAAATATTAGAAGAAACAATAGGAACGCGGATTTACGCGGATTTAGCAGATATTTACCGAATAAATTTTAAAATACGGATTTATAAACGGATTTTATCCCCGATAAATCGGGGAAGATTTAAGAGCGAAGTCTTAATCATTTTCGACTTGTCGAAAAATAAATCCGTTTTAAAATCCGCTTAATCAGCGTAAATCTGCGTTCTATTATCTTCATATCATTCTAACATCAATCAACTCTAATAATAATTCTATTTCATTTCATTTATAATTGAATAATATATACAATACTAATCCACATCCCCTTTAGGGGCTTGGGGCAGATATTATCGATACTAAAAACTGCTCACTGCAAACTTCTTCTCAAATATCCATCCAACAACCGCGTTCGGAATTATTGGCAGATGTATTTAACTTAATACCTTTATTATCAGACAAAATGACATTGATATTTATTAGTGCTATGCCATAAATTCAGTACGATATACCATACGAACCTACCATATGTATGGTATATAAAATACCCGTAAGCTGCGATTGTAGAGCAGGCTCAGTAGGCCTAATTTTGCATCAGATCATTTAACAGAAATAATAACACAAATAAATAATAACATTATGGCTAAGATTGCAAAAAACTTGAATGAATTAATTGGTAAAACTCCATTGGTTCAACTTTCTAATTTCGCTGTAAAAAAAGGCTTAGAAGCTAATTTAATTGTAAAACTTGAATTGTTTAACCCAGCAGGTTGTGTGAAAGAGCGTATTGCCTTGGCCATGATTGAAGATGCTGAAGCTGCCGGAATTCTTAAACCGGGTGTTGAAATTATTGAACCTACAAGTGGTAACACTGGTATTGGATTAGCGATGGTATCGGCCATTAAAGGCTACAAACTTACCCTCACCATGCCCGAAACCATGAGTATTGAGCGTCGCAATTTGCTCAAAGCTTTGGGTGCTAACCTGGTGCTTACTCCCGGAGCTAACGGCATGAAAGGTGCGATAGCCAAAGCATTGGAGCTTCACGAAGCCAATCCAGCGTCATTCTTGCCACAGCAATTCGAAAACGCCTCGAACCCTCGTGTACATTTCAACACGACAGGCCCTGAAATTTGGAACGATACCGACGGTCAAGTAGATATTTTTGTAGCAGGTGTGGGTACAGGTGGTACTGTAAGTGGTGTTGGTGCTTATTTGAAATCGAAAAATCCGAATATCAAAATCATAGCTGTAGAGCCAGCCGACTCACCCGTTATTTCGGGCGGAAACCCTGGCCCTCACAAAATTCAAGGCATTGGAGCTGGATTTATTCCTAAAAACTACGACGGTAGTGTGGTTGATGAGGTGCTTCAAGTGAGCAACGATCAGGCCATTTTAACTTCGCGCGAGTTAGCACAACAAGAAGGTATGCTTGTAGGTATTTCGTGCGGTGCAGCGGCTTATGCGGCTACTCAGGTGGCACTTCGCCCCGAAAACAAAGGCAAAAACATTGTTGCTTTGTTGCCCGATACCGGCGAACGTTATTTATCAACACTGTTGTACGCTTTCGAAGAATATCCTTTGTAATTTACTATTTAATTATTTACCATTTACCATTTTATAATATGTCACATAAATTTGAAACGCTACAAGTACATGCCGGACAGGTAGTCGACGGAACCACCAAAGCACGCGCAGTGCCAATTTACCAAACAAGTTCGTATGTTTTCGACGATGCAGCCGATGGCGCTGATCTTTTTGCCCTTCGCAAATTTGGTAATATCTATACCCGCCTGATGAACCCAACTACCGATGTGTTCGAAAAAAGGGTAGCAGCACTCGAAGGCGGCGTTACAGCTTTGGCCACTTCATCGGGACAATCGGCTCAGTTCTTGGCGCTAAATAATATCGTGCAAGCAGGCGACAATTTTGTTTCCACATCCCACTTGTACGGTGGAACTTACAATCAATTTAAAAATCAATTTAAACGTCTGGGTGTCGATGTAAAATTCACAGCCGACGATAAACCCGAGACTTTTGAGGCCTTGATCGACGACAACACCAAAGCCATTTACCTCGAAACCATCGGCAATCCCGACCTGAATATCCCTGATTTTGAGGCCATAGCAGCAGTAGCTGACAAACACGGCATTCCGCTTATTGTCGACAATACCTTTGGAGCTGGTGGAGCCATTTTTCGCCCCATCGAGCACGGTGCAAGCATCGTGGTAGAGTCGGCCACCAAATGGATTGGCGGTCACGGAACCTCACTCGGTGGTGTCATCGTCGACAGTGGAAAATTCAACTGGGGCAACGGTAAATTTCCCGCTTTCACCGAACCATCCGATAGCTATCATGGCTTGGTATTTTGGGACGTATTTGGTTTCGATGGCCCCTTTGGCAACATCGCTTTCAACATCCGCGCACGTGTCGAAGGCCTTCGCGACTGGGGAAATGCCATCAGCCCATTCAACTCATTTATGCTCATTCAAGGCCTCGAAACACTCTCGTTACGTGTGGAGCGCCACACCCAAAACGCCTTGGAACTAGCCACATGGCTCGAAAATCATCCAGCCGTTGAATACGTCAATTATCCAGGTCTCAAAAGCAGTCCGTACCACGCACTGGCTACTAAATACCTCAAACGCGGTTTCGGCGGCGTGCTATCCTTTAAACTCAAAGGCGATGCAGCCAAAGCCGACCAGTTAATCGACAGTCTGAAGCTTATCAGTCACTTAGCCAACGTGGGCGATGCCAAATCCCTGATCATTCACCCCGCAGCCACCACACACGAGCAACTATCTCCCGAAGATAAAATTTCGGCAGGCGTGTTCCCCGGTTTATTGCGCGTATCGGTAGGTATCGAGCACATCGACGACATCAAGGCCGACTTCACACAAGCCTTCGAAGCCATCAAATAACACGAGGCATCGCCCTCCATCACACCCAAAAGGGACTTTGACACCATCAAAGTCCCTTTTTCGTTCCTGAAAAATAACCTTATAACTTTTTAAACCACATTAGACACATAGAAAACAAAAGTTCTTGTGTTGGCGTGGACATAGAGAACATAGTTTTAAATTGCTCTCAGCATATCGAAGTGTAACGAAGATCCCGATTCCGCTGGATTGCTTACTTTTCACTGCAAACTTCTTCTCGCTTCCGGCTTACCACTTACTGCAAACTGTTCACTGCAAATCGTAGTGAAACGAAGATCCCGATTAATCGGGACTGCAAACTTCTTCTTTTTTTTGGGGTGCCCCTCGTACCTCGGGTCGGGCTTTCGCTGCTGCCCCAGCTCGTACCTCGCCGTGGCATTCGCTCTATCCCTCACCCACCCAGCCAGCTTTCGGCCATAAGTGCAATTAATCAATATCCCTTTTCGATGATGCTATTGAACCCCTCACGGGGTTCCACAACATCACTACATCATTTCACAATCCATGCATTTCATACATGGCTAAGCACATTCAACTGCGTTGCAGTTGTAAAATATGATGTATTGCATCTCGAAAACTATACATTTTAATTGCATCTGGACTGTTATTTACCAAAACTGAATTGACACAAACGCCCGTAAGGTAGTGGACAAAGCCGCCACGCAAACCAAAAAGTCCGACGCCGAAACCGAAGCGTAATCTCAAAAGAGTGAGGGCGTCGTTAAAAACACACCCTCACTTACTACTGTTCGACACAGGTAAAACTACGCCGAACGTGAGGAGTATAAAAAAAGCAAATTTTAAACCCCATCGGAGGTTCGATCTACGCCGAACATGGGGGATGAGAGAAAAAGCAAATCTTAAACCCCAGCGGGGTTTACTTTACATAACCCCCAGATTTATCTGGGGGGATGAGGAGTAAAAGAGACGCTGCAACTCCATAGGAGTTGACCACAACAACAACTAAAAACGAACAGCATATGAACAGTTATCGACAATCTTTACACCATATTGTGTTTTGCACCAAAAGTCGCAAAAACACATTACCAGAAGCTCATCATCACGAGCTTTATAAATACATTTATGGTATTATAAACAATCGAAAATCGGTAGTTTACAGAATAAATGGTATTGAAAATCATATACATATTTTTTGCGATCTACATTCTAGTATTGGTGTAGGTGATTTTGTAAAGGAAATAAAAACTGCGGCAAACAAGTGGATAAAAGCATCGGGCAATTTTCCTAAATTCGAATCATGGGCCGAGGGATATTGCAGTATTTCATACAATCTTCGCGACAAAGATATGATAGTGAATTACATAAAAAATCAGAAAGTACATCACAAAAAAGTATCATTCGAAGATGAACTACGTGCTTTACTAATTGAAAATGGCATAGAATTCGACGAAAAGTACCTTTTTGATGACTGATAGATTATGTTGGTCAACTCCTACGGAGTTACGGTCATTGGCATTCTGCATTCCCCCCCAGATGAATCTGGGGGTTATGCACAGAAAACTCCTACGGAGTGTGAAAATTCGATTGAAATAATGAAAACTTACAATATCATGCGTACAGCGCGGTAGTTTTTTACAAGGCAGAGCCTTGCTTTTAGTACGACGCAAGTGAACCTACGCCGAACAATGGGGATGAGAGAATAAGCAAATCTTAAACCCCAGCGGGGTTTACTTTACATAACCCCCAGACTTATCTGGGGGAAAAGGAGTAATAGAGACGCTGCAACTCCGTAGGAGTTGACCTGAAACTAACATTCGAAGAAGAACTACGTGCTTTTCTAATTGAAAATGGCATAGACTTCGACGAAAAGTACCTTTTTGATGACTGATAGATTATGTTGGTCAACTCCTACGGAGTTACGGTCATTGGCATTCTGCAT
>Ga0114938_1002622_pt1 | contig 11171 bp, 5 predicted proteins | sample AshMeaBigSpring_FD_88675 | JGI IMG/M metagenome (GOLD analysis project Ga0114938, IMG submission 88675) | Groundwater microbial communities from Big Spring, Nevada to study Microbial Dark Matter (Phase II) - Ash Meadows Big Spring | ecosystem: Environmental > Aquatic > Deep subsurface >...
ACTTTACACCAGACCCGTAAAGCGAACCAGGCGGTTAAGCTCGAGACGCGGCATCTTTCCAGGGCGATCTCGGGGAAGGCCGTCGTGAACGACATCAGTCTTCAGGTGCACCGCGGGGAGGTGCTGGCGGTGGTCGGGCCGAGCGGATCGGGAAAATCCTCGTTCCTGCGGCTGCTCAATCGCCTTGATGAACCGACCGGCGGCTCCGTGCTCATCGACGGCCGGGACTACCGCGAGATTGCTCCCCGGGAGCTCAGACGCCGCGCCGGCATGGTTATGCAGATGCCCTCCCTTTTTCCAGGGAACGTGGCCGATAACATCGCCTTCGGTCCCCGGCAACGGCAGGAGGCGATTCGCCCCGACCAGATCGATGCTCTGTTGACCCGCGTGGGATTGCCGGGGTATCAGGAACGGGATGTGAGCATCCTGTCGGGGGGCGAGGCTCAGCGCGTGTCCCTGGCGCGAACCCTGGCGAACGCCCCAGAGGTGCTGCTCCTGGACGAGCCGACCTCGGCGCTCGACGACGCGTCCGAGCGCGGGATCGAGGAGCTGGTGCTGAGCATCATTCGCGAGCGGCAGATGACCTGTGTCATCGTCACCCATGACATGCCGCAGGCCGCTCGCATCGCCGATCGCACCATGGTCTTGGAAGCCGGCAGGATGACGGCGATCGGCCCCACGCCGGAGGTGATTCGTGTGGACTGAGCTGATGGGCCGCCTGAGCGGCGATGTGGCAGCGGTCAGCGCCCAGGCGGGGGGCGCCGCCGGGCTGTGCCTTGCGGTTGTGCTGTTGTGCCGCTGGGCCGCCATACACGTGGAACGCGAAACGCTGGTATCGCTGCTGCGGGGGTTTGTGCAAATCGCCTTGGTCGGGCTGATCCTGGCGCTGGTGTTGAACCGCGAGCTGCTGGTCGGCGTTGTGATCCTGCTGGCCATGACGGTCGCCGCGGCCATGATCGCCTCGCGCCGTGCCGCAGGACTCAAGAACGCGATGCTGCTCTCTTTCTGCGCGGTGACGGCGGGATCGGGCGTCGTGATCGCAGCCATGATCGCGATCGGGGCACTGACTGCCGAATTGTCGATGCTGGTGCCGGTCGGCAGCATGGTCATCGCCAGCGCCATGAATTCATGCTCCCAGTCGGCCGAGCGATTCCGGGCCGACGTCAACGCCCACGCGGGCCTTGTGGAAGCCGGCCTGGCACTGGGCGCCGCCCCTGGCGTGGCGGTCGGGCCTTATGTGCAGAGCGCCGTTTACGCCAGCCTCATTCCCAGGCTGGACTCGCTCACGTCGCTGGGCATCGTGTGGGTGCCGGGCATGATGGCAGGCATGATCGTCTCCGGCGCCAACCCGATTTACGCAGGCATATACCAATTCATCGTCATGGCCATGATTTTCGCGGCATCGAGCATCACCGCCCTGGCGATCACCCTTCTGCTCCGCACACGTTCGTTTTCGCCCGCCGAGCAGCTGATTCTGCGCCGAGGCGCCAACGCAAAATCGGAATCCTGAGACCCGGAGCCCCTTATACCTCCCGGCCCGACCTCCATTCACGACGTTGCCCGCTGCGGCGTACTTCAACCTTCGATGCGACCCCGGTCGTTATCCGCGGTCAATGCGCGGGCCGCCGGGAAAGCCTTCAGAGCGCGGCCGGTGACGCAACGGCAGCGGTTTTGCCTTTCGGCGCCCGTGACACTGGCGGCGCCGATTCATCCGCTTGCCGGCATCTGCGGTCCGAATTCCGGGGGGTGGTTGACGAAGGCGGAGATGGCGTCCAGATAAAGCGCGCCGCCGACCCGTCCACTGGTGTTGTGACCGCCGCCTTCAATGAACAAAAGCCGCTTGGGGGCCGCGGTGCGGTCGTATAGGGTTTGACTCATGCGGTAAGGCACCAGCCGATCGGCCGTGCCGTGCAGGTAGAGGACGGGCATCCGAATGCGGGCCACCTTCGACGCCGAATCGAACTCCTGATTCAGGATCCAGTTGATGGGGAAAAATCGGTACCTCGACTGCAGCCCCGACATCTCTCGAATCGATGTGAAGGCGGCTTCGACGATGAGGCCCCTTGCCTCTGATCGCCGAGCGGCCAGGTCGATGGCCACCGCCGCCCCGAGGGAGTGGCCGTAGAGCAAGATGCGCGGGGGATCGATGCCGCGCGCGGAGGTCAGGTGGCGCCAGGCGGCGTCCGCATCTTCGTAGACGGACGCTTCACTCGGGAAATCCCCCTCGCTGCGGCCGAAACCGCGATAGGAGATCAGGAACACGCTGAATCCCAACCCGTGAAATCGTCTGGCATGGTCGCTGTTCGCACCGATATTAAAAGCGGCCCCATGCAGATAGAGCACCGTCAATCCGTTGCCCGCGTCGTTGGGAATCCACCAGGCATGCAGATTCTCTTCGCCGCCGGCAGCTGGAACAGGGATATAGACATCGTCGTAGCGCAGTCCGAATTCAGCCGGCGTCTGCTTGATCTCCGCCTGAGGTTTGAAGATCAGCCGCGCCTGCATGGCCCACAGGTACACGCAGGCGCCGGCATAGACCAGAATCGCCAGGCCGACGCAAAGCGCGGCCGCCGTCTTGAAGGCTGCAAAGGCCTTCCGGCCGCCCGTCTTTTTCCGAAGAAGCCTCATGGTTCAAAATCACATCCGATTTCAGCGGCTGCTCATGGAACCTCGAATTGAACGATAAAATTCGGCAACCCTCAGTACTTGTCAACCGGGTTCAACCCTTTCGGCATCACCAGCGCGCCGGCCTTCGGCCCCCGACAGCTCCAACCGTTCCCGGCCTCTTGACAACGCCGCAAACGTAATAAGTCTCTTACTGATTTTAGCGATGTGCCCCTTCAACCCGGTAAACGTCAACCCCAGCCAGGTAACTCTCATGCAGACGCTGGAGCATCGCAAAACCAGACGATATGTGCAGGATGCGCAGATTGCTTTTTTCTTCCTCAACCGCACCGAAGAGCATAGTGCATTGGCCCGCAACTTCAGCCGGTCCGGCATGTATTTCGAAACCGACCTACCGCTGGCCGTAACGACCCTGATCGGCATCCATGCCAAAGGGTGCGGTCCGGCCCACCCCTCCGACGGTGCGGCAGACCGCAGGTCCGCCCCTTCACAGACCCCCGGCGACCTGCTCCCTGAGGAGCGCGGCTGCATCCATTTGAAAAGTCTAGTGGTCGCCGAGGTGAAACGGTGTGAACCCACCCATGGGGGAGCAGGCCGCTACGGGATCGGGGTTCATTTCGTCAGCCCGGCGGTGTAGGATGTCAAAGGATCACCCGCCGCTGCCTGGCTCCTCGGTACCGGTATGTTTGGATTAGCTGAAATGAGAAGAAAAAGTTAAAGGGTTTTCTCATAGTGGCATGTTCTTGTTTGGCCCTGCCTTTTATTTTTTAGGAGAAGTGTAAAAACACATGGTATTGTGGGGCTGCAAACTTGTGATGTTGACAGCGACCTCCACCATATTGAAATGGTTCAATCCCTCTGCCCATCCGTAGCTGCCGAGCACCCCATTGCTTTCGATGAAGGAATCCCCACCTTTTGCCTAACACCTAGTTGAGGGGTCCAAGATGAAAACACAAGAATCTGAGTTTGTTTGCAAATATAACAGAGAAATTTTAGAGGATGCAGATCAAGAACATGATGCGGTAGCCAAATCTAAAAGGTACGGTCAGTACGAAAGATCAGGCAAGTCCATGATCGAGTGTATCTGTCCTTGCTGTGGGATATTGCACACTATGAAGTTGCATTGGAGTGGTCGAGGGATTCCTCGTAAATTCTGTGAGGACTGCCGGGAACGGGAGACCCAAATCGATAGATGAATGACCGGTAAGCCCGGATTCTGCCCTTTGTAGCTCACCCCCCCCTAAACCTCAGATCCCGTGGCATGGTGGTGGGCCGCCGGCGCCAGCATCTTGCCATCGAAGAGGAGGCCCGGTTTCTTGAGCCCTAAAGCGAAAAAGCCGAAGGGGGTGGCGTGCTGCTGTTTCCGCCGATTTACGAGGGTTTGGAGCAGCGTTTGGGCTGCCGCGTGGCTTCTTCGAAGGTTTATCGGATATTGGCCCGGCACGGCTGGCGCAAGGGGATCCCGGACACCTGCCATCCGAAGCATGATGCCGGAGCCAAGCGGAGTTTAAAAAAAATTCTCCGAAACGCTGGCGCAAACTGCCGAGCAAAACCGCTTGAATCTGCCACTGCGGGTGGTGTTTTAAGATGAAGCCCGCTTCGGGCGGCTGAGCGATCCAAGGCGCAGTTGGGCACCGGCGCCGCTTCGCCCCTTGGTGCCCGTGGTGCTGGTATGATGATTCAATAGAGAGCCTATGAAGTTTCTTGTGGATCTATGATTCGCAGCGCATCATCGTCTCTTCTGATAGACTTATTGAAAAAATATGGCAGCAATCGTTTGGATCGCTGCCATAATTTTTGATGTGCAATGAACAACATTCAATAGTGCCGTTTCAACGCTTCAATTCATTCCTGTAAAGGCTCGGGAATATTTGATGTCCCGGTACTAATTGCACTTTATTCCGTGAGCTTCCAGTAAATTGGCCCATTCCTCTTTGTCTATAAGGGTATCTTTGTTGGTGTCGATCATATTGAAAGCTTTTTGCATACCCTCATCTTGGTTGCCCCCGAATTCCTCCAAGGACAAAAAACCGTCCTGATTACTGTCCTTATCCTCCATATTCCAATACATCGTGGATCCATATCCATGTCCGTAATTCCCAGCCATTGAAGGCGTAGCAATCAACAGTACGCTGAGTAGCGTTACCACATATAGTTTCGTTTTCATTTTATTCCTCCGGTATTTTGTAGGTCATATTTACACATCAGTGATATCTTTCAACATCGCATTTTACGAGTCAAACGTAATTTCGAAAACAGGTTTGTCAATGGAAATTAGACACGTTTTCAATCTGTTTCTATCATCTCCAGTCGAACTGCGATAACGGATGCTCAGCGCGGTTGGCTTTGCCGCTGTCATTTGGACGGCTGCCGCAATTTCCTCGATCGGTAGGTTGGTGCCAAGGCTTGCAGTAGGCTCTTAAAGCTTGCGGGACGCTCTTAGCTTTTAAACTTTGAGTGGATTTGGTCGCGGTAGGAATGCGGGTTTCCCCGCACCCCCCGCACAGATCCCGGCGTGCGGAGCTGACCACAGCCGGTCAGGCTGTCTCGATCGCGGACGACTAAGGGGATCCGGCCAGGGGATCTCATCCAGCGAGCGGCCCGAGTCGGCCTTAAGTGCAATGGGGCCAGAATGAATGGGCACCAGCAATCGGGCTCACAGCAGGACCATCCAGAGCGCCGCGAGGATCGCGAGCCACTGGACCCCATTGATGGCGACGCTGAGCCGGTGCAGGCGCTGGAAGCGACTGCCTGCCCCGGCATCCCCGGCGACCTCCACGTCCCGCGCACGGTTGATCATCGGCATCAGAAAGGAATAAGTGGGGTCAGGTCTTTTTTTGTGCCTGCTTATTGACGAAAAACAGACTTGGCTCCTAATTCCGTCTGAGACGCCCGGCGAAAGTCGCACACCTTCCTTGGACGGGAGCCCTTACGTGGAGAGAGCCTCCCGCTGAAATGCGACAAAATACAAGGGCTGAGCGGAGTTGCAGATTACCGGAATGACGCGCCACCACATCGTGAAATGGGAGCCGTCTTTGCGGTAGTTGACAGCCTTGCCCTCGAAAACGCGCCCGGCCGCCATGTCCGCGTGCAGCCGTTGCAGAACGGATGCATCGGTCCCGGAACCTTGCAAGAGGCCCGGCGACTTTCCCAGCACTTCTTCCGTGGAATAGCCGGTGAGGTCGGTAAAGGCCTTGTTCACATAGACGATTGGGTTCTTTGGCGTCGCCTCGGAGATCATCACCGAATCGAAGCAGTTCTCGACAAGGGCGTCGAAAACCGCGCTTAGGTGTTCATTGGAAACGGACGAATGGGCTTTCATGACGAACCTCCTTTCAGACAAAATATTCTATTAACAAAAGTGCGCCGCGCGCGCGCCCCGCTAAGTCGGCACTGCATTTCTCAGTCTAATTAACGTTAAGTCGACCCTTTAGTCAAAACAATTTTTAGTCAAATTTAAGAAGGTAAACTTTCACTCGCAGCGGAACGGCGCTGCCCCAATGAAAGTTGAACTCTATGGCTGTCAGGACCAGTCCGATCACCATCAGCACAAAGGCGGCAACGCCCGAAACGGACAAACAAAATGTTCATTTTTATTGCCTCGCCAGCAGTGCAGACATCTTGAAATAGATCCCAAAGCCCAAAATGGACGTAATCCAGATGGAAGTGGAAATCTCCTGTTCGCGATCCTGGACGATAAACCACAGATAGGCCGTCACCAAGAACGAGATCATGACGGCCAACAGAATGGAAAAATTTGATTTCTTGAACATATCTGGCTTATAGTGAGAGTCTCGTTGTCAGAGAAAGAGCGTGAAAGCGAGTAGATTGTCATTGACCTAAACCGAATTCGACGCTCTAGGTTACCTCTCGATTGCTCGGCACCTGAACCTATCGTTGAGAATATTACCGCAAAACCGAATCGCAAGAACGATGTGAATTTGACAGCAATCAACGAGCGTTCGTCAAAATCAGCGGGACGTTCCTGCGCTTTTGCTTTTTTGGGTCTTTTTAATATCTGCCATGCCCTTTCTTTTTAAAAGATCGGAAAAAGCCACCCCTTGGAAAGAGCAAAATATGATTAATCGGCCCCCGTAAATACTATCTCCAGCACCGGCACTTCCCATTTCTCGGCTTTGATGCGGTCCCTGAAACCCTCCTGCGGGTCCATTCGGTCGCGTTCCAGCATGGCGACCACGCGCACCTCGCTGATGCGGTCCAGCTTGTCTTTCCACCGACCGAACGCGCTTTGCGACAACCGGCCCACACAAAAGCCCTCGCTGTCGCAAGTCGTTATCGACGCTCCGTCGGCTGCCAAAGAAACCCGCTCTCCGGCCTGAATCCGCGCCAGATGCCCATGAACGGCATGGCCCTGCGGGAATCCACCGGCGTAGTCGAGATAGATGTCGCTCAACCCCAGCACTTCGTATTGCCGCAACGCGATCTTCCCCTCCCTGCCAGGGTCGGCCGAGGCCTTTCGGTGAAGGAAGCACTCGCCTTTGAGTCCCTTGAAGAACGGATTCGGCCGCTCCGCCAGCTTCATTACGGCGAGGGTTTCCCTGGCCCGCGTCATGCCGACGTACAGGGTGCGGCGCTCCTCTTCGCTTGCGATTGGACCCGCGTCGCCCGGCGACAGCCAGCCGCCGTCGAGGATGACCACGTGCGCAAACTCCATCCCCTTGGTGGAGTGGATGGTGCCGAGAAAAATCCCGCTGCCCAGCGATTTTTCGCGTCGCTGCTCGGCGATGAAATCGTAGAGCGCGTCAACCGCCCATCCGACTGGCAGCGTGGCGTCCGCGGTTTCAGCAGCCAGGTCGTCGATGAAGCCCGCCAGCATCCGCCACCAGGGGCTGACCTTGCTGCCGCAGCCGAGCTCGGCGAGCATGCCCGACAGCTCGGAGGCCTTGCGGTTTTCCGCCCTGTGATCGGACAGCTTCTTTATAAGAGCCGAGAACTCGCGCACGCGCTGCAGCGGCAGGCCGGTTTCGAGGAGAACTTTTACCGGCAATCCGGACAGCTCCAAAACGGACCGGACCGGGCCGAGGTCCTTGCGGCTCCACGCCAGGATCGCCCAGTCTTCCCACTGCATCTCCGGCGAAAGCCCTTTCAGACGCTCCATCTCGGACTTCACGCACTCGGCCTGGTGCCGGCGGTTCCTGACGGTGACCACCTGCACCCGGCCCTTGGACACCGGGTCGAGCAGCTCCCACCGGCCGCCCGGAAGGCTGGATTCCCTTTCACGGTTGATGCGGATCGGGTGCTCGGTCTTCATCCGGTCCGTGTTGCCGCGGATGAGCCGGTTGGCGGCGGCGATGATGTGCTTGGTGGAGCGGTAGTTTTCCACGAGGTAAACCAGCTTGGCCGGGTAGTCCTGCTGGAACTTGCGGATGAACTCCACGTTCGCACCCCGAAAGGCGTAGATATTCTGGTCGTCGTCGCCGACCGCCAGGATCGACAGCTTCCCCTCGCCGTCCTCGAGGGTGCGGCCGGCGATGGCCGAGACCAGGTCGTACTGGGCCTGGTCGATGTCCTGGTACTCGTCCACCAGGATGTGGCTGTAGCCTCCCAGGAGCTGGTCCCGGATCTCGTCCGGCGGGGCGCCCGGGACATCGGCCTCGCCTTTCAGAAGGCGCACGGCGTCGAGGATGACCCGGTCGAAGTCGATCCCCCTGTCCCGGTTGGTCTCGGCCAGCTCTCTCAGGGAGATGCCGGCGAGCCGCATGGCGGCCCCATGGTAGGTGGCCACCAGCACCCCGCGGGCTTCCGCGCCGACGAGGGCGTTGAGCCGCCGGCGCAGGCTGACCGCGGCGCTGTGGTTGAAGCAGAGCACAAGTATCTGCCGGGCCGGCACGCGCTCGACCTGGAGGAGGTAGGCGCAGCGGTGCGCGACCACGGTGGTTTTCCCGGAGCCGGGCCCGGCGAGGACGAGGGTGTTCTGCTCCAGCGGGCTGCCTACCGTGGAGATTTGAACCGGGTTGCCGAGCGTTTCGACGATGTTCCGGTAGGTTTCCTGGGTGGCGGCACGTTTGATCACATCCTGCCGGTCGGCGAAGTACTTCCGCACGAATTTGATGCGCCCGAGCGTGAAATAATCCAGCACCAGCGCCAGCGCCCGGGTTATCTTCTCCAGGGCCAGCTGCACATACTCCATCATCACGTGCACCTGGAAGCGCTTCTCGCGGTAGTGCACGGCCAGCGGCTTGAAATCCCCCACGGTGTAGCGCCGGGCCCGCTCCTCGGCCTTGAGCCTGACCGTCATGGCCTGACGCAGGATCGCCAGGCCGCCCTGCAGGGTGATGGCCTTATGTTCGTGCAGGAACATGAGCGCGCGATCGATCACCGCCAGCGGCTTCCTGATTTCGGACCGCAAGGCGATGTCGGCCAGCACGGCGGCCGACAGCTCGTTGCTCGAAAAGGACAGCGTGACATCTCCCCCGGTGGATTCCGCCGCTCCGGATAGCGCCCTTTCTGCCTTACCGATGAGAGTTTTCAAAATCACGTGGGCGACCTCGCGCCTCAGCCGGGCGGTCTTCGTAATCGCCGCCCACGGGCGCTGCAGTCTGACCTGGTAGCGGTCCCGCCCCAGGTGCTGCAGCTCCAGGCTGCCCAGGCCCGCGGCCAGCCCCTTGCCGTCGTGGGAAAGCCCCCGTATCAGCGCCCGGATCACCAGCGGGCCGATATCCGCGCTTTCCGTTTTCAGCCGCTGGGCCAGGCGGCGCGCATCGAGTTCGACCCACCGGCCGTCGTCGGCATCCGGGTCCTCGGTCTGCATCAGCGCCAGCAGGCGCTCTTCGAGGTCCGACACTCGCTGCAGGGCCTGCGCGGCGCCGCCCCTGCCTTTGGGCCGCAGGATGGCGGTCAGCAGGATGCCCCGGTCGATCAGCCGGGCCTCGGCCATTTCGTGCAGGCAGCGGATCACGACCTGCGCCGCCGTAAGGTTCCAGGCCTTTTCCACCCGCTGCAGCAGGTCCCGACCATGGAACAGACCCTCGGCGATGCCGTCGGCGCTGAGCACCCGGTCTTCGGGTGCATTGAACAGAACCCGCAGGATGTTGAGCCACAGGCCGGCAACGGCGTCGGGCAACCGCAGCCCGGCAATGGCGGCCTCGGCCTCTGCGAGGTTTTTGACCAGCGGCCGGCCTTGAAACACTTCGGTCACGTTCTCGTTCCGGCTCAGGAAACCGCCCCTCTCGAGCCAGGCGATCGCGGTCCTGACCTTGGTATCCCGGGCTTCCCGGCCCTCTTCCTTCAGGCCGGCCAGACCCTCGTCCCGCAGCAGCTCGTCGCTCGTGACGACGATCTCGCCCCGCCGGTTGCGTCTGGCCCGTCTCAGGGCGCGCAGGATGCGCTCGATTTCGCGCTTGTCGATCTCCGCCGCCGCGCCTTTGCGGAACAGCAGGTTGTCGTCCCCGGGAGCGTAGAGCAGCATGCACCGCGCGGGCTCCCCGTCCCTGCCGGCCCGGCCGGCCTCCTGAATGTAGTTCTCGAGCGAGCCCGGCATTTCGAAATGCAGGACCAGCCGGACGTCGGCCTTGTCGATCCCCATGCCGAACGCACTGGTGGCGCAGATGACCGGGACCCGTCCGGCGACGAACGCATCGATGATGTCGCGCTTCTCCTTGGCGTCCAGCCCGCCGTGAAAGGCCTCCGCGGCCATTCCCTGGTGGCGCAGGAAGTCGCGGATTTCTTCGGTCCGCGCGCGGGTTTCCGCGTACACGATCGCGCTGCCGGAGCCGTTTTGTCGGAAGCATTCGGACAGGATTTCATAGGTGCGCTCATGTTTCTCGGCGGCGCCCACGGGCACCACCTCGAACGCAAGATTCTCGCGCTGAACGCCGCCGTCGAAGAGCTTCAGCTCCTGGTCCAGTTCGGTGCGGAAATGGGACGCGATGTCCTCGATCACGTCGGATTTGGCCGTGGCGGTGAAACAGCAGACCGGAGGCGCCGGCTGCCCGAATTCGCCTGAGAACTCGCGGATGAACCGGGCGGCGTATAGATAATCCGGCCGGAAATCGTGTCCCCACTTGGATACGCAGTGGGCCTCGTCGAACACCCAGCAGCCGATCTCGCGCTGGCTCAGCACCGTTCGAACGGAGCGGCTGCGCAGCTGCTCCGGCGCGATGTAAAGGATCGCCACGTCCCCCAGCCGGATCCGCTCCAGCGCCTCGCCGCGCTCCGGCGGGGTCTGCAGCCCGCTGATGGCTGCGGCAAAGGGCGTGCCCGTTGCCCTCATCAGGTTGTCCACCTGGTCCTTCATCAGGGCGACGAGTGGGGAAATGACCACGGTCATCAGGCCCCGGCAGCGATGGCGCACCAGGGCCGGCAGCTGGTAGCAGACCGATTTGCCGCCGCCGGTCGGCATAATCGCCAGAAGCGGCGTGCCACGCATGCCCTCCATCACGACGTCCCTCTGGAGGCTCTGGCCGTCGGAGGTTGCCGGCTTTGCCCGAAACCCGGCGAACCCGAAAAAGCGTTCCAGGTTTGCTTCCGGGTGGTGATGCTCATGGCAATAGCGGCAGCCTTCGTCTCCGCAGGGGTTCTGCCTC
>Ga0114938_1002623_pt1 | contig 11171 bp, 9 predicted proteins | sample AshMeaBigSpring_FD_88675 | JGI IMG/M metagenome (GOLD analysis project Ga0114938, IMG submission 88675) | Groundwater microbial communities from Big Spring, Nevada to study Microbial Dark Matter (Phase II) - Ash Meadows Big Spring | ecosystem: Environmental > Aquatic > Deep subsurface >...
CCGCCGCCGAGTTTCACGCTGCCGTGCTTGGCGGCATCCAGTCCCGGGGTGTCCGTGGCGTGGGTGACGTCGAGGCAGACGCAGACATCGGGTTTCAGGCGATAGGTGGCCATGATCGCGCCGTGGCCGCCGATCTCCTCCTGGATGGCGTTCAGGCAGACGAGGGTGAAGGGCGGTTTCCTTTTGCTCGTGGCGATGCGTTTCATCACCTGGGCGATGATGTAGCCGCCGATGCGGTTATCAAGGGCGCGGCCGACGAGCTTCCGGTTGGCGAGTTCCATCGGGCCGTCCTGATAGACCGCAGGGTGGCCCACGCGGATGCCGAGCTTCGCGACTTCGGAGGCATTCGATGCGCCCACATCCACCCACAATTCATGGATGGCGGGGGCTTTCTCCGGATTCTGATCGCCACGGCGGAGATGGATGGCGGTGTTGCCGATGATGCCGGGGACAGGGCCTTTTTCGCCGAGAATGGTGAGCCTGCGGCCGCGCGCGGTGGCGGTGTCCGAGCCGCCGACGCGGTCGAGGCGCAGGAAGCCGTGATCGTCAATGTGCTTGATCATGTAGCCGATCTCATCGGCATGGGCGGCGAGCATGACGACGCGCTCCGATTTTCCGGGAAGCGTGGCCCAGGTGGAGCCGTAGGCATCGCACTGGACGCTGGCGGCTTGATCCCGAAGCCATTCCGCCCAGACTCTCTGGCCGGGCATTTCAAAGCCGGTGGGGCTGGGGGTCTCCAGCAGGCGGTATAAGAACTCCCTGTCTTCCTTCTTCATGGATGGATTCCAGATGGAGGCGCGCCTGCTGGCAAGCGCATAGCCCCGGAATCAACCATGCGGGAAGGCAGTCGTCCCGTCTCTCAGAAGTAAGGGCCGCACGGGTTCACATCCGTGACCGGCGGCGGGAAAACCGGCGGCGGCGGAAGCGGAGGGCCGGCCGGGGGAAGATCCAGGGGATTCGGCAGCGGGGGTGCGACAATGGAAGCCACCTTGGCGTCTTTGCCGCCCTTCGCGCTCTTCGCGCTGTATCCGGTCTCACCGGCGTTCGGATCCAGGCGGGCGAGCAGGGCTTGGACACCGGCGATGGATTCCGGCATGGCGGCGATCGCGCACTGAGAGACGATCCGCATGGATTCCGGGGAAACGTGAATGGCGGTTTCGACGATGGCCACCACCTGCTCGGCGGTCGCCTCGCTCGCCTTGATAGCGGTCTTGACGATTTCGCAGGCGCAACCGGGGTTTGAGCCGACCTCAAGCTCCACGACTTCGAGAACCTTCGAGGGATCGAGTTTCACGCGTTGCTCGACGGAGAGGGCAAGCGAGGAACAATCGGTGGTTTTTTCCGATTTCCCCGCTTCGCGATAGACTGCGGAAATCAGGGCGAGCCCGGATTGCAGACCGTCGGTGGACACCTCATAGGGGCGGCCTTTGGCGCTCACCGCCACCTTGCGGTAAGGCGAGGGATTGCGAAGAACATCAAGATCCACCACGGATTCCACGGCTCGGGATGATTTCTCCCGCGTATCCAGCGTGATCGCATCATGCAAACTGAACACCCCTTGATCATCGGAAACATCTCCCCGGACGCGCTCCACGGGCGGAAGCTCGTAGGTGCCCGGCAAGGCCGGAATCACGTCAAAACGCCGCGCGGTGCCATCGACGGCAAGACCGGAGTCCGGAGCGACGGGGCTGCTTTTCAGATTCTGGGCCGAGAGCGGAGCGATGAAGCCAAGGGCCAGAAAAGCAACCGTGTGGGGGAACACAGGTTTTTTCATAGGGGGAGTGGGGTGGACGCCAGAAAAGTTAGGAAAACACCGGAGAAATGGCAAATCAGGAGATTCACGTGATCACGTAAGCCGCTGCCCCGCCCATCAGACATACTATAGATCAACCACTTGCGAAAAAACGCCGACAGGAGTTCAAAGATATTCCCCTGTTCCTGACTTTCTCCGGCAAGCAACCAAATCCACGTCTCCAGGCAGGGTCGGCGGAAAAAAGGCGATTGGGGATGGCGGCCGGCGGGTTTCGTGATTCCTTGTTGCACAGCGCGCGGCCCCTGCGGGAATCTGCCGCCCGACCGCATTGCAGGATGATTCCGACTCCCAGCCAGTTGTTCGCGCTGTTCGAGCGTGGTGAGATCGAGCGTGAGGAATTGCAGGCTCTGATGGCGGTGCATGCGCGCGAGTTGATCGCGGAGATCGAGGAGGATCACCGGAATCCGGCCGCCGCGTGGATCGAGAGCCTGCTGGCGCGCCGTGCGGCCGGTCATCTGGTCCGGCGCCATGGAGGACGCCTGCTTCGCGAAGTGCTGGCCGCATTGGCCGAGGTGCCGGATTTTCCGCCAGCGAAATACTTGTGGAATGCAGGCCACCCGGATGTTCCGCTGCATTGCTTCCTGAGGATCCGCCGGGCACCCGTCTTCAGGATCGTGCGCATGGAGCGCCAGGCGGAGGGGATCACGTTGCTCATCGAGCACGGAGATCCCGGGCGCGGCAGGGCGACACGTCGGGAGTTTTTCCTGAAACGCGATGACGGTTGGAGACTCAGGGCATGCGGCTAGCCCGCCGGGCTTGCCTCCACAAGCGCGGCCCGAGGGTGATGCATGCCACAAAAAGTCCCGCCGCGAGGCCCCACCACACACCCCGTGCCTCCATGCGCATGCCGAACGCAAGCCAGGCGCTCAACGGAAGCCCGACGATCCAGTATGAGATGAATCCGATCAGGGCCGGCACCCGCGCATCGCGCAGGCCGCGCAGCATGGCCGACGAACCGACCTGCAGTCCGTCGAAGATCTGGAAAATCCCGACGATCGCCAGCAAGGAAGCCGTAAGGTCGATGACTCCGGCATCACTTGTGAACAAAGCCGCCATCCATTTTCCCCAAACCAGGAAGGACGTCGCGCCCAGCAACGCATACGCGGCGACAAGCACCCACCCGGAGCGGACGATCGGATTGAGCCGTTCCACCTCGCCCGCGCCATTCGCCTCGCCGATCCTCACGGTGAGCGCCATCGAGAGTCCCAGCGGTATCATGAACGCCGTGGCCGCCAGCGTGATCGCGATCTGATGGGCCGCCATCGCGCCAGGCCCGAAACGCCCCATCAACAAACCGGCCACCGAAAACGCAGTCACCTCGCACAGCATCTGGATGCTCGCCGGCACCCCGATGGCAAGCAGGCGGCGGATGTCGCTGAAATCCGGTTTCCGGAGCCAGCGCCGCGGAACCCATTCCCCCAGCCCCGCAGCATTCGGCAGCCAAACCATCATCGCCCCGAGAATCGCGGTGCGCGAGATCAACGTCGCCCAGGCCGCCCCCTCGAATCCCAGTGCCGGGCAGCCGAGTTTGCCGTAAATCATCACCCAGTTGAGGACGATGTTGAGCGCCACTCCGCCGAGGAAGATCCAGAACGGAGGCCACGGACGGTTCAGGGCGTCCGCGTGGTTCTTGAGGGCGATCGACGCCAAGGCCGGAATCATCGAAGCCATCAGGATGCGGAAATACACCGGCGTGCGGCCACTTACCTCGGATGGCTGGCCGAAAATGCCGAGACGGGTGGAAACCCACCAAGAGACGCCGAAGAGCAGCAGCCCCAACACCAAGGCCAGATACACCCCGTGCCGGCAGCTCCCGCGGGCACCGGAGGAATCGCCCGCTCCCCGGGAGTTCGAGGTGGCCACCGACACCGCCGTCAGCACGCCGATCCCGAATACAAACGGCACGTGGAACAACGAGTTCGCGAACGTCAACGCCGCCAACTCCGTCACCCCGAGCCGTCCGACCATCACGGTATCCGCCACTCCCAGCAGCATCTGGCTGAGCTGCCCGATCATCAGGGGAAACGCCAACCGCAGCGTCAGGCGGGATTCACTGAGCCATCGCATCTGCCCGGAGGGTTTTGGCCCGGAAGCCGTCTTGTCGATGATATAGTGGGCCCCGTCCCGCTCCATCGGGAAAATTCCCGTTTTCATCGGTCGGCCCGGCGATTCCGGAGGGGGCGGTTGACGCCGCAACCGGCAGCGGCTATTCGGAAAACTCATGCGCCGACTCCGAATGCCACGTCCCTCCTCCATCCCGTCCATGACCTCCGGGATCTTGGCAATCCTGCTGACCCAGTCCCCGACGCCCGCCCATGCCGCGCCTCGCCCGTGGAAAAACGCGGAAGGAACCAAATCCGTCCTCGGCGAATTCATCAGGCGCGACGCCTCCCAAATCACCATCGACCTCGAAAAAGGCGGCGAAGTCTCCATCCCACTCGACAAACTCCACCCGGACGACCGCGCCTGGCTCGACACGAACCACCCCACCGCCGGAGCGGCTCCCACGGACAAGGCCCCTGTGTTCGACCAACTCAAGTTCGGTGACGACCGCGCGCAGGTCCTCGAGAAACTCAAGGCCAGCAAGTTTGTCGAAATGACCACCGACGAAACCTTCCTCGGCCGCTCCGGACTCAACGGCGTCTTCCGCACCCGCCAGAAAATCGGCGGCCTCCACGCGATGCTTTACTTCGATTGGTCCGGCGACAACCGCCTCAAGGAAATCAACCTCCAGACCGACGGCCTCCCGTCCGGTGAACTCAAAACCCAGCTCGTCCCCTGCTGGAAGGAACTCATCGGCCTGCTCACCACCCTGCACGGCAAACCCATCGTCGCGGACAACAACCTCCACCTCAGCTCCCTCCAGGACGGATCGATGGCTCCCACCCACCTCTGGAAGCTTGAGGAAACCGGCAGCGCCCTGCTCGGCGCGGCCCGGGATGGAGAGAAGTATCAAATCGTCGTCCGCTTCACCAAGGAGGAGGTCAAGCCCGTCGCCCTGCCGTAAGGACCGGGTCACGGGTCATCGCCCTTGAAAACCCACCCCGATACCCGACACTCCCCGCATGGCCGAGCCGGACCTTTTTTCCTTCGCCGATTCGAAATCGCCCGAGGCACGCATCCGCGAGCTCCGCAAGCGGATCCGCCATCACGACGATCTCTACTACAACCGCGCCACTCCCGAAATCTCCGACGCCGAATACGACAAGCTCTTCCGCGAGCTGGAGGAACTGGAGAAACAACACCCCGCGTTCCACGACCCCAACTCCCCCACCCTGCGGGTCGGCGGAGCGCCGCTCAAAGAGTTCGCGCAAATCCGGCACGCCGTCCCCATGCTCAGCATCGACGATGTGTTCGAACTCAGCCCCGAAGCCGTGGAAAAATCCGGAGCCGCCCGCCCGGAACAGGAACTCGTGGATTTCTATCAGCGTCTCCGGAAAGGCCTCGGCCACGAGCACATCACCGTCACCGTGGAGCCAAAGATCGACGGCGTCGCCGTCTCGCTGCTTTATCGTGACGGGAAGCTCGCCTATGCCGCCACCCGCGGCGACGGCACCACCGGCGACGACATCACCCGAAATGTCCGCACCATCCGCTGCATCCCACTGGATCTTTCCTCTTCATCCAACATTCAAAATCCAGAATTCAACATTCCAACAACCCTGGAAGTCCGCGGCGAGATCTTCATGCCCAACGCCGCCTTCGCGGCGATGAACGCCGAGCGCGACGAGGAAGGCCTGCCAACCTTCGCCAATCCCCGCAACGCCACCGCCGGCACGCTCAAACAACTCGATCCCAAAATCGTCGCGAAACGCCCGCTCGCCTTCCTCGCCCACGGACTCGGCGCCTATGACGGCCCGCCGATCGAGACCGAGCATGACTTCCACGCCCTGCTCGACTCGCTCGCCATCCCCCGCAACCAACCGGTCATCACCGCGCGCAACATCGATGAAGTCCTCTCGGCCGTCGCGGAAATCAACCGCAGCCGCCACGACCTCGACTACGGCACCGATGGCGCGGTCGTCAAAGTGCTCGACCGCGCCGAACGCGAGAAACTCGGTTTCACCTCCCGCGCCCCGCGCTGGGCCGCCGCCTACAAGTTCCTCCCGGAGCAGAAGGAAACCCTCCTCAAGGACATCACCATCCAGGTCGGCCGCACCGGAGTCCTCACCCCCGTCGCGGAACTCGAACCCGTGCTCATCTCCGGCTCCACCGTCTCACGAGCCACCCTTCACAATCAAAGCTACATCGATGAGAAGGACATCCGGATCGGTGACACCGTTTTGGTGCACAAGGCGGGAGAAATCATCCCCGAGATCATCAAAGTGATTCCTGATCTGCGACCGGAATCCACACAACGTTTTTCCGTCCCACAGCACCTCAATGGCGCATGCCCGGCATGCGGCGGGCCAATCGAAGAACGAATCAACCTCTCAGGCCCCAAATCCAACCAGCGCCGAATCATCACCCACTATTGCCTGAACTTCGAATGTTCGGCCCAACTGATCAACAAGCTCACCCACTTCGCATCGAGAAAAGCCCTCGATCTCGAAGGTCTCGATGACGCCGTGGCGGCGAAACTCGTGGAACAAGGGCTAATTACAAGCCCACTGGATCTATTTCGACTCTCGCACTCAGAATTGGCAAACCTCCTTCTCGACCCAGCCACCCTCACTTCGGGAAAGAAAACCAAAGAGCGGCGATTTGGAAATGAGCGCGCCACCAGCTTGATTGAATCAATTACAATCGCCAAAACCAAGAGGCCACTATCCAAATGGCTATACGGTCTTGGGATTCCACAAATTGGTGAGACAACCGCAAGGGAGATATCCCGACTTTTCCCAACGATGCAAAGCATCGAGAACTCCCAACTGCTTGCCGAGATACATGAGAAAGGCAAAGCGGTTACTTGGAAAATTGAGCATCCAATCAATTCCAGATACGAGAAAATCAGTGACACCGAGAGACTCAGACGCCAGGAGAAGTTCGAAGAACTCAATCCGCGGATCAAGGAACTTGAGAACAAACTCAGCCGATATGCAATATCTCCGGAACTAGGCGCTGTTGCAGCGAAGAACCTGATGGATTTTTTCAACTCTACCTCCGGTCATGAGTTTCTCCGACATCTGGAGCAGCTTGGAATCAATCCGATCTCAGACAACTTTAATCCCACTCCCGGGAAGGCTACGAAGAATGCGCCACTTGCAAGAATGACTTTCGTAATTACCGGAACGCTTAGCATGGACAGAGATGAAATGAAAGACTTCATCGAGAGCAGGGGCGGAAAGGTAAGTGGCTCTGTCTCGTCAAAGACCGATTACTTGCTTTCAGGTGAAGGCGGCGGATCAAAACGTGACAAGGCCGAAAGCTTGGGCATACCCATCATCACGGAGAATCAACTGAGGGATCTACTTGACGAGAAAGGCTGAGGCTCCCAAAGTCTCGGCAAGCAACCTCAGACGGCACCCATGGAATACGTTGAATTTCGAGTGAAGGGGTCCGAGACTGAACCTTACCGCGTCGTTTTCAGCCGCATGGGATCAAGCCTGAAGGCCCGTTGTGACTGCAAGGCCGGCAAAACCGGCCAATTGTGCAAACATCGCCTCGCAATTCTCAATGGAGACGGCAATGCCGTAGTCAGCGAGAATCAGGCTCAAGTGGCTGAAGTCGCATCGTGGCTGGCTGGAAGCAACTTAGCGGAAACAATTTTCGAAGTTGTTGCCCTTGAGGAGCAAAAAAAACTCATCGATGAAAAAATCAAGACGGCCAAGAAGATTGTCGCCAAAGCCCTAATGCACTGATGCGCCGCGGTTCCAAACGCGACAAGGCCGAGAAACTCGGCGTCCCGATCATCGGCGAGGAGGAACTCGTGGGGCTCATCGGCCACACGTGATTCCCCCCGCGCGTTGATGAATCCTCAGCCCGGGTAATCGCCGGAGATATACCCCTGCAACTGGAGAATGGTGTGGTTCTGGGATTCCATCACCCACCTCACCAGGTCTCCCATCGAGATCAATCCGACGAGGCGGTTGTCATCCACCACCGGCAGGTGGCGGATCCGGTGCTCGGTCATCAACTGCATGCATTTGTCGATGCCGTCCTTGCGCCGCACCGCGATCACCGGGCAACTGATGATCTCGCCGACGCGCGTGTCCCGCGAGGTCCGGCCCTGAAGGACGACCTTGCGGCTGTAGTCCCGCTCGGAGAGCACGCCGACCACCTCGCCGTCCTCCACCACGACGAGCGCGCCGATGTTTTTCTCACCCATCAGACCGATCGCCTCATAGACGGTGTCCTGCGGACGGGTCGTCCAGACCTGACCGCCCTTGCTTTGGAGAATGTCCCTGACTGTTCCGTGAATATCCATGGTTTTTCGGTTTTTTGAAGTTCTGACAGGCTGACCTTTCCGGAACTTCGAGTCAAGGAGGAGATTCACGGAGAGAATGGGGAACTCGCATCCGCCGCGCGTCATTCCTCCTCCGCCGGCTTCACGCGCGGGCGCGGCTTCACGTTACGGTGGATCCACACGCTCTGCACAAGGCCAAGCAGCATCATGCAAATCACCACGAAGGTGCCCGAGTAGCTGACGAGCGGCAACGGGATGCCCGTGATCGGCATGAGCAGCACGCACATGCCGATGCTTTCGAAGACGTGGGCGAAAAACAGCGCCATCACCAGGCAGGCGAGCATCCTCCCGCTGGCATCGCGGCTGTAGAACGCGATGAACAGCCCCTGGATGAGCAGCAGGGCGAAGGCGGTGATGAGCAGCAGGCTGCCGCGGAAGCCGAGTTCCTCGGCGATGACGGCGAAGATGTAGTCGTTGTGGGCGGTGTCCCGCGGGATGAAGGCCTTGGCATGCAGGGATCCCTGCTCGACCGGAGCGTTCCAGCCCACGCCCTTCCAGCCGGCCTTGCCCACGGCCATCGAGATGTTGTGCGGCGCGTAGCCCTCCGCGGAAATGTCCACCTCCTGTCCGCGCAGCATGCGCAGCCAGGTGTCGATGCGCTCCGGCCCGCGCTCGGAAACAAGGGGCAGAGCCACGAAATACAGCAGGGGCAGCATTCCCGCGCCGATCAGCCCCATGAACGAGAGATAGCGGAACGGAGCTCCGCCCACCAACAGCGCCACGATCACCACCGGGATCCACACCAGGGCCGATCCCATGTCGCCCATTTTCATCACCATCAGGAAGGGGATCGCCGAAAGCACGCCGATGATGCCGATCCGCACGAACGGCGCGCCGAACCACCGGTGGACCTTCGGCAGGTCCTGGATGAGCCAGGCGATGAGCAGGATGCCGGAGGAAATCCCGAGCTGCGCCGGTTGGAAGGTGAGTCCGAACAAACTGAGGCGGTGGACGGAATCGTCCTGCTGCATGGCCAGGATCATGAGGCCCATGCTCGCGGCGTAAAACGGGATGCCGAGCCAGCGGATCCACCGGTAGTCCACGAGGGCGGCTCCGAAATACGCCACACTCCCAACCAGGATCCATTGCTTCTGCATCGCCGCATAATAGGCGCCCGCGCTGCCATATTGGCCGAGGATTTCCCGGGAAACGGAAAGATGCCTGGCCGCGCTCTCGATCATGAACACGCCGAAGGCCAGCAGCCCGTACATCACGAATACGAGCAACCAGTTCATCCCCAGGATTTTTCTCAGGAACGGCGTCACGAGGAAAGGCCGCGACCATACGCCACCCGCCCCTCATGGCAAGGCGGGCGTGAGTATGTGCCGGAACCCGCCGGCCATCCGCTGGGAGAGGGACGACGATTCCACAGCCGATCCCCGGCAATATTGCCTGTTCATCGACCGTATCGCCTGCCAATCAATCCCGGAAAAATCCCCATGAAACGGCTCCTTCTCGCTCTCTCGCTCGTGGTTTGCCAAGCCTCTCCCGCCGCGGAGGAGCCCCGTCTGGAGGTCGATTGGCCCGCCTTCCTCGGCCGCCACGACCTCGTTTGGGAACAGCTTCCCCGCCAGTGGAACGAGGGGGCCTTCGTCGGAAACGGCCAACTCGGCATCATGGCCTACGCCACCCTCAAGGACAACCGGATCGATTTCCACCTCGGCCGCCAGGACATCACCGATCATCGTAAGGCTGCCGACCGCAAGACTTCGATGGGAGTCCAGGGCGCCTCGGTGAACTGGGATTTTCCCCGCCTCGACATCGGCCGCATGGCGCTCCGCCCGGCCGGAAAAATCCAGGATGGCACCCTGCGCCTTGATCTCTGGAACGCCGAAATCACCGGCACCATCACCACCGAGCTCGGCGAGCTGAAAATCCGCGCCTTCACCCCGCGTGACCGCATGGTCCAGATCCTCCAGGTGAGTTCCACCGAGAAGACCGCCGACGGCAAGCCCGCCGCGTGGACATGGGACTTCCTTCCCGGGAATCCCATGTCGCCGCGTGCCCAGGTGTTTCCCGATCAGGCGAAACAGACGAAATACGTCACCAATCCGAATCCGGAGATCCGCGAGCAGGATGGAGTGAAGATCTGCGTCCAGCCGCTGCTCGCCGGAGGCGATTACGCCACCGCATGGCTGGAGAAGCCCCATCAGGGAGCGCGGGCGTCCACGCTGATAGTCACCACCGCCAACGAGGTTCCCAAAGCGGGGGCATCCGCCGGCGTCGCACTCAAGGAAGTGCATGAGGCGATGAACGCCCCACTCGAAGGGATTCTGGCCGAGCACCGGAAATGGTGGCACGCATTCTATCCGGACGCGTTCCTCACCATTCCGGACGCGCGAATGGAGGCGTTCTACTGGATCCAGATCTACAAGTTCGCCAGCGCCTCGCGCGAGGGCGGCCCGGCCGTGGATCTCTTCGGCCCGTGGTTCCGCGTCAGCCAGTGGCCCGGCATCTGGTGGAACCTCAACATCCAGCTCACCTACTGGCCCGCCTATGCCGGCAACCGACTCGCGCTCGGCCGCAACTACCTCGACGTGGTGGACCGCCACTTCGACGATCTGCTCAAGGGTTTCATCGACGCACCCACCCTCGGCGACTTCGCCTGGGCGATGCACAATTACTGGTGGCAGCTCCGCTTCGCCGGAGACTGGCCGGGCATACAGGAAAAGTGGACGCCAAAGGCGAAAGCCGTGCTCGCCGGCTACCTGCCGCGCCTCAAGAGGAATGCCGGGGGCAGGCTCGAACTCGGCGAGATGGGCTCGCCCGAATACCACGGCTTCAAAACCTACCCGAACACCAACTACAACCTCCAGATCCTCCGCTGGCTGCTCAACGCCCTGCTGGAGGCCGACGCCCGCTCCGGCAAACCCGCCGATCCCGCCGCCGCGGAATGGAAACGCATCCTCGCCGAACTCATCCCCTGCCCCGTCGATGACAACGGCCTGCGGA
>Ga0114938_1002624_pt1 | contig 11171 bp, 15 predicted proteins | sample AshMeaBigSpring_FD_88675 | JGI IMG/M metagenome (GOLD analysis project Ga0114938, IMG submission 88675) | Groundwater microbial communities from Big Spring, Nevada to study Microbial Dark Matter (Phase II) - Ash Meadows Big Spring | ecosystem: Environmental > Aquatic > Deep subsurface >...
AGTTCCTTGCCCGAGCCGGTTGGGCCTGTGATGAGCACGGTGCTATCGCTTTCGGCGACATCCGGCAAAAAAGAGGTGATTTCGACGATCTTGGGGTGAAGGCCGACGATGTCCTTTGGTACAAAGCGGCTGTTGGCCCATCGTCTCAACTCTTCCAGTTCGGACACATCCCTGAACGTTTCGACCGCGCCGATGACATTGCCGTACTCGTTTTTCAGGATGGCGGTGCTGAGCCGGATCGGCTTATGATCTCCCTGTTTGCTGATGATCAGGGCCGGTAGGTTGATGCTGGGCTTTTTGCTTGAAATGGTTTCGTCCAGGGCGCATCTTCCGTCACAGATGTTGGCTCGGAAGACATCAAAGCAATACTGGCCGATGGCTTCTTCTTTCTTAAACCCTGTGATGCTCTCTGCGGCCTTGTTGAAGGATGTAATGCGCTTGTCTGAATCAATGGTGAAAACCCCGTCACTGATGCTCTCCAAAATGATACAGCAAGGCGACCGAGAGACGGATGTAATCTCACAACCGATCACGTCGGCTTTCATTCTGTCGGGTAAATTGCCTCGCCGGGTTGAAGGCATGAGACGGTCTCACCCTCCTGTGGAAAAAAGGCTTGGGCTGTTTCAACCTTGAAGTCTGTCTGAGGAAAGGGCGTATCACGAAGATGCCATCCCTATCAAGGGGCTGCCCGGATGCCAATCGGCGAGATGTTCTTGCGGCGTGGCCTGCCTTCGGCCACCTGCTTAGAAGTACTACCGCATCCTCAATTCGAGGCAGGCAACATCGGGGCTTTTCGCCGTATCCGCTTAAGCGGTCGTCGATGAGCGCTTTGCCCTTTTCAGGGCTTTTTCTTGACCCAGTCGCAGTGGTTGCGATCGTCTGGAACGGTTGTCGGATCGCCATGACAGCTGAGACAGTTTTCTTTGCCTTGGGTGAAAGGCGGATTGTTTGTATGGCACTCCATGCATGTCGCTACGGAGGCGTTGGGTTGGTGCACGGCCTTGAACGTGCCTGTTTCGGCATAGGCGTTCAGCATCTGGACCGTTTTTCTGGCAACATCAGCCGATAGCCCGGCACATCGTTGCTTTTTTTCCTTGGAGCTGGCCGATACGCCGACACCTTCGGCGTTGGCCCATTTGCTCACTGAAATGTGGCAAAATGTCGATCCCACGACGATGCGGCGAAGATTTGCGCCGGCCAGCTGATATTCGGGAAATGGAAATTGAATATACCAGGCCAGCAATTCATCGATCATCTCAGACCGAATCTTTTCATCACCGACAACCGTGTCGATCAGCGCGACGGGTGCTATCAGCGACCCGCATATGGTCCCCCAGTGATTAATCCCACCGCTGAATCCAATAAACATGGCTGTAGGGATCTGATCGTAAGGAGAGCCAACTTTTTCCGCAAGAGAGCCGAAAAGACCTTCGGCCGCCCCAATGCCTCAGCCGCCCTTGAAATATGCCTTGTAGGCTCTTTCAGCGGCTTTGTCCGGATCCAGCTTGGCATAAGCAAACGGATGCTTCGTCAGTGATGATTTTGCGAGGGGATCGCCTGTCGGCTTCGCGGCAGCCTGGTTTTGCAGGGTGCAGCCCGCATAACCGACCACCGCCAGTCCGGCTGCAGAAGTTCCTAAGCCACGCAAGAACCCTCTCCTTGTCAGTTGACCTGAACCGAGTTTGCCCATTTTGGCCTCCTTTTGTCTGTTCAGAGCGACCAAACGTCATTCAAAAAATCAAAAGTCCTAAAATTTATGAATTATTTTGGGTTAGAATGCATAAGTTTCAAGCAAACTGTCAAATTAGTAATTTTTATCAGCTATAATTTTTTTTAATCGTGAGTGATCAATGGATCAGGCGCTTGTTGTGGCTTGATTTCGAAGAATTCGGACTTGCAGGAAATGGCGTTGGGGGGATAGGAAGGTTGTGAATACGATCCGTGAAAACTCAATCAACGGCGCCTAAATATTCTGACGGCTCAGCAGCAGGGTTTGTCGATTCCAAATGATCAACCACAAAGTCGACAAATTCTGCCTGGCTTCTGGACAGGCCGCCGCGCTTTCGGAAGACAAGATAGAATTCTTGAAAAAGGCTGGCCTCTTTCAGAGTTATCTTTCCGAGCAGGCCTTTCTCGATGTCCCGCTGAATCATGAATTCGGGCAGGATGCTGACCCCTTCCCCGCTTTTAACAAGTCGAAGGATGGCATCGTTGCTTTCCGAAACGGCCTGAATGGTCAGATCTTTGATTTTTATGCCGTTTCTGGACAATATTTTCATGAGTTCCGCCCGGCATCCTGCGCCTTCCTCTCTCAAAATCAGGGGGGTGCGCTTGAGTTCATGCAGAGAAATGCTGCAGGGGTAGGACCTTGATTTGCGTTTTGCCTCGAAAAAAACCAGCGGGACTTTCAGCAGTTTTTTCTTGGCCAGCGCCTTGCTTGTAGGTGCTTTGCCGGTGCAAGCCAAATCGAAAGTGCCTGCAGCCAGCCCCCTGAAGATATCATCGCATTTGGTGACATGCAGCAAGATTTTGATATGGGGAGACTTCTCCTTGTACGCCTGCAATCCGAGCGGCAGGAGCTGCTCTCCGGCGATGCAACAGGCACCGATGTTAATGTGGGTTAAAGGCACCAAGCTAAATTTTTCCATATCAAAAAGGAGTTGCTTTTCCAGTCTCATAAACTCTTCGGCATGCTTGACCAGCATTGATCCGGCTTCCGTGGTGTTGAATTCCCCAGGCCCTTTGCGAACGATCAGCTCGGTCCGAAATATGCCCTCGAGCTTCTGAATCTGAAGGCTCACGGCAGGCTGCGTCAAGAACAAGCTTGCTGCAGCTTCGGAGAAGCTCCTCGTCTCGACGACACGCAGGAACACTTTCAGAGAAAACAGGCTCAGCTCCATAATTCACTCAAATCGAAGTTTTCTGGTAGCTGAACAAGCTCTTAGGCAATCGGCTCGTCGCGGCTGGAAAGCCGCTCCCACAGAAAATGACCCGACTAACTTGGAAGAAGTGGCATTGCTCCTGCCACCAAACGCCTACTACGGAGATAGAGAACGTGTCAAGCTTTATGCCAAACAGCATTTTGGGGGTTCTGGAAAAAAATGCGCCGTGATCGGTTAAAAGTAATAGCGGATTCTCAGCTCCAGGCGGGCGTCGTTGGGCTTTTCCGCATACTCCGTGAAGCGGTCTCCGACAAGCACGGTGCCCTTGAGGCGCAGCTCGAGGTTGGTGATGCCGGTGTAGAGCAGCTCCGGGGAGAGGGAAAAGCTGCGGTCGTCTAAGTTGAGGATGGTGGTGACCGCCGGGGTGAAATAGAGAATGTCGAAGGGCTCCTTCTGGCTGACCCTGATATAAAGATAGTCCTGCATGGGGTTCGACCGACCGTAGCTTCCCTGGGTGAGATTGGCGGCCTTTTGGATCGGCCCGGCGTTGCCAGTATCGACGTATGTGGAGTAAGCTCGGTCGACGAAGGCATAAAAATCTTTCGCCTCAGAGTGACTGTATCCGGTACCGTTGTGGTAGTACTCGAGAATATAGGTGGTCTCGCTGCTGGTAAGGTACCGTAGGCCCAGCAAGCCGCTCCACGTATCCATCTCAGTTTGGGAGACCCTTCCGGCGTCGTCGATTTTATTCTGCCGAAAATCCTCTATCCAAGCCGACTCCCCGTGGATTTCGAGGTTGGTGGTGATGTTGCGGGAGAAGTCAAACCCGAAGCGGTCGGGGCGGCTGTTGCCCGTCAGAAACATGAGATCGATGTCGGTATCCCACAACAAAAAATAGGCCTTCGCCGCATAATTGAGGTGGCCGGATTCGCCGAAGTCATGGTTCAGCCCGTGGTCCACCGGCAGAAGAATCGGAGAGAAGGAAAAGGTCTTGAGCGGCCCCTCGAAGCTGCGGATGTAATCGAAGCCGGCCATGTAAAAGCCTTCGAGGTTCAGCGTCGGGTCGTCGGAGTCCTTGGGCCGGTCCACGAAAGCGACCGGGTTCCAGGCATAGCCTTTGCCCCATTTTGCGGTCATTTTTCCGGCAGCGGCGGTGAGGGAGGGGGAGGGCTTGGCGGACAGAAACAGCTCATACGGCTTGGAGTCGTCCGACCAACCGTCGTAGGTGCGGTCGAGGCTGTTGTTGATCCGGGCAAAGGCCTTGAAGATGTTCCACTCGATCCCGGCGTCGAGCTGCAGGGTGAAATCATACTCGCTGAGAGGGTTGCTTACGTTCCGATCATAAAAACGGGTCTTGTAAAGAGCGGCATCCCGGTCGAGGGCAAATAGGATCGGCTTGGCTTCCGCGTATCCGCCGAAGGAATAGGGTTTTTTGTCGGTTTCAGATGGGTCGAAAGAGTACTCGTCCGCGGCGCCGGCCGTCGGTGGCATCATTAGAGCGGCGAACAGAAGCAGAACTCCAATCGCGCACAACGCCCGCGGGGATCGCCTATTGTTTCTGCGCGTTTTACCCGGCCAATTCAACGTTCCCGCCCGAGTGATTAGCATCTCAGATGGCCATCGTTTTAAGCTGAGTTTTCTTCCTTACCGATGGCTTCGTAAAGAGACCAAGTTCAAGGCGCGCGAATTTTGCGGAGTGAGGCGTACTCTTAGTACGCCGCAGCGACGACGAGATGAAGCGCAACGCCGAAATTGGGCTATTTACGAAGCCATCAGCGCAGAGACTCGATATTGGGCATATAGGTCAGGGTGAAAACCTCGTCGGCAAGCTCCCGCAGCTTGAGTTTCGCAAAAATCATGATCGATTTATAACCCTTGTAAAGCGGGCTGTCGGTCTCGATGACGGCCGGCCGTACAAATCCGCCGCCGAAGTCCTGGATGTCCTTGAAGTAGAGGGTTTTGATGAGCATGTCGGCTTCGGTTTTGCACTCGATCCGCGTGGGCACGATCTTTTCGCGATCCACCCACATTTTCAGCCGATCATAGGCCACGGTCTTGGTCTTGGCCTTGAGGTCGAGAACGAATTCTTTATCCGACTCATCAATCCGCGTCACGTCATATTCATCGCTGTAGTCGAGCTGCAGGAGATCGGCGTTGTTGAAAACTCCTCCGATCACCGACTGCAGGCTCGTAATGCGCACGGGCTTGCCCACGTTGGGAATGTAGAGCCACATGTTATCTCCCAATCTCAGCGTGCTGCGCCCCTTTTCGCTGGCCGGGGAGAGGAACACCCCGGCCACCATGTCCTTGCCTTTTTTTACGGTATACAGCACATATTCCTTTTTGGCGCCGTTGGGCTCGATGTTGATCAGCTTGCGGTAGAGTTCATAAGAATTCGGCGCCAAGTTGCGGTCCACTTTTTCGAGAATCTGGGCCCCGTCGAGTGCGTAAGCGCCGGTGGCGCATGCGAGCGAAATCAGTACATATAGAAGCTTGAACATTTGAATTCCCCTCTTCAAGAAGTCTTCAAACATGACCGAGGGCTTCAATGGGGTCCATGCGTGCTGCCTTGAACGAAGGCTGCAGGCTGGCCGCCACCGCGACGACGATCACGATGCCCACAACGACCAGAAGGTCCGCGGGGTTCAGCCGCGCAGACAACAGCAGGCCGGTCTGCCGGCCGAAATCGAAAGTGATTTTCGAAAAGTTGAGGACGAAAACGATCCCTACGCTCAGCAGGGCGCCCGCGACGGCGCCGACCGCCCCAAGAAGAAACCCCTCGACCAGGAAGAGCGACAGGATCCTGCGCGGCGGCGTGCCCATGGCGGCGATGGTCCCGATCTCCCGCACGCGCTCGTAAACGGCCATGATCATCACGTTCATGATGCTGACCAGGACAATGGCGACCAGCATGATTTTGATGAAGATGGTCATCAGGTCGATCATGCGGGCTATGTTGTAAAAGGGCGAGAGTGTCTCCCATGTGTGGACTTCGAACATAGGCTGGCCCGCCGGGTTTTTCTCCTGGTCAAGGCGTCCTCCGATATCCTTGAACACGGCTTGGAGACGGCCGAAATCCTTCAGCCGCACGGCGATTTCGCTGATTTCCACCTCCTCCATCCGCAGCAAATCCGCGGCGTCCTCGATGTGCACATACCCGTCGCGTCCGCCGGGGCCGGTGATGCCCTCGAGGATTCCGCCGACCACAAACTGCTTACCGTTTACGGAACCGTCCTTGTTGGTGGCGATGACCACGACCGGGTCGCCCACCTTGACTTTCATGCCGCGTGCCAGAAGTTCAGGAACCAGGATCTTGCCTTTGAGGACAGCCTTGTCTCCGTCCAGCACCCGCGAGATAAGCAAAGGAGCGGTCCGGGCTTCTTTTTCGGGGTCCACGCCGTTCAAACGGATGCTGGTGGTCTCGGTGAAGTTGCTGAACATCCCGCCCAGCTTAATGCGCGGCGAGTAGGCTTCCACCCCGGGGGTGTCTTTCAAAATGCTTTCGATCTTGCTGGAGGCCTTGGCCTTGAGGTTCATGTTCAACGGCAGGGTGTCGATGGCCGCAAGATACCCCTTGCGGTGGACCTGCAGGTGGCCGATGTAAGAGTCGGTGATCTGTCCGATCATCATGTTTTTAAACGAGTCGGTTACACCCACGAACACCGCGACGAACACGACCCCGATGACGATCAAACCCAGGGTTAGAAGCGTCCGGCGCTTGTAGCGCAGCAGGTTGCGCGCCGCGATTTTGAAAAGATTAGTCATGCCGTAACCCTCCCCCGTTGGTTTTCAGGCTGCCGTCCTCGAGCCGGAAGATTGATTCCACCTCGCCGATGATACGAGCATCGTGGGTGGAGAAGACGAAGGTAGTCCGCAGCTTGTCCCGGATCGCCTTCATCAGGCGGATGATCGTCATCGCCGTTTCATGGTCCAGGTTGGCGGTGGGCTCGTCTGCGAGGACCAGTTCCGGTCGTGTCACCAGAGCCCGGGCGATAGCGACCCGTTGCTTCTGTCCTCCCGATAGCTGATCGGGCCGCTTCCGGCTGTGCTCGTTCATCCCAACGGCTTCGAGCAGTTCATTTACCCGCTGACGGCGTTCGGTTGCCGGTACATTCTGGACCATCACCAGCGGATATTCGACATTTTCGAATACCGTCAACACCGGAATCAGGTTGAAGCTCTGGAAAATGAAGCCGATGTGTTTTCCGCGGAAGAGCGCAGCGTCGGTGCCTCCGAGCGAGGCGACCTCCATTCCCGCAACCAGAAGCCGCCCGCTCGAAGGCTTGTCCAGGCAGCCCACCAGATTCAACAGCGTGGTCTTGCCGCTGCCGGAGGGGCCAACGAAGGAAACGAAAGCTCCCGAGGGTATCGAGAAGCTCACGGTTTTCAAAGCCCAGGTAATAATCGCCCCTGCGTGATAGCTCTTGCTTAGATTTTCTGCGGTGATCAGGTCCAATCGACACCTCCCGGCAATTAATTCGAAACAGTGGATACAAAGTATGCGCCTTGAATATCCAGCTGTGTAATTACTATCCAGTCAGCACCCGGTATAGATAGTACGGATCATGCCACCTGAAGCCATTGAGCAAAGCGTATGCCATGCCGGCAAGTGGCACCCTCTCTAGTAGGCCTATCATCGAGATGGTGCCTTCAGCGAATGAAGCCCGAGAAATCTATATCCAAAAATTCGTTCGATTCAAGGAGTTTTGGGGGTGGTGGGCTTTTGTGCAGACCCGGCGGTGGCCAATCCGAGCCGGCGACGGAGTTCGGCTTCCTCCAGCAGGCCGGAGTGAAACCGGCGGTCCGGGAATATGTAGGTCGGGGTTCCGTTGACGCCTTTTTGTGAAAGCAGCTCGCGGGTGGCATCGACCTTGCGCGCTCCCTCTCCGCAGAGGTTGTCGGAGCGATAGCCGCTTTCAAATTCATGCAGCGATTTGTTGTCGCAGATCGTGGAAACGGATTGCTCCCTAGCGCCCTTGTGGGAATCCAAAGGGAAGAGCAGAAAGTGAACCTGGATCTCGCCGGCCGAGGCCATCCGCTGCAGGTTTTCGGCACCCTTCTTACAATAAGGACATTGGGGGTCCGTGACATAAAAAAGGACCTTGCCCTGCTGCCCGATGCTGAAGGCGCTGATCTCGGCCAGACGGCCCATCTCTTCGGGGCTGAAAAAGGTGATGGCTTCGATCGTCTCGCGGGTTACGTTGCGGCCGGAGGCGGAGTCATAAAGCTGGCCCATGAGAAAATAGTCGCCGGTGGAGCCGGTGTAAAAAATATGGGTCTTGCCGTTCAGATTGACATGGGCTTCGCACAAACCGGAGTAATTCGTCGGCTTAAGGGTGATCAGCCGCTTGTCCGGAGCTTCGAATTTCGCAATGAGATCCTCGACTTGTTTTTGGGGCGGGCACTGGGCATCGGCGGAACCAGAAAAACTCACCAGTGCAAGCAAGAGCCCGATTCCAGTTGCATAGCTTCTCAGCCTCATTACAGATTCTCCTTATTGATGACTTCGTAAATAGCCCAATCTCTGCGTTTCGCTTTCCCGCCTGGGCGGGATTGCCGCTGCGGTCCCGCCGCAGGCGGGATACGTCTCGCGGCACGAGATTCGCGCGCCTTGATCTGGGCCTTTACGAAGTCATCGATTCGTCTGACTTTTTGCGAGTTCATCTTAAACCCCTCTTCTCCCCCTTTGTCAAAGGGGTTGAGAGGATTTTCGAATCGATTTTTTAGTACCTTATTTTTTTCCGGAGGGCGGACCGGATTCCACCGGCAGGCCCGTCTGCTGCCAGACCGTCCAGCCGTTGACCAGTACCCGCGCGTCCATGAACCCGGCGTCGCGCAGGAAAAGGGCCAGATCATGGCTCAATTCGCAGGTTTCGCCGTCGCAGTAGGTGACGATGGGGGTTGTCAGATCGAGATCGGCGGTGACAGTCATGAAGTTGAGGTCCACCTCCTGCCACGGCAGGCTGCGGGCGTCGCGAATGTGCCCCTGCGCGTATTCCTCGGCCGATCGAGCATCAATGAACACCGCCGCATGCGTGAAATAGAGTTTCTCGGCTTCCTCCAGGCTGATGTCCATGCGTTCGCCGGTGGCGGTGATCATGCGCGCCGCCGCCGAGAAGTCGCCGATGAGAGGCAGGCGGTCCGATCGCAGGGCGTTGACGCCCAGGGCTGCGACCGCACTTAGTATCAACAGTGCCGGTATCTGCCAGGCTGCCCGAAACCAGTTGTTTTTGGATTCAAACATAATCAGCTTTCTTAACAAGCCGTCAAACATCGAAATTGAATCGGCCCAGATAATCCTCCAGGCGCTGCCGGGCCTCCGCCTTGAGCGGCGGGCAATCGGCTGCACCCTTCACTCCTTCGGCCGCCCGCGCCGCGAACACCATGCAGGTCGGCTCTCCGCACTCCCGGCAGTTGGTGCGGGGCAGCATCTTGAGGATTTCGAACACCTGGGGTTTGGGTGCTCCTTCGGTGCTGGGCGTGATCTCGGCCCGCTTCTCCCAGGCCTGGTTGATTTCGCGCTTGAGCCATTCGAGGATCTTGTCGGCTTCCTCCTCGTCATTCAACGCATTGATGGCGATTTCGCGGCCGTGAACCGTGATCAGCCGACCGCGCGAGCGGAAGACCACCGCCGGGGGGTCCTTGAGGTAGTCGAATCCTCCGAGAACCGCATTCAAATACGGCAGGGCCTCCGACACGTCCTGGTCCAGGCTGGCAATGCAGTGCAGAGACTTGAACTGAGGGTTGCACTCGGCCCGGAAAATTCTCTTCGTGTAACCTTCCAGCAGCATGGGTCACCTCTTTTACCTTCTTGCATAAGCATCGGATTGACCGGGGCCGTAACTGGCCTCGAAAATCGGCGCTCAATGACGCTGGAGCGCCTTCTCTACCCGCTTGACCAAGTCCTGGCGGATGAATGCCAGCGCATCGTCCCCGTTCCCATCGAGGGATAGGGCCAGCACGCGCTGCACGTCTTCGGCACTGAGCTCAATCATTACCGGTTTCAGAGTAATCGACAATCTGTTTCGTCCTCTCCCGGGTACCCCCGCCCCCGCTGTCAATTGAGTCCCCGTTTCCATACTCCAGCCATTTTGCCAGATGGCCCAGCAGAACGGGGGCATACGGGTTTTGATCGCCTGCGGCGATGCGGTAGAATACCGTCTTGCCGGAGCGGCGGGAAGTGACTAGACCAGCATTTTCAAGCTGCTTGAGGTGTTTGGAGATCGTCGGCTGAGCCAGCCCGATGCATCGGGTGATGTCGCATACGCATAGATCGTTGCGTTGAAGCAGCTTGATGATCCGGGTGCGAGACGGGTCGGACAACGCTTTCATCACCTGAATAAATGCTCTCATGATGACACCTCCGGCGTTCAGGAGGGCTCCTTTCTGGCTTCCAAAATCGTCCCGTAAACCGGTACCTGGAGAGTCGGACGGATCGGGCTGTCTGTTTCGATGTGAATGACGTCCGAAATCTTTCCGGGTACCTGCCGGGAGGCCTTGACCGTCAGTTCATAAACCGGCTTTCCGGTCGGGGCCTTGTTGGCCACGCTCAGCTGAATATGTTGGCCGTTCGCCGCCCGGACGTTCTTGATTTTGAACGGGTAGTCGGGCTGCGGCCTGATTTCAACCAAAGCGGTGAGCGATTCACCGGTCTTGCCGGTGAGCCGCAGGTATCTGGGCCGGATTTCGGCAAAGACCTCCACCTTTCCACTCACAATCAATTCCATAACCGGGTTCCGCAAATCATTGGTGTGCACTACCACGGATTCGCGAATTTCGCGGCCGCCGTATCCGGCAGTCTTTACCTCGACCGTAATTTTGCCCTCGCTCCCAGCGGGGATCAGCCTCGTAGGAGAGGCCGCCGTGCACCCTCAGCCGGTTTTGATTTTTTCTATCCTGAGTTCAGCATTGCCTTTATTGAGCAAAATGAAATCATGCCGCACGATATCGCCTTCGACAGCTGTGCCGAAACGGTATTCAGTTTCCGGCAAAATCGCTGCGGGGGCGCCGGCTCGGGCTTCAACGATACAAGAAAAAAGCAAAAAACCGACTATCGTTATGATAGGAGACGAATTTTTCATTGAGTCGCTTCTTTCTTGGCGTTCCTCGATTTCAAGATGGATTCCGGTGTCAATGCTTCCGGCCAATGGGATATAAACAGCGCATAAAACAAGAAAGCGCCTAAAGCTATAAAACCAATATCCCGTGCGAAGTAATATGTCGGCGACATGGTTGGTGCTTCACTGCCTGTGCTGAAGCAGCCGCAGTTGACGTCTAGCCCCCGCGCCA
>Ga0114938_1002625_pt1 | contig 11166 bp, 16 predicted proteins | sample AshMeaBigSpring_FD_88675 | JGI IMG/M metagenome (GOLD analysis project Ga0114938, IMG submission 88675) | Groundwater microbial communities from Big Spring, Nevada to study Microbial Dark Matter (Phase II) - Ash Meadows Big Spring | ecosystem: Environmental > Aquatic > Deep subsurface >...
CGAACGGAGACTGAGACTTGTGACCGGCCCGGAGAACACCGAACTGGAGCGGGCGGTCAAGGTAGCCTTCGCGACCAGCGATATGAAGCGCGTGGACCAGCACTTCGGCGCCGCCGAGTCCTTCGCCGTCTACGCGGCGGATCCGGAGAGGGCCAGCCTGGTGGAGGCGATCCAGTTCGACCGACTCTCCATGGACGGCAACGAGAGCAAGCTCGCTGCCAAGATCGATGCGCTGGAAGGCTGCATGGCGGTCTACTGCCAGGCCGTCGGCGGGTCCGCCATCGACCGGCTGCGCGCAAAGGGTATCCGAGCAGTGAAGGTCTCGCCCGGATGCGAGATCAAGGATCTGATCGAGGCCCTGCAGGATGAGCTGCGCCAAGGGCCGAGCACATGGCTCGCGCGCGCCATCGGTGCACAGCGGCCGCGCGGCGGCGACCGCTTCGACGAGATGGAGCAGGAAGGATGGATCGAATAATTCCCGACGCCGTGTCCGCAGCGAAGATCGAGCAGAACGTCAAGGTCGTCGCCGTGGCCGACGGTCTGGTGTGGGTGGAGGCTCGGCGAGCGAGCGCCTGTGGGAGCTGCTCGCTATCCCGCGGTTGCGGGACCGCCGTGGTTGCCAAGCTGCTCGGCGAGGGTCACAACCGGTTTGCGGTAACCGACCCCATTGGAGTGGCCATCGGCGATCCGGTGGTGATCGGCATTGCCGACAGCGCGCTGACTCGCGCCTCCCTGCTCGCCTACTTGTTGCCCCTGGTGGCGATGATGGCGACTGCCTTCCTCGCCCAGCAGGCCGGAGCGGGCGAGGGGCTGACCGCGCTCTTCGGTCTCTTCGGACTGGCCTTGGGCCTCTGGGGTACGGGGCGGCTGACAAAGCGCAGCGGCGCCGAGGTGCGCTACCGGCCGATCGTCTTGCGCCGGCGAAGCGACCACTCTGCGGGCCCTCTTGGGGGTCTCTGTGACGGGTCGCCAACGCGCTCCGATGCCAGGCTATCGGCCCACGTGGACCCGGCTACCGTTCGATGCACCCCGGTCGCGAAATAAGAGGTACTCAGCCATGACCGATGCCCAGATCAACATCGCCTCCGACGACCCGGTTCTCGGCACCGATTTCGCCGTAGAGATGGTGCGCCAGATGCGCGCCATCGACTCCTACGGCACCTACGATACCTGGCCCCCCGAGCAGATTCTCGCTCCCTTCATCCTCACCAAGGAGCAGAAGCGCGAGATCCCGGTGGTCGGCGACCCGGACGAGGTCGTTATGTCCCGGGTCAAGGCCTTCTACAACGCTATTGCCGCGTTGATCGAGCAAGAGTGCGGCCTGATGGCGGTGCCCACCATCAACCTGACCCATGAGGGGTTCGGCCGCGGGCTCATCACCGTCGGCAAGCTGGTCGTGATGGACAGGACGCTGCGCGATGTGCACCGCTTCGGCTTCCCCACCCTTTCCAAGATGAAGGACGAGGCGGACAAGCTCCTCTCGGTAGCCCTGGAGATCGTCGGCGAGTATCCGAAGGTCGCCGGATTGTGATTGGGCGGCACATCCTTGTGCCACGAATCTCAAAGGAGACAGAGCATGAACCCCGAAGAGCGGAAGGCACTGGAGAAGGCCGTCAAAAAGGCAAAGCGCATCGCCACCGAGAAGGCCGGCGAATTGCACGACCTGGTGGAGGAACGTCTGCCGGCCGCCTACGAAGAGATCCCGATCATCTCGCAGGCGACCTACGACGCCTGCCGCGCCTGGGCGGAGGCCGACGCCCGCCTCAAGGCCGCCGAGGCGGCCGCCGCCTAGCTGGCCGTCCGTACCCACAGCGATGGAAGGTTTCAAATGAGCACAATCACCGGATTGACCCGAGGCGGCATTGAGTGGACTCCCGCTTTCGTCACCGCCCTCAATCAAGGCACCTGCATCGGCTGCGGCCGCTGCTACAAGGTCTGTCCCCGCGACGTCTTCGAGCTCGTGGACCGGGAGGACCTGGACCTGGAGCTGGAGGATGCCGACGACGACTTCGACGATGATGACGACGACGGCTTCTCCGACGATACCAGCATGGTGATGAGCTTGAAGGACCTGATGGACTGCATCGGCTGTCAGGCCTGCTCCCGGGTGTGCCCGAAGAAGTGCCTGAGTCACGAGCCGGCCCCAATGGCGGCCTGATTCCCGGACCGCCGGTATCTTGCCGGCCCCCCGAGCAGGCGAGGAGAGTTGCCGGCGGGATGCCGGCGGCCCCGACAATAAACGAGGCAAGCAGTCCTGCCCAAAGGAGACCGCAAGCCTGGCCCACGCCATCTGCCGCGCCTTGCAGCAGGAGGTCTTGAAGCTCGGCATCGGCGATGTCCGTATCCGCTCCCCGGAGGGCGCCGTCTACCGATTGTCTACCGACCCGGCCTCCGGTCTCGACAGCCTGCTCGGCGAGTGGCGTGATGCCAAGGGCCAGAAGCAGGGAGAGCTGACCTTCCATGCGGACGGCAGCTTCTACGCCGAGTACGACGTCATCCGCACCCACCCGCGAAGCAACCGCTGGTTCGTCGAGGCCGTCAGCGCCTGGGGACGGGGCAGCGACATCCGCGCCGAGCCGCGACTGATGCCGATGGTTTCCTGAGCCAGGGTTACCCTCTGCGCTTGGTGTCGCCGGTGGGTGATGGCGGCTTGTCGGTTTGTCGGTTTCGCAACCATCGGCCTTCGACACCCTTGTCGCCGATCTGACAGCCGAGGCGCGGCGCGAACAAAACAAGTTATTTAAAAACAATCAGTAACAGGCGTATCAGGCTGCTGGCACAGGCCTTGCCTGCGCTTAATCAAATCTAAGCAAGTGCCGAGCCAGGCCCGACTCGAGAGGAGCGAGACCGCAATGCTGACCCTAACCGACAACGCCCAGGCCGCTGTGCGCCGCTTCATTCGGGGCTCGGAGGAGCCGACCACAGGGCTTCGGAATCGGGGAACTGGCCGGATCAATCACTCAGACCGACTCGTTGCGGAGGCCACCCATGTGGGACTATTCGGATAAGGTCAAAGATCACTTCTTCTCGCCGCGTAACGCCGGTGCGGTTGCCGGTGCCAACGCCATCGGCGACGTCGGCTCCCTGTCCTGCGGCGACGCCCTTCGCTTAAGCCTCAAGGTCGATCCCGAAACGGAGACCATACTGGAAAGCGGTTTCCAGACCTTCGGCTGCGGCTCGGCTATCGCCTCCAGCTCGGCGCTTACCGAGATCATTAGGGGCATGACCCTAGACCAGGCCCTGAAGGTCAGCAACCGGGACATTGCCGATTACCTCGACGGCCTGCCGCCGGAGAAGATGCACTGCTCGGTCATGGGCCGGGAGGCCCTGCAGGCGGCGGTGGCCAATTACCGCGGCGAGATCTGGAAGGATGACCACGAGGAGGGCGCCCTGGTCTGCAAGTGCTTCGCCGTCGACGCGGTGCTGATCGAGGAGACGGTCCGCGCCAACGGCCTCACGACCGTCGAGGACGTGACCAACTACACCAAGGCCGGCGGCGGCTGCTCGGCCTGCCACGAGGGTATCGAGGAGATCCTCACCCGCGTCCTGGCGGAGCGGGGCGAGGTGTTCGACCCCACGGGTCCAGCGGCGCCCCGGCCCCAGCCCTCCGGCGGCAAGCTCTCGAACCTCGAGCGCATTCGCCGGATCGAGCGCGCTATCGAGGCCATCCGGCCGAACCTGCAGCGCGATCACGGCGACGTCGAGCTGATCGATGTGGAAGGGCGCAACGTCTACGTGAAGATGACCGGAGCCTGCGTCGGCTGCCAGATGGCATCGGTCACGCTGGACGGGATCCAGCAGCGCATCGTCGAGGACCTGGGCGAGTTCGTGCGGGTCCTGCCGGCGGAGCTGAAGAGGCTGTCCGCCTGATCGGCGTGGCGACTGGGACTGCCGGCGTCGCGCCGACGAACCGGATCCATCCACATCTCGATCACGGCGCTGCGCACCGGGGCCGGGGAGATGCCGGCGCTCCAACACGAGGTCCTCTCCGATGAGCGACGGTATCTATCTGGACAACAACGCCACCACCATGGTCTCCCCCGAGGTGGTGGAGGCCATGCTGCCCTTCTTCACCGAGCAATTCGGCAACCCCTCTTCCATGCACCGGTTCGGCGACAAGGTCGGGCGGGCCATCAAGGAGGCCCGCAAGCAGGTGCAGACCCTGCTCGGGGCCGAGCATGACTCGGAGATTATCTTCACCTCCTGCGGCACGGAATCCGACTCCACCGCGATCTTGTCGGCGCTCAAGGCCCAGCCGGATCGCAAGGAGATCATCACCACGGTGGTAGAGCACCCGGCGATCCTCAGCCTGTGCGAGCACCTGGAGAAGGACGGTTACAAGGTCCACTACCTGAAGGTGGACAACAAGGGCCGGCTCGACATGCGGGAGTACATGGATCGGTTGACCAACAAGGTCGCCATCGTCTCGGTCATGTGGGCCAACAACGAGTCCGGCACCCTGTTTCCCGTCGAGGACATGGCCATGCTGGCCAAGTCCGCCGGGGTCATGTTCCACACCGACGCGGTGCAGGCCGTCGGCAAGCTGCCGATCAACCTCCAGGACAGCGCCATCGACCTGCTGTCCCTATCCGGCCATAAGCTTCACGCACCGAAGGGCATCGGCGTGCTCTATCTACGGCGCAACACCCGCTTTCGCCCGCTGCTGCGGGGCGGCCACCAGGAGCGCGGCCGCCGCGCCGGCACCGAGAACACCGCCTCCATCGTGGGCTTGGGCATGGCCTGCGAAATGGCTATGGCGCACATGGACCAGGAGAAGACCGTCGTACGCACCCTTCGCGACCGCCTGGAGCAAGGCATCCTGGCGGCCGTGCCCAACTGCTTCGTCACCGGCGACCCGGGCAACCGCCTGCCCAACACCTGCAACATCGCCTTCGAGTACATCGAAGGGGAGGCCATCCTGCTCCTGCTCAACAAGCTCGGCATCGCCGCCTCCTCGGGCTCCGCCTGTACCTCGGGCTCGCTGGAGCCCTCCCATGTGATGCGCGCCATGGGCATCCCCTTCACCGCCGCCCACGGCACCGTGCGCTTCTCCCTGTCGCGCTACAACACGGGGGATGAGGTCGACCGAGTTATTGCGGCGGTGCCGCCCATCGTCGCCCAGCTGCGCAGGCTCTCGCCGTATTGGGGCGAGAACGGCCCGGTGGAGGATCTCGAGAAGGCCTTTGCGCCCGCCTACGCCTGATCGCCGTCGTCATTCCTGGGGAGCAGCCGCCATGAATACCGGGTCCAAGCGCGTCACCATCAACGACACCACGCTGCGTGACGGCGAGCAGTCCGCCGGCGTGGCCTTCTCCCTGGATGAGAAGCTTCAGATCGCCGGAACCCTCATCGCCCTGGGCGTACCGGAGCTCGAGGTCGGCATCCCCGCCATGGGCGAGGAGGAGCGCGAGGCCATCCGCCAGGTCGCGGATCTGGGGCTGACGCCTGCCTGATGGTCTGGGCCCGGATGTCGGCGGCGGATGTCGGTCGCTGCCGCGGGCTTGGGGTGGACCTGGTCGATCTCTCCATCCCGGCCTCCGACCAGCAACTCGCACGCAAGCTGGGCAAGGGCAGGGATTGGGCCTTGGAGCAGATTCGCTGCACCGTGCCGCTGGCCCAGGAGCTCGGGCTCGCGGTCTGCGTCGGTGCGGAGGACGCCTCCCGTGCGGACCCCGAATTCCTGTGGCGGATGGCAGAGACCGCCCAGGCCGCCGGCGCCCAACGCTTCCGCTTCGCGGACACGGTGGGGATGATGGAGCCCTTCGGCATCTTCGAGCGCATTCGGGATCTGGCCGCGGTCTGCGACCTGGAGATCGAGATGCACGCCCACGACGATCTCGGGCTGGCCACCGCCAATTCCCTGGCCGCCGTGCGTGCCGGCGCGACCCACGTGAACACCACGGTGCACGGCATCGGCGAGCGCGCCGGCAACGCCGCGCTGGAGGAGGTGGTCATGGGCCTCAAGCACCTGCACGAGGTTTCCACCGGGGTCGATCTTTCGAGCTACGAGGTCCTGTCCCGAATCGTCTCCGCGGCCTCGGGCAAGCAGGTCGCCTGGCACAAGAGCCTGGTGGGCGATGGGGCCTTCACCCACGAGGCGGGCATCCATGTGGACGGCCTGCTCAAGGACCCGCTGAACTACCAGGGGATCGATCCGGCCGAGCTGGGCCGCGGACACCGCTGGGTGCTGGGCAAGCACTCGGGCTCCACCGCGGTGTGCCGGGCCTATGCGGAGCTGATGGCGCTTGACCTGACACCCGAGCACGCTGCCCGTGTGCTACCCCTGGTGCGCCGGTACGTGACCAAGCACAAGCAATCGCCCCAGGCCGCGGATCTTGCCGGCTTCCTGGCGGAGATCGGCCATCCGGGCGTCGCCTCACTGCAGTAGGGACAGGATCATGGATCTCTTGGATTTCAGCGGTGAGGAGATGTACTTCGACGAGCCCGTGGGACCAGAGGTAGAGGCGCTCATCCAGCGCGCCGCCGAGCGCTACGGTGAGCCCGAGGCGGAGCGTAGCCTGCTGCGGGCCTACTTCCTGGAGCCCGAGCACCTGACGGTGCTGGTGGCGCTCTACCGCTACTTCTATTACCGCCACGCATACGCGGAGGCATTGCTGGTGGCCGACCGGGCGATCGGGCTGACGGCCCGGCGCTTGGGCCTGATGCCCGAATGGCGCGCCCTCACCCAGCAGAGCCTGGGCAGTGCGGTGATGCAGTCCATGGCGTTGACCCGCTTCCTGTTCTTGGCCCTCAAGGGCTCCGGCTATCTCCTGATGAGGTTGGGCGATGCCGCAGCGGCGCTCGAGCGCTTCGAGAAGGTGGCGGAGATGGACAGCAGCGACCGACTCGGCGTGACGGAACTGCTGTCCATCGCTCGGTTCAAGATCGCGGAGGAGCGCGCCGGAGCGGCCGGGGACAAGGTAGCTTGGCTCAGGAGGTAGGCCTGGCGACCCCGAGCGGAGACCTGGAGCGCCGGCAGGATGCCGGCACTCCAGGCGCGGACTGCCAAGGCGATCGACAGATTTTGCGAAGGTCAGCCAACCTGAAGGAGACAGATCGTGACCAACGAAGAATTCGAGCTGGACCTTGACGAGCTCTCCAGCGCCGAGGATTTTCTCGACTACTTCGGCGTCGAATACGAGCCTGCCGTGGTTCATGTCAACCGCCTGCACATCCTGCAGCGCTTCCATGACTACCTAGCCGAGGTCGAAGAGATACCCGACGCTGCCCAGGAGCGCTGGACCCTGCACAAGGACCTGCTGGCGTCGGCCTACCAGGACTTCGTGGTCTCGGATGCGCTGACCGAGAAGGTTTTCCGTGTCTTCCACCTGCAAGAGCCGCGTACCGCCACCGTGGATCTCGCGGACCTAACTAGCCAGCTTGGCCATGCGCCCTGAGTACGACTACGGGGAGAAGGTGCGCGTCCTGCGCAACGTGCGCAACGACGGCACCTATCCCGGCATGGGCGTCCGCAAGCTCCTGGTGCGCCGCGGCAGCTTGGGCTACGTGCGGGACATCGGCACCTTTCTGCAGGACCAGATCATTTACTCGGTGCATTTCCTGGACGAGGACCGGCTGGTGGGCTGCCGCGAGGAAGAGCTGCAGCCAGCCGACGCCCCCTGGACCCCGAGCGCGTTTGAATCCCGGGACAAGGTCATCGCCAGGGTCCCGCTCGGAATTCAAGGCCGGGTGCTGGTGGAGCAAGGCGAGATCGGGGAGGTGCTCAGGGTGCTGCGCGGCGGCCCTGGGGGAATCTCCTATCACGTCCACTTCGACGGCCGCAACAGCCTCCAGGTGCCGGAGTCGGCCCTTGCAGCAACCGGCGGCGAGCCCTGCGATGTCCTGATGGAAGACCCGGGGGCGGCGAGCTCGGGTCGCGCATGAGCCGCGGCCCCCAAGATCGGTTGGCCGATGCGGTCCCGGTGACCGAACGGCCTCCGGTCTATCGCTATCACCTGCTGCGCGCCGCGCTGGACGCTGGGCTGCCGAGTCTCGCGGCGCTCGATCCGCGTCAGCTGGACAAGGTCAGCCCCCGCGCGGACAGGAGCTTCGAGCTCGAGTCACTGGTGCTGGGCGCGCCCGAGGCCGCCAGCGTCGTGATCACGGACCAGCGGATCGAAGAGGCCGTGGCGGAGCTGCGCGGGCGCTACCCGGACGAGGCGGCATTCCTCGCCGACCTGGCGAGCAACGGACTGGATGTCGCCATCCTGACCGAGGCCTTGGGCCGCGAGCTGATCTTCGATGCGGTCATGCAGCTGGTGGCGTCCCGGCGCCCGAGCGTGACCGATATCGACGAGCGACTGTTCTTCGAGCTGCACAAGGACCGCTTCACCCATCCGGAGCGGCGCACGGCGCGTCACATCCTCATCACCGTCAACGATGCCTTCGAGGAGAACCGGCGCGAGGCCGCCAAGGAGCGTATCGAGCGCCTGGCGGCGCGGCTCGATGGCCGCGCGAACCGGTTCCCCAGTCTCGCCCGGCAGCACTCCGAGTGCCCGACGGCCACCGAGGACGGTCGCCTCGGAACGCTGGCGCGCGGCAAGCTCTATCCGGAGCTGGACGCCGTGCTCTTCGCCCTGCCCCAGGGCGGCATCAGTCCTCCGGTGGAGTCCGAGATGGGCTTTCATCTCCTTTGGTGCGAGAAGGTCCACCACAGCCGCACCCTGTCCTTCGCCAAGGCGCGGCCCCGGATCAGGCAGCTCTTGGAGGAGCGGGCTGGGCGTAACTGCCAGAAGGCATTCATCAGGGCCCTCAAAGGTGCGGGGACCGCACGCTCGGGCGCAGACGCAGGTGCACAGTCATGACCAAGGAAGCACACAAGTGCTCCTTTTGCGGGGCCGCGCAGTCGGTGGACACGCCGTTGATCGCCGGCATCGAGGGGCACATCTGTGAGTCCTGCGTCATCCTCGCTCATCAGGTAGTCAACAGCTGGGGTCGCAGGCGCGCCCTGGCCCGACCGTTGAAGAACCCGCCCCGCCCGCGGGAGATCAAGGAGCGGCTGGACCAGTACGTGGTAGGGCAGGCAAGCGCCAAGGAGACCCTCGCTGTCGCCGTCTACAACCACTACAAGCGCCTCACGGCCGAGTCCGCCGATTACCGGACGAAGCTGGACGAGAACCAGCGCGTCGAGATCGAAAAGTCCAACATCCTGCTGCTGGGCTCCTCTGGCACGGGCAAGACCCTGCTCGCCAGCACGCTGGCGCGGATCGTCGGCGTCCCCTTCGTGGTCGCCGACGCCACGACCCTGACGCAAGCAGGCTATGTGGGCGAGGACGTGGAAAGCATCCTCGCCCGCCTGCTGGATGCCGCCGACGGCCAGCGCGAGGTCGCGGAGTGGGGCATCGTCTACATCGACGAGATCGACAAGCTGGCGTGCCAAGGCGAGACCCCCCACGGCACCCGCGACGTCTCGGGCGAAGGGGTGCAGCAGGCGCTCCTCAAGCTGGTGGAGGGCACTCAGGTCAGGCTCACGCCCAAGGGCCGCAAGGACGCGGGGGATGCGACGGTCATCGACACCCGAAACATCCTGTTCCTGGCGGGGGGCGCCTTTTCCGGGCTGGAGAAGCGGCTAGAGCGGCGCCTGGCCCCCGAGTGGGCCGGCATCGGATTCCACTCGGAGCCCCAGAGCAGGGACAAGTCGAAGAAGGCTCGAAGCCAAGCCCTGTACGAAGAGACCCATCCCGACGATCTACGCCACCTCGGCCTGATCCCCGAGCTCATCGGGCGCTTCCCGGTCATCGCTGCGCTGCATGATCTCGACGCCGAGGCCCTAGTGCGCATCCTCACAGAGCCCAGGAATGCCCTAATCCGCCAGTATCAGCAGCTCTTTGCCTTCGAGGGGGTCGAGCTGGAATTCACTGCGGAGGCCCTGAGTGCAATTGCACGCAAAGCCATCGAGCGCGGAACCGGCGCGCGGGGGCTGCGCAGCGTGCTGGAGTCGCTTCTCAAACGCGCCATGTTCGACCTTCCTTCGATGCCAAATGTCACGCATTGCCGGATCGACAGGGAAGCGGTTCTCGGGGAGTCTGAAATCCACCTCGAGCAGGGGCCCGAAGCCGATGACGAGCCAGAGCGATCGGTTGGGTGAGCGTCGGAGAAAGGCCAAGCGCCACTCCAGCAGATCGTCCGGTATTGCCAATTCGGGGACCTTGACGAGCTGCTGCCCCGTCCATCAGACCCTGGGGTGTTCAGTGACGGTGAAGTGCAGCAACCGACATCTCTTGTGCTTCAGTACGTGGAGCACGCAAAGGATTCGAAAACTGATTGCACCCCTCGCCCAGGAGCTCGAGCCGCGCGGTATTGGCGTGTTGCCGTTGCATCCCGGCTGAGTCCGTACAGGGATGGGCGGATTGTCGGCTCCGCTCAACCCAGGGGAGAGCGGTCGCGGCATGCTTGCGCTTGGGGATCGCTGCAAGCCGAATCCGTCCGGGGGTTTCTTCCGCTTCGACGGAGCGCGGATGCCCTGGTGAGCGGTGCGGTACGCGTTTGCTCAAACACTGTGGTCCTGGAAAGGCGGTCGACGTGAGCTACTCGACCCGTACTTTCCTCCTCGGTCCGGACGACACCCTCTACCGGCTGGCGAGCGCGAAGCTCTCGCGCATGCTCGACGATCCCAATCGCCATCGCCTCCCGCGCTTCGCCGGCCAGCGCCTGCGCATGGCCGAGGCCATCGTCATCGTGGCGGTGCGCGATCGGGCACCCTACGCAGTCGTTCGGCTCGTCTACGAGAGGCTCGCATTCGATGCGGAAGGGCGGTTGGACCGTGCCGCGTTTATTCGCCAGAATGCGGCGCGGGCGGAGCTGGCCATGAGTCCCGTGATCCCTCGATCGGAGGCGAAGGAAACGGTGGTCATCGACGCCGGCAGCCGCTTTGTCGCAGGCGGCGGGTCCTGGCAGTCGACGCCGGAGCAGGAGCGTGAGATCCTGCGCGCGGCCCTCGACGAGTCGAAGTGCGAACGCGTGAACCTAAATGGAGTAGTTGAGCCCGTCAGCCATCGCGAGAGCGAGGCCGCTGGAGCGCGCATCGTGTAGCCGAGGGGGCGGAATTTCCTTAGGCAGGCGCGGGCAACGGGTCGGGGGGCTGCAGTTGGCGTCCGTGCAGGTACTTACGCATCGCTCGCGAGAGGATGCGGTACCAGCGCTGGGTCGGGGTCAACTGCTCCGCAG
>Ga0114938_1002627_pt1 | contig 11153 bp, 9 predicted proteins | sample AshMeaBigSpring_FD_88675 | JGI IMG/M metagenome (GOLD analysis project Ga0114938, IMG submission 88675) | Groundwater microbial communities from Big Spring, Nevada to study Microbial Dark Matter (Phase II) - Ash Meadows Big Spring | ecosystem: Environmental > Aquatic > Deep subsurface >...
CCCGAGCCGGCACAGGTGAGTTTGCTGGAGTAGTCGTTCCCCCCAAACTGGTGCCGAAACTGACGACAGTTGTCGGGTTCGCGACAAGTTGGCGGCTTGATGGAGACGATTTGGCCTGCTATCTCGCGGAGTTGGTAAACAACCCAGTGGCTCAGGTTGCCGCGGCCTGATGGCACCGAGAGCCCGTGAAGTGATCGCTGGCGCCCGGTGTGGTCTTGGGTGACTCCATTACTCCGGACGACGCGGCGGTGTATCACGCCACCTAGCCTCACTTGCGTGCTCACCTCCGCCTTCGATTACGAGCTGGCACGAACTGCTATAGCCCAACAACCGCTGGACGAACGCGACTCGGCCCGGCTGCTGGTGGCAGATGGGCTCCAGGATGCCCAGATCCGGGACCTGCCCAGCTTCCTAGAAACCGGGGACCTATTGGTTGTGAATGCCACCCGTGTTCGCCGGGCTCGGCTGCATGGACACCGTGACAACGGCGGCAAGTTGGAGATCCTGCTGCTGGGTCACCAAGGAAATCACCAATGGGCGGCACTTGCCCTACCTGCCCGCAAGCTGCGCCAGGGCCAAAAGGTGTGGTTTGGTGGCGATCCGCCAGAGCTGGTCGCCACCGTTATTGATGACCAAGGGGGCGGGATAGTTGTCTTGGAGCTGGAGGCTGAGCCTGCCGAGGTGGAGGCGGCGGTCGAGCGCTGGGGCGTGATCCCGCTACCTCCCTACATCACGGAGTCGATCGCCGACCCCGAACGGTATCAAACTATCTATGCAGACAGGGTCGGTTCGGCAGCCGCTCCCACCGCCGGCCTCCACTTCACGCGCCGGCTGCTGGCCGAACTCGAACAGGCCGGGATCGGGGTGGCCAAGCTAGAGCTGGAGATCGGGATCGATACCTTTCGCCCGATTGCGAGTTTGCGCTTGGAAGATCACCGCATGCACAGCGAGCGATACAGCATCCCCGAGGGAACCGTCGATCAGATCAGGACCACTCACAAGGCAGGCGGTCGGGTGGTTGCAGTGGGTACCACCGTGGTGCGGGCACTGGAGGCGTCCGCGAATCAACACGGCGAGCCGAGAGCGGGAAAAGGCGTCACCGACCTCTTCGCAACTCCCGGATTTCGATTTCGAGTGGTTGATCGCCTGCTAACCAACTTCCACCTTCCCCGCTCCAGCCTGCTGGTGCTGGTGGCCGCCTTCACGGGAGAGAGCTGGCGCCAGATCTATCAGCATGCTCTCTCCAATCAGTACCGTTTTCTTTCTTTCGGAGACGCCGTGCTGGTTGATCGCCATGACTGAGGCGCTGCGGTGGGAAATGCTGGCGGTGGATGGGGCAGCTCGCCGCGGACGGCTACACACCCAGCGGGGTGTTGTCGAAACCCCTGCCTTCATGCCGGTGGGGACGCGGGGTACTGTCAAGGCCGTCGATCCGAGGGATCTCAGCGAAGTGGGTGCTGAGATCGTGCTGGCGAACACTTACCACCTGATGCTTCGGCCGGGAGCCGAGACAGTGGCTGCCCTGGGAGGCATCCATCAGTTCATGGGCTGGGAGGGGCCGATCCTGACCGACTCGGGCGGTTACCAAGTGTTTTCGTTGCGACCCCGACTGTCGGAGCAGGGGGTGGAATTCGCGTCCAGTTATGACGGAACCCGCGCCTTCATGAGCCCGGAACGCTGCGTCGAGATCCAAGAGACGCTGGGAGTCGACATCGCCTGCCAGCTGGATGTGCTGATCGGGCTGCCGGCCCCCCGAGACAAACTGGAGTCGGCGATGGAGCGAACCCTGCGGTGGGGGAAGCGGGCGCTGGCCGCCCGACGGCGCTCCGATGTCGCCTGGCTGGGGATCATTCAAGGCGGCGTCGATCTCGAGCTGCGGAGCAGAAGCGCCCAGGCGACCGCATCCATGGACTTCACTGGCTTTGCCATCGGGGGCCTGGCGGTGGGAGAGGCGAAAACAGAGCGGGACGAAGTGCTGACGCTGCTGGGTAGAGAACTTCCTCACGACAAGCTGCGCTACATGATGGGTCTGGGGGACACCGAGGGGGTGCTGGCTGCGATCGGCAGGGGTGCTGATCTGTTCGACTGTGTGTGGCCTACCCGCCTCGCTCGTCACGGGCGGGTGCTGACCAGTGCCGGCGATTTCGGCATAGGTCGAGCTGAGTACGCGGTCGACTCGGCTCCACTCGATCCTGCCTGCACTTGCCGTATCTGCGCGGGTTTCAGTCGAGGCTATCTACGCCACCTCCATCTCACCAATGAGCTCACCGGCCACCGGCTGCTTTCGATTCATAACCTGTACTACACCTTGGGGCTGATGGCGAGAGCCCGCCAAGCGATCGAGGCTGGAGAGTTCGCAGCCTTCCAGCGCCGGGTGATAGCTGAGCGCACGGCTTCACGAGAGCGAGCCGAGTGAGACGCCCCGGTTTGTGGTGTGGGGTGTTGATCGGTGGCACTGTGTCGACGCGGCCAAGCTTCAAGCCGTTGAATCTCGAGTCTTTGGAACCGCTGTTCTTCCACCACCTCATCCTCGCCTAGGACAACAGCTCATCGGACCAGGGCGATTGAAGGGAAAGACGGAAATCCCTTGAAATGCTTTGTAACTCGATTCTGACGAACCGGGGAGCTCTGAGCGCGCGAGGCTGGGTGGTGGGCTCGCCGGCGCGACTGCGTGGGTTGTGTTCCAGAGCCGGCTCCGACCTCGGCCCGCCTTGCGAGGCGACCCCATCCTCAGGAAACTTGTCGCTGGTGCCGGCCGGCAAACGATGATGGGCTAGGAGCGTTCTCGGACTACGATACCGCCCCTCGATACATGAGTTTTCTAGCCCAGTCCTCGTCCTCGGGTCCCAACAGCGCCGTCGTATTCGTGGGTTGGTTGGCGCTGCTGGCGGCCATCTTCTTCCTGATGTCTCGTCGCCAACGAACCCGGTTCCGCAAGCGCCAGGCCTTCCTGTCTGAGCTGGCAGTAGGCCAGAGCGTCCGCAGCATTGGTGGCATCGTCGGCACCATCAGCGAGTTGGACGATCAATTCGCGGTGTTGCGGATGGAAGACGGGAACAAGATCCGGTTCCTGCGTTCCGCCATCGCCGATCGCCAGGACGGGTGACCTTCGATGCGACGCACGCTGATCCAGCTGTTCCTCGTCTTCGCCATCTCCTGGGGGGGGGCAGCCTGGGTAGCTGCGGAGGAGCGGTGGCCCAAGCTGGGCCTCGACCTGGCCGGAGGGACAGATGTACTGTTGCGGGCCCCGGATGGAACCGACCCGGCGCTGGTCGACTCGGCGGTGGAGATCATGCGGCGGCGGATCGAAGCTATCGGCGGGGTACAGGAACCCACTATTCAGGTGGTGGGCGGCAATAGCGTCTCGGTGCAACTGCCAGGTGTCACTGACCGGGAACGCGCGCTGGAGGCGGTTGGGAAAACGGGACGGCTGTCGTTCAGGCCGGTACTGGATGTGGTGTTCATTCCCCCAGAAGGAAGCGAGCCAACCACCACCATCGCCGCAACCACCACAACTGCTGCCGGCACCTCTACCACCACCGGCGTAACCACTACCTCCTTACCTGCTGTCTCCACAACTGCCGGGCCAACCACCATCGCGCCGTCGACCACCATCCCACCAACTACAACAGTCCCGGGGACAACCACTACCGCGCCGGCGACCACCACCGCACCCACCACCACTACACCGATCCCAACCACGGTGCCGCCGGAACCGACCGATCCCGACCTGGACGATCCAACCCAGGAGGCGATTCTCACCGGATCTGTGCTGGCCGAGGGGTTCTACTACCGGCTGGGTCCAGCAGAAGTGGAAGGTAGGGACATCTCAGAAGCGGAACCCGCCGTGAATCCCAGCAACCTCACCTGGGATGTGAGCCTCATTTTCAAGAGCGATGCCGCCGACCGCTTCCAGGAACTGACCAAGCGATTGGCGACTTATCCGACCGATTCTCTGCAACGAACGCTCGCCATCGTGCTAGATGGAGAGATCGTCTCGGCCCCTGGGATTGCCGCCGACGTCAGCCCCGTCGAGGGGATCGCCGGGGGGCGAGCATCGATAACCACCAGGGGGACGAAGGACCAAGCCAGCGCCTTGGCTTCCTTGCTTCGCTACGGTGCTTTGCCGGTCCTGTTCGAGCAGGATCAAGTGACATCGGTTTCTGCCAGCCTTGGTTCAGATGCGCTGCGGGCCGGAATCTTTGCCGGAATCGGCGGGCTGGCGCTGGTAGCTGTGGCATTGATCCTCTACTACCGAGTACTGGGCCTGGTTGCGGTTCTCGGGCTGAGTGTCTTCAGCACCATCCTTCTAAGCATCTACTCATGGTTGGGCAACAGCGAGGGCCTCTCCCTCACCTTGGCCGGAGTGGCAGGGTTGATCGTTGCGATCGGGATTACGTCGGATTCCTATGTCGTCTACTTCGAGCGTATCAAAGAAGAGGCGCGGCGGGGTCGGGGGCTGCGGGGATCGGTGGAGGAGGGTTTCCGGCGAGCATTTCGTACAATCCTGACCGCAGACGCGGTCTCTTTGTTGGCTGCCGGACTGTTGTGGGCGCTGGCAGTGGGGCCGGTGCGCGGCTTTGCGCTGGCGCTCGGCATCGCAACCATGGTCGACATCGTGGTCGCTTATCTCTATACCCGCCCTGCCACTGCCCTGTTGGCGCGCACCCGGCTGGGTGAGGGCGGCCGCTTCAGCATCCGGGGGGCGGCCGGGGTGTCGGCGCCAGGCAAGGCGAGGATCGCATGAGCCTGTGGAAGCGGATTTATCGAAACGAGACCCAAATCGACTTCATCTCCAACCGCAACAAAGGCTTTCTGATTTCAGGGATCTTGGTGGCGATCGCGTTGGGAGCCCTCGGCATTCGCCACCTCAACTTGGGAGTTGACTTCAGCGGAGGGACAGTGGTTGAAACCGAGAACCGCAGCGGCGCCGACACCGGGGAGATTCGGGACGCCCTGCGTCCGCTGGGTCTGGACGCCGCCACCATCCAGCTTACCGGGCAAGGAGGGACCGGGATCCGGGTGCAGACCCAGCCGCTGGATCCGGAGCAAGAGCAAACACTGGTGGAGGCGGTGGCTGAGGTGGCCGGGGTCCCAACCCAGGAAGCCAACGTGTCTTCGGTGGGAGCGACTTTCGGCAGAGAGGTGGCACGACGAGCATTCCGGGCCCTGATCGCGTTCTTGGTGGCGGTGACCGCCTTCATAGCTGTTCGCTTCGACTGGAGGATGGCCCTGGTAGCTTTGGTGGCGCTGCTTCACGACCTCATCATTTCGGCCGGGGTCTACGCGGTGACTGGCTTCGAGGTGACGCCCGCCACCGTGATCGCGATTCTCACCATTCTCGGCTATTCGCTGTATGACACCGTGGTTGTCTATGACAAGCTGGACGAAAACCAGAAAACCTTGGGGCGGAGAAAAAGCTACGCCGAGGTGGTGAACGTTTCGATGAATCAAGTGCTGGTGCGCTCGATCAACACCTCTCTCACCACTTTGCTGCCGATTGCCAGTCTGCTGTTCGTTGGATCGTTTCTATTGGGCGCCACTACCTTGCGCGAGTTCGCCCTCGCGCTGTTCGTTGGAGTGGCGGCCGGTACTTACTCGTCAATCGTGATTGCGGCGCCCCTGCTCAGTCTCTGGAAGCAAGAGCGGGAAGCACCAGCCCAGGTGCCTGCTTCACCTCCCCGGGCGGCCGCAAGCGGTCCCCGCAAGGGAGGGCCGAGATCCAACTCCGGCTCCCGGGCGCCAGGAGGCCGCCGCCGCTAGTCGAGTTGTTCGCAGGGTGATGCAACCCCACGACTATTTTCGAGGCGGAGCAATTTGGGGCTTCCTCCCGGAACCGTTGGACATTTTTGTACCGCCACGGTCGGTAGCAACCCTGGGGTCGGGTCAGACCGGCCACTAGTGCTCTGTCCCGGAATTAGCGTGCGGGTGTCGACAGTGCCACCGGGCTCCTGGCAAGGATCGACGACGAAGGCGCATCGTGGGCCGGCGAGACACCACGACTATTTTCGAGGCGGTGCACTAGTATTTCGGGGTGACACCGGCCGAGCTGCGGCGCCTTGTGCGCGACATACCCGACTTCCCAGAGCCGGGGATCATGTTCCGCGACATCACCCCGCTGCTGGGAGATGCCACCGCGCTGGCGGAGGCGATCCGGGCCCTTGCCACGCCTTTTGCTGACGCCAAGATCACCAAAGTGGCAGGGGTAGAGGCCCGCGGCTTCATCCTGGCTACCCCGGTCGCGCAAGCGCTGCAGGCTGGTTTCATCCCGATCAGGAAACCCGGCAAGCTGCCTTATCACGTTGAGTCTCAGGAGTACGCGCTGGAGTACGGCAGCGATGTGCTGGAGGTTCACAAAGACTCAGTGGCTGCAGCCGACCGTGTCCTCATCGTCGATGACGTGCTGGCGACGGGAGGAACTGCGGCCGCTGCGGTCCGCCTCTTCCGCCGTTTGGGGGCTGAAGTTGTGGGAGTGGCGGTTCTCATCGAGCTGGAGTTCCTAGGCGGGCGGTCGAAATTCCCCGACACCGACCTGGTCTCGATCATCCGCTATGACGGCAGCAGCTGAATCGGCCCCGGCCGGGTCTCCCCAGCTCGTCTTCAACCGAGTCCTCGATTCCTTCGTGTACCATCATCCCGAAGTCTCGACCGCGTCCGTCCAACGCGCCTTTGACCTAGCAGTCGAGCTCCACTCCGGTCAGACCCGCAAGACCGGCGAACCCTTCATCTTCCATCCCCTCGAAGTAGCTCGGATGCTGGCCGACTATGGTCTCGACGCAGACACGTTGGCGGCAGCCATCCTGCATGACGCGGTCGAGGACACCGCCATGACGCTGGAGAGGGTGCAAGCGGAGTTCGGGGAAGGGGTGGCTGTGCTCATCGACGGAGTCACCAAACTCGATCGCCTCCGCTTCCGCACCCCGGAGGAGCACCAAGCCGCCACCATTCGCAAGATGGTGCTGGCGATGGCCAAGGACGTACGCGTACTGTTGATCAAGCTGGCCGACCGACTTCACAACGTGCGCACCATCAGTCCGCTCCCAGTCGACAAGCAGCAGCGAATCGCTACCGAGACCCTCGAGGTGTACGCGCCGTTGGCCCACCGGCTGGGGGTGCAGGACATCAAGCACGAGATGGAGGACCGTTGCTTCGAAGTGCTGCATCCTCGCAAGGCAGCCGAACTCACGGCCCTGGTGCGCAGGCGAGCGCCGGCCCGGGAGCGGGTGCTGGGCGAATTGTCCAACCAGCTGACCGCCGCCTTGGCGGAAGCCGGCGTAAAAGCCGAGGTAAGCGGGCGTCCCAAGCACATGTACTCGATCTATCGCAAGATGGTGGACGCCGGTCGAACCTTCGAGGAGATCCACGACCTGATGGGCTTGCGGGTGATCACCCAGGATGTTCGTGATGCCTATGGCGCGCTGGGGGTGGTGCATACCTTGTGGGCTCCGGTCCACGGCCGTTTCAAGGATTACATCGCAACTCCCAAGTTCAACCTCTACCAGAGCATCCACACCACTGTGCTCGGCCCCGGTGGTAAGCCGCTCGAGGTCCAGATCCGAACCCAGGAGATGCAGCACCGGGCCGAGTACGGAGTGGCAGCCCATTGGCGGTACAAAGAGGGAGCCGCGCCTGATTCCGGATGGCTTGCGAGCATGGATGTCCTGCAGAGCTCCTACCCGGATCCGGCCGATTTCCTAGCCAACTTGAAGATCGAGCTGTACCGGGACGAGGTCTTCGCCATCACTCCCAAGGGCGACGTCATCACCCTGCCGCGGGGGGCAACCCCGCTCGACTTTGCCTACTTGATTCACACCGAGGTGGGGCACCGCTGTGTCGGCTCCAAGGTGAACGGCCGGTTGGTTCCGCTGGCAACCTCGCTCCGCTCCGGCGACATAGTTGAGATCATCACCTCGCGAGCACCCCACGCCGGCCCCAGCCGGGACTGGCTGCAACTGGTTTCAACCACCCGGGCGGCATCAAAAATACGTCAGTGGTTCAACCGGGAACGCAGGACTGAGGCGTTGGGAGAAGGCCGAGATGCGCTCTCGAAGGCGATCGCCAAAGAAGGTCTTTCGGTCTCGCTGAGTGAGTCGGAACACACCCTGGGCCAGATCGCCCAGTCGATGGGATACAGTGATCTCGAGGCTTTGGTGGCGGCGGTAGGGGAAGGCGGCTTGGCGGCTAATGCAGTCGCCGGCCGCCTGCGCCGGCTACTGGCGCCCACAGAAGTATTCCGTCCCTCCCCCCGCCCGCCCAAGCCGGAGGGCGCTCAGGTGCTGGTTGAAGGGGGTGGGGACATGCTGGCGCGCTTGGCCCGGTGTTGTTCTGCGGTTCCCGGGGATGAGATAGTCGGCTTTGTAACTATCGGCCGCGGGGTATCCGTGCACCGATCAGACTGCACCAACCTGGGAGCGATGACAGATGGCACCCACCGCATGGTTGAGGTGGCTTGGGCTGCGATCACCGGGGCCTACACAGTCTGGATCCAGGTAGAGGCGCTTGACCGGCCCAACCTGCTGCGGGATATCACCTCAATCCTTTCCGACCAAGGAGTCAACATCAACGCTTCCTCGACCGTGACTGCCAAGGACCGCAGCGCCGTGCTCCGCTTCGAGGTGGAGTTCTCGGATCCCAGTCAGCTGGAACGCACGCTCTCCTCGTTCAAGGCTGTGGAGGGGGTATACGACGCGTTTCGTCTGGGACCGCAGTCAACCGGTTAAGTGCACCCAGGACCCTTCAGCCCAAGCGGCGGCCGTGGCGGCGCCGCCGGCAGATCGGAGCCGGTCGCAGCACGTATTGAGACCGGCAGGTAGGACTAGTCACCCTGCGATCGCGAGCAATGACGCAGCTGGCGGCTCAATTCTTGGCCTGCGGTAGCCGATCCAATCGGGGTGAAACGTGATGTCGACGCGGGCTTCACCCTGGTCGAAACTCTGCTGGCGATGGCTTTAGGGGCCTTCCTTTTCATTGCGCTGACCTACACCGCGGCTGCCGGCCTGCGCTCGCTGGAGGGCCGCCGGCTGCATCAGGAAGCGCTGGCTCTCACCGGCCAAGCGCTGGAAGAAGCGCGCGGTATCGACTATGCAACCGCCGGAATCGATGCCGCGGAAGCAGGCGTCCCCACCAGCCTCGACCCGGACGGGGCGGGACCGCTACCGGCAGAAGTCATGGTGAGGACCATCGGCGGGTTGCCTCACCGATCGACCTACCCGCTGGGTTCGTCGAGCTTCAACGTCAAACGCTGGGTTACGTTCGTCGACGATCCCGGCCGGGGCGATACTCGCGACTATAAGCGGGTGGTGGTGGAGACCAGCTGGACTTGGCGGGGCCAGACCACTACCCAGCGCAGTGAGGAGCTGCTCGCGATCGGAAACACCAACCGCTACGGGCTGAGCTTCACCCCAGCGCTCGGCAAGGGGGGGGGAGTGGTGGGAACCAAGATCGGCATCAAACATTTGATCACCAACCAAGGCACTTTCGCGGATCGGTTCGACTTCAGTTTCGATGTGGCAGGAGTGACTGCATATTCCGATTCGAACGGCAACGGCAGCTTCGATTCGGGCACCGATCTGGCATTAGTTGACACCAATTCCAACTCGAAGCCGGACACAGGGAACGTATTACTCCAACCGTTGGTGTCGAGAACGATCTTCATCGTCTACACATTCCCGGTGGGGACGCCATTCGGCACCGCCAAGCCGGTGAAGATTATTGCCACTTCCGAACTCGACCCCAGCGCGGTGCGGACCGTCAGCGACACTTTCTACGCCGGCGGCGTTCCTCGCATCCTCGACCTCTACCTGCACAAGCCGGTGTCCGGCACCGCGGTCATGAATACGGTGATTCCGACTTCACTTACCGAAACCGCACAAAGCATTAACAAGGGCAGTTCCTTCGCTTGGGTGTACACCGCCCCCGCCAGTCCGGCCTCCTCATATGTGGCAGACAAGGCGACCGTGCAACTGCGCCTGAGCCGACCTGGCACCACCTGCACGGGCGAGGCCGAGGAAGCGGACTACACCGTGATTCTCAAGAACACCACGACTGGTACGGAATGGGCAAGGGTTTCTGATAAGGCCATCTTCGTCAACTCGTGTTCGGTCACCGTCAGCCTCAGCCTGCCAACCGCCGGCAAGACTCTTGCCGCCGGCCAGAAGTTGGAGCTGCGGGTACAGCTCGACAGTGTCACCTATCCCAACCCGCGCACTATTTCCGTCAAACATGACAGCGTTACCACCGGCTGGACGCTGAGGCTGGTGATAATGCCATGAACCAGCGCGAATCAGGGATGACTCTGGTGGAGCTGGGGGTGGCGGGTCTGATTGGCGGGCTGGTGTCGCTGGTGCTGATGGCGGCAGTTGGCCTCGCCATGCGCACTAACGCCAGGACCAGCAACGAGGTGGATACATTCTCCTTGCTCCAGCAGGCCCAGGCCCGTCTCGAGAAGGAATTCCGGGAGGCAGATCGGGTGGAGGCAGACTCAACTGCCACCAGCATCCACCTGTGGGTGGATGTCAACGCCAATGGCAGCTTGGAGCCGGCCGAGAATGTCACCTGGGAGTTGGTCGATCCCGACAGTGACGGGGTGGCCACCCTGCAACGCCGCGACGCCGCCGGCGGCCGCCAGGTGGTGGGCACCGAGTTCGTCATGACCTCAGCGGTTTTCACCTACCAACCGGCCGCGCCTGCCACCACCTCGGTCTCTCTCGATCTGACCGCCGACGTGGGAGGCAAAGCGCCGGGGGAGCCCCGGCGCATCCAGAGCGCGACCCGACTCCGGAACGCGGGTTAGGAGCACTCCATGTCGCTAAGGCAGCGCCTGCAGGAAGACCGAGGGTTCGCCATGGTGGCGGTCACCCTGATCGGAATGGTGGTGCTCGCCTTCGGTTTCATCATCATTCTCAACGCCGACCGCGGTTCTCGCGAGAGCCTGCAGGAGCGGCGCTGGTCGGAGGCGCTGGTGGTTGCGGAATCGGGGCTGGACCGAGCCAAGTTCGAGATCCGCCAGCAGTGGACCTACGCGGTGGAGACGGTACCCGGCATGCCGACCTCGTTCGCCTCTCCGGCTGCTGAAAAGGCCTTCATCGAGGACTTCGTGTCCGACCGGGCCGGGGCTGGCACGCCGCTGCCGGTGTTGAGCACCCAGGGCGGAG
>Ga0114938_1002629_pt1 | contig 11134 bp, 13 predicted proteins | sample AshMeaBigSpring_FD_88675 | JGI IMG/M metagenome (GOLD analysis project Ga0114938, IMG submission 88675) | Groundwater microbial communities from Big Spring, Nevada to study Microbial Dark Matter (Phase II) - Ash Meadows Big Spring | ecosystem: Environmental > Aquatic > Deep subsurface >...
AAAGGGTTTGGTGAGATAGTCGTCCGCACCGCTGTTTAAAAGCGTGACCTTATCGTTAATGGTGCTTTTGGCACTGAGCATAATGATCGGCACGGCATTTTTTTGAGCGCGTAGCGTTTGACAGACGCTATCGCCGCCTAAGCCTTTGAGCATAATATCCAAAACAATCAGATCGTAACGCGTACTTTGAGCTAGATAGATCGCGTCTTCGCCGTTGTCGCAGGTATCGACGCAAAAATACTCCTCTTCCAACCCTTTTTTTAAAAACGAGACAATTTTGGGATCATCTTCGACGATGAGTAATTTCATGGACGGACTATCTCCTTTTTTTAAAGTAGGCATCGAGGCTAAAGACGGCCAATGCAACCCAAATAAGCACAAAAGTCGTTAATTTTTCGGGAAGCAAAACTTCGTCGTACACGAAGATCGCCAATAAAAAAGAGATCGAAGGTCCGATGTATTGAAAAAAACCGATGTGAATGAGCGAAATACGCGTCGTCGCGGCATTAAACCATAGAAGCGGTACGACCGTAACGATGCCTGCCAAGAGAAGAATCCACGACGTACGATCGAGCGGAAGGACAAACGCGTTTTGATCGGTGATAACCAAATAGGAAAAATAGACCAGCGCGATCGGAAATAAAATGAGCGTCTCGACGTAGAGCCCCGTCATTGCCGGAAGGTTGATTTTTTTGCGAATCAACCCGTAAAAGGCAAAGCTAAACGCCAACACCAATGAGACGATCGGCAACGTTCCTAACGTAACGAGTTGATAGACGATCGCGGCGATTGCCAAAGCGATAGCGATTTTTTGCCAAAAAGAGGGGCGGTCTTTAAAGACGATGATACCCAACGCAAAATTGACCAAAGGATTGATGTAGTAGCCAAGACTCGATTCGGCGATCATATTGTGCGAAACCGCCCAAATGAAAACTAACCAATTGAGTGAAACCAAGAGTGCGGAGAGCACGAGGTATTTGAGTTTTGCAAGGTCGCGTATGAGAAGCTTGAAATGCCCCATTTGTTTGCTAAAAAAGATCATTGCGTAGAGTAAAACGACCGACCAGATAATACGATGCGCTAAGATTTCTCCCGAGGAAACATGGCTTAGAAGTTTAAAATAAATCGGTATTAGACCCCAGAAACCAAATGCCAATACCGCATAAAAGTAACCGCGTATCTCTTCGGAGTGCGTTTGCATAAAGACCAACTTATGGAAGATGAATTTTTCTTTAATTATAACGCAATATTACTAATGAACGGATGATCGATATCGATTTTTCAACCCGTTATACGCCCTAACCCTAAACGTATCAATCACGTTCATGGCTTTTTCGCGACTACCAACTTATAAGCAAAAGTTAATTTGCTTTATTCATAATATTTTCACTTAGGAATTGTTATAATGCTAAAAAGGGCGGAGGTGTGACAATGACGCTTAAATCTAAGTTATTTATCTTTATGTCGGCACTTTTCATTCTCTTTTCCACGTTTGTATGGATGTACTCCTCTTTTTTATTCGATAGCATCAACGAAACATGGGCGAAACATTTGATTGCCAAGGAGCGGTTGAATGACGATAGTAAAAGCCTTGCTTCTTTTATGCCTCAAGAAGGCGTGCACACACTTTTTAGCGATATTTCGGGTGAGATCCAAAACTTACATGTAAAGGCAATCGACGAAAATTCTTCCGTGCAGACTTTGGAAACGGTTTTTGCGAGCTCCCGCGATGTAAAAGCCGTTCTTCAAGCGATGCAAGTCATGCTCGATCCGACAAAAGACGTCCAAACGTTATGGGTCGAGTATCATGGTACAAGGCATCTTTTGTGCGTCGATATGGTGCCCGATAGGACATGGTTTCGTTTAACGCTTATCGATGCCAAAGAGTTGGTTTTACTGCGCGATTTTACGATTTTTCCGATGTTAAGTGCACTTTTTTTAGCGGCATTGTTTGCCGTCGGTTTGGAGTTACATGTACTGATTCTCTCTCCGCTAGCGCGGCTCAAAGAGGCGATGCATCATGTTCAAAACGGCAATTACGCTACCAAACTTCATTTGGTCGGAACGGTGGAAATTGCAGAGCTTTCGCATCAATTTAGCACGATGGTTGCTTACGTTAATGCCAATAATCGCTCTTTGGAAGCTAAAATTCAAGAGCGCACGCAAGCGATTCGCGAAAACGAAAATAAACTCGCTACGATTTTGGATACGGTGGAAGCGTACATTTACATCAAAGACGAAACCTACCGTTATCGTTATGCCAATCGTAAAACATGCGAGTATTTCGGTCGATCGTTAGAGGAAATTATCGGGCGGGACGATAGTGCGTTTTTTGGAGACGCGACGTTTCAAGCGATACGCCGTGCGGATGCCGAAGTTATCGAAATGGGGCACAAAATAACGTTGGAAGAGCACAATACGACAACGCAAGGCGATACGGATCGCATTTTCTTATCGACCAAAATTCCTGGGCGCAAAGAAGACGGCTCTATTTATGCCCTATGCGGTATTTCGACCGACATTACCGTTCAAAAACAAAACGAAGCGATGATCAAAAACCTAGCATTTCACGACATGTTGACGAAGCTTCCCAACCGAAGACTCTTTGACGAGCGTTTGAGCTTGGTTCTTTCGCTCAGCAAACGAAGCCTTCGATGCAACGCTTTGGCGGTCATCGACTTGGATAATTTTAAATCTTTAAACGATCAAAAAGGGCATCAAGCCGGAGATGCGTTATTGATCCAAGCGGCAAGCAGGCTTCAAGGATGCGTTCGCGAAATCGACACGGTCGCGCGTTTTGGGGGAGATGAATTTTTAGTGCTATTGGCACAATTGGAAAATAATCGCGAAGCCGCTTGTCGCGAAGCGCAAACCATCGCCTCTCATATTTTAGAGACCTTGGCAAAACCTTATGTGATCGAATGCAACGGCGAAGAAATCGTCGAGACGGTAACGCATCATTGTACGGCGAGTATCGGATTGTATGTTTTTAGTTATGAAAAAGAGGATAAAATGACAATCTTTAGCAAAGCGGACACCGCGATGTACGAAGCAAAACAAACAGGGCGCAATCGCGTCGTCTGTTACAAGGAGACGGTATGATTAATGTTTACGGTATTGTCACATGCGGAAGCGTGAAAAAAGCGACGGCATTTTTAAAGGCGCACGGGAAAACGTATGCGTTTATCGATTTGAAAAGCGTTGCGATCGATGCGGCAAAGCGTAAAGAGTGGCTCTCAAAACAGAGCATGGCGGTTCTTTTCAATACGAAAGGAACGAAATTTCGAACGCTCGGACTTGATAAAACCATGAGCGATGCACAAAAAGAGACGTGGTTGGAAAAAGAACCTTTACTGTACAAACGTCCCGTGATCGAGTGCGAAGACGGAACGTTGATGGTCGGTTTCGACGAAGAGCTCTACTTGAAAAAATTTGCCTAAGTCCGTTTGGCACCGGAGAGAAAAAGTGCCGCAAGGAGCAAGAAAGTACCCGTAATGCGGTTTTGAATGCGAATGGCGCGAACGGATTTGATGACGCCTTTAAGCTTGGACGCCAAGGAGCTATACCCCGTCATGACGATAATATCCACGCAAATCAACGTTGCGCAAATAATCGCAAATTGGATCAAAAGCGGCTTTTCGGGACTCAAAAACTGTGGAATAAAGGCGACCAAAAAAACGGTCGCTTTAATGTTCGTCAGATTGATAAGTGTGGCTTGGATATACGCTTTTTTGGCGGAAAAAGCTTTAATGCGTTGCGTATCGCTCGGTAAGCTCGGTTTTTCGATAAATTTGACGATGCCTAAACCTACGAGGTAGATAACGCCGATCCATTTAATAATTGAAAAAAGAAGTACCGATTGCATGATAATAGAACCCAAACCGATCACGACAACGAAGGTCTGAAGAAATAAACCCGTTTGAAGTCCGAAAATGGCGGCATACGAACGTTTTAATCCGTATTTTAGACCGTAATTCATCGAGACGACCGCACCCGCGCCCGGAGAGACGCTAATCAGAATGGAAGCCAGTAGCATGGTCAACCAAATATCAAACGACATAACCTATCCTTTAAAACAAATGAGCGCGCATTGTAGCATAGCTTCGATCAAGTCAGCCTTTGACGCATATTGATAAATAGGCGTTCGTGTGGTACAATCCGCTCATATTTTTAAAGGAGCGTGAGGGTGCGAAGGCTTTGGGGTGTCTACATTGCGATCATCGGTAGTTTCACCGTCGCTCAGATCGTTTACCTTTCACAGACACGCTCTTTGGATACGCAGACGCTCATGAAAAAAGAACATATCGTCGCGTTGGTCGGTTTGCCGGATTTGGCGTTGGTTAGCGAAGCGCATTACGTCAGGCATCGAAGTTTGAGCGATCTTTTTTCGTATTTTAACGAATCGCCCGAACTGCTAGAGTATTTTCCCTCGACTTTCGTGTATCGCCCTAACGCGCTTGCCTCTTCTTCAAGGATCGAATATGCTCGCTAACGTCAATGTTTTACTGCTCGATTACGCTTTAGGTTCTTTGAAAAGACAAGGCGGGAAAAGCGTTTTTATATTGATCGTACTTTCGCTTTTAATTTTTCTTTTGGCGTCGGTCTTGATGATTGCCGATGCGATTAAACTCGAACTCAATACGACGTTAAAAACGTTGCCCCAGATTACGCTTCAACGTTTTGTCGCGGGGAAACAGACCAACGTTTCTCTCTCTCGCGTCGATACGATTTTAGCGTTGAACGGCGTCGAGCGTGTGATGCCTCGCGTTTGGGGATACTACTATTTTAAACCCGCGGGTGTGAATTTTTCAATCGTCGGCGTCGATGCGTATGAAGAACCTTATAAAAAACGTTTGAGCGAATTGACCCGAACGTTTGATCTCTCAACGCTCGAAAAAGAGGGCGGAATGATCGTAGGAGAGGGTGTTAAAAACGTCTTGCAGGAGAATTACTACAGCGATTTTTTCAATTTTATTACACCCAAAGGTGAGCGGTATCCTCTCAAAATCGCGGGCGTTTTTCACTCCGATATTGCGTTAGAGTCAAACGACTTGATGTTGGTTCCCAAGCAAGCGGCGTATGCTATTTTCGGGATGTCGCCCGAAGAAGCGACCGACATCGTCGTACATGTCAACAATCCCGTCGAGATTCCGACGATCGTGCAAAAAATTACCGAACGCTATCCCGATTTGCGGGCGATCACGCAAGACGATCTTCGCATTAGCTACCAAAATATTTTCGACTATAAAAGCGGCTTTTTTCTTTCGCTTTTTATCGTGTGCGTTTTTGCCTTTTTTATCGTGATTTACGATAAAGCCAGTGCTCTGAGTTCGGAAGAAAGGCGCGAAATCGGCATTTTAAAAGCACTGGGTTGGCGTATGAGCGACATTGTACATGTAAAGTTTTACGAAAGCTTCGTGATGGCGTTTAGTGCTTTTATGACGGGATTTTGTGCGGCACTTTTTTTCGTGTACGTTTTACAGGCACCGCTATTGCGCTCCGTTTTTATCGGTTATTCCGAACTTAAACCCCCGTTTCGCTTACCCTTTAGCGTGGACGTTAAAATGATCGTGCTACTCTTTTTCCTCAGCGTACCCGTTTATATCGCGGCGACCTTAATCCCTGCGTGGAAAGCCGCCTGCTTGGACGCGGACGAGGTGATGCGATGATACGCTTGCATCATGTCTACAAACGCTTTGCACAAGGAGACGAAGCGATCGAAGCGTTGAGTGACGTCTCTTTGGAGATTGCGCAAGGCGAATGCGTGGTGCTAAGAGGTGCAAGCGGAAGCGGCAAAAGTACCTTACTCTCTTTGATCGCCGGATTGGCTCAGCCTAGTTCGGGCGAGATACGCGTTTTGGATCGGGAAATTTCCAAGTTGCCCGAACACCTTAGCGCGCTTTTTAGGCGTGCGCATATCGGGTTTATTTTCCAAAAATTTCATTTGATCCCCGGGCTGAACGTCGAAGAAAACGTGATCGCACCGCTGATTCCCGCCAATCTTCCGTTACATGTCTTGCAGGAAAAAGCACGTGCCAAGATGGAAGCCTTGTGCATTGCGTCTAAAGCCAAACGAGACGTGAGACGCCTTTCGGGAGGCGAACAACAACGCGTCGCAATTGCGCGGGCATTGATCAACGATCCCGTTTTGATTTTGGCGGACGAACCGACCGCCAATTTAGATGCAAAACTTTCTACGGAGCTGATCGAGCATCTTTACATGTTAAAACAAAGCGGCGTAACGTTGTTGATCGCAACGCACGATCCGCTCTTTTTCGATTTGGCGTTCGTCGATCGTATTATTGAGTTGAAAAACGGACGTATCGTATGAGTCTGACGCCGGAAATTATTGCGCTTTTACTCTTAGATGCCGTTTTTTTATTTTTCGGGGGGATTGCCTTCGTGCTCAGCGCACGTATCGCATGGCGTTGGAGAAGCCACGAAACGACGGAGTTGCAGTATGCCTTGCATCGTCAGAGTTATTTGGTTTCGGTCATTATCAACTATATTTTTATGCTCAAAATTCCTTTGTTTGCTTTTTTCATCTATACCTGCGACAAACTCTCCGCGATTATCACGGGGGCGATGTGTGCGAGCGGGGTGGTCAATTCGGTCGATTTCGGGCTTTATTTGACGCTTTTTAAGATCGTCAATCTCTACGTTTTCGGCTTTTGGCTTTTACTCAACGATGCGGATATGAATGAAGAAAAGCTTCCTTTTACGCGGTTAAAATTTGTCCTTTTTATGCTCTTTTTTATACCGCTTTTTGCGGAGATCGGTTTGGAGATCGGCTTCTTTACCTCTTTAAACGTCAGTAAAATCGTTAGTTGTTGCGGCACGCTCTTCTCGGCAGCAAGCACGTCTTCGATTTCCTTACTCTTTAGCGTCGACGAAAAAATTTGGATGATGATTTTTTACGGATGTTTTGCATTGAGCGTCGCGGCTTACGGAAGTCGTTCCCCTTTAGCGTCGGTCGTTTCCAATCTTTTGTTGGCACTTTTCGCATTGATCGCGCTTATTTTGTTTTTTAGCCCTTACGTGTACGAATTGCCTACGCACCACTGCCCGTTTTGTCTTTTGCAAAAAGAGTATTTTTACGTCGGCTATCTTTTGTACGCACTTTTGTTTGCGGGAACGTTTTACGCAGCGGCGGGCGGCGTACTCGACTTGGTACAAAAACGCTATACGAAACGTTTCTACAATCTGAGCTTGTTTTTCAATACTCTCTACGTCATCGGGATTAGCCTGTATCCCTTAAGTTATTATCTACGCAACGGAGTGTGGTTATGAAACGGTATCTCGGCACGGTACTTTTGGTGGTATTCCCTTTGCTTTCCCTTGGCGGACTGTTTTGGTTTTTGTCCGTTTCGCATCGGCTTCCGAGCGAGATCGTCAATAAAGAAGCTAAAGCATTGGATTTTACCGACAATACCTTACAGTGCCCCGTTTGCCACATGTACCTTGTCGGCAAAAACGATACGGCGCAAATTATTACCGCGGATCATAAAACGCATTTTTTCGATGACGTCGGATGTGCGATTTTGTGGCTTAAAGAGCAAAAGTTAGAGCCTCGCAACGTCGTTTTTTGGGTTTTTAGCGGCGATACGAAGCGTTATATCGATGCTTACGGGGCTTTTTATTCCGTTGACGATAAAACGCCGATGCTTTACGGTTTTCGCGCCTACGAGCAATTTCAGGAAGGGCGTATCGGTTTTGAGCCGATGCGGCTTCGCATGCTTCGCGGCGAGACGATGCAAGATCCCAAAGTGAGACAAAATCTTCTAAAAGGACGTTAATATGAAAATAGCTATCAGCGGAGCGAGCGGTTTTGTAGCCCATGCGCTTAAGAAAGCATTTCCCGATTTCGTAGGGATTGAACGCGGCGACGATGAAGCCAAAATCGTCCAAAAGCTTCACGGCGTCGATGCCGTTTTCAATCTTGCGGGTGCGCCTATCGCGGCGCGTTGGGACGAAGCGTATAAAAAGGTGCTTTATAGTAGCCGCATCGAGACGACGAAAAAGTTGGTTGCCGCGATCAATCAAAGCGACGTTGCGCATTTTATTTCTACGTCGGCGGTCGGGATTTATCGCAATAACGTTGCATGCGACGAGACAAACGCTCGCTACGGAGACGATTTTTTGGCGCATCTTGCATTGGATTGGGAAGCTGAGGCGCAAAAATGTGCTAAACCGACTGCGATCTTACGCTTTGGAGTCGTTCTTGGAAACGGAGGTGCTTTGGAAAAAATGTTGCCGGCGTTTCGTATGGGCTTAGGCGGTATCATCGGCGACGGACGTGCGGTGATGAGCTGGATCGATATCGACGATTTGGTATCGATTTACGATTTTGTGTTAACGCACCGACTTGAAGGCATTTACAACGCAACCTCTCCGCAACCGCTCAGTAATTTTCATTTTACAAAAATTTTGGGGGAAGTGTTGCATCGACCGACCTTGATTCCCGTCCCCGCGTTTATTATCAAAATGCTTTTCGGAGAGGGCTCTTGCGTGCTTTTGGATAGCAAAGAAGCCTATCCTAAAGCCTTACTTGCACAAGGCTTTACGTTTGCGTATGCGGACGCGAAAAGCTCTTTAACCAAAATCTTAGCTTAACGTTTTTCCATCAAAAGGCGAATACCAAGCCCAAGCATCACGACGCCGGAGACGGCGTCCAAGCTTTGGCGTACGCTTTTTTTCGTAATAAAGCCGTTGGCGGAGACGATCGTATAAACTAAAATCGCCTGCCAAATCGTTCCGACGATAAAATGAAGCAATGCTAAAAAAAGCGATTGGGCTAGGGCGGAGTGTTCGTGGTTGATAAATTGCGGTAAAAACGCCATATAGAAAATAACGGCTTTGGGGTTGAGGACGTTGGATAAAAAACCTTCCCTTAATGAGACCCAAAAGGAAAACGGTTTTTTCTCAACGGCTTTTTGATGCACTTTTGTACTGTTCCACAAGGCTTTAAAAGAGCCGATTCCAAGCCAAATCAGATACAAAGCTCCCGCAATTTTCAAGAGCGTAAAAGCCGTCGCCGAGTATAAAAGCACTGCCGAGATGCCTACCGCCGAAAGCGTAGCGTGCACAAAAAGTCCCGAACAAATCCCCAAGCTGGAAACCAATCCGTTTTTAGCACCGCCTCGAAGCGTGTTGCGAATAACGATCATCGTATCGGCACCGGGCGTCATCGTGAGAAGCGTGATAGCAATCAAAAACGTCAGAAGATCAAGCGGCATACGTTTTCCTTATCTTCTCATTCCGCGAATCAAAAGCGGTAAGAAGTTTAACAAAATAATGAAAATTTTACTCCGATGCGGCTGAAAAGCTCTTGACATATTAGTTGAAAACGGTTATCATTTCAATAAATTAAACAAAGAGGATGCCATGTCGGAATCGTATTCAACGCTTCATGAGATCAGTCGACGCTTTGATTCGGAAGATATCGCTTTGCTTTCGAGTCATCCTTATTTTTACCGCACGATCAATACGTACGAGCTTTTTACGAACTATATTTTTGAGCGCGTTAAGCGCCAAAATCCTCATAGCGCGATTAGCTTGGAAAAAGAGAGTATCGTGATTTGCCAAGACGGATGTCCTGAAGCGTTGCATCTATATCCGACGTGGAAGGTGATTGAGAAGCGCGTGGATATCGATGCATGCGACGAAATCAATCAGGCCGTTGCGCGGCTCGAATCGCAAGAGTGTAAACACATCTATTTGCTCTTTCCGCGTAACGAAAATTTTCGCAAGCATATTCCGATCAAAGTGCCCAAACTGGATGCTTTAGGTTTGGAATATACGCTCAAACTCGTACCTTATACGATTTATTAATTTAAAGGAGTTATAAATGACTATCGGCATTTTTTACGGAAGCACCAACGGCAATACCGCAGAAGCGGCAAGTATGATTCAAAAAAAACTCGGTGCGGACAGTTACGACGTAGGTAAACTCAAAAGCGGCGAAGAGCTGGCAAAATACGATCTACTGATTTTCGGAACCTCGACATGGTACGACGGCGAATTACAAGACGACTGGGAAAGTTTTATGACGCATCTGTCCAAAGTAGATTTGAGCGGTAAAAAAGTCGCATTATTCGGTATGGGTGATCAAGAAGGTTACGGAAGCGACTATGTCAGCGCGATGCGCGTCATTTACGATAAAGCGATCGAACAAGGCGCATGCGTGATCGGTGCATGGGCTAACGAAGGCTATTCGTTTGACCACTCCGCTTCGATTGTAGACGGAAAATTTGTCGGACTCGCATTGGATGAGGACAACCAAAGCGAATTGACCGCCGGTCGTATCGATACGTGGTGCAAACAAATCGAAGCGGAAATGAAGGCGTGCGCATGAAAACGTTTCTTCGATGCGCTAACGCCGCACACGTCGCGGAAACGCGTAGCAGAAAAGAGAAGCTCCTTTTCAAAGGGTGCGCGTGCTAACCAAGAGGATCTCCTCTTGGTTTATTGACGAATGATCACTTGATAGCCGTAATAAAAGTCGGCGTCGTAGCCTCTGGTTCGACATGTAAAAGGTTTTTGACATGTTAAAAATTCCGGCTTCACGATCATCGCGACGTACATCTCTCCGTCGTAAAAACGCAACTCGTACGTGGGAATCTTCGGACGAGGAATGCTAAAGAGATAACGTAACTTCGAATCTTCAAACGATGCCATAAAATCATCGACGTGCGTGATGGTTTTCTCTTCTTCCCCGTCAAAAGGATGCATAAAAAAACTGTAGTTGGCGATCGTGTCGAAATGGTCTTTTTTCAAAAAAGCAATCTCGTTATCGTCTAACATTTTATCGCGGTTTTTGTCGTAATCTTGCATTAAAATCGACGACGTCATCTCGTCAAACGTCCACAAAATCCAAATTTTTTCCTGCTCAACGGAAATACGCGTATCGATAAAGACATGCGGATGTGCCGATAAAAGGCTTACGCAGCCGATGAAAAGCGTTAAGCTTCTTGCAAAACTCATTTTGAAAGAAGCCAAAACACCTACGATGCGTGTGCTTTTAGCCAAAGCATAGTTTTTGAAGCCTTGCTTGGAACGCGTGTTAGAGAGTTTCGCAAGAATGCTATTCACAAAGCGTCTCATGCGAACAAAAGTACAAGCCCGAGAGTCAACA